>Ga0209211_10000277_pt1 | contig 113256 bp, 111 predicted proteins | sample RifGroA2_FD_183992 | JGI IMG/M metagenome (GOLD analysis project Ga0209211, IMG submission 183992) | Groundwater microbial communities from Rifle, Colorado, USA - Groundwater A2 (SPAdes) (version 2) | ecosystem: Environmental > Aquatic > Deep subsurface > Groundwater | place: Rifle, Colorado...
TGATTTGCGCAAGCGTTTGCTCTCGGGCGAACGTCTGCGCGTGAAGCTCGGCATTGATCCCACAAGCCCCAATCTGCATCTGGGCCGCTCGATCCCGCTTCTCAAGTTGCGCGATTTTCAACGTCTCGGTCATCAAGTCGTTTTTATCATCGGCGACTTCACCGGAACGATCGGCGACACATCGGACAAAGACTCCGAGCGGCCGATGCTCTCGCGCGATGTCGTTGAGGCGAACATGAAGACGTACAAGGAGCAGGCGGGGAAGATCCTCGACCTCTCAAAATGCGAAGTTCGGTACAACAGTAATTGGCTCTCAAAGCCCGGCTACGCCGAGATCGGGGAGCAAGCCGACCAGTTTTCGCTCAACGAATTTATGTCGCGCGAGCTGATCAAGAAGCGTTTGGACGAGGGTAAGCGCGTGTCCGTCCGCGAGCTCCTCTATCCTCTCATGCAAGGTTACGATTCCGTCATGGTTCAGGCAGACGTTGAACTCGGCGGCACGGATCAGCGTTTCAATCTGCTTGCCGGCCGTACGCTTCAAAAGCATTACGGTCAGAAGCCTCAAGCGATCATTATGAACCCGCTTGTGGAGGGAACCGATGGGCGCAAGATGAGTTCAAGTTGGGGCAATACGGTGAATCTCACCGATACGGCGGAGAATATATTCGGCAAAATCATGTCGGTGCCCGACGAACTGATCCTCAAATACTTCATGTTCATGACGCGCGTGGTCGCGGAGACCATCGCAGCGCATACCGACGCGCTCAAAGCTGGAGCAAATCCTCGCGACGTGAAGCTTGAGCTGGCTGAAGAGATCGTGCGAATGTACCACGGCGAGGCAGAGGCGAAGAAAGCCCGCGAAGGCTTCATCTCGATATTTTGCAAAGGAGAAATGCCGGAGGAGATGCCAGAGTTCAAGCTCAAGAGCGAGATGACGATCGTGGACGTGCTGATTGACTCCAAGTTGTGCTCCTCAAAAAATCAGGCTCGACGAGACATAGATGGGGGAGGAGTGAAACTCGACGGAGAGGTCGTAACAGACTACGAGACGACCCCGGCATCCGGTTCAATTCTGCAAAAAGGCAAGCGCCACTTCCTCCACCTCGTCTGAATCCAGTATCCAGTATCTAACATCTAACATTCAAACCATGTATCTCCTCCAAACTGCTAAACAAGACGCGCTCAAGCTCCTCAAAGCCGCGCTTGGCAAAGCCTACACGCCAAACGTGGATGATCTTGAAGTACCACCAGACACGACGATGGGCGACATTGCTTTCCCTTGTTTTGTCATCGGCAAGGGTCTCAAGAGAAACCCCGCGGAGCTGGCAACGGAAATTGCGGCAAAGGTGGCGCCCAAGGGGCTCGTCGTCAAACTGGAAGCGAAGGGACCTTACGTCAACTTTTGGATTGATGCGGGAAAAATGGCCGAGCGCGTTTTGAAAGAAGTGGCGACGGCAAAAGAACGGTATGGATACTCGGTTTCCGGAAAGAAGAAGCGCGTTCTCGTGGAATACGCGAATCTGAACACGCACAAGGAAGTGCACGTGGGCCATATTCGCAACATGGCGCTTGGACAAGCGGCGGCAAATATCCTCCGCGCGGCTGGCTTCAGTGTCGTGCCTCACGCCTACATCAACGATCTTGGAAATGCAGTGGCACGCTGTCTTTGGGGCTATCGAAAATTCCATGCGGATGAGAAGCCGGAGAAGGGGGAGGAGAATGCTTTTTTCGGAGAGGTCTATGCTAAGGCGACGAGCGCTATGGAAGACGATCTTGCGGCTCGCGAAGAAATCTCTGTTATTCAACGGGAGCTCGAAGAGGGAAAGGGGGAGTGGACCAAGCTTTGGAAGATGACGAACAGATGGTCGCTCAATGGACTCAAGGCCGTCTTCGACGATTTTGGACTTGAGCTTGAAAAAATTTATCTGGAAAGCGACATTCTGAAGTCGAGCAAAAAAATTGTTCAGACGCTCATCAAGAAGGGGATCGCCGTGCACAGCGAAGGAGCTTGGGTGGTGAGGCTTGAGGACGAAGGGCTTGGCGTTTCCATTCTCGTGAAATCCGACGGCACGCATCTGTACAACGCCAAAGATCTTGGGCTTGCTCAAAAGAAAGAGGAAGATTACCGTCCCGACCGCTCGATCTATGTGGTGGACGCCCGCCAGAAGCAAGTGATGGCCCAGCTTTTCGCAACGCTCAAGCGCATGGGATTCAAGAAGGAATTGGAGCACCTTTCCTACGGCCACGTGAGTCTCCCCGAAGGCGCGATGTCCTCGCGCAAAGGCACCATCATCCGGTATCAGGATCTGATGAGCGCTCTGGAAGAATCAGCGGCGAAAGAAACTCGTGCTCGGCACGAAGATTGGGATGAGGATCGGGTGGCGCGCGTCGCTCGAACCATTGCGTTTGCCGCCGTGAAGTTTTTCATGTTGCGGAGCGACCCGGACAAGGACATCGTCTTTGATGCGCGCGAATCACTCTCGTTTGAAGGGTTCAGCGGGCCGTATCTTCTCTACACCGTCGCGCGTTGTCGGAGGTTGCTTGAAAAGAGTGAAGACAAACCCTCGTTGGATGACATTCGGTTGTCGTCTAAGGAAGCGCAAGCGGTGGTGCGTGCGCTTGCGGTGTTCCCGGAGACCGTCCTGAAGACCGCGGCTGACTATCAAGTTTCGCGCGTGGCCCAAGCGCTCTTTGATCTCGCGCAGGCGTTCAGCACGTTCTATGCGCAGGTGCCGGTGAATGCCGAGCCAGATGAGATTGTGCGCAAAAGCCGCTTGGCGCTTGTTGCCGCCGTTGCGCAAACGATTGAAAATGGCCTTCATCTTTTAGGCATCGAGACAGTGGACGAAATGTAGCCCCTCATCTAATATCTAATATCTATAGACCTCACACTATGAAACAGGACTCCATCAAGCGTAAAACAGGCGAACTCCTGGCTCTTCGATCGAAAAAATCCTCAATGGAGCTATGGCTCCATTTGTGGTTTTTTCGATCTGTAGAGCTTCGGATTTCATCCTGTTTAACGCTAGCTAAGTCCTGTTTCATAGTGTGAGGTCTATAGTATCCAATATCTTCTATGGCTAAGGAACATCTGCAAGAGACGATCATCGCTCAAGGGGTGAAGGTCGAGGGGGATTTTCAGAGCGAGGGGGATGTCATTATCGAGGGGGAAGTGAAGGGGAACGTGAAGACGAAGGCGCACTTGCGTGTGGGCGAATCGGCGCGCATCCATGCTGATGTGTCTGCCAAGAGCGCCGTTGTTGCCGGAGAAATCCAGGGCAACGTAACGATTGCCGAGCGACTGGAGCTCGGGGAGCACTCTGTGGTCAAAGGGGATATCACCACCGAGGTATTGAGTATCGCTCCCGGCGCGCGCGTGAACGGGATGTTGACGATGGGCGGGAAGCAAGAAGGCGTAGAAAACGTAGAGACGTAGAAACAAGAGACGTTCTTCACCACCTATGTACTACTACATCTACGATGAGTTCGTCTCCAACAAGAAGTACGAGCGTGAGCTTATCGCCATCGAAAATCGTCTTGCCGATTTGGGAATTGCCGGTCGTGTGGCGCGTCTGGCGCTCTTTAAGCATGCGGAGGCTCTCATTGCCGATGAGCTACGCCGTGGCCAGATTGAGACGGTGGTAGTGGTCGGGAACGATCAGACTGTGCACAAAGTTTCCGATGCGATTTCGGGATACGATGTTGCGTTGGGACTCATCCCGCTTGGGACGGACAATCAGTTCGCCAAGATGCTTGGGATTCCCCTTGGAGTTGCCGCGGTGGACATTCTCTCGGCGCGCAATATCGAAGTGATTGATGTCGGCCGATTGAACGGCCAGCGGTTCGTGACGGGAGTGTGTTTCCCGCGCCAGATTGGGACGGTTATATGCGACAATCGGTTTACGATGAAAACGGAGCGAGCGGGAGTTATTGAGGTTCGCAACCTCGCCTGCGAAGCGGATCCGTCCGGGGGCATGGGGAATCCAACCGACGGGCTTCTCGAAACCGTGATTGCAGTCGAACCAAAATCTTTTTTCTTTCATCGGGCATCAAGCCGGAAAAAGAGCGTGGTCGGCTCCAAAGAAATTGAAATTGATTTTCCGGAAACCGTTATAGCCACGGCGGATGGGAAGAAAGTGGAAAGCTCGCACTTCTCCATTACCGTGGAACCCCTGGCACTTAAGGTCATTACGGGAAAGGAACGGATGTTTTAGGAAACTGGAGTTAACGGAGGCTCTCCGCTAAAACAAAGAGAACAAAAAACAGTTTCAGTAAAACTGTTTTTTGTGGTGCGCGGGAGAGGACTCGAACCTCCATTCCCTTGCGGGAGCTACCACCTCAAGGTAGTGCGTCTACCAATTTCGCCACCCGCGCAAGCGGTGAGAGAGTATCGTATGTAATGGCTTGCGTCAACCAAGCAAAGCGGGTATCGTTTCGTCGGTATGGGCGCTTAGCTCAGTTGGCTAGAGCATCTCGTTTACACCGAGAGGGTCGGGGGTTCGAGTCCCTCAGCGCCTACCATTCTGCTATAATGCAAGTCGTATGATCTGGCGCGTTCTTCTTGGTCTCCTTGTTATCATTGTCGGATTTTTCATGGTCTGGAAGACGGTTGTCTTTCAAGATTTTTTTGGAGTCAATGCTTGGGCGGAGCGCAAATTTGGTTCGGGAGGAACGAATACGTTTTATAAACTTCTGGGAGTTCTGGTAGCCTTTCTCGGCATGCTGATCGCGACAAACCTCATTTCCGAGGTCATGCAGAGTCTCGTCGGCATCTTCGTCCGCTAACCCGTGCATCTTAGACCTCTTAAACTTCTTCAACCTCTTAGAGCTCATCCCTATGTTTGACCTTCGCCCTCTCGTCCGCCCAGATTTCTGGTTCGCCTCTCACCCAACGTCTCTCATGAGTTCAAGCTCCCGCGTGCTTCTTCTCTTTTTTACCTTGCTTCTTGTTATCGGCGCTGTCGTGCGTCTTGTCTCACGCAAGCGTTTCACGGATCGTTATGTGCTGGAGGCTTACGGTCGCGTCGGCCGGATGCTTTCAACCATGGGTTTTCTTGGGCTCGTCTGGCTCTTCTTTGCTGTGGAACAGGTGACCTTTCTTCAGGCTCGCTATTGGGCGCTCGTATGGTTTATCGGTTTCATTGTCTGGGTTATCTTCATTTGGAAATACGTTTTCCAAACCGTTCCGGCCGAACGCGAACGGCACCATCAAGATCGGGAGCGGATGAAATATTTTCCAGGGCACAGACATTAATATGGATCCGAGGAGGCTGTTTGGAAACAGGGGAGAGGCGATGGCGGCCGAATATCTCAAAAGACAGGGATACAAGATTCTCGAACGGCAGTTTCGAACTCGGTTTGGAGAAATTGATCTCGTCGCTCTCTCTAGTGGCGAGATCGTTTTTGTTGAAGTCAAGACGCGGAAGTCCTCGGCTCATGGATTTCCGGAGGAAGTCGTAACGGAAACAAAATTGCACAAGCTTGAAATTGCCGCAGAGCATTTTCTCAAAAAGCACGCGCTTGAAGGCCGACCCTATCGCTTCGACGTGGTCGCGATTGTGGGCGAGGGAGGGGAATGTCAGGTGGAACATCTGGTCGGTGTTTGACGGATAAAGAAAGCTCTGGTATTCTTCCCGCATCAGCATCTGTCGGAAACGGCAGATTTCTTTATAGAGATTAAATGTATGTCATCACAAGTCGAACAAGCCATGCGCCAAATTTGCGAGGAGAAAGGTTTAAGTTACGAGGCGGTGCTGGAAACCATCGAGTCAGCGCTTGCCGCCGCCTACCGCAAAGATTTTGGAAACAAGATCCAGAACATCGAAGTCGAGTACGATGTCGCTTCTGGCAAGATCAAAGCTTTTGACGTGAAGACGGTGGTCGAGGACGTTGATCTTGCGGAAGTCGAACGCGTCGAAGAGGAACGGCGCGCAAAACAGGAGGAGCGCACTACGAAGATCAAGGAACTTGTCGAAGCCGGTCAGCCGATCCCCGAAGAGCTTTCTGCTCCGGCGTCAGCCGACGGACCGACGTTTAACGAGAAATTGGAAATCATGCTTTCGGCGGCGAAGGACATTGACCATGATGCCAAGGTTGAGGAAGTGCTTCGCATGGAACTTATCGTGCCGGGAGAATTCGGACGCATGGCGGCGATGACAGCTAAACAGGTCGTGATGCAAAAGTTGCGCGAAGCCGAACGTGAAGTCATCTTTAACGAGTTCAAGGAAAACGAGCACACCATTGTGGTCGGGACGATTCAGCGCCGTGAGGGACGCGCGGTTTTGGTGGATATCGGACGGGCAACGGGGATTCTCCGTTCCGAAGATCAAGTTCCCGGTGAGCGCTACAATCAAGGTGGTCGGCTCAAATTTTACGTTCGCTCTGTGACGCTCGGAAGCCGCGGGCCGGAGATTCTTCTCTCGCGCACAGACAACGAACTCGTGCGGGGGCTTTTCGCCACCGAAATTCCTGAAATTGCCGACGGCGCCGTGGAGATTAAAGGCATCGCTCGCGAACCCGGCAACCGCACCAAAGTGGCTGTCCACACTGGCGACGATTCGATTGATCCGATCGGAGCCTGCATCGGCCAGCGCGGGACCCGTATTCAGACGGTGATTGCCGAACTTGGGGGTGAGAAAGTGGATATCGTCCATTGGAGCGAGAACCGCGAGGAATACATCGTTTCGGCTCTCTCTCCGGCGAAAGTTGATCGCGTAACGATCATCGCGGGCGAGCATGGGGAGGAAGCCAACGTGGAAGTGCCGGCGGATCAACTGTCGCTTGCCGTGGGCCGCGGCGGGCAGAACGTGCGTCTTGCCTCGCGCCTTGTGGAGATACGCATCAATATTCTCGGCGCGGGGAAGGAGGAACAGAAGGTTGAGGACGTAGCAGGCGTAGAAAGCGTAGAAACGGCCACGGAGAAAATAAAAGAGGAATAGTTTCTATGCAATTTTTCCACACGTTCCTCGCCGAGCCGATGTATAACCTGCTTGTTTGGATTTACACCGTTCTGCCGTTTCAGGACATCGGTGTCGCCATCATCCTTCTTACCATTCTTATTAAGGCCGTCCTCTGGCCGCTCACGGGGAAATCACTCAAGGGGCAGAAGGCTCTCCAGTCGCTTCAGCCCAAGATGGAGGCGCTCAAGAAACAGTATAAGGATGATAAGGAAAAACTGGCGAAGGAAATGATGGCGCTCTACAAGACGGAAAAAGTGAACCCCGCGTCGTCGTGCCTGCCGCTCCTCATTCAGTTGCCCATTCTGATCGCGCTCTACCGCGTGCTCCTTGTGGGGCTCAACAATGGTGACACCTATCGCCTCTACGGATTCGTGACGAACCCCGGCGCCATCAACGAACTGTTTCTCGGCTTCATTGATCTCGCGCATCCGGCCATTTGGCTCGCGGTCCTTGCCGGCATCGCGCAGTACTTCCAGGCCAAGATGCTCCAAGCTCGCCGTCCGCCCAAGGCCATCCGAGAAAAAGAAGGCGCCAAGGATGAAGATATGATGGTGACGATGAACAAGTCCATGCTGTACTTCATGCCGGTGATTACCGTCGTCATTGGCGCCACGTTCCCTGGTGGTCTCGCGCTCTACTGGCTCGTGGTTACGCTTCTCTCGATTTTGCAACAATATCTCGTGTTCAAACACGAACCGAAAGCGGCGGAAGGAACGTAACGTTCAACACAGAAATCGGGCGTCGCGCTCGGTTTTTTGGTATGATGGTGGCGTTATGATGAGCGATCTTGAGAAGGATATTTTACGCACGGTGCTGTGGTTTTCTCTTTTTGCCTATCCTCCGACGGCGTTTGAAGTTTGGAAGTGGATGTTGCGCCCCTCGGCGTCGCGCACGCTTTTCGATGTGGTCTTCGCGCTCGCTTCTTCTAAGGAACTTCATACGCTTTTGCTGGAGGATGAAGGCGTCTATGTTCTGCGCGACAGCACAACGTCCTCGGCGTTGCGCCGCGAGCGGTTCGGGGATGCGGTGCGCAAGATGGAACGGGTGCGGCGCGCAGTCGGATATTTGAAACGTATTCCGTTCGTCCGCGGCGTAGGGGTTTGCAACACGCTCTCGTGGATGCAGACGACCCCCGAAAGTGACATTGACCTTTTTATCATTGTGCGCGAAGGGTCGCTTTGGACGACGCGGCTTCTTTCCGTCCTGCCGTTTAAACTGCTCCGAGCTCGTCCGGGCGAACGGGTGCGGGATCCTTTCTGCTTCAGCTTCTTCTTGAGCGATGCGAGCTTGAATCTTGAAACGCTTGCGCTTCCCGGCGGCGATCCGTATCTTGCCTATTGGACGAAATCCATCATTCCCGTATTCGATCGCGATGGCGTCTTCGAGGAGTTTCAGCGCGCCAACGCTTGGACATGGGATGTTCTCTCGCAAGCGCACGCGCGCGGAGTCGTCTGCGATGGGAGCCGGGCACGCCGGGCTCCGGATTGGCTGGAGCGTACGGCTTCAAAACTCCAGCAACGTCAATTTCCCGAAACGATCACGCAAATGGCGAACCGCGATTCCCGCGTCGTCGTCTCCGATGCCATGCTGAAATTTCATGCGAACGATCGCCGCGAACTCTTCCGCGATCGCTTTGCCGACTCTTGTGAAATCCATCACCTCTCCTATGACACGACTTGAACACTATCGAACGCGGCTGTTGCTTGCCGCTCTTTTTCTCCTTCCGTGGCAGACGCGGTGGATGTTCGGGTTCGAACCTCTCTCAAGCGGCATCTCCGAGTTCGGCGTCTTGAGCCTCTTCGCCGTCGAGATTCTCATCGTCGCGAGCTTCATTCTCCCCGCCCGAACGATCGGCATCGTTCAGTCGGGCGGGCAGCCGTTTATCAAGCACCGTCCAGAGTTTGATCTAACGGTCGTCTTGGGTTGGCTCATGGTGCTCGCCGTTCTCGCCTCCGTTGTTGTTGCTCCAAATACCAACCTTGCCTCAATGGCTTGGCTTCATATTCTTGTCGGATACCTTCTCTTTCTCGGACTTCTCAACAAACACCTCAAACCGCAGGAAGCGCTCCTGGCCTTCGCGCTCGGTCTCATTTTGCCATCCCTCCTCGGTATGTATCAGGCAGTCGCGGGAGTCTCACCCTCGTCAACATGGCTTGGGCTTGCCGCACATGATGCGATGACGCCCGGCGCGAGCGTGATCGAGACGTTCTCGCTTCGTTTTCTGCGTGCCTACGGATCGTTTCAACATCCCAACATCTTCGGAGGCTACCTTGCGGTCGGTCTCTTCGCCGTTTTTCTCTTTCCACGCTGGTATCGCTCGCGTCGAGCTCGTCTCGGCGCCTACGCGATGGGAGCGCTCTTTGCATCCACGCTTGTACTTACATACTCGCGTTCGGCATGGCTTGCCTTCGCGCTCTCGTTTGCTATCACCGGCTGGATGCTCTTTACGCACCATCGTGTGGAGATGCGCCGTGTCATCCCGCTTGGTCTCATCATCCTCGTCATGATTTTTTTCACTGTGACGCTTTTCTCAAATCCGATCTTTACGCGATTTGATGCGACGGCGAGACTCGAGGCGCAATCAATTGAAGAGCGTTTCGACGGCATCGAAGAATGGAAGCGTGTCGTCTCCGGAAATGTTCTCGAAGGCGTTGGAGCGGGGAACTATACGGTTGCGCTCGAGGAGACGTTCCCGGGTCGCGAAGCGTACGCTTATCAGCCCGTGCATAACACCTATCTTCTCATTTTCTCGGAAGTTGGCATCATCGGCGTTCTCTTCATTCTTCTCTGGGCGGCCTCCATTGATCGCTACAATTATGCCCAAATTCCGAGAGTTCCCGCTGTGGGAGCTCTGGCAATGGGCAACGCCGTTCTCATCATCGGTTTCCTCGATCACTACATCTGGTCCCTCTGGCCCGGCCTTGCCCTCCTCGCCTTCGTGATGGCCATGACCCTCCGTCTCTCCGAACCGGGGGTTGAAAAAGAATAACTTGCAGGAGCTAAGCTCCTGCAGAATTAAAAATCTATGCGTAAACTAACATTTGATACCGACGAGTATTATCACATCTACAATCGAGGGGTGGATCATCGTGATATTTTCTTAGCTGACACGGATAAACAGAGATTCTATGAGTCGCTCTATCTCTTTAATGATAAAAAACATGAACGGCGTCGAGGAGGGTTCGATATAGATCGAGCCATGCTCTTGTCGGGCGCAGAGGTCTTTTCCTATGATCGAGATCTTCTAATGTCCCTTGTAGGTTTTAAACTCATGACGAATCATTATCATCTGCTTGTACGTCAAGAACAGGATGACGGCATCTCGGAATTTATGCATCGTTTAGGCACGGGGTATACGAATTTTATCAATGTAAAGGAGAAAAGAAGTGGAAGTCTTTTTGAGGGACCGTTTAAGGCGGTTCACATCACATCAGATGCACAATTGGAACACGTGATTCGTTATATGCACTTGAATGAAGTTGATAGGCACGGGATTCCGTGGCGAGAGGGAAGAGTCGAGGATTGGAGAGAGGTTTTGACTATTTTGGATGCCGATAATTACTCCAGTCACGGTGTCTATTGTGGTCGTGGACAAGAACTTCCTGTCGTAAATCTCGAGCTTGCTCACGGGCTTTTCCCCGATCCAGAAGAATATCTAGAGTTTCTTCGTTCATGGTCTCAAAGCGACATGGTACACATCCCGGAGGATTTGATAGTTTGCAGGAGCTAAGCTCCTGCAAACACCGGTATTTATTGGTATATGCAGGAGCTAAGCTCCTGCATATCTTTCCTACATCTGGTCCCTCTGGCCCGGCCTAGCCCTCCTCGCCTTCGTCATGGCGATGACATTGCGCCTATCAGAGCCCCCGGGGGGTAATAAATCGTTAGCTTAGCTAACGAAAGACAGTCATTTATGAGAGAGCTTCAATTCGATGTTGGTGAGTACTATCACATCTACAACCGAGGTGTTGATTGTCGGGATGTTTTTTGTTCACCAGCAGAATTTACCAGATTCTACGAATCGCTCTACTTGTTTAATGATAGTAAGTATGAACGAAGAGAAACCGGGCAACTTAATCGTATGGTGTTGTTGGCTGGCTCGGAAGTGTTTTCGTACGATCGAGATCTCTTAGTATCCATTGTGGCTTTTAAGATGATGACGAACCACTTTCATATTATTCTTCGTGAAGAACATGAAAATGGTATTTCGATATTTATGCATAAGTTGGGGACAGGTTACACGCACTTCTTTAACAAAGGTCATGGTCGAAGCGGCAGTTTGTTTGAAGGGCCATTTAAGGCTGTACACATCCAATCTGATGCTCAACTGGAACACTCCATTCGTTACGCTCACTTTAATGAACTCGATCGTCATGGGATTCTGTGGCGTGAAGGCAAGGTTGAAGATTGGTGTCAGGCTTTAGATATTTTGGATAAAGACACTCATTCCAGTCATGGTGTGTACTGTGGTCAGTCACAGGATCTCCCCGTTGTCGATCTGGAGTTAGTTTTGGGTCTTTTTCCTGATCCGAAAGAGTACCGCGAGTTTCTCCGATCTTGGGCACAAAGTAGTATCGATGACATTCCCAAAGATATCTGGAATATCCATTAAATCGTTAGCTAAGCTAACGATTTAACTGTGTCGGTGTCAATCACTAACCTCGGAGCTTAGCTCCGCTAAAGGCCTGGCCTTGCCCTTCTCGTCTTCGTCATGGTTTGCAGGAGTTAAGCTCCCGCATGACGAGGTTTATTTGACGAGAGAGCAGGCTTAGAGGTACCTTTTAATTAGGAGGTTCCCATGACTTGGTTTGAAGAATTGCGTCGCGAGTTTCGGACTCGCATGGAGCCAATCCGTCGGGCGTACGCAGAGCAAGAGATCGAGCGCGGGCGCAAGGACGAGGCTCGTCGTGCCAGGATCGTAGAGGCTCTCGAGCGCGCCGGTGCCGAAGGGCGAACGGGGTGGCAGCTCGTGCGCGAGCTCTCGCCACGGATCCGGAGGGCCACTCTCTACCGCGATCTCTCGCGCATGTCGCTCAAGGGCGAGATCACCCGCATTCTCACGCCCCGCGATCCCGCCGAGGGCTGGCCCGGCCCGCCCCACCAGCGCTTCTACGCCAACGAGTACGCGTTCAGGCAGTCCGTCGTGTAGCTCGCCTGCTCTCTCCTCCTTGCCTTCGGCTGATCACGGCCGTCCTCATCTCCCGGGTGTCACTACACCCGGTCTTCTTCTACCAGAGCTTATCTCAACCGGCTTGACAGTCTGTTTTTTGTTAGGTAAAAATAGTCCTCGCAAGCACTCTCATGTCCCGAGTGCTAATCTCTCCAACTTCTAATACCTTTCTAACATCATCCACTTTTCTATGTCCTACCACGCTCTCGACGACTATCTCGTTATTAAGCCTCTTACGAAGGAAGCGACCACCAAGTCCGGCATCATCCTTCCCGATTCGGATAAGGATGAACGCCCGGAGCAAGGTGAAGTCGTATATGCCGGTCCCGGTCGCTTGCTCGACGATGGAGGTCGCGCGCCGATGGAAGTGCAAGTCGGCGACAAGGTCGTTTTCAAAAAGTACGCGCCCGATCCGGTAACGATTAACAGTGAAGACTATTTCGTGATCCGCCAGTCTGATGTCATTTTAAAATTTGACTAACCTCTTAGACATCTCTATGTCCAAACAGATTCTCTTCAACGAAGACGCACGCCATGCGATCAAGCGCGGCGTAGACAAACTGGCGAATGCCGTGAAAGTAACGCTTGGCCCTCGCGGACGCAATGTGATTCTTGAACGCAGCTTTGGCGCACCAACAGTCACAAAGGACGGCGTAACAGTCGCCAAGGAAATTGATCTTGAAGACAAATATGAAAACCTCGGCGCCGAAATGGTGAAGGAGGTTGCCACGAAAACGAACGACGTAGCCGGCGATGGAACAACAACAGCGACGGTTCTTGCCCAGGCGCTCGTCGCTGAAGGACTCAAAAACGTAACCGCCGGCGTGAACCCGCAGGTGCTTCGTCGAGGTATGGAAGCCGGAGCGGAGGCGCTCGTGAAAGAAATCAAGGCGAAGGCCAAGCCGGTTGCGGGCGATGCGATCCGTCAGATTGCTTCTATTTCCGCCAATGACGCCGAGATCGGGAAGATCATTGCCGAGGCGATGGAGAAGGTGGGAGAGAACGGCGTTATCAGCGTGGAGGAAGGCCAGTCGTTTGGCATCGAACTGGAAACGGTAGAGGGCATGCAGTTCGACAAAGGCTACCTCTCGCCTTACATGGTCACGAACGCGGAGCGCATGGAGGCCGAGTATGCCGACCCGTTCATTCTCATCACCGACCGTAAGATCAGTTCTGTTGAAGATATCCTCCCCGTGTTGGAGAAAGTTGCAGGGAGCGGACGTAAGGAGCTTGTCATCATCGCCGAGGACGTGGACGGCCAGGCGCTTGCGACGCTGGTTGTGAATAAGTTGCGCGGAGGATTTTCCGCGCTGGCGGTCAAAGCTCCCGGCTTTGGCGACCGTCGCAAGGCCATGCTTGCCGATATCGCCGCGCTCACCGGAGGCAAAGTCGTTTCCGAAGAAGTCGGGATGAAACTCGAGAATGTGGATTTGAACGATCTCGGGAAAGCCCGTAAAATTGTCTCAACCAAGGATACGACCGTGATTATCGGCGGCAAGGGCGAGGAAGCGCAGATTCATGGCCGTATCGCCCAGATCAAGCGTGAGATCGAAGCGTCCGATTCTGATTACGATAAGGAAAAACTTCAGGAGCGTCTGGCAAAACTTGCCGGTGGCGTGGCCATCATTAAAGTTGGGGCCGCGTCCGAAGTCGAGATGAAAGAAAAGAAGCACCGCATTGAAGATGCCGTGTCCGCGACGAAGGCCGCGGTGGAGGAAGGCATTGTTCCCGGAGGAGGCGTGGCGCTTGTTCGCGCCGCGGAAGCGCTTGATACGCTCCATCTCCAAGGCGACGAACGCGTCGGAGTCGAGATTCTTCGCCGAGCCATTACGGAGCCCTTGTTCATCATCGCCGAGAACGCCGGCAAGGACGGCGCTGTCGTGGTGAGTAAAGTCAAGGAGGGGAGTGGATCGTTCGGCTACAACGCCGAAACCGATACGTATGAAGATCTCGTGGTGGCCGGCGTGATTGATCCGGCTAAGGTAACGCGCTCGGCCGTGCAGAATGCTGTCTCCATCGCCGTGATGATTCTCACGACCGAAGCGGCCGTGACTGAAATCCCAAAGCCCGAGTCCCATGACCACGGCGCTGGCGCTTCTGGCATGGGAGGGGGCATGGGGATGTATTAGGCGGATTGATCCATCTCTGTTGCTGTGGGCACTTGAGAATTGATTTCAAAGACGAAGCGCGAGCTTCGTCTTTCGGTTTTCCCCATTTTTTGTCATAATGGTGATTGTATGACTGAAACAAACAAAAAAGACATCGAGGAAAACAAGCTCGTGGCGGCGATCGGCTACCTGGGTGTCCTCTGTCTCGTCCCGCTTCTCCTTAAAAAAGATTCTCCATATGCCAAGCATCACGGCAAGCAGGGGCTCGTTATTACGATCGCCTGGGTCCTTCTGTGGATTGGCAACATCATTCCCGTTTTGGGACAGATAGTCTGGTTTGTCGGTTCCATCGCGCTTCTCATTCTCGTCGTGATGGGGATGATGAAAGCGATGGCGGGCGAGACGTGGGTGATGCCGTATTTGGGGAAATACGCTTCGCAGATCAAACTTTAATATGTCCGAACTTCTCAACAACATTTCCGTCCAACAGGACCGTGCCGCCAGCCTTTGGCGGCTACTTTGACCTCTCTGCCTCCAAAGAGAAAGTCACAGGGCTTGAGTTAAAAATGGCCGAGCCTGGTTTTTGGAACGATCAGGAGACGGCTCGCCGCGTGAGTCAAGAAGCGGCCGGTCTTAAAGGCGAAGTCGAAGAGATGGAGAGTGCGCAGAAGAAACTTCAGGAGCTTGGGGATTACGTGAAGCTCGCAGAGGAGGAAGGGGAACTCTCCGCCTTCACTGAGGCTTCGGCGGACATGGAAGAGCTTACTCACAAGCTCGATGCGATCGAGATGCGCACGCTCTTAGGCGGCGAGCATGACAAACGCAATGCCACACTCGAAATTCACGCGGGATCGGGAGGCACCGAGGCGAATGATTGGAGCGCGATGCTCCTGCGTATGTATCTGCGCTTTTGCGAAAGGCAGAAGTGGAAGGTGACTCTGCTCTCGGAATCCCGCGGCGACGAAACCGGTTATAAATCCGTTTCATTGCGTGTCGAAGGCCGCTACGCTTATGGACATCTCAAGTCCGAGGCGGGGGTGCATCGCTTGGTGCGCATCTCGCCGTTCGATGCGGAGAAGATGCGGCATACGACGTTTGCGCTGGTGGATGTCGTCCCGGAGTTTGACGATGTGGAAGTTGATCTCGATATGGCGGACGTGCGCGTCGAAACCTCGACCTCGCAGGGAGCCGGCGGGCAGAGCGTGAACACGACCTATTCGGCCATTCGTCTGGTACACGAACCAACGGGGATCGTGGCAACCTGTCAGAATGAGCGTTCCCAGCAGCAGAATAAGGAGACCGCTCTTCGCATCCTGAAGTCGCGTCTATATCAGCTTGAGCTCGAACGCCAAGAGAAGAAGATCAAATCCATCCGGGGGGATATGGCAAGCGCGGAATGGGGCAATCAGATTCGTTCCTACGTCCTCCATCCGTACAAAATGGTGAAGGATCACCGAACGCTTGAGGAGACGCAGGACGCGCAGGAGGTTCTGGATGGAAATCTCGACCGTTTCGTGGACGCGTATTTAAGGATGGAAGTTCGGAGTTCGTAGTCCCTAAATTCCTATGCCAAAAACAATAACTCAATCCAAACCCAAAGTCGCCATCGTGACGGGAGGCGCCGGATTTATCGGCAGTCACGTGGTGGACGAGCTCGTCAAACGCCGCATCAAGGTGCATGTTGTTGACGATCTTTCAACCGGATTCAAGGAGAATCTCAATCCCAACGTAACGTTTCATAAGATGTCTGTCGTCTCTCCCGATTTGCGCAAGCTCTTTGAGCGTATAAAGCCTGATGAGGTGTTTCATCTCGCCGCACAAGTGAGCGTTCGCCGCTCGATTCAAAGACCCATGGCGGATGCCAAGAACAACATCCTTGGCGCCATCAATCTTCTTGAAGCCTGCCGCCGAGTCGGAACGGTGAAGAAAATTGTCGCGGCATCTTCCGGAGGAGTGATGTATCCTTCGAGTCTGAAGAAGGCTTGCGAAGAAGGTCCGATCTATCCGGAGTCTCCCTACGGCATTGCGAAGCGCGCGCTTGAACTTTACCTCGAACATTACTTCGCCGTGTTTGGCATTCCTTATGTCGCCCTTCGTTTCTCCAATGTCTACGGCCCGCGCCAGCGTATGATGGGAACCGGCGAGGGCGGCGTTGTGGCAGTCTTCGTGCGAATGCTTCTTGAGGCGAAAACGCCGTTCATGACGTGGAAGGGAAAGCAGACTCGAGACTATGTGTATGTGGAAGACGTCGCGCGCGCGGCGATCCTCGCGATGAAATCCGATTATGTGGGAGTGGTGAATATTTCGACATGCGAGGAGGTGAGCATTCATCGGATCTTTGATCTCCTTGCAAGGCTTACGGGGTTCAAGGGCAAGCCTGTTTACAAGCCGGGAGTTGTTGGAGAAAAGAAGCGGAGTTGTATGGAAAATAAACTCGCGCACCGCGTCCTCGGCTGGGAACCAAAAGTGAATCTTGAAGAAGGCTTGCGCCGCACCGTGGCGTTTCACCGGGCTGAACTTAAGCGGAAGAAATGAAACGCATTTCAAAAGAAAGTATAAAGGAGGCAATCGAGGCCCTTCGTCATGGAGGCGTGGTTGTGTTTCCCACGGAAACGTCGTATGGGCTCTCGGCGGATGCGACGAATGCTCGTGCTGTTGCGAGGGTTGCGAGGTTGAAAGGACGACCAAGCGAGAAAACGTTTCCACTTATTGTGAGCTCGACCGCGATGGCGGATCGGTATGCTCACTTGCGTTGCCTCGGACATCGGTTGGCAAAAAAATTTTGGCCGGGTCCTTTGACGCTCGTCGTCGAAGCTCGGAAGAATGTTGGATTGGCTCGGGGGATCGTGGCAAGGGATGGTACGGTCGCTCTACGCGTAAGCTCCAACGAAACCGCAAGAGCTCTTGCTCGAGGTCTTGGGAGGCCGATCGTCTCAACCTCCGCCAACCGTGCGGGGGAACCTCCCGCGTATGATGCGCTCGATGTAACACTTAAAGCTGATTTCATCCTCGATGACGGACGTCTTCCCAGGCGCAAACCCTCGACCATTGTCCACGTCGTTCAAGGGAAGATCGAAGTTCTTCGACAAGGATCCGTAGACCCGAAGGCTTGACGTTTCCTGACGATTTGGCATAGTGTCAACTGTATGAACGAGCGTCATTCCTATCTGGCGCAATCAAAGAAGCGGACGATTCTTGCGTTCGCTTTTTTGTTTGTGTTTTCTCCCATCTTTCCGGCTTTGGCCCGCGAATCCGCGTCGCGAGACATGGTTCCATCATCCAAACCCTCCATTGAGCGTGAAATGAAAACGGAACCGGTGAAGAAGTCGGAGCCGCCTGCGTCGCTTAAGAACGCAGAGACAGCGCGCGACACGGAGACGAAATCCGATCCAAAACCAGATCCGGATCCGCCCAAGTTTGGAACCGATCCGGACACAAAGTCTGACGATGGCCATGATGGCGAACCAAGCAAGGAGGATCCCGCGGTTGCGCGTCTCACGGCTGTCAACCCCGCCGCGCTTTCGACCAACCTCACCCCTTCCACCATCAAACAACTTCTTCCCACAGCGGATGCTTCCACCGGCGCCCTCACCTACAGCTATCCCTTCACGCTTCCTCCAGGGCGCGCCGGTATGGCTCCCGATCTTCGCCTTTCTTACAACAATCAATCCTCGCAGGACGTGAGCTTCGTCGGACATGGCTGGTCGCTTTCCGTTCCCTTCATCGAGCGATTAAACAAGATGGGCACCAACGGAATCTATACGAGCGATTATTTTTCGTCTTCCATCGGAGGCGAACTTTCTCCCATCGGTTCCGGTCTCTATGCTCCGAAAGTGGAAGACGGTTCATTCGTCGAGTATGAACTTTTTGGCAACGTCTGGACGTTGCGCGACAAGGAGGGAACGATCTACACCTACGGAGCAACCGTAGACGAACGCCAAGATAATCCTGCCGATGCCTCGCAAGTGTTCACATGGATGCTTTCCGAAATCCGCGACCGCAACGACAACTTCGTCTCCTTCGCTTACGACAAAGACGCGGGAGCGATCTACCCGTCCTCCATCGTCTACACCGGACATGGAAGCGTTGACGGCATTTTCGAAGTCGTCTTCGTGCGTGAAGCGCGTCCTGATCCTTCGACGAGCTACCGCACAGCCTTTGGCGTAACGACGAACGACCGCCTCTCCCTCATTGATGTCTACGCAGACGGCGATCTTGTGCGCTCCTACGATCTCGGCTATGCCAGCGGAGACAATGGCACGCGCTCCGTCCTTACTTCCATCACGGAGACGGGATATGACGACACCAGCGCGCCCGTCTCTTTGCTCCCTGTCGAGATCGAGTACCAAACGACGGCTCCCGGCTGGAGTACGAACGCAACGTGGGAAGCGCCGGTCGGGTTCGCGCCTCAAAACTCCGCCTGCAACAATTTGGGATCGCGCGTGGCGGACGTGAACGGCGACGGTCTACCGGATGTGTTGCAGTCGCGCATGGATTCCGCAGGTAATACGTGGCAATCCGTTTACATCAACAATGGATCCGGATGGACTCTTGATCCAAGCTGGGTGATTCCTCGGGCGTTCGGCTACACGAGCTGGTGCTCCGGCGACTTCGGTTCGGAAGTGGTGGACGTAAACGGCGACGCGCTTGCCGACATCATCCATTACCGCATCTTTTCCAACTCGAGCGCATTTGAACATGAGGTGTACCTCAACACGGGTTCCGGCTGGGTGCAGAATTTCACGTGGACGATTCCTCGCGCCTTTCGACTTGAGTGGTCTGATTGGGGCACGCGCTTGGCGGACGTGAATGGCGATGGGCTCACGGATTTTGTTTGGAGCAAGGGCAACGACCGCGGTGTGGCTTTGAACACGGGAAGCAACTGGGTGGTGGATCCTTCATGGAGTGTGCCGATCATCTTCACATTTGATTCGCTCTTCGTGCGCGGCACAGAGGTGGCGGATGTGAACGGCGACGGACTCGCCGACATCATCGAAGCCAACACCGGCTCAAGCGGGTTTCAGCAAGCGGTGTATCTCAACACGGGTTCTGGCTGGACGCTCGACCTGTCGTGGATCTTTCCCGCTCCGCTCCGCATCAATAACTTCGCCGACTACGGCACGCGATTGGCGGACATGAATGGCGACGGGCTTCTGGACGTCCTTGTCGGTTATGCGACGTCTAACAATTTCTTCGAAGCGTACATGAATACCGGTTCGGGCTGGGTTTCCGCCCCAAGCTGGTTGCCTCTTCCTTCTGTCTTTGCCGCCGGAGGATTCGGGAGCGATACGGGCGTGCGGCTCGTGGACGTGGACGGCAACGGCATGATGGACTTTGTGAAGTCGCTTGACACGGGCTCCTCGCTTTTTCCTCTCATCACGGACACATGGCTCGCAAACGGTTTGCGCGCTGATCGCGCGACGACCTTTGTGTCCCCAAGTGGAGGGACGACGAGCGTGGAATATCAGACGCCACAAGAGATGACCGATGGTCCCATCCTCCTCAATCCGGAAACGCCGTTCGTCTTCGATGTCGTGTCCGAAATCGAGCGCGACAATGGCTTTGGAACCGTCTCGACGCATGACTATCTCTACGAAGGCGGTGTCTATGATTTCAGCACGCTTCTTGACCGCAAGTTTGCCGGATTCCACATCCGCACGGAGACCGATGCAGAGGGAAACCAAGTCCGCGACTATTTCCATCAAGGCAACGCAACTGACGCCGCGCTTGGAGAACTTTCCGATCATGTCTCCAAAGCCGGCCGAGCGTACCGCACGGAGGTTTTGAATGTGGCCGGGGATCTTGTTCAGGCGGCGGTGAACGGATGGGATCGCGCCGATCTTGGCGATGGACGCAGTTTTGTCAAACTCACGCAGAGCCTCGCGCTTGGCTATGACGGCAACGCCACGCATCGCGATCGAGCGACGGCGTATGTGTACAACAATGCAAACGGCAACGTAACGCAGATGGTGGAATGGGGAGAGGTGAGCGGGAACAGCAACGGCACCTTCTCGGATGTTGGTTCTGACAAGCGCACAACGACGGTCTCGTACGCTTCAAATCCGACCTACCATATTCTCGGTCTTCCTTCGCAAGTGACGGTGACGGATTTTTCCGGTGCGCTCGTGTCCGACGCGAAGGCTTACTATGACGGTCTGCCGCTTGAATCTGTCAACATTGGTAACGAAACTTTAGAGGAACGATGGGTGGATGGTTCAGAATATGTCTCGACGCAGAAGGCATATAACGCTTACGGGTTTGTCATCGCTCAATGGGATGAGCTGGGCCGCATGACGGAGTTTTTGCCGGATGCGAACAACCTCTTTGTCGCTCGGGCAACCAATCCGCTCGGACATCAGACATGGATCGAGTACGATGCGGATTCGGGGCTTGTGATACAAACGACGGATCCCAACGGCCGCATCAATGAAACCGTTTACGACGGGCTCAATCGTTCCATCGAGGAGTGGCAGAGCTCTGCTGATTCGCCGCTTCCGCTCGAGCTCTCGGCGGCGTACGCCTATGCTCCGCAAAGTCCAGGCCTGCAGATGCTCACAACGGAATACTTTGATGCCGCGTCTTCGCGCGAGACGTACGCGTATACGGATGGATTCGACCGTCCCATGCAGGAGCGGGTGGAAACGGAGACGCCAGGCGAGTTTGCCGCATCCGACACCATCTATGACACGCGTGAGTTCATCGCCAGCCGGTCTCTTCCGTACTTCTCTTCCGGTATTGCGCGCACGCCCGCCGTTTCCGACGCGGCCTTGCTTTCGACATTCACCTACGACGCGCTTGGCCGCACGGTGAACATCGCCACGGCGGTTGGGAACACGGCGACAAGCTACGATCAATGGAGTTCGGCCGTCACCGATCTTCGAGGTGTTAGCAAGGAGTTTGAACGCGACGCGTTCGATCGGTTAGTAAGCGTCTTCGAGCACAACGGGTCTTCCAGCTACACCACCACCTACGCCTACAACGGTCGCGGAGATCTCACGAATCTCACGGATGCGCTTGGCAATACCCGCGCGTTCACCTACGACGGACTCTCTCGTCGTCTCACCGCGCAAGATCTTCACGCGTCGGGCGACACGACGTTTGGAACTTGGATGTATGTCTACGATGCCGGCAACCTCGTATTGCGCACGGATCCGCGAGGCGAAGCCGTGGAACTTGTCTATGACGAATTGAACCGCCTCATCATTGAAAACCCGCTTTCCAATCCCGGGACGGGAGCATCCTATACCTATGATTTCTGCTCAAACGGCATCGGGCTTCCCTGCGAAGCGGGATCGCCGACTGCCTCGGAAACAAACGGGTACGATCTTCTGGGCCGCAGAACGTTTTTGGCAAGATTTATTGATGGCGATCCTTCCGTCGCCGCGTTTGTCTACGATCGTGCCGGACGCGTGACGGAAACCACCTATCCAGACGGCTCGCAGGTACAGAATGTCTACGACGTGAGCGGTTATCTTGAGAGCATCAATCGCAAAGAAAGTATTTCATCAGTGTTTACTCCCGTCGTGGTAAGTATTGCGTACGCGCCGACCTTCAAACGTGCCGTCGTTTCTTACGCGAACGGCGTAACGGCCACCAACGTCTACGATGATGTGGAGCTTTACCGTCTGCGCTCGCGCACGGCGATCGGGCCGTCGGGAACGCTCCAACACCTTACTTACGCTTACGATCCAAACGGCAACGTGGTACAGATCGCGGATGCGTCGAGTACGTCAACCGCCAAGATGACGGATTACGTCTATGATGATCTCAATCGTCTTCTTTCATCTACCGTTACAGGATCGGCAAACGGCGATGACAGCGTTCAAACCTTTTCCTACAACGCGCTAGGGAATCTCCTTACGCGTTCAGATGTTGGAACCTATCTCTACGAAGGGCACCTCGGTGTGAGCTACGCCAATCCGCACGCGGCCACGTCGGTCGGCGGCGCGGAGGTTAGTTATGATGAGAGCGGGAATGTCGTGTCTGTCGAAGACTCGACGTCGTACACATGGGATTATGACAATCGCTTGATCGGTATGTCTCCGCTTGCCGCCTCTTCCATGCCGGTGTCGTCGTTCTTCTACGATGCGGATGGCGCTCGCGTGAAGTCCGTGACAGATGGGAACGTCTCTGTGTTTCCGATGAACGGGTACCGCACGGAAGGAGACACGATCCATAAAGAGCTGTTCTTCGACGATGCCGAAGCGGCGGCGACGGTGGAGGGGACGGGAGCAGGCGCGACGGTGCGGTTCGTGCATACCGATCACTTGACCGGTTCGGCGGTCGTAACGGATGCCGCAGGCGCGGTTGCCCAACTTCTCGATTATCATCCTTTTGGCACGCAAAGGATCAACGAGCAGACGAGCCTCTACGACGTCAAAAGGAAATTCGCCGGCCATGAATACGACACCGAAACCGGTCTCTCCTACATGCTGGCACGGTACTATGATCCCGCAACGGGGAGGTTCTTGAGTGAAGATCCGGCGTTTCTGGCGATTGGGGATCACGGGGTCTTTGAGAGCCGGTTCGGTCGTTCTCTCGAAGCATTTCTCTCCGATCCTCAACTGCTGAACAGTTACAGTTATGCGAGGAACAATCCACTAACGTTGCTTGATCCTACCGGAGCTGCTCCTGCCATTCCGGCCACACAGTATCTTCCGTCTTTCGGGTCAATGCTCTTCAGGAATAACTTTAATGTTGGGATGACGTTGTTGCAGTACGGGTTGATGTATTCGACGGCAAAAGACATAGAGACGGTTACGGACAACCAACAATCAACAGCTAGTCGCGTGATAGCCGGCGTGAGTCTCGGGGCGATGGTTGCAGGTGGAATGGGAGAAGGAGTTGGTGCGACGGCAAAGGTGGTGCAAGGGGGGAGAGCAACAGTTGGAGCTGTAGGTGATATTGCGTCGGGAAGCAGAGGATTAGGACAAACATTTGGGGTTCTTGGTCGAGTCATCGAGAACCCGGGAATGAAAGTATTGGGTTATACCAAACATGGGTTGCAACAAAAAATTACGAGAGGAGTATCCTCGCAACTTGTGAAGGATACCGTAGATCATGCGTCAGTAGTTCTTCAGCAATCGGGAAATACATTTTTGCATCTCACGGATAAAGCTGGAGTTGTTCTGAATGGTCTCGGTAGAGTTGTGACGACATATGGAAGTAATCTGTTCAAGAGTGAGGTTCAGAACGTATTGAGATCGATTAAATAATATCTTCTATGGACAAACTCAATGCACAAGCAATTCTCCATTTTCTCAAGCACGAAATTGTTAGGCATGATCCGGTTGGTTTGATTGACGGCGGTGCTCCTGAAGATGAATACGATACGGAGATTGGTAAGCTAATAAGTCATTTGTTGAAGACAGAGAAAAGTGAGCAGAAGTATTATGAAGTCATTCACGATGTTTTTAGCGAGTTAGGTGAAGTGAAGGAAGACATTTGTAGAGTACTAGCCAAGAATATATTAAAAGAACTTTAATTTTGGGATTTGTGAAGTTGTGAAAAGTTGGAATCGAATCCGGATGTCTCCGGACGTGACCTTGATGCTAGACGATGGGTCGGCTAATTCGCGCGCCTGCCCGCCTCTGGCGGGGACAACGGAATTTGATCGCCTGATTCTTAAACCAAAAACCCCTTGCGGGGTTCTGGCGGTCTCGTTCAGTACGAGGTACCTGGATTGCTACCTGCGAGTAGGATAGGATAGATCAATGGTTTTGTCAAACTGAATTACTCCAGATGTGGTGGAGGTGCGGGGATTTGCACCCCGGAAACCATGGGTAGCAATCCAGGTTTCGTACTGAACCACCCCCACCACGCGAGAATGATAACATGCGTGTTCGTCCAAAAAAATCCTTCGGTCAGCATTTTTTGAAAAGCGGGAAGGTTGTTCGGGCTATCATCGAGGCGGCCGAGATCGTTCAGGGGGAAACGGTGGTGGAGGTGGGCCCCGGGACGGGTGTTTTGACGCGGGCTCTTGTGGAGACGGGCGCTCGCGTGATCGCCATTGAGGCCGACCGCGATCTGATTCCTTCTCTCGAAGCGGATTTTGGCGACACGATTAAGCTTGTCTGTGCGGACGCGCTCCATTTCGACTACTCCCTACTCCCTACAGCCTACTCCCTAACTTCCAACCTCCCCTACAACGTCGGCACGGAAATTCTTAAACGATTCCTTACCGCCAAGCATCCCCCAAGCCGATGCGTCGTGATGGTGCAGAAAGAAGTGGGGGAGAGGATGCTTGCCGCGCCGGGCAAGATGAGCCTTCTCTCCGTCGCGGTTCAGCTCTACACCGATCCCAAGCGAGTGATCAACGTGTCTTCGGGATCCTTTTCTCCTCCGCCTAAGGTGGATTCTGTGGTGGTGAGGCTCAACTGGAATCCTAAGACGCAACATCCCGAGGCCGTCATTGCGCTTGCCAAAGCCGGGTTCCGCGCCCGCCGGAAACAGCTCCATCGCAATCTTGCCGACGTCGGTGTGAAGACAAGCGAGGAGACGAAAGCATGGCTTCTCTCCCGCGGCCTGCCGGAAACGGCGCGCGCGCAGGAACTTTCCCTCAAAGACTGGATAGATTTGTGTTATAATACTTCCGGTTATGGCAGAATCTCGCCGCCAGACGTTTGAACGCTTTAGGGCAATGACGCTCGAAGCCAAGTTTGCCGTTATTTTGTTTTTGCTGGTCGGCATAGGAGGCGTTCTGTACGGCAGTCGCGGCTTCTTTTTTCAACTCGAAAAACCCTTCTTCGCCCAGCTCAATTACAGCGGCCAGCCATATCTCACGCTCGACGAACGCGAGGCGCAGGAAATTGAACGGCAAAAACAGGCGGACACGGATGAAGACACCGTCAACGATTACGACGAGATCTACGTGTTTGGAACGAGTCCTTATCTTGTCGACACCGACTCCGACGGCATTCCCGACGCGCAGGAAATCCGCCTCGGCAAAGACCCATCTTGTCCGGAAGGGGAAGACTGCACCGGCGGCCTTGCTTCCATAGATGATGTCGGCGAGACGCCCGGAGTGCTTGGGGACATCACCGCGAGCGAGCCGAGTTTCAACGTGGAGTTTGGATCTCTTACGGGAACGGAAGAGCTCAAACAAAAGATTCAAAAGACGTCCGCGGGCGAACTGCGCCAGGCGCTTCTCTCAACCGGCGTGGACCCGCTTATCGTCGAGCGACTGAATGACGACCAGCTTCGCGAACTCTTCATGCTTGCGGCGGAAGACGCGGGACAGAGCGGGATCATTGACCAGCTCCTCTCGCAAAAAGCTTCGGCAGAGGCGGATGCGGAGGCTGAAGCTGGAACTCAAGGAGTAAATGAAATCGAAGGTTCATCGGAAGCGCCATAGGGTATGCGTCAACGTGCTGTCAAAACTATTCTGGCCGCCTCTCTCATCGCCTTTCTTACGGTGCCGGGATTGGCATCTGCCAACAATCCGGCGGCGACCGCGGCCGGTCTTGCGATTGACGCGGTTGTGGTAGGTCTCCAAGCTGCCATTGCGGCCGACCAACCCATTGCCGGAGGAAAAACCGGCGAAGCGGCGGCAAAGTTCTCGGAGAAGACAGGAGAAAAAATTATTGACCCCATTTTTGCCACGGTGGTTCGCGAGGTGTTCTGGAATACCATCACGTTTGTGACGGATCGCTTGGCCTACGATGCCGCCGTGGCGTTGTCCTCGGCAGGAACTGGTCAGACGCCGCTCGTGTATTTCGACTCGCCGAAAGATTATTGGGAACAGCTGGGTATGGATGTGCTGGGCGAGGCGATTGGGTCATTGGACAATCTTCTTGGAGAAGAGCTGGATCTGAAGTTCAATCTCTGCGCCCCGCAAGATCCTTTATCCAAATTAAGTCTCCAAATCGGCCTTGCCGGCGACTATGGATTGAATCGGAAAGGCAAGACCGCTCCCAAATGCGATTTTCGGAATTTCCTTTCCAACATCAACGCGATCGGCGCGCGTTACGCCGGCGAGGAGTTTGGAACGCAGAGCATCCTTCGCCAGTTTGCCAGTGCATGGCAACCGGGCCAAAACGAACTTTCTGCGAGCATCGGAATCAATCTGCAAATTCGCCAGGAGGTCTTCACGACCAAACAACTTGGAACCGAAGAGCTCTTTGCCAAAGACGGTTTCAAGGATGTGGTGGACGTGATTACCGGCAAGGTTACAACGCCGTCTTTGCTGATACGTGAACAGACGAAGGCGGTGCTCATCCAAAAAGATAAGATTGGAACAGAGGCTTCCATTGCGTATCTTACCAACAGCGATCCGGCCGTCTTAAAGCAGATGGGGCTTTCCGCCATCAGCACGTTTGCCAATACGCTTCTTTCGGGTCTTGCTAACCGGCTCTTTCAAGGCATCTTCAATCCTCCCGCCACTCGGTTCGATCCTCTCCATCCCCAAGCGTCCATCGAGGGAGGCCGCGAACGGGCGCAGGAAACCTTTAGGAGCATTCTTGCCGCGCCAGTGATTTCGTTTGACGATTACAACATCGTGAATGAATTTGTCATTTGTCCTGGCGACGATCTTCGCGGTCTCAACAATTGCGTGATGGATCAGGCCTTTGCGGTGACGGTGAACCGAGGCGATACTGGTTCCGCCCTCACCGTGCAGGAAGCGATTGACGGCGGGTATCTCCACGGCAACTGGCCGCTCATCCCTTCAAGCGACGAAGGCCGCAACCAGGATGTGCGCTGTTCCACCTACGGCTACTGCTATGCGAACCTCGTCAAAATGCGCAAGGCTCGCATCTTGCCGGTCGGCTGGGAGCTGGCCGCCGATTCTCCGTGGAACGAAGAGTCGAGCCCCGTAACGCTTCAAACAGCCGTGGACGGATTTTTCAACTGTAATGACGATGGCCAGGCGGACGACGCGCATCCATGGTGCCATTTGATTGATCCGAATTGGATTTTGAAAATCCCGCCCGCGCAGTGCCGTGCGTTCGTGCCGAGCGAGTTGCCGGTTTCAAGCATGGTGAACGCCCGCCAAAGCGTGTGCGTGGATTCGCCCTCCTGCATCGCGCAGAACGACGCGGGCGAGTGTATTGGCGGCTACGGGTATTGCACGCAGGAATCCAACACGTGGCAGTTCCGAGGGGATTCGTGTCCTGCCGAGTACGCGGGGTGCCTCGCGTTCAACAATGTGCGCACGAGCGAGTCGGGCACTTATCTCTTGAACACGGTGAACACGGAGGGTTGCAGTGCGGACAATCCCGGTTGCCGGTGGTATCGCACGAACAAGTACGAGGACGACAAGGGGACGCCGGAATTGACGGACGACGCGTTTGAATTTTTGCCCGTCGGCGAAACGTACGTTACGGCTGATTGGGACGACGACCTCGACGCGTTCGATGACCGTCTCTACATGAACCAGAACGCCGGCGTTTGTAGCGCGGAAGCGGCGGGGTGCACCGAACTTATATCTGCCAATGCGACGCGCCTCAACCTCCTGCGCAATCCGAGTTTTGAAGACGACGTGGACGAGGATGAGACACCCGACGGTTGGTCGGTTGTGGGAACGAGCGTCTACGATACGGTGAGTGGTCAGGAGTTCGACGGACTTGATGCGCTTACCTCCGAGACAGCCGGCTTTCTCGCTACGCAAAGTAACATCCCGCTTTCTCCAAGTCGCTTCTACACGCTTTCTTACTACGTCAAAGATACGGCTTCCACCGCCGGAACGGTTCTCATCACCCTCATTCCGGAGGATCCAGCGAATACCGTTGATCTTTCCGGCATGACGATTTTGGGAGACTGCTCTGCGGGAGGAGATACGGCGGGGATTACGATGACGGCGGGAAGTCTCGAAGATGCCTACGAACGCAAGGTTTGCACGATCACGACTCCGGCCTTTGAGACGCGCGCAACCGTTTCGGCGACGTCGGGCGTTGGCGGCATATTTCTCGACGCTTTTCAGCTCGAGCTTGGTTCCGTGGCCGGGGCGTTTCAATCGGGGTATGGCACCGGACTTGTAACGCGCGAGTATCTGACGGTTCCTCCGGCGTGGATGGGATGCACCGGTTCAGCGAGCGATCCGATTGAATGCGCAGGCTACACCCGCGTGTGCAGCGCGCAGGATGTCGGTTGCGATCTTTACACGCCCGCGGCGGGAGGCTTCGGCGTTCCGGCCGTCACGAGCATAACAGATATTTGTCCAAATGAATGTGTTGGCTACGAAACATACAAACAGGAAGCGACGCCCTATGAGGCCGAGGCCTTTCCGCTCTTTTTCATCGCGGAGTCCGCTCGCACTTGCTCTCAAGCCGAAGTCGGGTGTGATGCTTATACCAACTTAAACGAGGTGGCTTTGGGCGGAGAGGGAATCGAGTATTACTCGACTCTGCGGTTCTGCGCGACTCCCGATCAAGACGACGGTTCAACGTTCTACACGTGGGAAGGGACGGAATCGGAAGGCTTTCAACTGCGTTCTTGGCAATTATTGGAATCGAACTTGGATGACACGCGAGACACGGTTTACGTGGAAGATACGACAACGGTGTTTACCGAACTTGGCGTCGGGCTCGCGCCGTGCACAAACTCCGTCGTTACTTCGGAGGACAGCGTGGTGTGTCAGGATGTTGTGCGTAACACGACCGAGACGGACACCTACACCGATTGCAATGAACACGCCGACGCGATCTCGAACCCCGACTGCCGCGAGTTCTACGACTCGGCGGGGAATATCCACTACCGTCTCCTCTCGCAGACGGCGGTGATTTCCGATTCCTGCGCGCCATACCGCAAGGAGGGCGGTACGCAAGATGACTGTACAGACTCCGGCGGATTCTGGACGGGCGGAGGCTCCTGCCGCTACTTCGTGCTCGCCGAAGGCAGTAATGCTTGCTCGGAGGCGGCCGCCGGATGCCGGGCTTACACCGGGGCAAGCGGTCGCAACGCTTCGACGATTTTCACGGACACGATTGAAGATGGAGCGTTGAACGAGTATGCTTCCGCGTCGCCCACGACGATTTCGAACGAGTCCGTGGCCGCGGGCGGGCACTCCATGCGTGTGACTGGAACAAACTTCGACACGCTCTCACTCGTGGAGGGGACGGCGACCATCACGGATGGAGACACAGATAGCAATGGGCAGTGCGACGCGGGCGAACTCTGCACTCTCAAAGACACCGGCGGATCAAACTGTCAAGTGGTGGGGACGGATACGGATGATTTTGACGATTGCGGACCGCTTGTCGGGAGTCTCGTTCAAGGCAAAACCTATATCCTCGAGTTTTGGGCAAAAGGAGTCGGAACCGTTACGCCGCAGTTTGTGGCTGATCGAGGAACGTCTGGATCGGACGTGTGGAACTTGGGCGATGCCTTCGCCACGCCTCCGACGCACGCGGTTACGCTCACCGGCGGCTGGCAGCTTTACAGCGTGGGGCCTCTTAACACATCCGACGCCACGCTCTTCGCAGACTTTGACGACACGACGATTCTGCGATTTTCTGCCACCGGCTCGCCGGATTACTTCATTGACAACATTGTTCTCAAGGAAACCGAGGAGAACCTCGCGCTCACCAAAGACTCTTGGGTAACACCTTCCACCTGCGACCTCTCGCCCACGGGGACGCCATCACCCCAGCACTACTTGGGCTGTCAGGCCTACACCGATGGATCTGGTTCCGCTCAAAATCTCTACCAGTTCACGCGCCTGTGTAGCGAGGAAGTGATCGGCTGTAGCGCATACTTCGACACGCAAAATTCAGAATCAACGTTCGGGCAGGTGTTCAACGCGACGTGCTCGCGTCCGTTAGGCGGTCCGGCTCCGACGGGCGCGCAAGACTGCACCATGGATGGAGAAACGGTTTGCACGATCGCCACGGGACGTTCGAGTTGTCACTTCGATTTCGACGGCGCGCTTCCCACCCCTCTTCCCACGACGCCGTTTGCCATTTCGCTTGGTCCCGAAGCGCGCGTTGTCTCGGGCGATTCGGACGTCTTTCTCGTGAACAAGGGGGACACGTCTTGCGGCGCGGTTAGCGCGGGATGCACGGAAGTCGGACTCCCGACGTTCAATCAGAACAAGTCGGCCGTAACGGAGTTTGAGACGACCTACCTTCTCGACGACCCCGACCGGTATACGGCAACTCTTTGCGACACCGAAGGCCTCTTCTGCGAAGCGTGGTCTACGAAATCCGACGGCACGTTCTATTTCAAAGACCCCGACGATCAGACGTGCGACTTCAAACCGAGCGTAACGATCAATGGGCAAAATTACTCCGGCTGGTTCCGCTCAGGCACGAACGATCCTTGCTACTACGACGATCTCCCGGACGCAGACGAAGATCTCAACGGGGTGTTCGACTCCGCAACCGAGCTCTCCACGGCGTATCTCGTCTCCGGCATCGAGTTCGGCATCTGGCGCAACGGCGATGCGGATGATTATCAGGGTTGGCTCGCGACGTGCCCGAACCGCTACGACCGCTGCAGCGAGTTCGTGGATCCGATGGACACCACGGGCGGGCTGTATCCCAACGGCACGCCCTACGTCTACATCAAGAATCAGAAGATCGAGGAGTCGGAACAGTCCTCTTCCGAGCGTTGCAACGGACAGGTGAATTTGAATGAAGGCTGCGCGCTCTTCTTCGACGCCGTCCAGCCGGAATTGTTGTGGAATGCGAGCGCCAGTTACATCGTTTCCGAACACGCCGACACGCTCTTTGGCGATGCCGCGCAGTCTTCGCAGTCACCGATCTCCTGTTTTGGATCTATTGCTGATGCTCCCATTACACCGGATTCTGATGAAAGCAATGACATCGGCCGCATCCTTTCACCCTCGGGCGTGGAATTCAACGTGTGCCAGTCAAGGTGCCGGTACGAACCCGAAGAGAACGGCGTGATTGAACATCCGTACGCGCGACGGAGAGGAGACGGCAGAACCTATACGACGTCGTGTATAGAGAACAAAGACTGTCCGACACTCAAAGATTCCAACAACAAATCCGTGGCGGGAACCTGCGTGCAGGCGTATGATTCGACGCCTACCGGACTTCAGTCGGAGTACGACTCGGTTCTCTATGCGTACATCATCAACTTCGACGACGTGAACGACGTGCGCCGCGTCGCGCGCGACCGCGAGTGTTCCGAATGGCTCACATGTTCCTCGACGATTCAGGTGTGGGACGAACGCATCGGCCGCTTCCGCGAAATTTGCGACCAGATCGGCGCGTGCACGCAATATTCCCAAGTTGGCGACGTGAATATCTGCAGCGGATTTTCCAACGTGCCGGCACTCCCGCTTTCTCAAAGCCGTTACGTTGACCGCGACGTGAGCTGGTGGGGGCAGGAGTATTCCGGCTACGCGATTCCAAACAACATCCCGACCCAGTTGCTCGATCAAGTCAACATCAACCATCAGTTTGCCTGTTCGGGTCAGACGAATTTGAGCTGTTCGCTTGCTACGTCGGAAACGGATTGTCCGGGTGAGGCTACAGGTGTCTGCACGGCATACGATGAGGACATCCGGCTTGCTTACAACGCCGGCACCTGCATCTCGGACAACCTCGCGACGGGGAGCGCCTGCTACGTCGGAACCTGCGAGAATTCCGGATTCGCATGCTCGAACAACAGCGAGTGCGACACCAGTGCGGGAGAAGCGTGCGAGATCGGATTCTGCGAGATAACGGAGATCGGATCGTTCTGCGACGCGAGTACGCCTTGCGAGACTCCGGATTTCGAGTGTGTCAACAGTCAATGCAAATTCCAGTCTCCGATCGGGTGTTCGCCAAACGACAGTCCAAGCTCATGCACGGCCGCGCCCGGTTATTCCGGTCAATGCATCCTGCAAGAATCCTCTTTCAAGGGCGGATGCTTTGCCGATAAGTGCCTCCTCTCCGCGGGCGGCGAGGTGTTCGAACCCAAGTTTACCAACAGCATCGAGTGTAAAGCGTATCCAGAACAAAATTCGCCCTATCCGCACCGCATTGGGGGAGGAGAGAACACCGGTGTATTGGTCACAACCAACATCGTCACGCAGTGGGTGAATCCTGGTGTATCGAGCGTTGTGAGATCGGACAATGAGTTACAAACATTTCTTGATTCCGAAGATTCCGACGACCTCGATGACCTGCAGGATTGGAACGTCTACACTAAGCGCCCGGGATACCAAGGCATCCAAGTCTGCGCGCCCAACGGCGAGGACTGCTCCTGCACTTACCAAAAAGTTACTTACGGCACCGGCATCAAGACGAAGTACTACTGGCGAGATATGGACTCCGGAGAGTTTTTGACGGGCGTGTGCTTGGGTGGGGAGCTTGAGGGGATGGAGTGCGAGACGGACGAAATTTGCAACGCGGAAGAAGGCGTGGCGATCGGGCGATGCGTGAAGCCGACCAGCGTGGAAACTATGCTCGGCGTTGACGGGTACTGCTTGGAACGCGACAGCGCCATCAACAAGTGGAAGGATCCCAACAAGACCTTCGGCGGAGAATGTTTGACGTGGCTTCCCGTGGATCAGCTCACGGGCTCCAACGACATTTACAACCAGTCCACCGAGGCAGGAGCGCTCCTCGATCAAGATGTTCTGTATTGTACCGAGACGGCTTTGTATGCGGATTTGTATGTGACGGGTTCACAATCTCCCGGGCAGGAGAACAATGAGATCGCAAACGGTTGCGCGGAGTCGCGGTCAGGAGGCGGAGCTTGTAGCACAGGGGAGTACGAAGAATGTTACGAAAACGCCCATTGTCCAAAAAACTACTTTGCTGTGCTCGGTTCCTGTGATCTTACATTGAATGCTCCTGCGTACAATTGCGTAACGGGGAACGGTGACCAAGACGGTTCCGATGATGACTGTCCATTCTTCTGCGTGCCTGATGAAGCTGTTGATTATACTGGCGGAGGAGCCGATTGCTCGAGTCCAGAAGGAGGGACAAATAGCGTTGATACGGGAGAAGGTTGGGAGACAACAGTCTATCGCATCGGCGGCAATTTTCAGGATGCGCTTGAGAATTATCGCCATTGTGCTCGATTTGGGGCAAAGGTTCCGGACGATTATCAGCGCATGTACTACCTTACAGATTCAAGCCCTCAATTTGGTTACTTTCAAGCCAACAATGATATCCCGTATTTAGCCTGCGAAGAGGTCGTTCAGGTCAGTGATACGGACGCGGGGAACAAGGGCTGGACGAACCGCTTATGGCTAGAGAATAATGCGTTTTCCTTGCAGAACACGGAAAGTCCGAATCATCTTACGTATGAAGCGGCGACGGAACCGATAGCACCGTACGGACGGGTGGATATGGGGATCTTGGAGAAGACGACTGACGGCGATTGGGAGCGAGTAGGCCCGCAAAAAGCGCCGGTTGCCGTTGAGTCGTGCGTATCGAATGTCTCTGGCAACTATACGGCGGCGCTGGCGGATTCATCTTGCGTTTCTGCGCCTGTAGATGGAGAAGCTCGTTCTTATGAAGCGCTTTCGGCTGTGGTGTCGAATGAACTGTCTGCATTTCCAGAATGTTCTAACGTGGGTGGAAATGCGGAGTGTAATGGGGATGCAAATTGCCGGCCTCAAGGGAATGCCGGATGTTTTAAGAGATGTGATTCGACGGGAAGCGAGTCAAATACGGTGCCGGCGATCGGATGTTGGTATGATCCGGACCAAGACGGAGACGCGTATACTTCTCTTGGTAACTGTGTCACGCTGGCCAGCACAAATATTGCTATGGATGAAGATGCGCCAGATGGAGATGTTAAGGTTTGTGAAATACCGGTATCCGTGGATAATTGCGCAGCGGATGACGATGCCGTAGGTGTACCGGCGACCAGCACTGTATCGGAATATCTCGGTCGTATTCCAAAACTCTATTGTCAAGGAGGCGATTGGGGTGACGGAGATGTCCGCAACGCGAAAGCATGGTGTATAGCAGACTACGCTTGCTTTGATCAGCTTTGTCTGGGAACTGCCGGTCAAAAGCGTTGTATACCAAATAGTTTTACTGGGGATGCAATACTTGAAGAAATCCCTTCAACCGAGACCAGTTCGAACGATGACAGTGTAACTCCCATGGAAGCCGTTCGTCAGATCTTTGCGAAAGTATTCGGCTTCTTCACGTTTGATCCGATAGTACAGAAGTATAATGTCAGTGAGCGAAATATCGATTCGGATGTGAGCGAATCTCCTGATGATTATAATTTCCCGATTCCCGATCCGCCGGGGGGTGGAACCGCGCCTGTCGTGCGCGGGCTGGATGATTGTTTCTCGAGCGGGTGCCGGGAAGCGGGGGATGATACCGTAACGGTGAACGGTGTGACAGGAGGAACAATTTTGGGAGACTTTGGAGCGGCGCATGTTTCCGTGCAGTTCTTTGCCGAAGCCAACGCAAATCAACTGCCGATCCGAAACGTGATCGTGAACTTTGGCGACGGGCACCAATCTGGATCCACCAGCCCCGCCAACTATTACAAAAACCGCCGAGGACTTGATCAGAATAATAACGACACATCGTTCTGCAATGAAAATACCAAGTGGGGAGAAACACCCCAATCCTGTGAACCGAACTATTTCACCTTCACGCATGATTATATCTGCACAACACAATTAGTATCGGAAGGCGGCCTGCCATTATGCAGTGGTTCAGGAGACCTCTCCGACGGCTGTAGAACATCGGATGGACTGTGTCAATTTATCCCGCGGGTGCATGTAAAAGATAACTGGGGGTATTGTACGGGCGAGTGCGGCACGGCAACTGAGAGCCCTGCTGGGACGGAGTGTTATGACGACACGAGCGGCGATGCTGGTTGGGAAGTAAACGAGTGTGAGTTAGAGTGTGATGGTGAGATAAATCCAGTTTGTCCAGCTTCTACGCTCCCTCTATTTTCAGGACAAACGATAAATCCATGGATTGAATTCGATGGGGTGGTGAGAGTGGAGCCGTGATAACCACTCTGCGCTAACCACCCCCGACCCCTCCTTAAAAAGGAGGGGAGGTTGCAAGCTCGCATTTCGCTTTCCCCTCCTTTTTAAGGAGGGGATAAAGGGGTGGTTACTCACTATGCACAACCAGCTCTTCAACCGATCCGAGCAAAGAGATCGACGCAAGCAACTTCGTAACGAACCGACAATAGCCGAATGGCTCCTTTGGCAGGAATTAAAAGAATCTAAACTCGGATGGAAGTTTCGACGCCAGCAAGGAATCGGACCTTATGTTGTTGATTTCTATTGCCCGAAGGCAAAACTTGTTGTTGAGGTTGATGGGGATACCCATTATGAGCCTGAAGCTGTGGTCTACGATGAAGATCGCACAGCGTTTCTCAATGAGAATCACATTCGAGTTCTGCGTGTAACGAATACGGATGTGTACGAGTCGTTAGAGAATGTTGTTGAATTGATTCGAACGGGGCTAACCACCTTCTAACCACCCCCTGCTCCTCCTTGCACGATAACCACCCCCTAACCCCCTCCTTAAAAAGGAGGGGGACTTCGAATCTCGAATTACGGCGCGCAACACCCCTCCATTTTTAAGGAGGGGCAGGGGGTGGTTAGCGATCTTACAAACAGCAATCCCAGGCGTTGTGGGCCTGGGCTGTCTCCGACGTTGCGTCAGAGTGAGATTTGTCCCCCGCCTTTTTAAGGAGGGGGTTAGGGGGTGGTGGTTATCACCCGAGTTGTGAGGCCGCCGTAGGCGCCCCGCCGCCTCCCGAAGGAAGAAGCGGGGCGCTCGCGGTTGGGCCACGGATGCGCGCATGGGGGGTCGCACAGGGACCCGCGGCCCGAGGGTCGGTGCTCTACTGGCGGACGAGGCGGGTGCCGTTCGAGAACAGGTACTCGGACAGGTCGGGAAGAACCGACCCCATCTCGTTACCGTTGAACTCGAGTCGGTCACCGATGACCTCGTACTGCCCACCACCGTGGGTGTGGAGGACGACCTTGTCGGTTTCGCAGAGAGTCTCGACATCCAAAAGGGCTCCTGCAGTTCCGTCCGAGGCGAAGAGCTGGTACGCGACCGTCGTCTCCGACCCGTACCCGAGGGGGATGGTCTCCTCGTGCGGCGTGGCCGACGCGGCGAGCGTGACGGGGATGTCGCAACCCACGGCGTTCGGAGCGAAGGCGCTGATGATGAGGCTGATGTTGGCCGGAGCCACCATCGAGCATCCGTACGCGGCGTCTTCGACGTTGCGATCTTCCTCGGCGACTTCCTCGGCGAGGCAGTCGTCGAAGACGTGAGAGCCGTCGGGCTTCTCCGCGGAGATGAGCGCGTCCTCGATGTAGGTGGACGCCTCGAGGGTGCAGTCGGTGTCGTCCGAAGCGTCGTCATCGTCGCCGGTGGTGTCGATGACGTCGTCGTCGGGCTCGACGCAACCGTTGAGGGGGAGGTTGAAGGTGCAGAAGATGCTCGCGAGCGCGAGCAGGCGGAGGAGGCCGGTGGGGGTCATGGTGACTCCATCTCGCGCCGCGGGACTTCCGCGACTCTCCTGGCTTGCAAACACTCGCGAAGGACCTCGCGATTGCTCTTAAGCCGGATCAGAGTTACTCGACCCCCCTCCTTTTGAAGGAGGGGTTAGGGGTGGTTACTTGTCAAGTGCCTTTGTTCCGACTCAACAAACAATCGTTCATAATAAATATGCCACAAAAAGTCAATTTTGTCAATGCTTTAACGTCATCCATTCTACTAATTTTAGGTAAAAATTGTATTCAATTTGTTTCAGAATCTAAGTTTTTGGCTAAATTTGAATTTCCCCGCGTCGCATAAGGTACGATCGGTGCTTATATGATGCAAAGCTCATCTGTGGATAACTCCTTCTACACGAAGTGTCGCACTCTTGACACGGTGTTTTGGCGAGAAAAAGTTATCCCGAGTTCAAATGCCGGTTTTCATTTCTTTGCTAAAACAAAGCCGTTGAAATTTTCATCCCATTTCGATAAGATGTAACCAAGCTGGAAATCCCTCCCCCTATCCGGCTGGAGGGGTTTTTATTTCCTCAACCTTCGTTCCTTTGGAGAAGACGATGTCGCGTTTCCGATACCTCATCATCCTCATGGTGGTGGTCAACCTGTTCCTCGCTGTCGTCCTGGTGCGGACGAATCGCGAGCCGCACGCGCTTCCCGATTCGCAGGAGAGTGACCGCGTGAAGAATTACTGCTCTGAAAACGGCTTCGGGTGTCACGTCGTGATTCGCCTCCCCGAAGATCCTGAAGCGTTGCGGAGGTATGAGGCAGGAATGGCCATGCATCGTGCGCTTCACTGGCCGCACAATCGCCAAATGAAGTCGACCGAAGGCAATGCCTCCGGTCGAGAGTGGTCGGGTCAGAGCCCGCGCCAGTAGGTTACGCACGCCGCGGCGGATGCGTCTCCGCGCGGCAGGATGCGCTTCAGGTTGTCGTCGAACTCCTCCAGACTTGTCCGACAGATGGCTGTGAGGCCACTGTTCGGATCGAGCCGGTCGAGGAGACCGTTCTCTCGTGCGAATTCGCACTCTTGGTGGTACGCGTCTCTTTCCGCGTACCACTTCTTCGTACATACGTCCCGATTGATTGCCATGCGCTCCGGCATGAACGTCTCGTCAGGGAACGCGCCACTCTGCCACTGCAGGTAGTGGGCGAACTCGTGGTAGATGACGAGTTGGGCTTGCGTGTTCGCGCCGGTATCTTGCTGTGCGGCGGAGATGAAGGCCGGCTGGAATGTGATGATTGGGAAGAGGGTGCCATCGGGCGTTGGGGTGAGCTGGAAGGCGGCCTCCACGCCGGTAGCCGTCCAGGAGAGAAAGAGCTGTTCGTTCTCGACGGATTCGAGGATCATCATCCGAACATTCGTGTCGGGGATGTTGCGAACGATCTGTTCGAGGGCGAAGCCACGGCCGGAAGAGTCGGATTCGATGGTAGCCGTGATGCCGATGGTGGCCACGGATCGAACAGGCTCGATCGTTCCGCGCTCGTGGGCGCCGGAGACGACGGCGATGAGGAGGCCTCCCACGAGGAGCAGGATGGCGGAGACGACCGAACGGCCGAGCTTCTTGGGGCGAGGAGTGCGGTTGACGGAGGTGGGGAGATGGTGACGGTTCGAACGAACACGGCGCTTGGACACGACGACTCCTGTGCGATAGGTCGCCTGATCGCGACCGCACATGAGATCACAAAAAACAGGTCTCGTCAACCTGTCCATGGTATCTGTTCCCGTGCTTCTCTAAAGTTTTTTGCTCATTTTGAAACTCCAAACGTCCATTAACTAGACGATCGTCCATTTAATGCACGCGACACGATCTGTGGATCACTCCTGTGATACGAAGGGTCGTAACCATACGGACTTAACGTTCTTCCCACGATTGAATCACGCGAAAGCCATTGAAAGTGATTTGAAATGTCTGTCCAAAAATATCTTGGACGAACTCATCGTTGCCACAGAATGTGGAAGTATTCCAAATGTCTCGCTGCCCGTCCTTAAAGAGTACTGGCATTGGCCCGTCCTCTTTCCATCTTGGAGGCAATCGGAATTTTCCTTGGTCAGCTTCAATCATAACGAGTCTCCCTGTACAATCAATATCTTGTATGACAGCAGTGCTTGATCGAGAAGATCGTGTGAGAGCAATGACGAGGATCACAACGATGGCAAGAAGAAAAATCGGGATGAAGGTTCGTGATTTCATAAATGTGTATTGAAGAGACCAGCTTTGTGAGCTGGCCGAGAGTGACCGGAACCCCCTGCCGGCTAGTAGTAGGCGATTCTGAAGGAACTTGTGGGTGCGAAGTAGGTGTCCATGGAGGACGTGGTTGCGTCTGCGAAGATGCACCACGTCGAGTAGCACCAGGAAGGCGTGCGGTGCCCCTTCTGCCCCTTGATGTTCACCGATCCTCCGAAGTTGTAGCTCGAGCCGATGACGGAGAGTCGGATGTAGACGTAGTAGGTGGTGTTGGCCTGAAGCTGGTAGGCTCGGCTCGTCCCGACGGTCGGGTTGAAGGGGTAGTTGGGGTCGCCCTGATGATCCGCGAAGGCGGTATCCATGTAGCCGGACGGCATCGTCGTGTACCAGCTACCTCCGTACTGGACCCAGTCCCAGTTCCAGATGTGCGTCTCCGCCTCGTATGTCGAGTTGCTGCCGAAGCTCGATACGCTGTTGAAGCGGATGTACTGCTGAACTCCTGTCGTGTCGCTGACGCGCGTCTGGACTCGGTAGGGAGCCCAGGACTCGTGGGACCACGAACGATCGTCAGTGGTGGCCTCGGTCTCCGATGGGTCTTCTTGCAGAACGAGAGTGATCCGGTTGGCTCCGCTGTGCAAGATCAGGTCATTTCCGGTCTCTGGCTGTACGAGGACTGCCGTCACGGAGGCCTGACCGTCTGACACGATGTCCTTTGCGCTCTCGAAGAGATCGATGAGCGCATCGCCGTCTTCGAGGTCGTCCGGGACGCTGATCGCGGATGCTTCCAGCTCGTCGGCGATCTCCTCGGAGAAGACGGTGGAGATGAGGCGATCGAAGGAGCGAGGCGTGAACCCGCCGGTGATGTTGCCAGCGACGTAGTTCACCTCGATCAGGTTCTCTCCGATCTCCTCAAGTGTCTCGTCGAGCTCCGAGAAGGTGATGTCGGAGTCGTAGGCGAGGACGTACGCGTAGGGAACTCCCATGCCCACGGTGGTCACGATCGGCTCGGGGATCTCGAGTATGCCTTCGTTCGGCACGCAGGACATTCCGAAGATGAAGGAGACGAAGATGGCGACGGCGGAGAGGAGACGGCAGTTGGCGTTCACGATGAACCTCTTGTGGGAAGGAGCGATTGCAGGCGGACGAGATGACCACCTTGGTTTTAATTCTACTTATCTCTGCGAAGTTATGTCAACGTTATGTCAACGCTTGACAGAATTACACCTTAGAGATACCGCTTGTGGTGGCGCGAATCTTATCGGCGAGACAAGCGAGCTCCTCATCATCGACTCGCGGCCCGTCATGCGAGGAGATGTAGCCCTGGTAGCGCTCGAACGTGGTGGCGACATCAGAGTGGATCGGACGCCACTCGTTCATGGGTGCCGTGCCATGCATGGGGAAGAGCTTCACGTGGGCGTGGTCGACGCCGAACCCTTCCGCGATCAGGCCGGTGCGGGCGACGTCGTCGAAGGCTCGGTCCAGAAGAAGCCCGACTTCGCGTGCGGCGAGCATGAGGCCAGTGAAGTCCTCCGTCGAGAGCGCACTCACATAGCTTCCCATGTGCTCCTTCGTTGCCACCGTGTCGCTTAAGAGCCGTTCGTACCTTAAGCGACGCAAAACTCATCTGTGGATAACTTCTGTCATACATGGTGTACAAGGGATGGGGGTTGATACAATCATGGCAGGATTGAGTGGGAATCGGAGTCATGTCCGCCATCTTGGTTCGCCTGTTCGTACGGGAGAAGCGATGGAAGCTACAAGAGAAGATCCTGTTGAACCTCTCCGTCGGTTTCTGGCGACAAGTCTGAAGCGTCAGGGGGTTTCGGGTCAGCCGGAGGGCATCGTCGAAATTCTTCGACCCATCCGTCGAGATGAGGAGCGCTGGCTTCGCCTCATTGCAGACTGGAGTGAAGGGGCGCTTCAAGCCGGCGACGGAGGATCGAGTCCTCTCAACCTCTCGACGATCGACTTGCCCTACGCGCCGCCTTCCGATGAAGATGAAGCTCGTCGTCAGCGGCAAGCGCTCGAGTTCTTTCTGCACCTCCGTCGGCTTCTGCGCGAAGTCGCTCGCGAGCGAGCCGAGGGGCTTCAACGAATCGGGTTGGGTGATCCCAACCACGGATCCACGCTCGAGGAGCTTCGTCTGGCAATGTTTCTTAGCGTCGCCGCAAGTCACGGCCATGCCCAGCTGGCTTTCGAGATCCCCTCGCGGATTTCCATGGCGGCGGACTACCTCATCCTCATGGTGTGGGCCAAGCACGACACGTCGTTCTGGAGGTACCTGGAGTTTCTCGGCTGGGCTCTGTCAGGCTTCATGCCGGCGGCCGAGATCTCGTATGGGCATCGCTCCGCGCTTGCGTTTCCTATCGTCTCGGAACGGGATTTCGAACAGTTTTGCCATGCGTTGTGCACGCTCGTTGTCGGATATCGCGGCGTGGAAGAAGCGAGTCAGCGCGACGTGCGCATGAACATCTTTCATCATACGCTCATGCTGGCGGGCATGTGCATGGAGCACGGATTCGAGCTGGGGCACCATTACTACAAGGCGAAGGTTCCTCCTCGTGTGGCTCTCGCGTTCCTGCAAGAGCACGAGCCGGAGCAGTGGGCTCGCTGGTCCGGTCTTCTTGAGACGGTTTGGGGAACCTGACCAGCTCAAACTTCCTCTTGGCTCGGCCGCTCGGTCGGGCTTCTTCTTTTTTGGAGCGGAAGATGAACGGAAGACCCAGCAATGGGCGAGAGAACGAAAATAACGGAAAATAGAAGCGACCCCGTGCTGGCGGGGTCGGAGGGGGAGTGGGGGGCGGAGCCTACTCGAGGGTAAAGAGGGTGAGCTCGGAGGCGAGGATCGAGGCGGAGGTTGTGCCGTCCTCGTCCGTATCGATCCGGATCAGGACGAACGTGTCTGTCTCCGGCGTGATGTTCTCATCGCCGACAAGAAGGTCGAGAACGAGCGCCGTGAGCGTCTCGCCGTCGAAGCTACTGCCGAGCGCCGAGAGTTCGAAGACGGTTCTGCCATCCTCGCTTCGGAACGTGAAGTCGAGCCGGATTCGTTCGATCGGCACGTCCTCAAGATTGAAGTCCGTATTCGCGAGGCTGATTCGTGCTCGGATTTCCTCGATGGGGGGAGCGCTGATGGAGACAAAGTGGCGGTCGGTCACTTCCCGTTCTCCTTGAGGTCGAACTCGCTCACGTCGAAGCGGCTCGGGTAGCTTGCATCCTTCTTCGTGTTCCAGAGCCCCGTGATGCAGGCTCTCTCGGGACCCGCGACGGTTCGCGCGTTCTGGCGGATCTCGACGATTTCGGCGTCGAACCACCACTGGGGTCCCGTTCCGGCGTAACGGATCATAGTAACGACGACCTCCATGAGGCCGGTTACTCGGCCGTCGCGCCGGCGGAAGATGAACCCGTGGGCGGAATCGTGGGTTCGAAGCGAGTGGAAGAGCTCGTCCTCGGCGGGCGTCTCGGTGAAGATGAACGATGCGGAATTTCTTGACGACGATGCGGAATCTCTGGACATGGAGTCCTCCTTCGCGCCCTGTTTTTAGGCGATTTTTTTCTTTCTGTCAACCCCCCACGTTTGACCTTTTCGCTAAAAAAAGCTATTCTTGCCCCGAATTAAAGCCAATCCCATGAACCTCACCGAACTTGCACGACGTTTGCGTACCAATCCTGAAGAGCTCCGGCTGAAACTCCCGGAGCTCGGTTTTAGCGTGGGGAAGAAGGCGATCAAAATTGACAACCGCGTTGCTTCGCAAATTCAGGAAGCGTGGCGCGAAATGAAGCGCCGCGAGCGTCTTGAAGAAAAGATGGCGTGGCAAAAGGCGCAGGGGGAGAAGAAGGATATCGTGAAGGACAAGAAAGTGATCTTGCCGAGCGTCTTAAGCGTGCGGGAGTTTGCCGAGCGTCTTGGGCTTCCCATTGCCCGCGTGATGCAAGAAATGATGCGCTCCGGGATTCTCGCGTCGCTCAATGAGCGCATTGATTTTGATACGGCCGCCATTTTGGCTGGAGACCTTGGATACGAATGTGCGCGCGAAGAAGCGGCGAAGGGGGAGGAAGCGCAGGAAAAGGATTTAGAGCGGCTGGAGGAGGTGCTGGCGTTAGACAAAGGAGCCGCGCCGCGTCCGCCGGTCGTGGTGGTGATGGGACACGTGGATCACGGAAAGACAAAGCTGTTGGACGCCATCCGCAAGACGAACGTGATGGACACGGAAACCGGCGGCATCACCCAGCACATCGGCGCGTATACGGTTGCGCATCAAGGCAAGCCGATCACTTTTATTGACACGCCCGGCCACGAAGCGTTCACCGTGATGCGCTCCCGCGGTGCGAAGGTTGCCGACATCGCCATCCTTGTCATCGCGGCTGATGATGGCGTTCAGCCACAGACGCGTGAGGCGATTGACATTATTCAAGCCGCCAAGATGCCGTTTGTGGTCGCCTTGAACAAGATGGATATGCCCGGCGCCAACAAAGATCGCGTGTTGGGAGAACTCGCCGAGCGCAATCTGATTCCTGAAGAATGGGGCGGGAAAATGATCGTCATCCCGATCTCCGCCAAGCAGGGGACGGGCATTGACAAGCTTTTGGAGATGCTCACGCTTGTTTCGGACATGGAGAAAGATCATATCGTGGCCGATCCGAAGCGTCCTGCCATCGGAACCGTCATTGATTCCAAAATTGACAAAGGTCAAGGGCCGGTGGCCACCGTCTTGGTGCAGTCCGGGACGCTTCGTGTGGGCGACGTCTTGGGCGTCCGCGGCGTGCTCTATGGAAAAGTGCGCGCCATGCTCGACTGGACGGGAGCGGAGGTGGAATCGGCAGAGCCTTCCGTGCCGGTGAAGGTCTTGGGGTGGAAAGCCAACCCGTCCGTGGGAGATGTGATGGAGGTGCCCGAAGACGCCAAGCATTTGAAGAAGCAAAAGTTTCAGAGCGTGCGCTCCGGACTCAACAAGGAAATGACGGCGACCAAAGCTTCCGGTTCGGACGAGGAATCCGGCAAGAAGCTCCTGCCGATTCTTGTGAAGGCGGACGTGCTTGGGTCGCTCGAGGCTTTGCTTGGGCTTCTCGACCGCATCGTGCATGAAGACGTGGGCGTGTCGGTCGTCGGCCGTGGCTTGGGCAATGTGACGGAATCTGACATCGCTGTCGCGCAATCCACGGGAGCCGTGATCTATGCGTTCGGCGTGAAGCCGACCACGACCGCCGAAGCGCTTTCGCGCGATGCGAACGTGGAGATCAAACGGGAGGGGGTCATTTACAAAATCGTGGATGACGTGTTGGTGCGCCTGCAGAAACTTCTTCCCGACGCCTACATCGTGCGCGAGCTTGGCGAAATGGAAGTGCTGGCCAATTTCCGCAAGCTCGACGGCGGCTGGATCATCGGCGGCCGCGTGAAAAAGGATCAGATCAAAACGCTCTCCAAGTTCCGCATCTTCCGCGAAGACAAAATCATCGGCGAAGGGAAGGTGGACAAGATACAAATCGGCATGCGGGAAGTGAAGAAGGCGCAACCCGGCGAGGAATGCGGGGTGCAGTATAAAGGAAACGTGAAGGCTGAAGTCGGCGACCGCCTCGAGTTTTACGAAGAAGAATACCAAGGCCGCAAGCTCCAAATCGAAGGCATGGACGCGCGGTAAAAAGAGGCTCCCCATGATGGGGAGCTTTTGGTATACTGTCCTTTCCATTCCATTCTTAAATCCCTTTCCTATGTCCGTCGTCGAACTTACGAGCGAGCGTTTTACACAGGAGGTTCTGCAGTCAAACACTCCCGTGCTCATTGATTTTTGGGCGCCGTGGTGCGGTCCGTGCAAGATGATGGCTCCGGTGGTGGAGGAAGTCGCAGGTGAGCTTGCGGGCAAGGTCAAGGTCGGAAAAGTGAATGTGGACGACTACGGCGATCTTGCCCAGCAGTACAATATTCTCTCCATTCCGACCTTCATGATCTTCAAGGGCGGGCAAGCGGTCGAGCAGTTTTCGGGCGCCATGCCAAAGGAGACGCTGATGCAAAAGCTGAAGGCGCATCTCTAAGTATGGTTGAGAAGGTGGTCATTATCGGTTCCGGTCCGGCGGGGTGGACGGCGGCGCTGTATGCGGCACGGGCGGATTTGGCGCCGGTATTGTTTGAAGGCATGCAACCGGGAGGACTTCTCACGACGACGACGGAGGTGGAAAATTTCCCTGGATTTCCAGAAGGCATTATGGGGCCCGATATGATGGAATTGTTTAAACGGCAAGCGGAGCGGTTCGGGACAAAAACACATGCGGAGACGGTCGTGGAGGTTGATCTCAAGTCCGATCCCAAAGTGGTGAAGACGGACAAGGGAACGTACGAAGCGCAGACGGTCATCGTGTCCACGGGGGCTTCCGCGATGTGGCTTGGCATCCCGGGCGAAGAACGGCTCAAGACGAAGGGTGTTTCCGCGTGCGCAACCTGTGATGGATTTTTCTTTCGCGGGAAGGAGGTCGTTGTGGTTGGCGGAGGGGACAGCGCGGCGGAGGAGTCCACGTTTCTCACGAAGTTCGCGGCGAAGGTGTACCTGCTCGTGAGAAAAGAGGCGATGCGCGCGAGCAAGATCATGGTTGAGCGCGTAAGGAAGAATGAAAAAATCGAAGCGTTGTTCAACACGGAAGCGGTGGAAGTGCTGGGAGCGGATCGAGTGGAAGGCGTGCGGATTAAAAATAATCAAACAGGCGCAGAGAAAACGCTTATAGCTGGAGGGTATTTTACCGCGATCGGACACCGACCCAATACGGATTTGTTCAAAGGCCAACTCGAGATTGACGTGAAAGGCTATCTCGTCCACGAACACGATTCGAGTAAGACTGCCATTCCCGGGGTGTTTGTCGCGGGCGACGCGGCCGATCACCGCTATCGTCAAGCCGTCACGGCGGCTGGCATGGGGTGCATGGCTGCGATGGATGTGGAACGCTATCTTGCCTCTCGAGAGTAAACAGAGTGAGCTACAGAATTACAGATGGAGCCACAGATTTACAGATGTACAGATTAGGACAGATAGCACAGACGCGAGGGATAAGATTGGATCCTCGGAATCTGTATGAAGCGATCTGTAGATCTGTAAATCTGTAGCGACATCTGTAATTCTGTAGGTCCGTGTAATTTGAAAATATTATGGTCAATGCATTTCAAACAGCTCTCGCGCAGCTTGAACGCGCGGCGCAACTCAAGAAGATTGACTCGAAGATATTCGAGCGTCTGCGCCACCTCGACCGCGAGGTAGTGATTTCGATTCCTGTCACGATGGATGACGGCATGCAGAAGATCTTCACCGGCTACCGCGTGGAGCACAACAACGCGCGTGGGCCGTACAAGGGTGGGATTCGTTACCATCAAGACGTGGACATCAACGAAGTGCGCGCGCTCGCCTTGTGGATGACGATGAAGTGCGCGGTTGCGGGGATTCCGATGGGGGGAGGCAAGGGGGGCGTGACGGTCAATCCGAAAGACTTGTCGGAGGGTGAACTCGAACGTCTCACGCGAGGATGGGCGAAGGGAATGATGGATATCCTCGGACCTCGCAAGGATGTGCCGGCGCCGGACGTGAACACACGTTCCGTAGAGATGGACTTGATCGCCGACGAATACGCAAAGGCGACAGGTGACGCGTCGGGAGCCGTGATTACAGGGAAGAGTTTGGAGCATGGTGGATCGGAAGGCCGTGGAACCGCGACGGCACAGGGTAGTTTCTATGTCTTCGAGGCGCTTAGAGAAAAGATTGGTTTGCCGGAGAAGTGCCGTGTTGTCATTCAAGGGTTTGGCAACGCGGGACTCCATGCGGCGGAGATTTGGACGCGCGCGGGGCACGTGCTTGTCGCCACCTCCGACTCGAAAGGCGCGGTGTACAAGGAAGACGGGCTTGATGTCGCGGCGCTTTCGGCTCATAAAAAAACAACCGGCTCCGTTGTGAATATTCTCGGCGCGGCGACGATCACGAATGCAGAACTCCTCACCACCGAGTGCGATCTTCTTATTCCCGCCGCTTTGGAAAATCAGATCACGAGCGCGAACGCCGCCGACATCAAAGCGAAAGTCGTGTTCGAGCTTGCCAACGGTCCGACCTCGACCGAGGCGGATGATCTCTTATTCGCGGGAATGGTTCTCGTCGTGCCCGACATTCTTGCCAACGCGGGTGGCGTGACGGTTTCCACCTACGAGTGGGAGCAGAATTTGAAAGGCGAGCACTGGAGCGAGCAAGAAGTCTTTGCAAAACTCAAAACCAACCTTCAAGCCCAAGCCCTTCACGTGTGGGAAGAAGCGAAGTCCGCCAAGACGGATCTCCGTCGAGGAGCCTTCCTCCTTGCCCTCAAGCGGTTGGAAGAGGTGATGAAATAGTATGGGAGAGCTATGCAGGAGCTAAGCTCCTGCAAAAAAAGCTGTGAATCCAGCATCTGGTGCTGGATGTTATTTGTCTTTGAATTGGAGGTTTGATAGACTTTAATCAGGAGGTGACTCGCGTGCATACCAAGTCTCCCACAGGTGCGAAGCCGGAATCGACGAAGCCATCCGTGTTGTCGCATCCGGATGCGGTCAAGGTGTTCAGTCGATTCATGGAGAGGACTGGCGGCGTGCGTCTCCCTCCCATGAGGCTTCGGAGTGAATCTCCGTGGCCGACCTCGATCGAAGACCTCGATCGGCCGCGCCCGTTCAACAATCGGTACTTCTAGACTCGTCATCACTGACTTCTCTTCGAGTCTCGAGTCTCGTGCTCGGCGCTTCGGTGCCGAGTCTTCTGTTTTTAGGCTCTTCTGTTATACTAGCTTCATTCTATGCCCTACGATCACAAAGAAATCGAACCGAAATGGCAGAAGCGTTGGGAGGAGAGTCATGCCGGAGAAGTGCGCGAGGATCCGTCGAAGAAGGGTGATGCGCTTTATCACCTCGTCATGTTTCCGTATCCTTCGGGCGAGGGGTTGCATGTGGGGCACGTCGAGTCGTATACCGGGCTTGACATTGTGACGCGCATGGCGCGGATGAATGGTCAGCACATCCTCTTTCCGATGGGATTTGATGCCTTCGGTTTGCCTGCTGAAAACTATGCGATTAAGACTGGCGTGCATCCAGCGGAGACGACGAAGCGCGCGATCGAAAACTTTACGCGACAGATGAAATCTGTCGGATTCAGCTTTGACTGGAGTCGCGCTCTCTCTACCTCCGATCCGGAGTATTACAAATGGACGCAGTGGATTTTTCTTGAGTTTTACAAAAATGGATTGGCCTACAAAAAGAAAGCTCCGGTGAATTGGTGTGAGTCTTGCAAAACCGTCTTGGCAAATGAGCAGGTGATTGACGGCGCGTGTGAGCGTTGCCACCATGCGGTCGCGCAAAAAGATTTGGAGCAGTGGTTTTTCAACATTACGAAGTATGTTGAACAGCTTCTCGGCGGCCTTGATGACCTTGACTGGCCGGAGTCTTTGAAGACGATGCAGAGGAATTGGATCGGGAAGTCGGAGGGAGCGGAGATCAATTTCGCCGTGTGCCGTCCCGATACGAACATTCGTGTCTTCACCACGCGCCCCGATACACTCTTTGGTGCGACCTATCTCATTCTCGCTCCCGAGCACGAACTTGTCGACGCCATCGTGACGGATGATTTTCGTGCCAAAGTCGAAGCGTACAAAGTGCAAGCCAGCAAGAAGTCGGCGCTCGAGCGTTCGGAAATGCAGAAAGAAAAGACAGGCGTGTTCACGGGCGCGTTTGCGCTCAATCCGGCGACGGAGGAGAAGATCCCGATCTGGATCGCCGATTATGTGTTGTCCACCTACGGCACGGGAGCGATCATGGCGGTGCCCGCTCACGATGAGCGTGATCGAGAGTTTGCTGAAGTCTACCATCTTTCCATCAAAGACATTGTCCCTGAAGAGAATGAATTTGGAACCAAAAAAACAACGTATCGCCTCCGCGACTGGCTCGTGTCGCGTCAGAGGTACTGGGGCGCGCCGATTCCCGTTGTGTATGATCCGGAAGGGAAGGCGCATCCGGTTGGTGAGGAGCATTTACCGCTTCTGCTCCCAATCGATGTGGATTTCCGTCCGGAAGGGGAGTCGCCCTTGGCGCTCTCGGAGTCTTATCGGCAACTCGCAGAGAATCTCTACGGCGAGGGTTGGCGCTTCGAGGTGGATACGATGGATACCTTTGTGGATTCGAGCTGGTACTTTCTGCGCTATTGCGATCCGAGCAATGCAACCATGTTCGCTGGCCATGACAAACTCGACTACTGGTGTCCGGTGGACGTGTATGTCGGCGGCGTCGAGCACGCGGTTCTACATCTTCTCTATGCGCGCTTCTTCTGCTACGCCCTTCACGATCTCGGCCATCTCAATTTTACCGAGCCGTTCCTGAAACTCCGTAATCAAGGCATGATCTTGGGACCCGACGGGCAGAAGATGAGCAAATCGCGCGGCAACGTCATCAACCCCGACGACGTCGTTGCCGATTTTGGCGCGGACACGCTTCGGATGTACGAAATGTTCATGGGGCCGTTTGAGGACGACAAGCCGTGGGACACGAATGGGATCTTGGGCGTGCGGCGGTTTTTGGATAAAGTTTGGAGGCTTGCAGAGCAAGTCAAACACCAAAGGCCAGACGTCAAGAAAATTGAGCGCGAGTTGCATAAGACGATTAAGAAGGTAAGCGAGGATACGGCGGCGATGAAGTTCAACACGGCGATTTCGCAGATGATGATTTTTGTGAACCATGCAACGGCGAAAGGAATCGGCTTAGGCGAGCTCTCGACATTCATTCAGCTTCTGGCGCCCTACGCTCCGCATCTCGCCGAGGAGATTTGGAAGATGCTTGGACAAACCGGTTCCGTTTTTGAAAGTCCGTGGCCGATGTTTGATGAGGCGTTGGCTCAAGATGAGAAGATTCAGATGCCGGTGCAGGTGAACGGCAAGGTGCGCACAACGCTCGAGGTCGCGTCGGACATTACGGAGGAAGAAGCTCTCCTGTTAGCGCAAGCCGATGAGAACGTGAAGAAGTATCTCGGCCTAGGAGAGGTGAAGAAGGTGATCTTCGTGAAAGGACGGTTGCTCAATTTAGTTGTTTAGCTCATTTTATCAACAAAGGGGGATTGACAAATCCTCTTTTTTGTGTCAGAGTGAATTCATCCTCCCTCTGTTGGGAGGTTTATGCTTTTATGGACGTAACAATTATTGGAACAGGCTACGTCGGTCTCGTCACAGGCGTGTGTCTCGCCTCTTTGGGAAACAAGGTTGTCTGTTTTGACATTGATCGAGATAAAATCTCGAAGCTGAAAGAAGGCCGTGTGCCGTTTTTTGAACCAGGGCTTCAGGATCTCGTCAAAGAGGGGATGGCAAAAGGAAACCTCCGCTTCACCGTCGAGCTGTCCGATGCCCTTCAGGACGCGAGCTTCGTTTTTTTGTGCGTGGGAACGCCGCCTACGGAAATCGGCTCGGCCGACCTTTCTTTCATCGAAGAGGCTGTGCGGCAGATCGGTCTTACCCTCGATCATGACATCTACCTTGTGACGAAATCAACCGTGCCGGTGGGGACGAATCGGCGTTTGCTCTCCCTCGTCAGTGAAGCGCTGGAAGAGGTTGGACGCGACCCTCGTCAAATTCATGTGACCATGCTTTCCAATCCGGAGTTTCTGCGCGAAGGCTCGGCGGTGGACGATTTCATGAAGCCGGATCGCATTCTTGTTGGCGCCGACGAGCGGTGGGGAGCGGATATTCTTCTGCGGATGTATGCGCCGTTTGAATGCCCAAAAGTCATCATGCGGCTCGAATCCGCAGAGCTTGCCAAGTATACGGCGAACGCTTTTCTTGCCGCGAAGATTTCGTTTATAAACGAAATCGCGGAGATTGCGGAAAAGACGGGAGCGGACATCCGCGAAGTGGCGGAGGCGATAGGACTTGATCCGCGCATCGGTTCGAAATTTTTGAAAGCGGGTATTGGCTACGGCGGTTCATGCTTTCCCAAAGACACGCGGGCGCTCTACCAAATTGCTGGCTCCGCGGGACTCGATTTTCATCTTCTTTCCGCCGTGATTGAAGTTAACAATCGGCAAAGGGATCGTTTTGTCGCGCGCATTCGAGAGACGCTCGGAGATCTTACGGGCAAAAAGATCGGCATCTGGGGGCTTGCATTTAAGGCGAATACGGACGACGTGCGCGAGTCCTCCGCGATCGACATCGTCCGGCGTCTCTTTGCAGAGGGCGCCGACATCACGGCCTACGATCCGCAGGGAATGGAATCGGCTCGGAAGATGCTCGGCGACACCATTCAATATGCTTCCGACCCTCTGTCAGCGGCGGCGGGCGCGGATGCGCTGTGCGTATTGACCGAGTGGCCTCTCTTTCGAAGCGTCAACGGGGTGAAGCTGGCAGAAGTGATGCGCGGCACCCACGTGTTTGACGGACGCAACGTGCTTGCCGATCTTAGGATGGAAACGTATGGTCTTACCTATCACGGCATCGGGCTTTGCAAGAATCTTCCTCTCTAGTTTTGTCATTGGGATTGCGCTTGCAAGTTGGATCCCCGGCCAAGTCATCTTTCTCTTCTTGGGTTTTTTCTTCGCGGGGATTTTTATTTTTCTGCGAAGAAGCATTGTTTTGATGGTTCTTGTCGCGGTCTGTGCCATTTCACTTGGCGTCTTTCGTTACCAGCTGACGATTCCCGATGGTTCGACTTGGTTCGCCGCAGATCGAGGGGAGGGAAGCGCGGTGGCATGGATCGGCTCCGAAGTGGCGCTCGAAGGTGTTGTCTTAGGCGACGTGCAGACATCGAGCCAGCTTCAGAGTTTCACGCTGGGCGACGTACGGATCGATGGCGAGGCGGTTCGTTCCAAAGTTCTCGTTCGCGTTCCTCTTTATCCCGAGTTTACTTACGGCAATCGCATCCGCCTCGATTGCACCCTTGAAGCGCCCGAGCCGTTCGATGGGTTTCGTTACGACCGCTATTTGGCCAAAGAAGGCGTTTTGGCGATCTGTCAAAGTTATCGTGAGCCGTTTTTGCTTGGGACGGATCGAATCAGTGTTCGAGGCCGTCTCCTTGCCGTCAAAGGAGGCATCCTCGAGCGCGTTCGCTTGACGTTCCATGAACCGTACGCCGCGCTTCTTGAAGGTCTCTTGCTCGGCGAGAAGAATCTTCCCGATTCGGTCGAAGAAGATTTTCGCCGCGCTGGCCTCTCTCATATCGTCGCGGCGAGCGGACAGAACGTGGCGCTTGTAACCGACGTCCTCTTTTGGCTTTTGATCGGCATCGGATTTCGTCGAAGGGGAGCGAGCGTTGCTCTTCTTGTTGGCATCGCGTTGTATGTGCTTCTCGCGGGAGCCGATGCGGCGATCGTGCGCGCCGGCATCATGGGGTCGGTCGTGGCATTGTCTCGGACGTTGGGCCGAGTACCTTCGACGACGAACATGCTTTTGTTTGCGCTCTCGCTCATGCTTCTGCACAACCCCCTTCTTCTTCGAGATGATGTTGGCTTTCAACTTTCCTTTGCGGCAACGACCGGCATCGTTGTTTTTCAGCCGAGGCTTGCGCGCTTCTTTGCCTTTCTCCCGCGCGGGCTCGGTCTTCGCGAAGCGCTCGCGACTTCGGCCTCCGCCATTGCGGCAACGCTTCCTGTCATGCTTATTTCTTTCGGCGAACTCTCGTTCGTCGCTCCGCTTGCCAACCTTCTCGTGCTTCCGCTGATTCCGTTTGTGATGATCGCGGGCGCCGTCATCCTCATGATCTCGGCGGTCGTCCAGCCGCTCGCGCTTGTGCTTGCCGCTCCCGTCGTCGGCGGACTCAAGATAATCCTCGGCTCGGCGCATCTGCTCTCCAGCCTTCCCTTTGCTACGGCTGACTTGGGAAATCTTCCGTGGCTTCGGGTTCTCTTCGTCCTTGCCGCGCTCTGGCTTTTGAAGATCCTTCTTGCTCTGCGTTCCGTTCCCGGCTCCCACGGCTATGGGTTGTCCGTGAGATATTTCGTGATGGTCGGTGCGCTTCTTCTCGTGCCGATGGTTCCCGATCTCCTTCCCAGCGAACCGTTCCGTCTTCAATTTTTCTCGGTTGGGCAGGGGGATGCGACGATGGTGGAGCTTCCTTCGGGAGAACGCTGGCTCATTGATGGAGGCCCTGACGAGAGCGTTCTTGTCAAACTCGGCCAGATTCTCCCGTGGTACGATCGGCGCATTGACGTCCTCGTTCCCACGCACGCGGATGCGGATCACATCACGGGTCTTATCGAGGTGAGTCGAAGGTACAACATTGGTCGCGTGTATCTTTCCGCCGATGACGCCTCGCTCAACATGCGGATTCTGCAAAACCTCTGGCGAGAAGTCCCCGTCGAGTTGGTCGCTCACGGAGATGATCTCTCGGTTGGCGGAGTTGAGATTCGCGTGCTCGGTCCTCCCGCAGGCTTCACATCCGACGATCGCAATGATCTCTCCGTCATCCTTCTCATCGAATACGACGGACGAAGCTTTCTCTTGACTGGCGATGCTTCCCAAGAGCGGGAGCGCGAGTTTCTCCAGGATCTAGATCATGTAGATGTTTACAAAGCCGGCCACCACGGAAGCTACACCTCGACGTCTTATGAGCTGGTGAAGAAGACGACGCCCAAGGTTGCCGTCGTTTCCTCGGGAGCCGACAATCGTTACGGCCATCCTCACGGCATCGTGCTCGAACGTTTGAGCGAAGCCGGAGTGCTCGTCTTGCGAACCGATACCGACGGCGACATCGAGATCAGCGTTGACGAAAGAAATCTCGATATCGAGGTTAGACGATGGTGGTATTGATCAAAAACGAGCCCGCTTCGGACTCGTCCATCTTTTTTGTTTTCCGTTTCTTAGAATTGCATCTCCTCCTCACTGCGTTTGTAACTGAACACGCGGCCTTCTCCTCCAAACCAGAATTCCGTTTCATGCGCGGCTTCTTCCGCCGTCTCGCTCGCGTGCACCAAGTTATGCACGGCGCGATGTTCTTTATTGGCGGAAGCGGCGGAGTCCACCGAGTAGTCTCCGCGGATCGTTCCCATTTCGGCGGCGGAGGGCATGGTGGGGCCCACGAGCTTGCGCACCATCTCGACCGCATGCACGCCCTCGACGACCATGCGAACCATGGGAGCCGAGACCATGAACGCGATGAGCCACTCGCGCACCATCTTGCCGATCTCAAGATCGTCCGACGTGCCGAGTTCTTCCTTGGCGTCGTAGCCGTACTTCTCATACGTCGAAAGTGTCTTCCCGCCCACGCGGCGAATCCACGTCTCATCTTTCGGGTAGTGTCCGTCAATCTGTTCGCGCGTGGCCTGGAACATCTCGAGAGCAACAATCTTCAAGTTGCGCTGTTCCAATCGCTTGATAATCTCGCCGGTCAACCCGCGCTTGACGCCGTCGGGCTTGACCATAAGAAACGTGCGTTCATTTTTTGGATGGGGAGTTGGGCTCATAATTTGCTTTTATTTTGGGCAGAGTATAACGAGCGAGCACAGAAAAATCAAGAAGAGCGTGGGACGCTTGCTCGTGCGAGGACGGCTTTTGCCAACACTTCCGAGGTGTCGATAAGAGGAACTCTGGCCTTTTTGAGGACAAGGGGAAGCTCGGTACACCCAAGGAGGATTGCTTCCGCACCGAGCTCGACGAGTTCGTCCACGGCTTCTTTGAGGATTGCGCGCGGTTCCGTTGTGTAACCGGCCTTGATCCCGCGCTTTCCGTAGATGGCTTGAGAGACGCAATGGGTTTGTGTGGTCTCCTTCGGATAGATGATGGCGTACTCTTTTCCGAGCTTGCGGTCGTAAACGCCGGAGAGGCGCGTTCCTTCTGTGCAGAGTATCCCAATCGTCTTGATGTCGGGGAGGTACGTCTTCATGTATTCTTTGACGGCCCTCGGAAGATGAACGAACTCCACACCCTGAAGAGCCGGAGCGAACTCTTCGTAGAACGCGTGACTCGTGTTGCAAGGAAAACACAAAATCTCCGCTCCGGCGTGCTTGAGTGTTTCAATGGTGCGAATGATCTCTTTTGTGGGGTTTGATCCTCGGTCGAGAATGGCTTTCGTGCGATCCGGAATTTGGGAGTTGTTGAATGTGATGATGATCGGGAACTCTTGATCGGATGCGGCATTGGCAAGAGCGAGAAGCCGTCGTTCAAAATCAACCGTTGCCAAAGGCCCGGCGCCTCCGATGATGCCGATGGTTTTATGCGTCATAGGTTTTCTGCACTCGTTTGAGGATCTTGACCACGCGATCTTTTGGAAGAGCCTCGAGAACATTTCCGTCTCGGCCTGTCATAGTCTCCGCCGTGAAGAGCGCGTCGTACACGGATTCTTCAACTGACTCGACGCATGCGAGGAAGAGGGGATTGAGCGCATCGTCGCTCAAACAGGTTCCGATGTCGCCGGTTCCTTCGAGTCCGCTTCGATTGGTCGAGAACGCGATTGCGTAGTCTCCACTTGCCGTCGGGACAATGGAACCAGTGCGTGCCACTCCGAGAAATGATCGCTTGGCGAGACGCTTGAGCTGTCTCGAGGTAAGCGGAGCGTCGGTGGCGAGGACGATTATGCAGGAACCGTCGCGCTTGAAAATCGGGTGTGTGCTCGAGTCTTCCACGCCGAGCAATCTTCCGATTGGAACTCCCATGATCGTGAGACTGCCTCCGAAGTTTGTTTGCACAAGAATACCGACCGTGTAAGTCCGTCCAGAGACTTCAACGACGCGAGAAGCGCTTCCGATGCCGCCTTTCCAAGTGAACGCTCGCGTGCCGGTGCCTCCGCCTACACACCCAAGAGCGATATCTTCGGAAAGATTTTCGAAAGCCAGGGACACATCTTCAGGTTCGATGGAGCGTTTGTGGATGTTGTTGAGAATTGCATCGTTGACCTCGCCCACGACGGTATTGACTGATCCATAAAAGGGAAGGGCGGTTTGTCTCCCAACGAGATCAATGACACCTTGCATGACCGCTCCGACGGCATGCGTATTCGTGAGTGCGACGGGAGCCCGAAGAAATCCGAACTCCTCCACTTCGGAAATGCCCGCGACTTTTCCCGCGCCGTTCTCGATGGCGATTGCGGAGGGGATTTTTTGTGCGTAGAGATTCTGGATACCGGGATCAACGAGGGTGAGGCCCGTCCGCACATCGTTTCCCTCGATGCGCGTGAGATGTCCGACGCGAACACCTTTCACATCAGCGATGGTGTTGCGTGATCCCGTCGGAAGAAGACCGGGATTGAATCCGTATTCTCGAAATCGTTTATTCATAGATGAGCCTCGAAAAATAAGTTGAGGCTATTTTACAGAAAAAGGAATGGGATGTCCCGCCGCGTCCGGTGAGGGGCACGGCGGGACATCCAAGAGAGCGATCGAGCGGGGCTCGATCAGACGTAGACCACCGGCTGGACGGCCATATCCACCATGCCGTGGACCTTGGTGGTCCAGTGCGGGGTGGCGCAGTTGTGGGAGGAGACGAGCTTGCCGCCCACGACCCACGGACGCAGGAGGACGCGGCATCGGAAGGCTTCGGCCGCGTTCGTCCGCGTGTTGAGAACGGCGAGCGTCTCCACACTCGTGTCGAACCGCCTCTGGACGATGAAGGGCTGCTGCCGAGCCTGACGCTCGGAGAGCCACACGCGCCAGGTGTCCTCGCTCTGCGCGGCGCCCACGAGGACGCCCAGCGAGCGCGCCGAGAGGTTGTTCGCGCCGGTGATCTTGAGAACCAGCAGGTCGCGCGCCTCCTTGGGGAGGTCACGGAGGCTCTGCAGGTTCTCGATGGAGAATCCGGCGACGGTGAACGGGAAGCAGTCCTGTCCGTGGACGACGAGGTGCGACTCTGGGAGGAGCTCCATGAGCGTGGCGAAGTCCTCATCAGTCAGGTGCCGTCGGAAGGCATCTTCGAACTGGTGGAAGAGGGCGAACCAGCTCTTGTTGCCGAAGTGGGCGAACTCCGGGACCATCCGGACCTTGCCCTCCTGGGCGGCGCGGACGAGATCGGCGAGCAGACCCTGCGTCTCGAAGACGGGGAACTGCCGCCAGATCGTGCCCACGCGCTCTCCGTCGAGCTTGACGCCGCCGTTGGTGATCTTGATGTCCTCGAGACGGTCGGTCGTCACCATGCGCGTGTCGAAGCCGCGCCGTCGCAGCTCCTCCACGAGCCAGCGGGTGGAGGTGATGTAGGGCGCGCTCCAGTCCGAGGAGACGACGAAGACGAGGGCGCCGTCCTGGTGGAGCCAGGAGAGGCAGGCATTCCACTCGTTCCGGTGGAGGCCGTACGCCTGGTCCACGTGGTAGAGGTCGGTGAAGCCGCCGGGCATCTCGTCGTTCTCGGAGGCGACGAGCCGCGCTCCGCAGACGTGCATGTCGGGGCGACGCACGCTCCATGAGGTGACGGGGCCGTTCGCGCTCTGTGGCTTGAGGTAGCACGTCTCGAGCCACGGGTCGGGGAGGTGGACACCCGCCATGAGGAGCGGGTGAACCTCGGGGTGCTCGGCCAGCACCGCGCAGGAGGCGCGCTCGAAGGCGGCGATGGCCCGCAGGCGGCGCTCCATGGCGTCCTGCGGGTAGGTCGCGGCTTCGCCCGGCACACGGATCCATGAGATCCGGCTACCGTGTGGGAGCATATTCACGAAGTCGCCGTGCGCGCCCTCGAGCAGGTTGGGTCCCATCTGCAGGCGCTCGAGGATCTCGCGGGTTGGTTCGGGGAGCTTGATGTGCTGGGGCGGACGCTCGCCCTTGCGGCGGTTGCCCCAGGGGAAGTGCCCGTCGTTGATGCGCACCTCGAAGCCGTTGGGCCCGAGCATGTCGGCCATGACCTGCTGGGCGCAGTTGCGCGTGTGCTCGCCGATCGCACGGCCCACGACCACGCCCCACTGCGTCCCGCGAGCCCACGGCGGGATCGTGGTCCCGTCGCGGCCGGTGGCGGCGTAGGTGAAGCGCTTGCTCGTCTGACCGTCAAAGATAACGACGGCCTCGGCGGGGGTACAGCCGTTTTCGAACACGGCCGCGATCTCGGCCTCGCTCTTGAAGACGCGGAACTCGACGTCGCCTCGCGAGGGCTCCCAGGTGATCTGATCATGCCAGTCCTTGAGCGCGTTCACGACGGCGGCGGCATGGGGCTGGTCTTGCAGAGCGAAGAACAGCTTGGGGGGCTTGAAGGCGGTGCCTTCGACGTTGGTTACAAGCACGGATCTCTCTCCTCGTTTCTTGAAGGGTACGAGCTCTCGACAAAGAGGTTTCCTTGATCGAGCCGGTTATGTCCCGGATGCTCTCGTCTTTGTGGGACGAGAGCGTTCGAGATACAACCAAAACGTCTCCGGAATTGCCGGAGACGCGGATGAGTTACTCAATGCCATCTTTTACGATGTGCAGTACTTCAGCCCGTCTCCGTCGCTCTTCGTGAGGCTACGAAAGAATCCGACAACGCCAATCATCCATGTGTGGAGCATGGAGGACAGACAAATACGGGATGGATACAGACTTTGCATACGTGTCTAAAAGAATGGCGGAGAACTTAAAAAATGTCAAATGTGGATAAATCTGTGGATGGGTGGTGGAGAAGTGATGGGGGATTTGCTCTTGATGAGACTCTCTTTTTCCCCTAAAGTGATATACTTTAACTACTTCAGGACAATACACAGCTCTATGACACTTTCTTAAATGTCTCGCATTTCCTCATTCCGTGGAATGAGAGTAGAGGCAACGGGCTCGCACTTTGTTACCTGCGGTTTCTCGGGCTCCGGCTCAAGAGGTTCGTAAGGGGCACAGTATCCTCTGTGGATCAGAGTCTGTGTATTGCTCCTGAAGGAGAAGACGGCTTCACTCGCCGACAAGCGGAGTGAAGTCGTTTTGTTTTGGGTCGAGATCTCTGTGGAAAATCTGTGGATTGTTTTTTTTGGAAAGGTTGACAGGTTTTTTCAAGGCGTTAAAGTAAGGGGTGCTTGGATGCCCCAGTCGGGATCGCGATACAGATCGGTTTCCCGCATCCGATCAACGACCACGACTTTCAATATTTGAAGGTTCCGGCTGGGTCACAAGCACCAAGAACACCGATTGATCGGTGTTTTCTGGTTTTTGTCTTGCCAAGTTCGTTATGCGGGTTTAGCATGAAGAGATATTATGTCGTCTCTTTTTTTTCAATTTCGGCTTGAACCGAACATGCGCGAACAGGAATATGAAAACGTCTTGCGGTTTTCAGGTCGCAAGGAAGAAGAGCTGACGGCTCTGTTTGGTCCGAAGATCAAAATCGAATTTAAACTTCTCGACGGTGCGGATGCGATCGTGCTTGGGGCTACGGGAGAAGGAAGCATTACGGCAGAGCCTCTCAATGTGTTGGAACCGTGGATGGCTTTTCTGCGAGAAGCTCGCAAGCGCGGGATCCCCATCGTCGGATTCAATTATGGGGCGCATCTCATGACGCTTGCATTCGGAGGCTCGGTGACTCGGGATGAACAGCGTAAAGAAATCGGATCGCGCACGGTTCGAAAAACACAAGATGCCTCTCCCGATCCTCTTCTTAAAAGTCTTCCAAATTCTTTTGTCGTGCAAGTCGGGCATATTGACCGCGTCGCGGAACTTCCGCCAGGCGCTCGGCTTCTATTGACGTCCGACGATTGGGAGAACGAATGCTGGAGCCTGCCGGGGGAGGGGATCTACGCGTTCGAACCTCAACTTGATTTGGATCAGGATTCTTTGATTGAGCGTCTCATTGATTATCAGGAAACGTACGCGGCGGATCCTGGAGAACTTGAACATGTCATCCTTTCTCTTCAGCCGTCGCCCGAGTCTCCAAAGATCCTCCGTTCCTTTTTCGACAACGTCGTCTGTGGTCATCCTTCCCCTTCGCAATGAGGCGTTTTTGAAGTATCCTTGACGTAATCTATGGAGCAGTTTCGTATTGAAGGCGGGCAGCCGGTCAAAGGAACGGTGACGCTCTCTGGGGCCAAAAACGCCGCCTCGAAAATGATGATCGCTTCTCTTCTCACGCAAGAGCGAGTTGTGATTCACAACGTGCCGCGCCAGCGCGAGACGGCGATTACGGAAGAAATTTTGCGGGCGATTGGATCCAAAACGTCATGGAACGATCATGCGCTCACCGCGCAATTTTCGACCCCGGATTCCTCTGAAGTCAAAGGGTTGTCGGGAAAAAACCGCATCAGCGTTTTGGCGATCGCTCCGTTGCTCCATCGTCTTGGAGAAGCGTTTGTTCCGGTTGTGGAAGGAGATCGCATCGGTCCCCGGCCGGTGAACTGGCATGTGATGGCGCTTGAAAAAATGGGAGCGCAGATCGAAAGCCGACCGGACGGATGGAGAGCGACGGCGCCGCATGGACTGCGTGGCGGACTCGTTGTATTTCCTTATCCTTCCGTGGGAGCCACGGAGACGGCGATTCTTGCGGCGGTTCTCGCAAACGGACGCACCATGATCCGCAATGCCGCGATCGAGCCGGAAATTGTTGAACTCGTGAAGATGCTCCAGAACATGGGAGCGATCATCGAAATGGGAGCCGGCCGCGATATTGAGGTGGTCGGCGTAGAGAAAATGTATGGGTGCGAAGTTACTGTCCTGCCGGATGCGCTTGAAGCGGCAAGTTATGCGTGCATTGCCCTTGGCACCAAGGGAGAAGTTTTTGTGAAAGGCGCCGTGCATGAACACATGATGACGTTTTTGAATGCGGTGCGGCGCATCGGCGGAGCGTACGAGGTGCAAAAGGATGGTATACGGTTCTGGTCGTCTGGCGACTTTAAAGGCATCAAACTTGAGACGGATACGCATCCTGGTTTCCGCACGGACTGGCAACAGCCGTTTGTCGTGGTCCTCACGCAGGCGAAGGGCACGTCGGTGGTGCATGAAACTGTGTACGAATCACGTTTCGGCTATGTGGAGACCTTGAATGCGATGGGCGCCAACATTACGCTTTTCTCGAATTGTTTGGGCGAACTCCCTTGCCGTTTTAACGGGGAGAATTACAAACACTCGGCCGTCATCAACGGAGCCACGCCGCTTCATGCTATGGACATCGCCGTTCCCGATATTCGCGCGGGTCTGGCATTTGTCTTGGCGGCGCTCGTGGCGGAAGGCGCCTCGACGCTCTCGGGCATTGAACATTTGGATCGCGGTTACGAGTCGCTTGAAGAAAAATTAAAAGGCGTCGGCGTTCACATCGAACGTCTCTCCACATGATTTTCTCTCTCCTGTCATCACAGCCGGCCGTGGCGTTCGTGTGGATCCTTGCCATCGTTCTTTCGTTGACCGTGCATGAGTTTTCCCACGCTCTTGCGGGCAAGTGGCGCGGAGACACAACCGCAGAACGCGAAGGCCGACTGACGCTCAACCCGCTCGCCCATGTGGATTGGATGGGGTTTGCCGCCGTTCTTCTTCTTGGATTCGGGTGGGCGAAGCCAGTGCCCTACAATCCGTACAATCTCAAAAATCCAAAGTGGGACAGCGTTTTAATCGGTCTTGCCGGTCCCGCTTCAAATCTCGTCTTCGCCGTTGCAAGTGCCCTCGTACTTCAAGTCGTCACCGTGCAGGGAACGCCGCCCAGTCTTCTTTCGGTTTTCCTTCTCTTCATGATCTTGTTGAACCTCTTTCTTCTCATCTTCAACATTATTCCCGTTCATCCGCTTGATGGTTCCAAACTATTCTTTGCGCTTTTCGATGCGCCCAAGTATGCGGCTCTGCGCGAAACGGTCGCCCGTCGAGGTCCGCAAGTTCTCCTTGTCCTCGTTCTCATCTCCATTCTGACCCCCATCAACGTCTTTTTCTTCATTTCCACTCCTGCTTTCGCCGCCTGCGACGCTCTCATCGGCGGTAGCTGTATGGGGATGTTGAGCTCCATTTTGTCGCTTTAAAGTAGAATACTGGTATAAGAGGTCTCCACGGATCCTTGACAAAAGTGCGTTTTTCTACTATATTGGTCTGTTATTTGACCTCAGAAATCCGTCTGAAATCGGCGTTTTTAAGCCAAAATGTTTGGCTTCAAAGCGTCGCTTTCAACCAAAGGCAAAACCGAAAGTGGGAATGGTTCCCAAAATCGGCCAGCCGGCGACACCCAGAAAATGGAGTCTTGTCATGACGACCAGCGTTGTCTCCGACGAGCAGCTCGGTATCTTCCACCGCCGCACGATGGACCTCTCCCGCCGCCTCCGCGAGGGCACGCTCCCGATCGAGCAGGTGCTCGCCGGCATGCAGGACTTGATCGAGGGCAACTTCGACAAGCTCCCGCAGAGCATGCGCTGCCTGATCGACTGCGACGCGCAGCCCTACGTCCCGAACGGATGGAAGGTGGAGGAGCACCGCAAGGGCGGGCAGATCGAGTTCGATCCGGCCAAGGTCGAGCTCTACCTCTCCAATGGCCAGCTGGGCGACAAGACCATCGAAGGCAACAAGCTCCGCAAGGAGCTCGAGTCCAAGCCGGTCATGAATGCCTGCGTCCTCGACCACCTCCTCGCCAACACCAACCTCATCCCGGAGAGCTGGAAGCAGGACGAGCAGGGCCGCACCCGGTACATCTACTTCTGGGGGACCATCTACCGCGTTGGCGTCGGCAGCCTGTTCGTCCGCTGCCTGTACTGGGACGACGGCGAGTGGTACTGGCGCTACAGCTGGCTCGGCCTCCAGTGGGACGATCGGAGCCCGGCCGCGGTCTCCGCGAGTTAGCGCTTAGGGCCTTGGAACCTTGGGCCGAACCTTGGCCCTTTGATCCTTTGCCCTTAACCCTTCGGCTCCGCGTACCTCGGGGGCCTTGCACGAACTTCCGTGCGAGGCCCCCTCTTCTTTTTCAACAAATTTTCGAGTAGAATTATAGCAAGCGAAGCGAATACGCGGGCGGTTACGGCTTCCCGCTGCCGCGCCTGACCGGCTTGCGCACGGAGCGGTTCGGATCAAGGTCCGATCCGGAGAGGTGCATGCCAGTCCATACCATGAAGAAACTCGGCGTGAGGCGCTAGGCGATTTGAGATCGCGAATTCGATACAGCTTCGAGAGCAATCCGCTGTCCGCTTGCCGGCGGGCCGGCCGCGGAGGTCGAGAAGCAGTGTTCTGGGAGGCGCTATCACGCGAGACCGCGATGACGACGGCAACCTGTACGTCCGCTACCTGTACTGGAACGACGGCAAGTGGAACTGGAACTACAACTGGCTCGACAACCAGTGGGACGATCAGAACCCGGCCGCGGTCTCCGCAAGTCTCTTCATTGCTCCCTCGCGTTTTTTCCGAGGGAGCTTTGTTTTACAAGCTGTCCATGCCAGCCGCCGAGCATTTTTCCGATCTCCTCCAGCCGCTCGGATATCGCGATGTATCTCTTGGCGTCTATCGATTTCGCTTCCCACAGCACGAGTAGCAGGATTTTAGCCGTGTCCAGTTTGCGTATCGCCAAGCGGACGAATGGCAGCTTTTCCGGCCGCGGCGTAAAACCAGCCACGCTGGTTGCCTCGATCAATTCAACAAGCAGGTCGTCGATGCGCGCGCCGAGGGTGTAGCGATGCGACTTCGGCACTTGCTGATAGAATCCAAACCAGAGAAGATAAGCCGATTTTAGCTTCTGCAAAAGCGGCAAGAGCGTCGGTGGGGGGGGTAACTATTTGAGAATCCTTATGGGAAACATTCTGTTCGATCATAGCTATGAAGAGTTAATTTCAATGGATAATCTTCTCGCGGCTTGGTCTGAATTCATCCTAGGGAAGCGCGGCAGAGCCGACGCGCAGGAATTCGAACGGCAACTAATGGCGAATCTCACGAATCTTCATGATCGGCTGGCCGCGGGCATTTACGAGCACTCCGCATACGAGGCGTTCATTATTTCCGATCCGAAAACACGCAGCATCCATAAAGCGTCCGTGGGCGATCGCGTGCTCCACCGCGCCGTCTACCGCCTGTTTTATCCGTTTTTCGACCGCACATTCATTTCGGATTCGTTCTCGTGCCGCATCGGCAAAGGGATGCACCGCGCCATCGCGCGCTTTGACGAGCTTGCGCGGAAAGAATCATCGAGCCACCGAAAAACGGTCTGGGTGCTGAAGTGCGATGTCCGGAAGTTTTTCGCATCCATCGATCAGGATATCCTGATCGAGATAATCGACGGGTACGTTCCAGACAAGCGGATTGCGGACTTGTTCCGCAGAATCATCAGGAGCTTTTCCACTGACGGCCGAACCGGCGTCGGCTTGCCGCTCGGTAATCTTACTTCGCAGCTATTCGCGAACGTGTACCTGAACCGCTTCGATCAATTCGTGAAACATCGGCTAAAGGCGGAACGGTACATCAGATATGCGGATGATTTCGCCGTGCTGTCTCGAGATAGGCAACGACTGGAGCGGTTGCTGCCAGAGATGCGGGAATTTTTAGTAGCCAAGCTTCACCTTGAGCTCCATCCGGATAAAATCGAATTGAAGACATTCGCGTCCGGCGTCGACTTTCTCGGCTGGGTGCATTTTCCTGACCATCGGGTGCTACGAAGTTCCACTCGCAAAAGGATGATCAATGCATTGGAAGGACAACCGCGCAAGGAAACCATTGCTTCGTATTTCGGTCTTCTCCAACACGGTAATACTCACGGGCTGCGTACTAACTTGCGGCGCGAATTGAATATCGGGCAGAGCGAAGAAGATTATTCGTAATTGATCTTCAACCGCTTGCGGAGCAGGGAACGTACGTACTCACTCCTTGACATTCCGAGCTTTTTGATGTCCTTTTCCATGAGCCGGATGAGTTCCGGCGGCAAGGTGATGGTGACGGTTTTATAGTTCCTTGATCGTTTCATATATGGCGAGCCTAACAAGTCGGTGGGCCATCGTCAAATGTCGTTAAATATCGCTAATGTTTATCCCCTTATCGCTCCTTGACAACATTTAACGACATTATATAGTGTCAGCTAAGTCATTAACAATACGCACCGAACGATCACTCGTGCCCGCAAGGGCGTCCTCAAAGGGGGATTTTCGAGACGAGCGGTTTCGTAGAACTATTGACGCTCGAATGCGGGTTTGTTACACTCCCCGCGCTTTTCTTTCATTATGCCAACAACCCAACAGCTTATCCGAAAGGGTCGTAAGAGCAAGATCTCGAAGACCAAAGCTCCGGCGATGCAGTACACGTTTGATTCCCTGCATCGCAAATATACGATGCTTCCAAAAGGAAGCTCGTTTAAGCGTGGCGTCTGCGTCAAGGTGACGACGGCAACTCCAAAGAAACCGAACTCCGCCATTCGTAAAATTGCGCGCGTTCGTCTTTCCAATGGAACGGAGGTGACGGCTTATATTCCAGGGGAAGGGCACAACCTTCAGGAACACTCGATCGTGCTTCTGCGTGGCGGGCGCGTGAAGGATCTTCCCGGCTGCCGATACCACATCGTTCGCGGTGTTTATGACACGCAGGGAGTGGACGGCCGCAATCGTGGGCGTTCCAAATACGGATCTAAGAAGCCTAAGAAGAAATAAGCAGGCCATCAGCGTTGTATGCGCGGAAAACAAACCCCAAAACGAGACATTGATGCGGACCCAAAGTATCAAAGCGTGTCGTTGGCAAAATTTATCAATTACGTCATGAGTGACGGGAAAAAGTCCACGGCCCAAGACGTCGTCTACGACGCTTTTGATCGCATTGAGAAAAAAACGCAAAAGAATCCTTTGGAAATTTTTGATACGGCGATGAAGCAGGTGTCGCCCAGCATGGAAGTGCGTTCGCGCCGCGTCGGTGGATCCAATTATCAAGTGCCGACTCCCGTGCGTGGCGAGCGACGTTTCGCTTTGGCGGCTCGGTGGCTTCTCACCGCTGCCCGCGCGAAGAAAGGCGCGCCCATGGCGGATCGTCTTGCGGGAGAACTCATCGCCGCCGCCAACAATGAGGGCGATGCCATTAAGAAAAAGGACGATGTCTTGCGCATGGCGGAATCAAACCGCGCGTTCGCTCATTTTGCCCGCAGGTAAAACTCCTTAGACTTTTTTTGACCTCTTCAGCCTTCCTATGCCCCGCGAATACTCCCTCCAGCAAACCCGCAACATCGGCATCATCGCCCATATTGACGCAGGAAAGACGACGACGACCGAGCGGGTGCTTTTTTATACGGGGAAGAAGCACAAGATCGGAGAGGTTCATGAAGGCGAGGCGGAAATGGACTGGATGGAACAGGAGCGCGAGCGCGGCATCACCATCACCTCGGCGGCCACCACATGTTTTTGGAAGGATCATCGCTTCAACATCATTGATACGCCCGGGCATGTCGATTTTACCGTGGAAGTGGAACGGTCGTTGCGCGTGCTTGACGGAGGCGTGACCGTTTTTGATGGGGTTGCCGGCGTTGAATCGCAATCGGAAACCGTCTGGCGGCAAGCGGACAAGTATCAGGTGCCGCGCATTTGCTTTATCAATAAGCTGGATCGCACGGGTGCCGATTTCTTCAAGGATTTGGATTCCATTCATCACCGTCTGACGAAGAAGGCTCATCCCATTCAGTTGCCGGTCGGTTCGGAGGAGAATTTTATGGGAGTCGTTGATCTGATTGAGATGAAGGCTTTTCTCTTCAAGGATGAGCTTGGAAAGGAGATTGAGGAGACGGAAGTTCCTTCGGACATGAAAGACCTGGCGAAAACGTATCGCGAGGCGCTCATCGAAGCCGTGGCGGAGAATGACGAGACGCTCATGAACAAGTACGTCGGGGGAGGGGAATTGAGCATTGAGGAAATTCGCGCCGGATTGCGCAAGTCGGTGATTGCTCTTCAGATTTTCCCCGTGTTGTGCGGTTCGGCTCTCAAGAACAAGGGCGTTCAGAGGTTGTTAGATGCGGTGGTCTATTATCTCCCGTCGCCTCTTGACGTACCTCCTGTTGTGGGATTTGATCCGGAGGAACCCGAGAAGGAAGAAATCCGCGAGGCTTCCGACGAGGTTCCGTTCTCGGCTCTGGCTTTCAAAGTGGCGGCGGATCCTTTTGTCGGAAAGCTGGTGTTCTTCCGCGTGTATTCCGGAATGCTGAAAGCAGGGTCGTATGTGCTGAATGTTTCCACGGGTGAAAAGGAACGGATTGGCCGCATCGTTCGTCTGCATGCCAACACGCGCGAGGAAGTCCAAGACGTGTATTCCGGAGAAATTGCCGCCGCCGTCGGCCTCAAGGGGACGGTGACGGGGAATACGCTGTCCGATCCGGATCATCCTATCCTTCTTGAGTCCATTACCTTTCCGGAGCCGGTCATTTCGGTGGCGATCGAGCCCAAAACGAAGGCCGACCAGGAAAAAATGGGCGTGGCGCTTTCAAAACTGGCCGAGGAGGACCCCACGTTCCATGTCGAGTCGGATGAAGAATCCGGACAAACGATTATCAAAGGGATGGGTGAACTTCATCTCGAGATCATCGTGGACCGCATGAAGCGCGAATACAAAGTCGAAGCCGATGTCGGCCGGCCGCAGGTGGCGTATCGCGAGACGATTCGCAAGGAAGCCGAGGGGGAGGGGAAATTCATTCGCCAGACGGGAGGCCGCGGACAGTATGGTCATGCGAAGGTTCGTATCGAACCCAACACGGAAGGCGCCGGCTTTGAGTTTTTGGACGAGATCAAGGGAGGCGTGATTCCCCGCGAATACATTAATCCGATTGAGAAAGGCATTAAAGAAGCGGCCGGTCGCGGAATCGTGGCTGGTTATCCATTGCTCGACTTTAAAATTCACCTTTTTGACGGTTCCTACCACGAAGTTGATTCATCGGAAGCCGCCTTTAAAATTGCCGGTTCCATGGCCTTTCAAGATGCGGCGAAGAAGGCGAGTCCCGTGCTTCTTGAACCGATGATGAAAGTTGAGGTAATTACTCCAGAGGAGTTTATGGGAACCGTCGTTGGCGACTTGAATGCGAAACGCGGCCAGATTCAGGAGATGACTGATCGCATGGAGATGAAAGTCATTCGAGCGTTCGTGCCGCTCTCGGAAATGTTCGGGTACGCAACGACCGTGCGTTCACTCACTCAAGGCCGCGCATCTTACACCATGGAGTTTGATCACTACGAGGAGATTCCTCCGAACATCGCCCAGACGGTGGTCGAAGCTCGGCAGGGAAAGAAAGCAAAAGCCTAGTATGAATGAGGCGCAGTTTCAACGTTTGATTCAACTCTCTCGCAAGACGGAATCCCCGCTCGTCATTTTGGACGCGGATGGCGAGAGTTCGGTTCTTCTCTCTCTCAATCGGTACGAGGATCTCGTGAACCGTATGAAGCCGGCGTTCAAATCGGCTCCTGTCCCAGCCGTGTCTCCCGCAAAGGAATTGCCGCTGACGCCAGCTAAACCTCTTCCAAACGTGGCGAACGTTCTTGACGAACCCGGGGAAGTTGAGACGCAGTTCTATTTGGAACCCGTAGAATAGGGCTGACGCTTGCGGTGTTTTCGAAGGATTGCTATACTGTCGCCACGTTTCAAGAATCATCATTAATTTTTACAAGCCGACTTTCTTTTAGTCGCTTAACTAAGCCAAGATTATGGCAGAAGCTTTTAACCGATCCAAGCCGCATGTCAATGTGGGAACCATTGGGCACGTTGATCACGGCAAGACGACTCTCACGGCCGCCATCTTAGCCGTCTCGGCAAAACATGGTCGCGCCGCCCAAACCAAGGGCGTGGATGATCTCGACAAGGCTCCGGAATCCAAAGCTCGCGGCATTACGATCGCAACCGCTCATACCGAATATGAGACGGAGCCTCGTCATTATGCCCATGTGGATTGTCCAGGACACGCGGACTACGTCAAAAACATGATTACGGGAGCCGCTCAGATGGACGGCGCCATTTTGGTGGTGAACGCCGCGGACGGTCCCATGCCCCAGACTCGAGAACACATTCTTTTGGCGCGCCAAGTTGGCGTTCCGTCCATCGTGGTCTTTTTGAACAAGATTGACCAGGTGGATGATCCGGAACTGATTGATCTCGTCGAAGAAGAAATTCGTGATCTTTTGAAGAAGTATGAGTATCCGGGCGATGAGACTCCCATCATTCGCGGTTCGGCGCTGAAGGCGTTGGAAAATCCAGGCGACGAGGCTGCCGCCAAACCCATTCTTGACCTGTTGAACGTTCTTGATACCTATATTCCCAATCCGGTTCGCGATACGGACAAGCCGTTCCTGATGCCGATCGAGGATGTCTTTTCCATCGAAGGCCGCGGCACGGTCGTGACGGGCCGCATTGAACGCGGAGTCGTCAAGATCAACGAGGAAGTTGAAATTGTCGGCCTTCAGGAGAAACCCATGAAAACGGTGGTGACGGGTATCGAAATGTTCAACAAGATGTTGAGTCAAGGACAAGCTGGAGACAATGCCGGCGTTCTTCTTCGCGGAACGAAAAAGGATGAAGTGGAGCGCGGAATGGTGCTGGCCAAGCCGGGATCCGTCACGCCTCACACGGAGTTTGAAGCGGAAATCTACGCGTTGACAAAGGAGGAGGGAGGACGCCATAAGCCGTTCTTCTCCGGATACAAACCCCAATTCTACATGCGCACGACGGATGTGACGGGAGATGTGACGCTTCCTGCTGGCACGGAAATGGTGATGCCGGGCGACACGGTAAATGCGGCCGTGAAGCTCATTACTCCCGTAGCTCTTGAAGAAAAGCAGCGTTTCGCCATTCGCGAAGGCGGGCGAACGGTCGGCGCCGGAGTCATTACAAAGATTGTTAAATAACTCATTCGTCTGCGGGCCGGGGCATGGAGCCAAACTTCATACCCTTCGCCCGCAGATGACGGGAACACTCTGTGGTAAAAGACGTTGATCAACCAACTTCCGAGGCCGTCAAACAGCGTATTCGGATCAAGATCCGGGCTTATGATCATAAGATCATTGACCAGGCGACGAGTACGATCATTAAGACTGCCGAACGGACGAATGCGCAAGTCGTCGGACCTATCCCGCTCCCGACAGAGTTACGGAAGTACACGACGAACCGCTCGACGTTTGTTCACAAGAAAAGCCGTGAACAATTCGAGATTCGCATTCATAAGCGTTTGATCGACATTCTCAATCCTACAGATCGCACGATTGATTCTCTCATGAATCTCAATTTACCCGCCGGGGTTGATGTGGAGATTAAGATGTAGAGTTGCAGACGCCTTAAGGGAACCATGAAGAAAGTTCGCTTGACCAGTGAAAGTATCCGGCGGCGATAACCTTCATGAGCTTCTTCTCGGGCAAAGAAAGGATCCATTCACTATTCTTTTAACCTCACAATCCCTGAAAACAACGTCCGTTGTCTTGGAAGGGCTGGAAGCCTGCCTTGAACAGAGCCATCTGTTAAGAGCAGACTTCTGGCTTTTCTCTTACAGAGAAGTATGAAATTCCTTATCGGAAAAAAATTGGACATGTCTCAATTGTTTAAGGAAGACGGAACCGTTGTTCCGGTGACTTATGTTCAAGCCGGTCCGTGTGTGGTGACGGACGTCCGCACCAAGGAAAAAGACGGTTACTGTGCGGTGCAGGTCGGATTTGGAGTAACTCGTCAGGTGGCGAAGCCGCAAGCGGTTCGCGCGGAAAAGCACGGTCCTGTAGCGGTAACTCGCGAGTACCGCACAAGAGACGACGAACAGGTGAATGCAGGAGACGTGTTGACGGTTGAACAATTTGCCGAAGGAGATGTCGTGGATGTGGTAGGGACTTCCAAGGGGCGCGGGTTTGCCGGCGTGGTCAAGCGTCATGGATTTGCGGGCCAGAAGGCTACGCACGGAACCAAGGATCAGATCCGAAAATCCGGTTCTATCGGAGCCGGCGGTGTTCAGCGCGTGTTCAAGGGTCTTCGCATGGCCGGGCGTATGGGTGGCAGTCGCGTGACGGTGAAGAATCTGCAAGTCGTTTTGGTTGATACAAAGACCAATCGTTTGGCCATTCGCGGCGCTGTTCCAGGGGCTAGGAACAGCCTTGTGCTGATCCATGGCCGCGATGAGAAATCGAACTGGTCCGTATAGATATGACAACGGCACCTCTCTACAATCAGATGGGAGAAACGATCGGGACGGTGGGACTGAACTCGGCCTTGTTTGAAGTCCCTTTGAACACGGCTCTTCTTCACGAAGCGGTCGTAGCTCAAGAGGCCAATGCGCGCGTGGTTGTGGCTCATACCAAAGATCGCGGAGAGGTTCGTGGGGGCGGCAAAAAGCCATGGAAGCAGAAAGGAACCGGGCGTGCTCGCCATGGTTCGACGCGTTCTCCGATTTGGAAGGGTGGAGGCGTGACGTTTGGTCCGACCGCTTTTCGGAACTTTGCCAGAAAATTGAATAAGAAGGCTCGCCGCGCCGCGCTCTTGTCGGCTCTCTCCGATGCCCACCGGCATGAGCGATTTCTTGTGGTTAATTCCCTCGTCCTTCCGGAGGTAAAGACGAAGATTCTTTCAACGCTCATGTCAAAGTTGCCGTATGCGAACGAGCGTGCTCTTGTCGTGGTGGAAGAAGAAAATCTGGGCATCGGAGTCGCCGCAAACAACATGGAGTTTATCCAGGTGATTCCGGTTCATTGCCTCAATGCGAAAGAAGTGTTAAAAGCACAGCGGATTGTCGCATCTCAAGAAGCACTGAAACGGATGGAAACCTTGTTTGGAGCTCAACCGCATCTATGACACTGTTTGGCCGACGAAAGGATCAGATTAAAGATACACCTGTCTCATCGGAAGATAAGGGAAATGGTTTGAAATCTGTTCGAGCTCTTTCGCATGGGCGGCTCATTCTTCGGCCGCTCGTGACGGAAAAGTCCGCCTATTTAACTTCGCTTGGGAAATACGTGTTTGAAGTTGCTCCTCATGCCAATCGGATTGCCGTACAGCAGGCGATTGCTAAGCGATACGGCGTGCGTCCCCTATCGGTTCATCTGCAAAATGTTCGCGGAGAAGCTGTACGGTTTGGCCGTCATCTTGGGAAGCAGAAGTCATGGAAAAAGGCCATCGTAACTTTGCCTAAAGGACAGAAAATTGATGTGCACGAAGGAGTCTAATTATGCCAGTCAAACGCTACAAACCAACCAGTGCGGGTCGAAGGCGTTCTTCCGTTGATACGTTTTCAGATCTGACAAAGACGAAGCCGGAAAAGTCTCTTCTTGTTGCCAAAAAACAGCGAGCCGGTCGCTCTTCTCAAGGGAAAATCACTGTTCGTCATCGTGGTGGTGGATCGCGCCGCCACGTGCGAGTTCTCGATTCAAGACGAGATAAATTTGATGTTCCGGCAACGGTCTTGGCTCTGGAATATGATCCAAATCGCGGAGCGCGTTTGATGCTTCTCATGTATGCGGATGGAGAAAAGCGCTACAGCCTTGCTCCTCATGGGATCAAGGTCGGCACAGTCATTTTGTCTTCTCGGAAGAAAGGAGAAATCGTCGAAGGCAGTCGGCTTCCGCTTGACGTGATTCCCATCGGCATGCCCGTTCATGATGTTGAATTGCAGCCCATGCAGGGCGGACGCCTCATACGTGCGGCTGGAGCATCGGCACAACTTATGGCGGTTGAAGGACCCTATGCGACGCTCAAGCTGCGGTCGGGGGAAATTCGGTTGCTGCCAAAAGAATGCATGGCGACGATCGGCCAGGTTTCCAATCCGGATTATCGCCTGATTCGCTGGGGGAAGGCCGGTCGCATGCGTCATCGAGGTATCCGACCGACCGTGCGAGGAAAAGCGATGAATCCGGTTGATCACCCGCATGGAGGCGGAGAGGGGCGTAACCCCATCGGTTTGAAGCGGCCAAAGACTCCGACGGGGAAGCCGGCTCTTGGCGTCAAGACTCGTCGCAAACACCCTTCAGATATTTTTATTCTGCGCCGCCGTAACGCACGTGCATAATATGGCAAGAAGTTTGAAAAAAGGCCCTTACGTGGATGAAAGACTTTTGAAGAAAGTTCGCGGACGGGGTCCGAATGATAAGACGGTGATCAAGACATGGTCGCGCGCCGCGACCATTACTCCCGAGATGGTTGGGTTTACCTTTGGCGTTCATAACGGCAAAGTGCATGTTGCCGTGCGCATTGTGGAGAATATGGTTGGACACAAGCTGGGGGAGTTTTCTCCAACGCGCAAATTTGTTCGACATGGAGGAAAGATGCAGAAGGCCGACAAAGAAACTCCATCGGCTTAATAGATTCGTATGAAAGTGTTTGCTCACGCACGACATCTCCGCATGTCTCCCCGCAAGGTTCGCCTCATCGCGGATTTGGTTCGCGGTCTTGACGTCTCATCCGCCCGTCGTCAACTGATGGTTTCAAAAAAAGCGGCATCCGATATCGTGTTGAAGCTTCTCAATTCCGCCGCGGCGAATGCAGAGCATAACTTTCAGCTCCCCACGGATCACCTGCGCATTGTCTCGATCACTGTGGACGGAGGTCCGGTTCTGTATCGTTATCGGCCTCGAGCGTTTGGCCGATCGGCTCCGATTCGCAAGCGAACAAGTCATGTCACGATTGCTTTAGAAGCTCCTGAATCACCATCAACTCGCACGACGTATGGGAAGTAAAGTTCATCCAAAAAGTTTCCGGCTCTCCACCATCCGTTCATGGGACTCGATTTGGTTTGCGAAAAAAGAAGAGTTTTCAAATAGATTGCGCGACGATGAGAGGATCCGAACCTTTTTGTTTGCGCGTCTCAAGGAAGCGAATGTTGACCGCATTTTGATCGAACGTTCTCTCCAGAATGTCAGCGTAACCATCTACTCGGCCAAACCAGGGTTTATCATTGGGCGCGCTGGCGTCGGCATCGAAGAACTGAAGAAAGCCATGATGAAGAAACTTTTTCCCGGCCGCAGAATCGTGATCAACTTGAATGTGAAGGAAATCTCTCAACCGTCTTTATCGGCAGCCATCATCGGACAGCAGATCGCAACGGACATCGAACGGCGCCTTCCGTTTCGACGCTCGATGAAGAGCGCTATTGACCGTGTCATGAAGGCCGGAGCGGAAGGAGTGAAGATTTCGCTTTCCGGACGATTAAACGGCGCGGAGATCGCTCGACGGGAAAAATTGGCTCAAGGGAAAGTTCCTTTGCACAATCTTCGCGCCGACATTGACTACGCGCGCGTTACGGCTCATACCATCTACGGATCCATTGGCGTGACGGTCTGGATTAATCGCGGAGAAATTTTTACAGAGAAAGTCGAAGAGACGGCCTCCTAATCTATGTTATTGCCCAAAAAGGTCAAACATCGAAAATGGCATCGAGGCCGCGCCAGCGGCAAGCGCTTGGCATCCCAGAAGACTTCGCTGGCTTTCGGATCCTACGGATTGAAAGCTCTCACGGAATCGTGGGTGACTTCTCGGCAGATTGAAGCGGCTCGACGCGCCATGACTCGCCACATTAAACGAGGCGGAAAGATCTGGATCCGCATTTTTCCGGATCATCCTATCACGAGCAAGGGGTCTGAAATGCCGATGGGAAAAGGAAAAGGAGCGGTGGATCATTACATGACACCGGTTCGTCCAGGGACGATTATGTTTGAAATCGATGGAGTTCCGGAATCGGTTGCGCGCGAGGCATTGAAGTTGGCGGGTCATAAGCTACCCCTTAAGGCAAAGGTGATTACCGCAGAACTTGTCATGTGATCCTATGGCCAAACACTATTTTTCAAACGCGACGAAAACTGAACTTATGAAGCATCTGCACGAGGCGCAGAACGAGCTGGAGAAGCTCCTCTTTCAAGTCCACACGAATCAGCTGAAAGATGTGCGGTCTATTCGTCATAAGCGCCGGGAGATTGCCCGATTACATACGGCTTTGACACAGACAACTAGCTAATATGAATCCACAGAAATCATCCATTCTCTCGATGCGCCGCCGGTTTACCGGCACGGCCGTTTCCGACGCCAGGAATAAGACGCTAGTTGTTCAAGTTGAACGAACCGTTCTGCACCCAAAGTACGGCAAACGGTATGTACGGAACTCTCGTTACCATGTTCATGACGAGAAGAATCAGTACAAAGCCGGCGATCCGGTCTCGTTTGAAGAGAGTCGGCCTTATTCTCGCACGAAACGCTGGCGCGTTCTCTACGGCGCCTAAAAAACTCGTATGGTTCAACACCGATCCATTCTTGCCGTCGCCGATAACACGGGAGCAAAAAAGCTTCAGGTGATTCGCGTTCTCGGAGGATACAAGAAGCATTACAGTCGTCTGGGAGACCTGATGACGTGCGTGGTGAAAGAAGCGGCTCCTCGAGGCGTTGTGAAAAAAAGCGATGTGGTGCACGCGGTTCTGGTGCGTTCGACGAAAGAAACGCGACGGTCCGACGGAAGCTATGTCCGTTTTGATCAAAATGCGGCCGTTATCATTGATAAGAAATCCAAAGACCCGAAGGGAACGCGTATTTTTGGACCGGTGGCTCGCGAACTGCGAAGCGCGGGCTTTACCAAAATTATTTCCTTAGCTCCGGAAGTTCTCTAATTGTATGAAATTCAAGACAGGCGATCCTATCCGGATTCTGACCGGCAAAGATAAAGGGAAGGAAGGAAAGATCATCCAGGTCTTTCCAAAACTCGACCGCGTGGTGGTAGAGGGGTTGAATCTCCGTAAGCGCCATTTGCGCGCGAGCGCCGGACGCACGGGTCAGATCGTCGAGTTTCCGGCGCCCATCCATGTGTCCAATGTGGCCATCGTTGGCGCTGGTGGCATCAAGACAGGTCGGGTCGGGTACAAGTTCATTGATGAGGAAGGAAAAAAGAAAAAAATCCGTGTGATTCGCCGGGCGGGAAAAACCGAGGATATCGATTAACGTATGACAACACTTCGCGAACAATTTTCGACCACGGGTATCAAAGAACTCCAAAAAGAGCTTGGCCTTTCAAATATCCACGAAGTTCCAACTCCCTTGAAAGTGACGGTGAATGTGGGAATGAGCAAGGGTCTCAAGGACGCTCGGTATATGGAAACCGTCGAAGAAACACTTCGCCGCATCACGGGCCAAAAGCCTGTCATGACGAAAGCCCGTCTTTCCATTGCCAACTTTAAGATTCGAGAAGGAATGGTAATTGGCATGAAGGTTACATTGCACGGGAAACGCATGTGGGATTTTCTTGATAAGGTGGTTCGTGTGTCGTTTCCTCGCGTGCGTGATTTCCGCGGGATCCCGGTCTCTACGGTTGATGAAAGCGGAAATTTGTCGGTTGGATTCCGCGAGCACATGGCGTTTCCGGAAATTCGATCGGATGAAATCGAACTGATTCACGGATTGCAGGTGACGATCACCACGTCGGCTCGCACTCGGGAAAAAGGTCTGGCGTTGTTCCGTTCTCTCGGCTTTCCCTTTCAGCGCTCATAACTATTCGTATGGCAACAGAAGCTCAAATCTCTAAATCAAAAAAGCGGCCGAAGTTCTCGACGCGCGTGGTTGCTCGTTGCTGGCGTTGCGGCCGTCATCGGGGATATATGCGGGATTTTAAGCTTTGCCGCATTTGTTTTCGCGAACTGGCCAACGAAGGCATGATTCCGGGCTTGAAAAAATCTAGCTGGTAATATGATCACAGATCCGATTTCAGACATGCTCACCCGCATTCGAAACGCGGCATCCGTTCGCAAGGCGACGGTGGCGATCCCGTATTCGAAGATGAAGTTTGCCATTGCCAAAATCTTGGAGCACGAAGGATACGTCAAAGGCGTCGAGGTGCATGCGGAAGGTGCAAAAAAAATCCTGACGATTACGCTCAAGTACGCGGGACGCCGTCCGGCTTTTGAACTCTTGAAGCGCGTGAGTACTCCCGGACGGAGAGTCTATAAAAAAACGTATGAGTTGCCGGCAATCCTTTCTGGGTTTGGCATGTCCATCATCTCCACGCCAAACGGCCTCATGACAAATAAGGAAGCGCACTCCCGCCGACTGGGCGGCGAAGTGATTTGTGAAATCCATTAATATGTCTCGAGTTGGAAAAGCCCTCATCCCTCTTCCTCAAGGCGTTGAAATCCGCCTCGATCTTCCCCGTGTGACGGTTAAAGGTCCGAAGGGAGAATTGTCAATGGTTCTTCACAAGGACATTCGCCTTACGGAGGAAGAAGAAGGAGGACGGCGCGTGCTCAAGGTATCTCTTGATGACCCAACGGATCTGACAGCTCATGCTCAATGGGGAACGACCCGAGCGCTCGTGGCGAATACGGTTGAAGGAGTGAGTCAAGGATTCTCCAAAATTTTGGAAGTTGTTGGTGTCGGATATAAGATCAATTTGCGGGGAAAGACACTGGTGATGAGCGCAGGATATTCCCATGAAGTTTCTTTTGAGTTGCCGGATGGCGTGTCAGCCGTGGTTGAAAACAACGTGGTAACCCTGTCTGGCCCGGATAAGCAATTGATCGGAGAGGCGGCAGCCCGTATTCGCAAGATTCGCAAGCCGGAGCCTTACAAGGGCAAGGGAATTAAGTATGCCGGCGAGGCCATCCGACGCAAAGCCGGAAAAACGGCAAAGACCGGTGAATAATCGCGTATGTCATCCATAATAAAAAACAAACAGCTTATTCGCGCGCGGCGCGCCAAGAGGACGCGTATGCGGATTCACGGAACGGCGCAACGCCCTCGGCTGTCCGTCCGTCGCTCGCTTCGGCATATTTTTGCTCAAGTGATTAACGACGATTTGGGCGTGACGCTTTGTGCGGCTTCCGATCGCACGTTGAAAGACAAAAAGGGGAAAACGGAGCGGGCGCAGATCGTGGGAAAGGACATGGCACAGCGGACGTTGGCATTGGGAGTGACGGAAGTGATTTTCGATCGCGGCTTTCATCGTTATCACGGACGCGTTCGCGCTTTAGCGGAGGCTGCTCGTGAAGCCGGCCTCAAATTTTAAGATCTATGGAAGCAAAAAAGACGACAACTTCATCCACATCAAAGCCACAACGCCGTTCCGGTTCCGGTCGTGGCCGACCCAAGGGAAATCGGGAGCGCGAACAGCGGGAGTTTGATCAAAAGATTTTGGATTTGGCTCGCGTGACTCGCGTGACGGCGGGAGGCAAGCGCATGCGTTTTCGCGCCACGGTGGTTGTGGGAGACCACAAGGGTCGCGTCGGCGTGGGAACGGCGAAAGGGCTCGATGTCGCCGCCGCGGTGGAAAAAGCCTATACCCAGGCCAAGCGCCGCGTGGTGACGGTTCCTCTCAAAAACGGAACAATCCCCCATGCGGTATCAGCCCGATATGGATCGGCGAGTGTTCTCTTGAAGCCGGCTCCGGTGGGAACGGGACTCAAATCGGGCGGTGCGGTTCGTATTGTGCTAGAATTGGCGGGCGTTCCAAACGTCGTGAGCAAAATTTTGAACTCCAAGAATAAAATCAATATCGCTCGCGCAACGATGGAAGGCATTGAAGCTTTGCGCCGCAGTCTTTAAGCATTATGGCAAAACAGCAACTGCACACGCTCCGACCGGCGAAAGGGGCGACCGCGGGGAAAAAACGCATCGGCCGAGGTTTGGGTTCCAAAGGCACCTACTCGGGGAGAGGCGTCAAGGGACAGAAAGCCCGCTCCGGTTCGAGCGGCCACAAGCTTCGTGGTTTGCGCCAGAGTATGCTCGCGACTCCAAAGGCGCGTGGGTTTAAGAGTAAGCGCCCATCGCTTCCCGTCGTGAATCTTTCCCACATCCAGGCGAACTATCTTGACGGCGAATCGGTAACGCCCAAAACGCTCGTGAAGAAAGGCTTGATTCCTCACGGCAGTATGGGAGTCAAGATTTTAGGAGGCGGTTCTCTGTCCAAAAAAGTTTCGGTGAAGTTCTGCCGATGTTCCAAACAGGCTCGCGAAAAGATTGAATCAGCCGGCGGGTCCGTGGAATAAACAGGTATGTCAACGCTCCTGAACATCTTTCGTTTGAAGAGTCTTCGCAATAACATCCTGTTTGTGCTGGGAGTTTTGGTGCTCTTTCGACTCGTGGCCCACCTACCGGTTCCGGGAGTTGACGCGTCGGATCTTTCAGGGGTCATTCAAGGAAGCCAGTTCTTCGGACTTCTCAACATTTTTTCCGGAGGAACTCTCGATACGTTTTCCATTGTGGCTCTTGGCGTGGCACCCTATATCACCTCGTCAATTATTTTCCAGCTTTTGGGCATGATCAGTCCGCATCTTGAAGAGATGCAAAAGGAAGAAGCTGGTAGGCAAAAGATCAACCAGTGGACACGTTTGGCGACGGTGCCGCTTGCGGTGATTCAAGCGTACGGCCTCACGGTCCTCTTGTCCCAGCAGGTTCCGAGTTTGGCGGACGGGTTTGTCGGTGTGAATATTCTTCTCATCATTCTTGCCATGACCGCCGGCACGGTTTTCATGATGTGGCTTGGGGAACTCATCTCGGAGCGCCACATTGGCAACGGCATTTCGATTCTCATTTTTGCAGGTATCATCGCCGGGCTCCCGTCATTTCTCCAGCAGACGTTTCTCGTCTTTGACCGAAGCGATCTCATCACGCTCATCATTTTTCTGGTGATGGTGCTCGCGACGGTGTATGCCATTGTGGTAACGAATGAAGCTCAGCGCAACATTCCGATCCAGCATGCGAGACAGATTCGCGGAGCGCGGATGTTAGGAGGCGCGAGCTCGCACCTCCCGCTTCGTCTCATCATGGCCGGCGTGATCCCGATCATCTTTGCGATCTCTATCATCCTTTTACCGACCACCGCCGGCCAGTTTCTGATCAACGCGCAGACGCCGTGGATAGAGCAAGCGGCGACATGGATGCTTCAAGTCTTTAACAACCAACTTGTCTACGGCGTTCTCTACTTCCTGCTCGTGTTCGGATTCACCTACTTTTATACGGCGGTGATTTTTAAGCCGGAAAATGTTTCTGAAAATTTGCAGAAGCAAGGCGCCTTTATTCCCGGCATTCGTCCCGGACATCCAACCGCCGAGTATCTCAACTGGGTCGTGAACCGCATTCTCTTTGCCGGCGCGCTTTTCCTTTCGCTCATCGCTGTGCTTCCTCTCGTTGTTCAACAGTTTACAGGGAGCGCCAATCTCGTCATCGGAGGTACCTCCATCCTCATCATCGTCGCGGTCGTGATTGATATGATCAAACAAATTGATGCCCAGCTGACCATGCATTCGTACGATATGTAGAAACGGAACGCTACGGAAGGCCGGCGACCGAGCCGAATGGTCGTCAGGGACGGAATTCAACGGAACGAGAGGCACGCTCTCGTTTTTGGTTTCCGTTGACCTCTGTTTCTTGACGTTGTGGAGCCTCCGTTGTTTTCCGTTCCCAACGTTTCCAGAAATCTCAATCTATTCTATACTGCCACTACTATGCACAAAATTCTTCTTATGGGTCCTCAAGGATCGGGGAAGGGGACGCAGGCACAATTACTTTCCGAAAAACTTGGCATCCCCACGTTTGCCATGGGGCAACTTCTTCGAGATGAAATCGCATCTGGTTCAGCATTGGGGAAAAAGGCTGCCGAGTTTATGAACCGCGGAGATCTTGTAACCGACGAAATGGCCATTCAAGTTTTGAAAAAGCGTCTTGGACGACCGGATACGGCTTACGGCTACATTCTCGATGGTTATCCTCGAAACGAAGGCCAGTACCGGGAGTTTTCTTTTGAGACGCCGACGCACGTTCTTGTGATTGACATTCCTCGGGAAGAATCGCTCAAGCGCATCTCCGGCCGTCTCACGTGTTCAACGTGCGGAGCGATTTATGCTGTGAAGGACGGTTCCAAGCTCGGTGACGAGTGCGCGTGCGGAGGCAAGCTGACACAGCGCGACGACGAAACGCCTGCCTCCGTCTCCCGCCGTCTTGCGATTTATGAGAACGAAACGAAGCCGATCATCGAAACATACGAACGCAAAGGTTTCGTCCGCCGCGTAGACGGCATGGGTTCCGTTGGTGAGATTCACAAGCGTATCGTTGACGCACTTTCCTAGATTTATGGCTATGACAAAAACCGATGAGGAGATTGATGTCATGCGCCGAGGGGGGAAAATTCTCTCGGACGCTCTGCGCGTGGCGGTCGAGATGGTAGCGCCCGGTGTCAAGCTCTCCGAATTGAACGAAGCGGCCGAGGATTATATGCGTGCGCAGGGAGCGACGCCGTCGTTTTTGGGATACAAGACAACAAAGCATGATCCACCGTTTCCTTCGGCGGTCTGTATTTCCGTCAATGACGAGATCGTCCACGGATGCGGCAACCGGCCCATTCCTCTTCGTAAAGGCGACGTTGTGGGGCTCGACATCGGCTGTTGGTACGAGGGGTTCTGCACGGATATGGCCGTTACCGTCGGCGTGGGCGAAGTGTCGGACGAAGCTCGCCGGCTGATGAACGTGACAAAGGAAGCCTGTCTACGTGCCGTCGCGGGCATCCGTGTCGGGGGCACGGTGGCTGACGTCGGCCGCATCGTCGAGGAGGTCGTCCATCCGCATGGCTACGGCATTATCCGATCGCTTGTTGGACACGGCGTCGGGCATGAGGTGCACGAGGACCCTCGCATTCCCAATTTCTACGAATCGAAAAACGAGCGCATCTTCTTTGTCGAAAACATGTGCGTGGCGATCGAACCCATGATTGCTCTCGGGAGCTATGAAGTGACAACTAAAAGTGACGGATGGAGCGTCGTTATGCTTGACGGTAGTCTTGGCGCCCACTTCGAAGTTACGCTTGCGATTCATGCCGGCGGTCCGGAGATTCTCACTCCATTGCCCGTTTGACGAGACGATACTTTTTGATCATGAATCCGACACCCAAAGCTGTTACGCCAATGCTGAAGACAAAGACCTCCGTCTGATACGAGGTGAAAAACGCGGCAAGTCCGCTTGCACCCAACACGGGGAAGAGTGGGACGAGGTTATGCAGACAGCAGGCCAGCATTGTCCCGCTTGAGACGCCGCCGGACGCGGTCATCGTCCCTCCGCCTCCATGATGTGACAGAAGATGCATCGCGCGAAAGAGTCCGACTTGTGTTCCAAATCCGGCAATGAGCGGCACGATCAAGAACCATCGGTCAAGCATGAACTCGACCGGGGCATCCCAATCCTGCATACCAAGGACTTGCAGGAAATAGAAGACCGTGGCGATCGCCATCGCTCCCGCAAAGCCCCATGCGAGGCTCGAAGCCCTGTCGGCTTTCACCATAGGTTGTCAAACACAAACTCCGTTCCAGTTTCAGGAGCAATAAGAAAGGATCCGCTGACGGTCTTCTCAAACATGATCTCGGCTTCTGCGTGATGACCTCCGGAAGCGTTAGATAGAAATGCGTGCGATCGAGACGGCTTTCCGTTCAGCGTCGCTTGGTCATAGATCGCGTCTTGCGTTAAATCCAGACGGTGGTTATCCAGCACAAGCCGAAGGATCGTTGTGTCATCGCTTTGCGTGATACTCGTGATGGTGATTTCGATGCCATTTTTTTCTTGAGCCATGCCTTGCGACGCGGGAGAGGCGGCTTCCGACCGGGACACGTTTCCCGCGAGGGCGGTCTCCGGCACTTTGCTTGGTTGCCAGAAGATTCGTGCCGAACCGATGGCAGAGAGAACGATCAGCAAGATGAAAGGGGTATTTTTCTTCATACCTCAACAGCAGTGGTCGAGTTTTTTAAGCAGAGACTTGTGTACATGCTCCTCTGCGGACTTCACGGCATCTTCATGCGTGGTTCCTTGCAGAAGGAAGGTTACGATCGTGAGAAGCACGAGCGACAGGACGCCGGAGAAGAGAGCGACGCCCAGATCTCCGCGTATCACAGACACCACTGTCAGGAATCCGCCGAGGACAACGATGAGCCGCGCTAACCAGGCGAGGTTCAGCCGACGCCGCTCATATGCGGCGGCGACTTTGGACATGATGCCCGTCACGCTCATGCCCATAAGAACGGCAAGCGGGATCGGATCGGTCATGATCCCCATCCAAAACAAGACAAGAAGGATCATCCAGGTGAGCGAGACAGCTACGCAGACGGCGCAGAGATTCCACGGGAGGATCTTTGTCACATGCGGTTTCACCAACGTTACGATAAGGAATATGACGGGAATGGAGATGAGTGGAAGGAGAATATCCATAGGATTAAGTGAAGAAGATGAGAATGACGGCTCCGAGAGCAATCATGAAAGCGCCGATGAGAAGTTTGATACGGGTCGTCTCCGCCTGTTCGAGATTTTGCAGCTTCTCCGTCGCCTTATGGTTGGAGGAAAGGAGAAGAAGGATGAAGAGCGGAGAGACGAAGATGAGGTTGTACCAGAGCATCCAGAAGGCGCCTTGCGTCGCCGTACTTTGCGCCGCGAGCATGCCGATGATGGCGACGTAGATGCCGCCCGAGCAGGGAAAGGTGCACAATCCGACGAGGAATCCTCCGATGAAGGATGCCGGCAAGGTCGCCTTGTACATCCATTTCTCAAGAGTGGCTTTGGTGTCGAGGGGAATACGGAGCCGGATCGGGAACGCGGGAAAGACGATTCCCAAAAGTTGGATGACTCCAAGTCCGATGACGAGGTACGCGCCGATTTTTGCCATAAGGTGCGGTGCGCCCGAGATGACGATGGCTTGGGCGATGCCAAGACCGATAAGGAGATAAGCAAGGTAGATGGCTCCGATGTAGACAAGTCCCATCTGCCAAATTTTTGCGCGCGTTTTTTTCAGGGTGAACAGAAATCCAATGAAGAAGAGGAGCACGGCAAAGGCGCAGGGGTTCAAGCCGTCCAAGAAGGCGGAACTCGTTACGATGCCCCACAAGCTCCAGAAGTCGCGATTCCGCGCCGGCATTTGAGACGGCACACGGTCTTCCTGCAAGTAGGTGGTAATCGGCTCGCCAATGGGATATGTCCTCACCTCGCCCGCAAAGTCCCACACGCGGTAGTCCGTCTCCTCGCCGTGCATGTTGTCCTGATAGACCAGCAGTTTGCCGTAGGCGTCTGGATGTTCCAGCAAGTAGCGAATGATGTCTTCCGGAACGTGCCCGCCGATCAAGAGCCGGTTGTCAATGAACGTCTCGATGTGGCTCTGCAGTTCAAACGGGACGCCCCATGTTTTGTTATATTCTCCCAGCAAGGTGCGATTCGAACGCTCGTTGATGTAATCATGCCGTTCCAAAGCGTATCCATACTCTTCAAAGAACAGGGGATAGGTCTCTTTGACGAGCTCCCCGCAGTCTTCGCAGGCTTCATTGAAGAACACGGTTGCGGTTTTCGGAGCGGGTTCGCTCGCGTGCGCGACGTGCGTACTACTTGTGAGAAGGATGCCGAGCGCTAAGACGATGAATAATCGTTTCATCATAATTTTGGGATAACATTGCCGACGATCTCAATCTCCACTTCCGGCTTTTCAGGATCGGACGATTGAAGGTAGACCACGCGAGTGATCGGTCCCGACTCATCGGGATGGACTAACGGATCGAATTGGATGATGAGCGGACGTGATGCGCCCGATGCGATCGGCGACTGGTCCATGTCCGCCGTCGTGCAACCGCAACTGGTCGAGACGCGATAGATCTCAAGCGCCCCATCTCCGTCATTTCTGATCTCAACCGTTGCCGATACCGGCCCCTTGCTTTGCTCAATATTGCCAAAGTCAATTCGAGGCACGGAGACGCTCACGCGGCCGCCGCCGGTCGGTTCGATACGGCTCGGCATTTCCTCGTTTTTCAAGATGAACGCGGAGAGAACGGCGATGATGCCGACCGTGAGTGTGCCCAAGAGAAGTTTAGACATAGAAGACGTTAAAGATTGATGCCGTGTCTTCCATCCTCTCCGGCGCCTCCGTGCGTTTTATGTCCGAGGACATCGCCGCGGCCAGTTGCCAAGAGGTAATCTTCAACGACGCCGGACGGATACCAGATCGCCTGCCAACGGTACGCTTCGCCGTAGAGTTGATCATCTGAATACGCGTCTCCATACTCTGACAGCAGATATCGGAAGAATCCGCGCGCCGCTCGCGCGTGTGCACAGCCGCAGTTCCCGTTCAGCGTAACGCTTGTGGGCGATCCGCAACAGAAGTTGCAGGGAAAGATCGAGACAAGCCGTTTGTAGCGTTCGATCATGGTCGAGTCGAGCTCGGCGGTTTCATATTGCCCCCATGCTTTCAGCGATCCGATGGGATCGTCAAACGAGATCGCTCCAGGAGCGTAAAACGGTTTTCCCGTTGCCATCATGACAGTCATGGCGTTCGCCACGGTGTCGCCCGATTCTGGTTCGCCAGAAACTTCCGTGATGGTCGGCATCATCTGGAGACGCGTCGTCTTTCCATCTTCGTTGGGGATAGGCATCATGATTTCCATGGCGCTCGCCGTGGAGATGCCGAATATGCCCGCCAAGATTCCGCGCGTAGCGCCCATCGCCTGGCTGACGCTCGCGATCGCAATTTGATTGACGAGAAAGACGGCAATGAGAAGGCTGACAAGCGTTTTGTGTTCTGTGAATGATTTCATAGAGAGGGTCAGTCAGAAGTTGTTGGTCGAATAATCGTTCCCGCTTTCACATCCTTGTAGACGACGGGCCCGAGCGCGGCGTTCTGCCGAAAGACAAAGGTGCCGTTCTCTTCAATGGTTCCGACTTGCTTCCATGTTTCGGCAAGAAGCGCGTAGGCGCGCGCCTGCGAGGAGAGGAGGACGGAAGGCGTTTGCGCGAGCGCGTACTCTTTCAGGAGCGCGCGTCCTTGTGCGGATTGTGCATCAACGGTGGTTTCCGTTTGGATCGTCAGTCCGAAGGTGTTTTCAAGAATCGTTTTGTGGATCGCTGGATTGTAACAGTCTGGACAGCTTGAATCCGCGAGGTAAGTCACATCAACGAGACCGATGGTTTCGTTGCTTGCCAGGTCCACATAGACTGGTTGTTTGGCTTCGATGACCAGCGTCCCTTCCTTTTCTTCTCCTCCAAACGCGGCGAGCGTTTCGCGGATGTTCTCTTTGTTGTACTCGCCGCGAATGAGAATGGCGGGTGCGCGCGTGACGCCGTAGGTTTCGATGAGGGTTCGTCCTTCCTGCGAGTCGGCAGAGAGCGTTTCCGATTTTAAGATGCGGACGTTTTGCTTCTCGATCGCTTCCACGATGCGGCTGCCGTCCAGACACAGGGCGCATGCGGACGGCGCCAAGAGTGTCAACTCGATTTCAGCCGGTCGTGCCGCTTCCTCTTGTCTGGCCACGTTGAGGGCGATCGTTGCCCGCGCGTCCCACAAAAGAACCGCACCCAAAAGCATGACTGCTCCCAGAATCGAAAATCCGATTCTTAATCTGCGTGTTGCTTTGTCCATATCCGTGGCTTAACATCCTCCAACCATGCTTGGAAGCGTGGAGGTGGTGGAGCCCACTTCTCCCGCGGGAGAAGAGACCGTCGTTGTACTTCCCGCGTTTGCCTGGCCGGAGCGTATTTGCAGGTTCAGTCCATAGAGTTGAGCGGTTTGCAGGACGCCTACGACAATCAAGAGAATGAGCACTCCCGCTTGAAGCGACGGGAGTTTGAGAGATGGCAGTTTTATCGAGATGGTTTTCTCCTTCGGCTTAATCTCATGGTTGATGTCGTCCATTTCTTCGATTTGCATAGAGGTTTTAAATTTACTTAATGACGTTTCCGGAAAAGGTCAGGCGGATTTCAGGCTGGGATTGGCTGTTTGTCCTCATCGTTACGGTGCGCGTGATGGGACCAGTCGCGGCTGGTCCGTGGGCGTTCGGGTCGAAGTTCACGAGAAGGACTGCGGTTTCTCCGGCTGGAATCGTCTCCGAAAGGCTTGACGATCCTCCTCCGTGCCCAATCATGCCTTTCAGCCCGCTTTTGCTTCCGTCCGGATGGACGATCTGCGCGGTGGTGCACATGCAGGATGTCTCCAGGCTGGTAACGGCTATGGGGACGCTTGAGTCGTTTGCGAGGCTGATGGATTTTACGGCAATGCCTTTGGACATGGGAACGTTGCCAAAATCCCATGAGGGTTCGGAGACGGTCAGTTCGGCATTTTCGACAGGCCCGGCCACAGGCGCGGACGAAGAGGCGATCGCCATGCCGATGATTGATCCCAGAACAACTAGAACAAGCCCCCAAGCCCAAAGCGCAGTCGTATTCGATTTGTTCTTCATAGATTGGGATGAGAAAATAGAAAACACGAAACAAACTGGCAAAGAGATACGGCTCTTTGTCCCTTAATTCGGTTCGTGTTTTACTCCCGCTTCATGACTGATCGAAGCCATTGGTGCGAAGGCGGTGCGCGATGTTGCGCGGTAACGCTTGAATTTGTTTGATGGAAATCTTGAAAAGAGAAGCTTCTTTCAGCCATGTTCGACATCGGCTGATGGTTGTAAGGTATCGTGAGTGCGACCGTCGTCGGTTGTTCTTTCGATTGGCGAACACAATGCGTTCCGCAGGCGTCATGCGTTTTTAAGCACCCTTGCTCCGTGCAAACCATGTCTTCCATGGGAGCGGAACTCGTGTTTGCAGGATGGGAAATCGGAGACGTGTTCGCATGGACCGGCATCTGAAAAGTAAACCCGTAGATGACGAGCACGCTGATCAGCAAGAGATGTTGAAAGCATTTTTGCATGAACCTCTATGTGAACACGAGAAGAATGATGCCATATTTTTGGAAGAAAAGCAAGGTGATTTGTGCCATGACGGCGACTCCGCGTATAATTCATCAATCAAATGACCTATGAGAGTGTTGGGTATTGATTATGGGGAGAGGAAGGTCGGACTCGCGATGGGAGACACAGATTTGCGTGTCGCCAGTCCGCTTGAAGTTTGGGAGCATAATGGAAACGCGGAGGCGCTCGTTTCCCGTCTTCTTACGTTTGCCGACAAGGAAGACGTGGGAGGGATCGTTGTGGGCATTCCCAAAAATAGTTTGGGAGAAGACACCAAGCGTGGGGCGGTGCACCGGCGTTTCGTGGCACGACTCAAAGCCACGACCCCGATCTCCGTCTTTGAAGTTGATGAATCGTTTACGTCTGCGGAGAGCCGACGTCTTCAACGCGAATTCGGTTCCGATGCGTCGGAGGACGCTCTTTCGGCCATGCTCATTCTCGAGGAATACTTTGGCACGCTTGTATGACCGAGCTCTTTTCGACGACGGGGTTTGTTCTGCGCCGTCGCACCCATAAAGAGACGGATCGCGTCTACACGTTTTTCAGCCGGGACAAAGGAAAGATTGACCTCCTTTCGCGGGGAGGATCCCGTCCGCATTCAAAACTGGCTCCGCATCTCGAGTCGTTTTCTCTCGTGCGAGTTTTTCTTGTGGACGGCCGTGGAGGATTCACGCTGGCGGGGTCGGATCTCGAAGAACGGTTTGCTCCTGGCGGCGTCTCGCAAGGTTTTCTCATGGTTTCGGCGAGGCATCTGACGGATCTTGCCACGAGATGGCATCAGCCAGATGAGCGTCTCTATGCGACCCTGCTCGAATGGATGCGGTTCTGTCATCGTTTGGAGGAAATCCATCCTTCGCGTGCGCGCTGGCTTTTGAGTGCTCTCTCGCTCAAGCTCATGTGCCACGCCGGATACGCTCCGGAACTTGAACACTGCCTTTCGTGCCGGATCGAGCTGTCAAGGGAAGGTCTCTTTTGGTCATCGGCGCAAGGTGGCTCCGTTTGTTCCCGCTGTCGGGCTCGCGAGGGAGACGCCTGGCTCAAGACGCGTTCGATGCTCCCTGATACGTTGAAGTTGTTGCGGTTCGCTCGGGATCGAGCATGGAATGATTTGTTGAAAATCGAGCTTCTTCCGATGCCTTCAGAAGAATTCCATACACTCGTTGATTCACTCACCATTGCCCATTTTCCCGTGATCCCGACGGTTCCCATTGCCGAGTTTGCGGAGGTTGGCCAACTTCTGCCATTTTCGATAGAATAGAGCCCGTATGAATACCTGTTTCGTTTCGGATCTCTCGAAGCGCTTGGGGGAGGAAGTGGAGTTGAAAGGATGGGCCTACAATTTCCGCTCAAGCGGGAAAATTTTCTTTTTGCAGTTGCGCGACGGATCCGGACGCGTGCAGATCGTCTACGGAAAACCCGATGTGTCGGAGGCCGTCTGGGAGGCGCTCTCCTCGTTGCGCATCGAGTCGTCGGTCATCGTCCGCGGGAAGGTGAAAGAAGACGCGCGCTCGCCTTCGGGTGTCGAGCTCACAGGTGTTGCTCTTGAAATCGTTTCGCTTGCGGCCGAGGATTATCCCATTTCCAAAAAAGAGCACGGTCCGGATTTTCTTCTCGAGCATCGCCATCTTTGGTTGCGTTCGGAAAGCCAATGGGCGGTTCTGCACGTTCGTGACTGCATCATTCGTGCGACGTATGACCACTTGCGCTCGCGCGGATTTGTGAAATTCGATACGCCGATTTTGACGCCGACCGCCTGCGAAGGCACGACGGAACTTTTTGAGATGGATTATTTTGACATGGGGAAAGGAGAGCCTAGCGCCGTGAACACAGACGGAACAAAAGCATACTTAGCCCAGTCGGGCCAGCTCTATCTTGAAGCCGGTATTATGAGTCTCGGCCGCGCTTTCGACTTTGGTCCCGTCTTTCGTGCGGAGAAATCTAAAACCCGCCGGCATCTCACCGAGTTTTGGATGATGGATGCGGAAGCGGCGTTTGTGGAGCATGAGGAGAACATGCGTGTTCAGGAGGAGCTCGTCATTGAGATCGTCCGCCGAGTGCTTTGTGAGTGTGCCCATGAACTTCGGATTCTGGAACGCCATGTCGAGCCTCTCCAAAACATCCAAGCGCCGTTTTTCCGCATGACGCATGCCGAGGCCGTGGCAAAACTGCGCGAGATGGGGTCTAACATCGGAGAGAAAGACGATCTGGGGGCTGACGACGAGACAATGTTGACGCAAGCCTTTGATCGGCCGATCTTCATTGAAAAGTATCCGGCGGAGGTGAAAGCCTTTTACATGAAGCGGGATCCGAATGATCCGAGTCGAGCGCTTAATAACGATCTTCTCGCTCCGGAAGGGTACGGCGAGATCATCGGCGGATCACAGCGCGAGGACGATTACGAAACACTCAAACGCCGCATCGAAGAGCATCATCTGCCGATGTCAGCCTTTGAATGGTACCTCGACCTTCGACGCTGGGGATCCGTTCCGCACTCGGGCTTCGGCTTCGGGCTCGAGCGCATTGTCGCCTGGATCTGCGGCCTTCACCATGTGCGCGAGACCATTCCGTTTCCGCGCATGATGAACCGTCTCACGCCTTGAAGCCCTCTTAAACCTTTTAGACTTCTTCAACCTCCTAGACCTGTCTATGCCTCGCACCCTCAATACCGATACCGTCTCCAAGATTGGAGAAACCGTAACCTTGAACGGCTGGGTGCATGCCCGCCGCAACATGGGCAAGGTTGTCTTCCTCGATTTGCGCGACCGCTCCGGTTTGATTCAGGTCGTGTTTGTTCCCTCCGAACTTGACACCGCGTCTTCAGATCTTCTCGAGAGCGTTCGGACGGAGTTCGTGCTCGAAGTCGAGGGTGTTGTTCAAGCTCGCGGGGAAAAGCAGGTGAATCCGAATATGCCTACGGGCAAGGTCGAGGTTCTTGCCAAGTCTCTCAAGGTTCAGAACACATGTGAGACGCCGCCGTTTGAAATTTCGCAGGACACCTCAAACATCAATGAGGAACTCCGTCTCAAGTATCGCTACTTGGATTTGCGCACCGAGAGGATGCAGAAAAATCTTCGTCTGCGCGACTCTGTCATCGCGTTCTTTCGCGAGTACATGCATCGCCACGACTTCGTGGAGATCGAGACACCCATGCTCATGAAGGACACGCCGGAAGGTTCGCGGGAATACATTGTTCCGTCGCGCATCCATCCAGGCCGCTTTTACGCGCTCCCGCAGTCTCCCCAGCAGTTCAAACAGCTTTGCATGGTTGCCGGCTTTGAACGTTACTTCCAAATCGCCCGTTGCATGCGTGACGAAGATCTGCGCGGCGACCGCCAGCCTGAGTTTACCCAGCTCGACTTCGAGATGTCGTTTGTAACGCAGGAAGATATTCTTGTTTATACGGAGGCGATGTTCCTCTCGCTCGTGGAGACGCTGTTTCCGGAAAAGCGCGTCAGCGCTTGCCCCTTCCCGCGCCTTACCTATGCGGAGGCCATGGAAACATACGGAACAGACAAACCGGATCTTCGAAAGAACAAAGACGATAAAAACGAACTCGCTTTCGCATGGATCCTTGACTTCCCGATGTTTGAGAAGATGGAGGACGGCTCCATCCAATCCAAGCACCATCCATTCTGTTCCATCAAGGAGGAGGACAAAGAACGGTTTTTGACGGGGAGATTGTCGGAAGAAGAGCTTCTTTCCATCAAGGCAAACGCCTATGACCTCGTCTTGAACGGCTACGAACTTTCCTCCGGTAGTATTCGCATCCACGAGCAAGAGCTTCAGCGCCGCGTCTTTGATCTTCTTGGCATCAGCAAAGAAGAACAGGAGGAGCGTTTCGGCCACATGCTCGAGGCCTTCGCTTACGGCGCTCCGCCTCATGGCGGGTTTGCTCCGGGGATTGATCGCGTCGTCATGCTCATGGCGGGCGAGCCAAACATCCGTGAAGTGATCGCGTTCCCCAAGACGGGAGACGCGCGCGACCCTTTGATGGGATCTCCTGCGACGGTGTCGGAGGCCAAGCTCAAAGAACTTCACCTGAAACTCGATGTCGGCAAAAAGTAATCCCACCGTCTACAACATTGAGACGGAGGCGTTTTCCGGGCCTCTGCAGTTGTTGTTGGAATTGATTGAGAAAGAAGAGCTCGCCATTACGGACGTCTCTCTCGGGGCGGTGACCGGATCTTACCTCAAACATTTTGAAGGGGGAGAGGTTTCCTCCGAACATCTGGCGGATTTTCTTGTGGTGGCGACGTGGCTCCTGTATCTCAAATCGCGCGAGCTTCTGCCGGACATCAAAGCGGAGGAAGAGGAGGGAGCCGAGGGGTTGGCCGGACAGTTGCGGCTGTATCAAATTTTTATGGAAGCCGCAAAGGGGATCGAGGAGGGGTATCGTATGGCGGCGTCGGTCCATGGGCGTCCCAAGGCGGTTCTGCCGCCGCCGCCCGCTCCCGTGTGGCCCGAAGGACTTGTTCCGTCGAGTCTTGAGAGCGCGTTTCAAGGGCTGTTGAACATCCTGCGTCCGTTTCTCGCGTTGCGGGAAACTTCGATGGAGCGCGTGCGAAGCGTGGGGGAGAGGATGGAGGAATTGCGCGCCATGATTGGGACTCGGGCTCGCCTCGCGTGGCGGGATCTCACGGCCGGAGCGAAATCGAAAATGGAAGTGGTCGTGAGCTTCCTCGCGCTTCTCGAACTTGTTAAACAGCGCGCGGTGCAGACAAAGCAGGCCCGCGCCTTTCAAGACATTCTTATTGACCGTTTATGAATATGCTTGCGGGAAAACTCGAGGCCATTCTCTTTGCCGTCGCGAAGCCGGTAGGGTTTGCGGAGCTTGCCAAAGCTTTGGACGCGAGCGTCGAGGCCGTGAGGAAAGCGGCGGCGGAACTCTCGACGCTTCGCAATACGCCCGAGAGCGGTGTGCACGTCATGGATCATGCGGGGAAAATTTCTCTCGTTACGAACCCAGTACACGAGGATATTTTGCGTCGGTTTGTGAAAGAAGATCTTTCAAGCCCCCTCACGCGCCCGTCGCTTGAGACACTCACGGTGATTGCCTACCGCGGACCGATCACCAAGCCAGAGATCGAACAAATCCGCGGCGTGAACTGCTCTCTCATTCTTCGGAACCTCTTGATGCGCGATATGATTATCGAAGAGATGGACGAAGAAAAACTCCAGCCGTCGTACCAAGTGAGTGAGGCGTTTCTGTGCCACATGGGGGTGGTGCGTGTGGAGGATCTTCCGTCCTATGACGCCTTTGCTCATCACGAAGAAATTGACCGTCTGTTGGCCGACGTCCCAACGCAGGAAGTATGATGCGACTTCTCGCTCAACTCGTTTTGTCCTTGGCGGTCGTGGAGATGGTTCCTACCAGTGTTCCCGCTTTGGAGTCGGCGCATTTGCCGTCAGCGCGTGAGGAGCCTGCGGTTGTTCGAGAAGTGTCCCGCTTGCTTTCACCGGAACTTCCCATTGATCGTGCTCTGCGTCCGCCTCGCAACGCGGATCCGGAAAGTCTTGGAGTCATAACGAGCGCTGTCTCCGCCATTGTCGTTGACAAGGGAAGCGGGCAAGTGCTGTTTGAAAAAAATACCGGCGAGGTGCGTCCCGTCGGGAGTCTGACGAAGTTACTTTCAGCCGCCGTGTTTTTGGAAACGCATCCCGATCTCGATGCCCCCGCGTCCGTGCTCAAGGAAGATTTGCGCTCCGGCGGACGCGACCATCTCTATGTGGACGACGAAGTGCGCGTGCGGGATTTGCTTTCAGCGAGTCTCGTCGGCTCCGACAATCCGTCCACGGTGTCTCTCCTGCGTCTTTCCGGCCTTTCGCCCGAGGCATTTGTCGAGCGGATGAACGCGATGGCGGGAGAGCTTGGCATGGAACGCTCACGGTTTGTCGAGCCGACCGGTTTGGATTTCCGAAACGTCTCGACCGCTTGGGAACTCGTCCTTCTCTTGCGCCGGGTTTTGGAGATTCCGGAAATTCGCGAAGCTACCATAAAAACGACGGCCGAGTTTACCTCCGTCAATCGCACGTATGTCGTTCCGACGACGAATCTTCTTTTGGGGAGCTATCTCAATCGGGAACCTTATTCGATCGTAGGCGGCAAGACGGGATTTTTGCCTTCAGCCGCATACGGTCTTGGCATCGAAGTGGAGGATGGGGAAGGGCATGCGGTGTTCACTGTGGTGTTGGGGTCGGAGTCCGTCAACGCGCGATTCCAAGAGGCCAAGGGGTTGACCGAGTGGGCGTTTGATACCTATGAATGGCCGGACGAAAATTAGAGATCTCCGCTTCGTATGCTGTCTTTGCTGACAACCCTACCTCCTTGGCTCTCGACGATCCTCGTCTCGGCGATGCCGGTTTTGGAAATCCGAGGGAGTTTGCCGATCGCGCTTGAGGTGTTTGGCATGCCGTTTTGGCAGGCGTATGCGCTTGGGGTCGCCGGGAATATGGCCTCCGCCATCGTCCTCGTCTTTGTTTTGAGAATCGTTGCCGGGTTTGTCTCCCGCCACTCTTCTTTGGGAGCCCGTTTTTTCCTCTGGTGGTTTACACACACGAAGGCTCGATTTCAAAAAAGCTACGATCTCTACGGAGCTCTCGCGCTTTTTCTCTTCGTTGCCGTTCCGCTTCCCGTGACGGGCGTGTGGACGGCGAGCGTGGCGACTGTTCTCTTTGGCATCCGTCCCAAAGCCGCCCTCCCGGCGATGTTCTTTGGCGTCTGTGTCTCCGGCCTCATTGTCGGCCTTATCGTCGGAGCGGTGAAGTGGGTGGTGTAAAAGACAAAAAACTTCCAGATGTTCTGGAGGTTTTTTGGTAGCTGGGGAGGGAGTCGAACCCTCGACCTTGGGCTTATGAGTCCCACGCTCTAACCAACTGAGCTACCCAGCCATGTTTCTTGTCTGGGTAGCGAAGTTGGTTTGACCAACTGCCTGTCCGTCCGTAGTTCCGCAGTGCGGGACGAAGGCGGAAGCTACCCAGCCGTGTTGCGTTCGGATGATAGCAGACTGCCAAAATCTTTCAACTCAACAACAAATCCCGTGATGCATCACGGGATTTCTTGGTTGCGGGGGCCGGATTCGAACCGGCGACCTCCGGGTTATGCGTACCACCACAGTTTTCACTGCCTCCGACGATCATGTCGAAGTTTGTAGTCTGGACTTTCCCTTCACCCGTCCCGCCAATGGCGGAATGAGGGTGTCTGCCATCAAGTCTCTACACCTTCCCTGTATCGAATTCGACCCGCCTGCCGATAGGCATGGCAGAGGTCTTGTTCTTTTCAAGGCTTGGCTCGGGATTACCCTCGTTAGGAGCTTCCCCGACTTTGACAGAAAATCACGCGGAGGTTTCCCTCTGCGTTGCCCACTGCGAAATAAGCATCCAAGCTTCCCGATACTCAACGGATCGAGGCTTGCGTTGCCGCTTGTCTGTCTCAACAAAGTGAATTTCACTTCCGTATGAGACGAACACCTCGATAGGAATGACATAGAACACGTTGGCTTTTTCGGCATACACGATGGCAAAGTCGAAATCATTCATCTGATAACGGCTCCGTCTCATGATGCGTCGGTTAGTTTTTGTCCGACGAACGTCCACAACATAGTTGTGACTACTCCGACTGAACCAGGCGGATTTCACCTGGATCTTTACCAGCGTTCCATGCACATCGAAGACGAGATCGTATGGAAGACGATCACCGACTGGAACAGCGATACCCCAGCCCTGTTTAAGAGCTTGCAGGATAACCGCTTGTTCAGCTATGTCCCCAATGAGCTTGGTACTCATCATAATTGTGAGAGAGCTTACTTCGCGAGTCGAGCCCGACGAGCTACCTGGCTGCTCTACCCCGCGACGCATGTGCATCCTAAGAGTTTCACACGTTTCTGTCAAGATATATTGGTGCCGGGAGCGGGAATCGAACCCGCACATGGTTGCCCATACAGGAGTTTGAGTCCTGCGCGTCTGCCAATTCCGCCATCCCGGCTTGGCGACAAAAGAGTAGCACTTTGATATACTCTCATCAACCTATGGCCATGATTGTTTCCGTCGTGAATCAGAAAGGCGGAGTGGGGAAGACGACGACCGCCGTGAATCTGGCGGCCTACCTCGCTCACCACGGCAAGTTTGTTTTGCTGGTGGATTTGGATCCTCAAGCCAATGCGTCTTCAGGTCTTGGGGTTACCGCGGAGGCCGGAGTCTATGAAGCCATGATGGGCGTTCGCAGTTCCAAAGAACTCGTTGTGAACACGGCGCACGAAGGACTCCGCATGATTCCTTCCACCATTAACTTGGCTGGTGCGCCTGTGGAACTGGTTGGGCTTGACCGTCGGGAGTGGAAATTACATGAGGCGCTTCTTGAGGTGCGCAATGATTACGACTACATTCTGATTGACAATCCGCCGTCGCTCGGCCTTCTCACGATCAACGGTCTTGTGGCATCCGACGCGCTTCTCATTCCCGTGCAAGCGGAGTATTACGCGCTGGAGGGGCTTTCCCAGCTCATGCAAACCGTGCAATTGGTGCGTGACGGAATCAAGCCGGAAATTGATGTGATGGGAGCCGTGATCACGATGTACGATCCACGGACGACGCTCTCGCGCGACGTCCTTGAAGAACTCTACAAGCATTTTCCAAACCGCATTTTCCGCTCCGTCATCCCGCGCAACGTGCGCCTTGCCGAAGCGCCGTCGGCCGGCAAGAGCATTCTCCATTACGACCCGTCGTCCAAAGGCGCCAAGGCTTACGAACGTCTCGCCCGCGAATTTCTCCTGCGCGAACAAGAATCCACTCCTTAATCCCTACCCCCTACTCACTACACCCTAATCTATGTCAGGTCTCTCTCGCGGACTCGGATCGCTGATCCCTCAAACCGGCAGCCTCACTTCTCAAGTGCTTCCCAAAACCAAGGAGGGCTTTGAGGAGGTTGACGTAACTCTGGTGAAAGAAAACCCGTACCAGCCTCGCACGCATTTTTCCGCGAGCGATCTTGAAGATTTAATGATCTCGATTAAAGAGCACGGAATTCTGGTGCCGCTCATTGTAACGCGCTTGGGGAGCGGATACGAATTGATCGCCGGAGAACGGCGTCTGCGCGCGGCTCGCAACCTCGGAATCAAAACGGTGCCCGCTATCGTCCGCGACGCGTCGGAACAACAGAAGCTCGAACTGGCGCTCATCGAAAATATTCAGCGACAGGATTTAGGAGCGCTCGAAGAAGCCACGGCGTACAAGGCGCTGACGGACGAATTCAATCTGACGCAGGCACAGGTGTCCGCGCGGGTGGGGAAGAGCCGGTCGGAAGTGGCGAACACAATTCGGCTTCTTGATCTTCCTTCTGAAATGCAAACAGCTTTGCGCGAAGGACGGCTCACGCGTTCCCACGCGCGGACGCTTCTTGCCGAAAGGGATCCCGTGAAGCGGAAGGCGCTCTTTGAGGCGATCCTGACGGGTACCATGACCGTGCACGACGTCGAATTGGAAATTGCATCGAACATTTCTGCGCATACGCGCCGAGCGAAGAATCCTAATTTGGCCGCTCACGAAAAGGCTCTGCGGGAAGCTCTCGGGACGAAAGTTGAAATTCAGGAACGCGGAGGAAAAGGAAAAATCACGCTGTTTTTTTATTCAAAACAAGAACTTCTCGATCTTATCCATCGTCTAAGCGGTCTCTAAGATTTTTTTCGAAGGCGCCGTTGTCTCGTCTCATCGAACTTGGAACGCATCCATCCGCGCATGGTTGATTTGGACGCATCGCGGATTTTATTTTTGGCTTGTCTGGTCCGAACGAACTTGACCCAATCGGCATTGGGGCTCTTGCGGTTTTTGTCCACGACAATCTCGCACAAGTCGCCCGACCGGAGCTGTGCATCGAGGTTGACGAGTTGATCGTTGATGCGGGCCGAAGCGCACTTATTGCCGACCTCCGTGTGGATGGCATACGCGAAATCCACCGGCGTTGATCCCTCCGGTAAATCAATCACGTCGCCCTTGGGAGTAAAAACGAAAATGCGGTCGTTAAACGCGTCGAGCTTGAGATCCTCCAAGTGTTCAAGGAAATCTTCCTTATCTTTGAGTTGTTGTTGGATTTGGAGAAGTTCATCGAGCCATCGCATGTCAGGTTTGTGCTCCCCAAATGTCGGATCTTTATATTGCCAATGGGCAGTAATACCAGTTTCTGTCGCTTCGTGCATCTCTTGGGTGCGGATTTGAATTTCAATGATGCGGTCCAGCTCTCCGAATACGGTGGTGTGAAGCGACTGGTAGCCGTTGGGTTTGGGTTGAGCGATGTAGTCCTTAATGCGTCCTTTAAGCGGTCGCCAGAGTTTATGAATAATCCCGAGTGTTGCGTAACAGTCGGTAAGTTTTGGCACGATAATACGTATAGCTACGATATCATAGATACGATCAATGTTGTTGTCGTAACGTTTAAGTTTTTTATAAAGACTATAAAGACGTTTTACGCGACCACTAATAGAGACGATGGAGATTCCTTCGGCACGAAGTTCGTTCTCCAGTTTTACTTCGGTCATTTTGAGCGCTCGTTCACGGACGCGCAGGTTAGCTTCCCGCAGTTGTTTGGTGCGTTGATATTCTTCCGGGTATACGTATTGAAACGCCAGGTCTTCAAATTCTCCTTTGAACTGCCCGATGCCCAAGCGGTTAGCGATGGGAGCGTAGATTTCGAGGACTTCGCGGGCGATGCGTCTGCGTTTTTGCTCCGGGACAACGTCGAGCGTGCGAAGATTGTGCAGACGATCGGCAAACTTGATGAAGATCGTGCGCACGTCTTGCGCCATGCCATAGAACATTTTGCGCAGATTTTCTACATAACGATCCAATCCACGAAATTGCACCTTCCCGAGCTTCGTAACGCCGGCGACCATACCTGCCACATCGTCACCGAATTCGTGTTTGATGTCCTCTAAAGTTCGATTTGTGTCTTCCGGAACGTCATGGAGGAGCGCTGCGACGAGGACAGGGATTTGCATTTTCATTTCCGCAAGTGTGATGGCAGTCGCGGTCGGGTGCACGATGTACGGAGCACCGCCGATTCGGACTTGACCCTTGTGTGCCTCTTCCGCAAAATCATAGGCCAGCTCGACCATGGAAAAATCAGTCCCTTCAGGATAAAACTTCTGAAGGGTTCGTAGAAGATCTTTTTTTGTCGGCTCGATGTTTGGTTTCATGTCTCTAGCTTAGCGCTCATCAAAAACCTCTGTCAACATTTGACGGGGATGAAGTTTAGGCATATACCAAAGAAGTTCGTTCGCATGGTGCAACGATCACACCACGGAGTAGGAAATGACGCCTCGAAAGCGCGTCCTCCCGTGGATGATCGTGCTGGACGCCATGTTCACGATCTTCCACGGACGCAGGGGTCATCGACAGACGGTCGTCGATGTCTACCGTCGTCACGGGCACCTTTCCAGGGTGAAGACGAAGGACATCTGGCGGGCGATCCTCGATGCTCGCATGCTTGTGTCCGAGACGGTCAAACCCAAGGATTACTGGGCGTTCGTCGCAGGGCTCGTGCTCTCTAAGTGCAATCCGGTCAGGTTTCCGGATGCAGCGGAAGCCGTGGAGCCTGGACGGTTGATCTACAAGGAGCTCCACAGCAACCCCGACCTTTACATGGTTCCCTCGGAAATCCGTCGGATGCTTTACGCTCTGGCGCGCGAACGGGATGCGAGGAGAAGGACGCGCTCGCCGTCTCTGCGTCTTCTGCTCGGTTCCAATCAGGAACAGGAGTGGCTGATCGGACTTTTGGAGCATTTCGGGCTTGTGGGTCTCTTCGACGGCGTGTACACGAGTGAGATTCTTGGCGAATGGAAACCCCACCTTCCATTCTGGTCTTGCATCGCCACGCGCGAGAATCTTCCCGTCCCCCGCATGCTCTATGTGGGTAATTCTCCCGGGCGAGATGCTCCGGGAGCTCTTGTGGGAGGCAAGAGAGGAGAGCAACTCGACAGCGTGTACATCCTCGATCTCGATGGGTCACGGAGAGCCGAGTTCTCCAAACTGGGGCTCGACCCCACCTATGTTGAACCTCTGCGAGCTCTCCGACTTCAGTACTGGGGTTCCCCTCGTCGTCTGACGGGATACCTCATCCAGCATACGAGGACCTCTTCCTAGGCGCCACTATTCACTGTGTGGCGCCTCTTCTTTTTTGGCTTCTTCAATCTTTTTTCTTGACGCCTTCATTCCTTCCTGTCATGGTTGGAATGGAGGTGTTCATGGACCTTCGAAATCTCAAGCCAAGGACTGCCCGCTTTCTGAATGAAGTGGGCATGCATCGTGTCAAGGCGTGGCTCGAGGGGGTGCAATTTCCTCCAGCCTTCGTTCTCGCCGACAATCCCATCGCGCGCGCCTTCCGGCCGAAGGGTTCTCCACTCGTTGAGATCCTGCTGAACGCGCTTGATCGGGAAGGACACGTCCGCGGTTACTGGATGCGGATGTTCACGACCGGACACCGCGCGACGGTGCACATCATCGCCATCACTTCCGAGGGGGAAGTCGTGGTGAATGCCGAGTACCGCGTCAACAACAACTGCGCCTTCCAGACGGCTCCTTCTGGGGTCAAGAAGGACGGGGAGGACATGGTTGTCGCGGCTCTGCGCGAACTCGCCGAGGAGTCCGGATACCAACCCGGCTCCGACTCGCGGATCTTCCATCTGGGAGCCATGGCGCCTCACGGAGCGGTCCTGACGCTTCTCGAGGACGTCATCGTCATCACGAATGTCGTTCCCTGTGAAAATGGGAGTACTCCCTCCGTTGGAGAATTCATCCTTCAGACTCGCTTGCTCTCGTTCGACACGATCCTCGACATGCTTCGCAACAACGTGGAGCTGTTCCACGCTCCCACGCTCGCCGCCATCATGATCGCGATGGCCTACGGCTTCGTCCAGCCGAGCGAATCGGCTCTTGCCACCGCAAAAGAAGCCGGAAATCGGCTTCAAGACCTCACGTCAGCCAATTCCTGAAGAAGACACTTCTTGCCTCGGAGTAATCCTCCCCGGCTCCTCTCGCCCCGGCATACGTCGGGGTCTTCTTTTACTTTGAATTACACAACTAATACGTATCTAGGATAAGTATTTTGCCTATAAACATTGATTAATACTTATCCTAGATACGTAAAGATGTTATACTGGTTCTACTATGGCAACATCACTTGATACGGCTCCGCGCACTCCGGATCGGCGCGATCCTCCGCTGGCCTCTCCCGATACGGGACCGTCTTTGGGCACTGGCGGACGCAGAGGCCGTCGCCGTGGTCGTAGAGACGGGGCTTCGGCTCCTCTAAGTTCAGAGGAGATTGCTCGCCGTGCGCGTATGGATGAGGATCGAGCTCGAGCCACGGCTTACGTCGAGGCCAGATCGGCTCGCGCGGCGGAATCCGATGCGAGCGCTCGCTTGACGGTTGCACAGGTGGATGATGAGTCAAGGTTTCGAGTGACGGTCAATAAGACAGATGGAGAGACGATTACGCTTCAAGAGCTTTTAGGTGCATCGGCGGATGCCAAGACCGGGCTTTCTGTGTCTCCAGAGACTCCGAAACAGCGGCTCGAGATGGTGAGGAGAATTCTCGCCGCTCGGTCGGAAGGAACGCCCGAGAGGAATCGAACGGACAATGAGCGCAAGATCGCCGTCTGTGAAGAAGCATTTCGGGGAGTGGCGGAATCCGTGTCTCTCGCCAAAGCTGATCGCAAAAAGAAATTCAAAGAAAAACGCTCCGCCATTTTGGGAGCCGAGACAAAGTATCTAGGGACGCTCAAAGACGCGAAGGAGGCGTTCTTGGAAGAATTCCGCGCTGCGTCGTCGCAAGTGAACGAGCAAGTCGGCGTGCATCTGGACGCTCTTCTCGGAGTAAAAGAAGCGGACGTGGAAAAATTCTTTGATGCCTGGATGCGCGAGGAGGGTAGCAAGGCGATCGCTCCGTGGGAATTGCCGGAGAACGAGCTCGAGCATAGGGGGTATAAGAATCGAGCGACGGGCGAATACGAGGACGCGGTGCCCTGGCGCGCGCGGGACTGGAAGAAAAACTGGAAGATGTTTTGGTCAACGCGCGACAATAACCAGGACCGAGCTGTGAGGAGAAAACTTAGTTACTCATTCCCTCGTCGCGCTGTCACCGAAGTTGGAAATTTTGTCTTCGCTCGTTTTTTCAACGTTGTTGGATTTGGCACGGCCATGGTTCTTGCCGGCAAGTCGCTCTGGCGTTCGACAGCCGAGCCACTGGCCTATTGGGGCGTTCGAGGATTTACAAAGATAGTTGCCGGAGGATTGGAACCGTTCGGCGTGAAGGGGGGGTGGGCTGATAAGGTTTGGAAAGAACCGCCATGGAAAAAGCGGGGCGACTGGCCGTTTATGGGTCCCGTGATGAAACTTTTTGGAGCGATGAAACGAGGAACTCCGTGGGGAGAGGGAAAGTCGGGGGCGGAAGGAAAGAAAGGCAAGAAAAAAGATTAGGCGCAGGCCTAGTCTTTTTTCGCTTCGAGAAGTTCGATGGCCACCTCGAGCGTGCACGCCTCCGGATCGGTTCCCTTGGGAAGCGAAGCGTTCGTTTTTCCGTCGCTCACGTAAGGGCCGTACTTGCCGTCGAGAAGCTGGATCGGTTTCTCTGTTTTTGGGTCTTTACCGAGTTCCTTCAGAATCGTTTTTCCCGCGCGCCCTCGTCCGCGCTTGGGCGTGTTCAAGAGCTCCACGGCCTCCTCAAGCGTCAAGTCCAGGAGATTCTTGTCTTTGGGGATGCTTCGAGACTCCGCGCCGGATTTCACGTAAGGTCCGAACCGTCCCAAGTCCTTCGTAATCGGCTCGCCGGTTTTTCCCCAGACGCCAAGCTCTTTGGGCAGAGAGAGAAGCGCAAGCGCCGTTGTAAGATCCATCTCCTCCGGCACCATGCCCGCAAGGAGCGATTTCATTTTTGGCTTGTTGGGTTTTTTTCCTTTCTTCTTCTTTCCGTCCGTCCCGACCTCATCCGGCTCGCGGTCGCCCAACTGAACGTAGGGCCCATAGCGCCCTGTCAAGACGTACACAGGCTTGAGTGTCTCGGGATCCGTTCCAAGCGGCGTGGGACCCTTGGCCTGTTCTTCGATCATGCGCAGAGCATCCTCGACCCTCAAGCTGTCGGGAGCCATGTCTTCGGGGACGTTGGCTGTTTTACCGTCATATTCGATAAACGGTCCGTAACGTCCAACACGCACGTTTAATGGTTTGCCCTCGTGAACGCCCACGGGAACCGTGGCGGCCTCGCGCGCGTCAATCTCGCCTTCAGTCATGCTCTTGAGTCCTTCGTAGCCGTCATGTCCAAGAAAGAAACGGTCGAGAAACGGCGCCATCTTTTCGTCTCCCGTCGAGATGGTGTCAAGACCGTTCTCCATTTCGGCGGTGAAGTCCGTGTTCACGAGGTGTTGGAAATTTTGTTCGAGAAGTTGGGTGACGGCGAACGCCTTCCATGTGGGCACGAGCGCCTTGCCGTCCTTGCGGACATACTCGCGGGTGAGAATTGTATGGATGATGGAGGCGAACGTGCTCGGGCGTCCGATACCGTTTTCTTCGAGCGTTTTGATGAGGCTCGGTTCGGTGTAACGCGCAGGCGGCTTCGTCTCGTGTCCCTGCGGTTTTAGCGAGACGCACGAAAGGACGTCGCCTTCCTTCATCTGCGGGAGCACGCGATCCTCGCCACTCTCTTCCTCGTCGGAGCCTTCCATGTACACGGCCATGTAACCGGCGAATTCGACGACGCGTCCGGAGGCCGCGAAGATTCCGATTCCGTTCGAGAGGAGGACGCGTGTGTTTTTCAGTTTGGCTGAGAGCATTTGCGAGGCCAGAGTGCGTTTCCAGATGAGCTCGTAAAGTTTCAATTCCGTCGGATTGAGATCCGCCGCGATATCCTTGGGATGGCGGAATGTTTCGCCAGCCGGTCGGATTGATTCGTGGGCTTCCTGCGCGTTTTTGACCTTCGTTTTGTACTCGTTGGCGGCGGAGGGGAGGAACTCGGCGCCGAAATCTTTCTTCACGCCCTCTCTTGCCGCCCCGATTGCCTGTTCGGAGAGGAACGTCGAGTCGGTGCGCATGTAGGTGATGTAGCCGCGTTCGTAGAGAGCTTGCGCCGTGCGCATGGTTTCCTTCGCGGAGAGGTTCAGCTTGCGGGCAGACTCCTGCTGAAGAGTGCTCGTGGTAAATGGAGCCGAGGGTTTGGAGACCATCGGTTTTTCTTCCACGGAAGAGACTTTCCATGCCTGCTCTTTCCATGCTTTGGCAAAAGCGTTCGTCTCGGCTTCGTCAAGAAGCCGCACAGACTTTGCCTTAGCCGCGTCGTTCAACGTTCCCGTTTTGGGATCAAAATCTTTTCCGGTTGCAACGGATTGTCCGCCCACTTCGACAAGTTTCGCCTCGAATCCCTCGGAGGCTTTTTCAAATGATCCGGCGAGATCCCAATAAGCCGCTTTGACAAATCGCATCCGCTCGCGCTCGCGTTCGACGATGAGGCGGGTCGCCACGCTTTGCACGCGAGCGCGAGAGAGTTTGGGAGCGACTTTGCGCCAGAGAATGGGGGAGATCAGGTAGCCGTAGAGGCGGTCGAGAACGCGCCGAGCTTGTTGGGCATCCACAAGACGCTCGTCGAGCGGACGCGGATTTTTGATAGCGTGCTCAATGGCGCTCTTGGTGATCTCGTGGAAGACGATGCGCTTGATCTTCTCTGGCTTGATCTTCAAGACATCGGCCAGGTGCCATGAGATTGCTTCTCCTTCGCGGTCTTCGTCCGTGGCGAAGAGGATGTCGTCGGCCTTCTCTGCGGCGTCCTTAAGTGCTTTCACATGCTTGCGCGACGCGGGAGGAATTACGTACTTGGCCGCGTAGCCGTGTTCGACGTCCACGCCCAAGTCGCTCTTGGGAAGATCGCGGATGTGCCCGAACGAGGACAGGACTTTGTAGTCTGTGCCAAGAAACTTGGTGATCGTTTTTGCTTTCGTCGGAGATTCGACGATGACGAGGGTAGACATGGGGCGGGGTGAGGGGGTGATTATTGTGTCGTAGGATTTCAGAGATAGAAGAAATCGTCAAGAAGGAAGAGAGAAAATAAATCACAAATGACAAGTACCAAAGGGCAAACAAATCCTAAGCTCCAAGTTCCAACTTACAAACGCGAAACGTTTGAGAGTTTTTGCATTGTGATTTGGAACTTAGAATTTGTTTGCCCTTTGGTACTTGTCATTTGGATCTTATTTGTTTGTCCCTTTCGTGTTTTCTCATTTATTTTCTCCGATATCTATTCCCTCCAACCTCCACCACGCCATCCCGAAGCTCCAATGCCGTCAGGGTGGAGAGAACGAGCGGGGTGGGGAGGGAGCTTTCGCGGGCGAGATCGTCCACATGTTTGGGCTCGCGCGTGAGGTGGGCGAGGAGAGTGGCTTCGGTTGCATTTTGAGGTTCCAAAGGCTTGCGGATCGTGTCGTCCTCGGGTGGTTCGACGTTTAAAACTTCAAGGATATCTTTGGCACAGGTAACGGCGTGCGCGCCTTGACGGATGAGGCGGTTGGGGCCGAGCGAAAGGGGAGAGGTGATGGGGCCGGGGACGGCGAGCACTTCGCGGTTTTGGTCGAGCGCACTTCGGGCGGTGATGAGCGAGCCCGATTTTTCCGCCGCTTCGACGACGAGGGTTGCTCGCGCCATGCCAGAGATGATGCGGTTGCGCACGGGGAAGTGGTTTTTAAGCGATGGCGTGCCGATAGGGAACTCGCTCATGATGCCTCCTCCTCCCATGACCATGCGCCCAGCGAGGTGCCGGTGGCGGGACGGGGAGAGGCTGTCCCAGTCGCATCCGCCCGGGAGGACGCCCCATGTGTGCCCCGCCTTCTCGACGGCGAGATGGTGTGCGCGTCCGTCCACACCGATGGCCAGACCGCTCACGATGCCCACGCCCGCGCGGATCAATTCCGGGACGAGTTCCTCAAGCGCGCGTTCGCCGTAAGGAGACATGTCTCGGGAGCCGACGATGGAAAGAAGCGTCTCATGCGGTTTGGGGAGCGAGCCTCGGACGAAGAGGACGGCCGGCGGGTCGTGAATCTCGGAGAGGAGCACCGGGTAACGTTCGTCTCCGAAGGGAACGGCTTCGAGTCCGTGTTCGGCTACGCGCTGTGCCTCCGCGTCGGGAGAGATTGTGGGACGCACGGCGACGAATTCGGAAGCGAGGTTTGGGTGGACGCCGGCGCGCAAAAGGTCGTCCCGCGGTGCGCGCCACGCCTCGGCAAAAGAAGGGAAGTTGTCGCGGATGCGTCCGAGATGCACGGCGCCGAATTTATGAAATCGGGTGAAGGCGAGGAGATAAGGGAGGTCGGTTAGGTCGGTCATAATGTGCTATTCTAACACAAGAGAGCCTTGACGCAGACCTCTGTCTCTGTTAGGCTCGGCTCTTCGTTTTCGGCTGAATCCACGGCCGAAACGCAAGACGGACCTTTATAAGAAGGGAACCACGAAGATGACCGCCAGGATGATTGTCGGCTTCGCTCCCGAGTCCTCTGATGCCCTCACCCCCCCTCTCCATGGCGCCCTCGACGCGCCCGATCCCGAGGAGCACCAGCCTCCGGTTCGTCTCGACTCCGGCGAGGAGATCCCTTCGTTCGACCTCGAGGAAGTCATCCCCACCGCAGACGAAGACGGCGTGCCCACTGGCATCGCGCGGGGGCAGGACGAAGCTTCGCCCCAGCAGATGGGCTACCCGGCCGCGCTTGCGCGGGCCGAGGAGCGCTGGCCCCACGGCTACTCCGTCGATCGCGAGGAGTGGGCACAAGTCACTTCCGGGACGAGTCGTCACCTCAGCCAGCCAAAGTACCTCGCACTCGAGGCCAAGCTCAACGCGGCGGAGGAAGCGAAGTTCGCCTCCAGCCGCGATCACTTCTTCGATCAGCTCAAGGAGGCTCACTCCAGCGCGGACGAAGCTACCCTCCGTCGCGCCGCCCGCTGGATCGCGGGAGAGACGAACGACGAGAACCGCAAGGCGTTCAACTCGCTCGGCCCGACCGCGAGGCTGGCCGACCGGACGGAGGGCGATGAGCTCGAACCCGACGAGACCTTCGACATGGATGAGATGCACAAGCTCGCGCGCGAGCTGGACGAAGAGCGAGACGCGACGTCTGACGTCGAGCGCGGATCAGCCCGCGTGATCCCCGAGGACAGCGACTCCTACAGGATCGACGAGTCCTTCGCACGGACTGCCGGGACGCTTCTGCGCCTGCCCGAGGAGACCGTCTACCCCATGGAGTACCGCTCCGCGGAGCGGCTCCTGCGCACGGTCTTCTCCGAGATGTCCGAGGCTCGCCGCCGGATCTGCGCCATCGCGCTCTCCGGCGTGACGAGCTACGTGTCCGAGGATGAGCCCAGGGAGGCCATCGCCATCACGGCAAGCGACATCGAGGCGTGGGTCGCCGAGGTGGACCGTGAGCGTGCGGACCGTGATGCCCGACACGAGGAGATCGCGGGCGCTGTCGAGGCGCGCGTGTCCGAAGCCGTCCGTGGCTTCTCTGCCCAGCTCGACGAGCCGTGGTACACCACCGCGGCCGGGAAGATCTCGGCCGCCGCAATCCTCCTCATCATCCTCCTCGCCGGCTGGTACGTCGTCGCCGACCACCTCGCTGTTCAGCGGATCAGGGAGAAGCGCGACGCGGCCGCCGCCGAGATCGGCACGGTTCGCACGCCCAACGGCGAACTCGCCACTGTGACGACCGCCGAGGAGCTCTACGCCACTGCTGGCGTCTCCGAAGATGCCGACGAGCGTGAGATACAGATCGTCGCGAGAGTCGCGGGTCATGAGGGGCGTCTCACGGCGATTGAGAGCCGCGACTCCGCTCTCGAAGACGATCGCGACAGAGCAGTCGGTGAGGTGGTCATCGAGCGTGACCAGCGTGTTCGCACCGAAGTCGCCTTCGATGCGCTCGAGGAGCTTCGCCGTCAAGAGCAGGCCGAGTACAGCCTGCGTCAGGGCGAACTCGAGTCCAAGCTCTCCCGCGCCGAGCGCGCTCTGGGCGTTGCCGCGGGAGATGCAGAGACAGCCAAGGTGCTCTACAAGGATCACGTTCGGGCGGGACGCTGCGGCGATCCGCTCGACGAGGCCCATCCGGCAGATGCCGATGCTGACCGCGCGCACTACCAGTGCGGCTTCGGCCTCATCCTGTGCGACGGCCGCTTGCCCAGCCAAGCCGACAACTGCCGGCGCGTCGTCAAGCGCTGACTCGCTCCTCCCCTCTTCCTTCTCGTCCCGCAACGCGGGATTCAACAAGCCCGTCGGTACAACCGGCGGGCGCTTCTTATTTATACGACCTATAGGTCACAGGGGACCTGTACTCTTCATTGCGTGCTCCACAATTTCCGGCAAGCGTGCTGATTCCTGTGCGCTCCACTTTGTCAGCACCCAGTCTTCGAGGGGCACGTTATTATTCTCCGGCCGGCCGATGCCCACGCGCACGCGAGTAAAGTTTCCGCCGATGTGTTCGATCAAGGACTTCACGCCGTTGTGTCCGGCACTGCCTCCGTCCTCCCTCACGCGGATTTTCCCAAACGGTAAGTCGGCGTCGTCGTAGATAGCGATGATGCGATCTGGCTTCTGCCACCCTGCCACCGCTTGCACGGCCTCTCCGGAGCGGTTCATAAACGTCGTCGGTTTGACGAGGATCAATCTTTGCGAAGACCCTTCGACAACCCGCCCGTACCGAACGGGTACGTTCGGGCGGGGCTCGAGATGACAAATGGCGATCTCCGCTCGCAACTTTTTCTTCTCCGAAAAACTTGTCCCACAGCGACGCGCAAGTTCGTCCACAACCAAAAATCCCGCGTTGTGCCGCGTGCCCTCGTACGCTTTCCCGAAGTTGCCGAGCCCGACGATAAGCGTCGTGCCTCTAGCCGGCTTGGACGGGTTTGACGTGAATAATGATGGGGGTGCCTTCAAGCCCGAACTCATCATGGAAGCGATTTTCGAGATAACGGACATAGGATTCCTGTAATTTTTTCTTGTGGCGCGACTTGAGAGCGAGCTCGAAGCGCGGGGGAGCCGTGCCGATTTGCTTGAGCCCCAGAATTTTGGGAGGCGCCGAGCCCATGCCTTTTGCCGGGCGATGGTGGATGATGGCGCGTTTCAAAAACGTCTCAAGCTCCTCGTCGGTAAATTCGGCAAAGCGATGACGCTGAACGGTGTCTATCACGTCGAATAATTTTTCAACGCGCGATCCGGTCAGGGCGCTCACGAAGACGACAGGCGCGTTCTGCAACATGGGGAGCATGAATCGCAATTCGTCCGCCGCTTCCTTCATCGTATTCGTTTCTTTGCCTCCGATCAAATCCCACTTGTTGACGACGATGATGGTGCCCGCATGAGACTCGGCCAACTTGCCCGCCAAAATGCGTTCCTGCGCGCCTATGGCGTTCTGCGCTTCGATCACGAAGAGGACGACGTCGGATCGTTTAATGGACTGAAGGCTCTTTTTCACCGCCTGGGTTTCGAGCCCGGTGAGTTTTTTGCGCAGGGACGAGCGCCGAATGCCGGCGGTGTCCACAAATACGTAGTCGCGTCCGTCGTGAGTCATGCGCGTGTCGTTGGGCTCGCGCGTCGTGTGTTCGACCACGCTCACAATGAATCGCTCTTCGCCCAGAAGTTTGTTGAGGATGGAGGACTTTCCCACGTTGGGTTTGCCGATGACGGTGACGCGCGTGGCGACCATGTCTACGATGTCCGCGGCCGGCTTGCCGACGGCCTTAAGACGCTCGAAGATCTCGTCGAGGAGGTCGCCCACGCCGTGTCCGCGCGCGGCGCTCACGCGACGGGGTACGCCATACCTCCACGTCCACGCATCGTCCTCCCGATCGCGCGCCGCGGAGGTATCGGCTTTGTTGACGGCAATAACGAACGGCTTTCCGAGGGACTCGATCTTTGCCCCGAACGCTCGGTCGAAATCAGTGAGCGGCACCTCGCCGTCCACGAGAAAGAGCACCACATCGGCTTCCCGCATGGCGACGTCGCTCTGGCGCAGAATTTCCGCCTCAATGTCGCTCGGGTGACGGATGTCCACGCCGCCGGTGTCAAGGACGCGGATCACGCGCGCTCGCCAGATGCATTCTCCTTCAGCGCGGTCGCGCGTGGTTCCGGGGACGGGAGAGACGAGCGCTTTGCGGGATTCAAGAAGACGGTTAAAGAGCGTTGATTTCCCAACGTTGGCGCGTCCGACAATGGCGATGGTTGGCAAAGGCATAGTTATCGAATCACTTTCACGCTACTGTGCCCGAGGATGATGAGAAAATCAACGCCTTCTCCCAGGGCTGTCTCTTTGGCGGAGTCGTTCGTGAGCGTGAGATGGTCGGGGACGATCCCTTCAGAAAGAAGCCAGCCTGGAGCGGAAAGGGAAATGTCTGCGGCGAGGAAATCCGAGAGTGCGATCAGTTCCATCTTGTGCGCGCCGTCGGTCAAGTCGTAAATGAGCGTGCGTTCTTGGTTCGTAACGGTGGCGTTTCCGACGTCTCCGACCTCGTACCCCTGAAGCGCCAGGAGCGCGGCGGCTTGTGTGGCCAAGCCGGAAATGTCGGTGCCGTTTTGCAGTTCGATCCTGATGCCTCTGGGCGCGGCATCCGGAAGCTGGATAATCTCGTCATCCGCCGTGAAGATGTTTTCCGCGATCGTCTGCAAGGGTGTCCAATCATTGCCCCGTGGGAGAATCACATAAGCGCCGTTCACCGTCGTTTCATAGAGTGGGCTGCCCGGAGCAGTGGTGAGAACGACGTTGCCGATCTCGTCGCTGTCGAAGATGTTCCCAAGGTTGGCGAAGCGGATCATTTCCCATGTGGACATGTTCGTGCGGATGTTATCGTTGAAGGTGTCAATCAGACGGGCAATGCGGGCGGGGTTCAGGAGCGTCGTGGGGGAAAGGAGTTTGCGTTTGACGGCGAGGATCACCTTTTGCTGGCGCGCCGCGCGGGCGAAGTCGGATCCTTCGTTGTTGTTGCCGTGCCGCGAGCGAACAAACCGCAGAGCCGTTTCTCCGTCCATGTGCGTGATGCCTTGTGCGAATTCAAGCGCGATCACGGTGCCTTCGCCGTCGTCAATGGGATAGGCGGGATCTGTGAAGGTGCGTTCGACGTCTATGTCCACGCCGCCGATGGCATCAATGAATTCTTCAAAGCCCTTGAAGTCAACCTTGACCCAGTAGTGGACGGGCTGGTCGAAGACTTCGCCGATCGTTTTTGCGGCGAGCGTGGGGCCGTAGCCGTTTCGCTGTTCTTCGCCGTATGCGTTGACGTGGTTCACTTTGCGCCAGCCGTAGCCTTCAAGCGGCACCGAGAGGTCGCGCGGAATGGAGAGCATGCCGACTTCTTTTGTGGACGGACGCACGGAAGCGAGGATGATGGTGTCGGTGAGTTCCGGTCCGTCGTGTCCGGCGCCTCCGATGCCCAAGATGAGGAAGTTGACGCGGTCTCCTTCCTCGCCTTTCAGCTCTTTGTCTGCGCTCACGACGAGTCCGCGAACGGTTCCAAAAAACGACGGATGTCCAGTCCCGTCCTCGTCTCCATTCGAAGTGAAGGAAAACACAATGCCCGCGATGAGCGTGAGGGCGATGATAGAAAGCGTAAACCGGCGAAACAAAAAGAACGGTCGCCGCCCTTTCGAGTGTACCGTTTCACTCGTGTCCTCAAGAAGATTAATCTGATCTTCATCCATACCGATCGCATTATAGCAAAGGGAGTAGGGAGTAGGGAGTAGGCGGTAGTGGTGAGGGTTGCCAAAACGCAAAAAGATTCGTAGACTGCCTTGAGCGCGGGTGTATAGCTCAGTTTCCACCAAATGCGGATCCGCCTTTGGTGGAGGTTACCCGCCCGAACGACCGAACGACCTTGTCCTTGATGGGTGTATAGCTCAGTTGGTTAGAGCGCTACGTTCACATCGCAGAGGTCCGTGGTTCGAGTCCACGTACACCCACCATGGAGGGCGTCGTTCGGTCGGGCGGGGAGCGCTACGTTCACATCGCAGAGGTCCGTGGTTCGAGTCCACGTACACCCACCAGAGCCGATCCGAACATCTCGGATCGGTTTTGTTTTTTTCTCGGTCGGGGTACACTGTGGGTATTATGGGGTCGTGGAAAAGACAACCAGAACCTGCGTCTGAATCGCCGAACATTGCACAGGAGCCGACGCGAGAGATGTCTCGAGATGCAGTTCTTCATGACGATGAATTTTCCGATAAGGATCTTGAGGATCATCTGCGGGAAGCCCGCGAGCATCTTGGACCGATGAATCCGGAGAGAGGAACGAGCGGCGAAAAGCACGAACTCCCCATCGTCATTGAAGGTCTACCGGACATCGGCCCGGATGGTCGGTTTCTTTTATGGAGCATGGAGGGCGAGGACGGGGAGATCCATCATGAATTGCAGACATCTTCCTCGAGAGGGGAGCGGCGCGTGGACGCTCGAGACGCTCTCAATCCTCATATCCTGTCCACGCTCAAAGAGTTTAACCCTTTTCACAGTCGAGCCTGGATGGGGGAGTATGTGTATTCCAGGCGCAACTCGATCAGACCGAAAATTCCAATGCAAAGAAGAAAAGACGGGGGGATAGACTATGAAACGTTTCCGTTCGATCTGCCCAAGAGCGTGAAGGTTCATGGCGTTGAATACGCGTACCATAGCGTGATTGGCCGCGGCGGTATGGCTGGAGCGTTTCTCTATCGCTCAAAAGAACACGTACACGAGAAGATCGTCTTGAAAGTTGCCATCATGTCTTTGTTGCGGCCGTATCAGGAAGTGCGGGCTATTGAAGAAACGACCTATCATGCCGTGCTGAATCCAAGGTTTGATGCAGACGGGAAAGCCATTTCGCCTCTGGCTCGCGCTATTCATCGGTCGGACGGCAGAAAACCAGGAGCGGGATCAAGGCGTTTTGTGGAGTACATTGACAGTGTTTACCTCCGGCCGAAAATGTCGTCCGATCGAGCCGTGGGGACGTTCATGGAGTATTTAGACTGGGGCAATCTTGCGAGAACCATTGCGGACGAACAGCCTCACAAACTTCGTGAGTCGTCGGAGAAGGATGCCTATCGCAAATTTCTTTCAAAGGCGGTGCAGGATGGGGTGGATCTTGCCGAGGGGCTTGTGGAACTTCATGCCGCTGGCATTGAGCATCGCGATCTCAAGCCGGAAAACGCCGTTCGAGGAAACGATGGTGGTTTGCGCATCATTGATCCCGGCATCGCGCGCGGCGAGACGGTTCGAGCTTTGCGCGCTGTGGAGGAGCGAGTCAGTGCGAGGAGGAGAGAGGATCAAGAAAGGAATGTCGAGCGCGACCTTCATGCCAAGATCACGAACGATGCAAAGGGGTTGTATCTGCTTGCCGTGACCAGAGGCGAGGGATTTACTCGCTTGCCGGAGGCTCTTGGGCGCATCATGGAAAAGAAAACTGGGACGTATGAAAAACGCTCTTCCGATTGGCAGAAGATGCTTTCGTTTCAACAGCAGGAGGAGATTTGGAAATGGCTGCAGGATTGGCAAGGATATCAGTATGAACCCATGGGCGTTCAAGAGAGAACAGAACTGTTACAGGATTTAGCGCGGCGTTTTCGTAGACTTGAGGAAAAGCACCGCGAACATTTTTGGACGCTTTCCACAGATCTCCCCAAGCATTTCACGGTTTGGCGGCCAAGCAAATGGAGTATGGAAGATCTTGCCGCGTTGGAGTCTCTCAATGCTTCGCCGGGAGCTGACGCGGGCACTGTCACGGCGGATGGCGATATGTTTGGAAATCTTGGCGAGCGTGCAGAGCTTGCGCGATCCGGAGATATCACTCAAGAAGGGGGACGCATCGGGTCGCCGAAGTACTCACCTCCGGAGATCAGTCTGCCTTTCGACGCGAAAGAAAAGCACGTTCTGCGGCGCGTGCCTCTTCATCTGTCTGGCGCGGAGACAATGGACTCCGGCGCGCGTTTTAAGCAGGACATCTTTTCTCTTGGAGCCACGCTTCTTCAACTGACGGGTCTGGCCACGCTTCCGGACATGAACAACGTTGTGAAAGAAGGGGAGGAGAAAG
>Ga0209211_10000279_pt1 | contig 112730 bp, 113 predicted proteins | sample RifGroA2_FD_183992 | JGI IMG/M metagenome (GOLD analysis project Ga0209211, IMG submission 183992) | Groundwater microbial communities from Rifle, Colorado, USA - Groundwater A2 (SPAdes) (version 2) | ecosystem: Environmental > Aquatic > Deep subsurface > Groundwater | place: Rifle, Colorado...
AAAAACTTCTGCCTAACGCCAAGTTAAATGAACTTTTTTGCCACCCCCTTTATTTTTCGGATTATTTTTATAATCAAGTTAACCATACGAAACCCCATTTTCGAGTATTTATGTAGATGAAACTTACGTTTTTTCATGTGTTTGTGGATTTTACATTAACGAAAATCCAATAACGAAGAACACATTAAAAAATTAAAAATAATAAATCCAGCCCCCGTCCAATCCCCCCGACCACCCACCCCTACGGATAAGTGAATCAAACAAACCAATGACAAATTTTAAATAGAAGATTATTAAGAAAATTGCCATGGATAGATTAAAGGCTCGAATTTGGAGGTTTTTGCCTGAAGAGAAAAAATTCTTGCATAAAATATATTTAAAATTCATAGACGACCATGCAAATATTTGGAGAGAAGCTGAAAACCTAGATTTGGCAAGATTAAGATACATATTGTTTGTTATCGTTAAGTTATTCTATGAAGAACACAAACATCTTACTGATATAAGCCAAATTGACCAGCAAGAATTTAACAGAGCGGTTAGAGAATTAATTGCAGATCCAGATGCGTTATTGCAGAAAACGCAAAAAGCACAAATTAAAGCAATTGATCGATTAGGCGTTGAAAGATGGTTTAATGCTTTTAGGAAAGATATTGAGAAGTTAAATCAAATTATTATAGGGTATGAACGTGATAGGGCTGCTAGAGAATTTATGACTCCTATTCACATGGCTATGTCTGGTAGTCGCGAATATACTCTAAAAAGAGAAATGACAATGCGTCATCTTAAACAAAAACTATTAGACGGTTTTAAACCAAAATTTCGCTCCATTTTGATGAAACTGTCACTATTATTGCTTGGCGTTCCATATCGTGGCGAATATGAAGGGCAAGAAAATCTAACTTTCAGACAGTTGGTTACAGAATGGCAGGAAATAATTGTAATGATAAAAAAGAACCTAAATGGAGATAAAAGACTAATTGCATTGGGGATTGTTATGAGGAGTGAATTGAGTTACAGATTATTAGAGAGAGAATATTCAGAAAATAGGGACAAATATAGTAGTGCCATGGATTTGTATAAAATTTATTTTCCCGAAATTATACCTGACTATCTAGTTCAATTTTGTAGCGATGCAGGAAAAACTTATGGGGCAACAGTTCCTCAAATAGTACCGGTCAATCATGAAGAATATTTTATAATCTTATTGGCAGAAGCACTTACAGGACAAAAAATATTGCCTGATCAAAGGAGCTTGCCGATAGACATACGTCAAAACAGATTTTGGTATTTTTACCATGGTTTCCCTATCAAAAAGATAGCAATGATTTTAGATGAAGGGATAAAATCTAATCGCCGTTTGGCAGCTGAAGGTAAATCTGAAGTTTCTGACTCTGCATTTCCAATGTTTATATCAATGGTTATACCTTATGGTGGTGGATACGGTTACAACAAAAATAATAAATACTTAAATACTTCAACATCTAAAGTGTGGGGGGCAGGAGAAAGCAGCGATGGGAAGGTTACCGCTATCATTAATCCTGATTATGTTAGCTCTCGCTCATTCCATGCAAGGGATCTTGAATGGAGATTCTATCAGTGTTATAATGACGAATATGAATCACTTTTTGACCTGATACCACCAGAACATATTTTAGGTATTATCTGTACTGACAGAGAAAAGGAAAAAGTAACAGAAATTCTTGTGAAAAAGAAATCTAAAATGAAAGTGTACAATATTCATGGAGACCAACTTTATCCTGAACAAAAAAGTCATATAGATGTTACAGAAGAGTATAAGCGAAAGTTTCTTATTCCATTAAGGAGACTTTGCTCATCAGAATATTTCTAACTCTTCACTATACAAAAAGTTCGCTTAACTCTCAACCGATTGTACTCTCGAAAATGGGGTTTCTCTTATCAGCTTCGCATAAAACAAAGTTCTATACAAACATTTGGCAAAACCTTTAAATTCAAGTAAATGTATCGTTCTTGTATGGCACGAGTTTTATCAACAAAAGAGTTTGATACATGGGAAAAACTTATTCCTAAAGAATATCAGGAGCAAGTTGAGGGATTTATTAAGGAATTAAAACAAAATCCCAATACTGGAAAGCCATTGGGTTATCCTTTCTTTCGCGAAAAGAAGATGGACAAATATCGCCTGTACTTTCTGATTTATGAAGATGTTGATACAGTTCTATTGGTAACAATTAGTGATAAGAAAGCTCAGCAAGACACAATAGACAAAATAAAAAGCCAATTGGACCAATATAAAGAATTAATCAGAAAAAACCTTTAGCGCTCTCTTAACCTGCCTTTAACAGCATCTTCTAAGCCACGCTTAACGCTAAGCAAAAGTTCATCCTGTGCTATTGTTTCTAATCGCTTTAAGTATTCGTATTCTTCTTTTGGAATTGTTACAGTTTCCATACAGCCAATTTAGATGAGGATATATAAATACCTTTCTCTCGATTTTGCCAAATGTACGCTAAGAACGTTCTTGGGTGGCAAAAAAGTTGTACCCTTCGGGCATTTAACACTCGCAAGGCAAACTTTTTCTCGCTTCGCTCAAAAAAGTCTCGAGTGCTTCAAAATTTTTTCAGCTCTGAATTTTGCGGGTTGCCTCAAAATTCGAGGAAAAAATTTCTCGCCTCGAGCCCTGCTGGGTCGCCTTGCTCTGTAAGCTAGACGAACTTTTTTCCCTCGTAAATTTTGTCCTCGTGAGGATTTTTTGAGGCAACCCACAAAAAATCCGAAACAGAGCTGACAAAATTTTCAGAGTTGGAAAAAAGTTAGGAGAGCGAAGCGAAGCTACGAAGTGGCGAGTGGAGCGAACCGTTTAGCGATTGTTACACGACCGAGCCTACGAGCGAAGCGGAGTGGGCGAGGCTTGACATTTTAATTTTCCGAGTTTTTATTCTTCCTGTACATTTTTGAAGAAATGTTCCGTATGGCTCTGCGTATAATCCTACGTTATACGTTCTGCTTTGCAGTTCGTATTCACAGGATTATACGAAAGGAAGAAAGCTAAAAAATCGGTTTAATTCCTGTTAAGTTTGCCCCAAGCGTTTTTATAAATTTAGAAGCCCAGCCCTTGTATTTTTAAGATTCAACTATTTTAATGTTAAATTGTGCGTCTGAACCTAAACCGAATGTTGTTGGATTTTTTAATATAATGCCGCTTCCTGAGGAAATTGTGCATGTTTTTTTATAAAATTTAACCTCTTTGCCTTCACAATTAGCATAATGTTTGAATTCTTTATTATTTGCCAAAAGTTCATATTCTTGTTTAGATGAAACAACATATATATCCAAAGGTTCACCTGATGTAACTTCAAAAGAATAGGTAGCAACATTATTTTTTGTGCATATTGGGTAAAATCTTGTCCAACCATCTGGAATAACATCACTTTCTTCAACATCTATCTCATATTTCGTGGATAGCTTATAGTACATTATTGTGTCAGGATTTTGATGATTATCATCACCGCCTAAAGCATGTCCAAGTTCATGTTTAGCAATTAGTAGCACAGTATCATAAGTATAAGGTCGCCATTTTTGCAAGCAATTACTATCTCCTATCCCAATATCTATACCTTTTTGATTTATAGTATGACCGAGTGTTCCTGTACCAAATTCTTTAAACCATTTTACATAAACATCTGCTTCTGAAAATATTGAAACTTCTTTAAAAGTCACATTTACATTTTTCTCCCAGAAAGACATAGCTTCTCTTATTGAATTTTCATATTTTTTATCAACCCCATAAGGAAAAGTATCAATGTAAATCTTAATTGTTTTTGTTTGGGATTGTAATTGCGATTTTTGTGGTAATTGGTCTGATTTTTCTATATAAAGTAAAAGTTCAACAATAGTAAAAAATAATAATGCTATAATAACAATAACTGCTACCAATATTTTCTTATGACTTTTATTACCCATCTATTGCTATTAAATTTTTAATTGTTTATTAATCTTACTAAGTTGTGGTTACTTCGGTAAATTAACACGGCGGGGCTTCTCTATTTTAGCTTGGGGCAAATTGAGTATAACAAGAATTAAACCCTTGCTTTTTCCCAAGAAAAAATCTCCGTGGCGTTCGGCGAGACAAAAATTTCAAGGATTAAGTAGTTAGACATCAAAATCCGCAGAAATTTTTGGCGAGTAGGACAAGCTTTTCGACTTTATAGTTCAGTTCTTTAAGGAGAAAAGTTGTCCGTCGAACCGCCAAGGAGGAGATTTTTTTCGTAATTCCATTAAGAATTTGAAAAAAGTGATGTTGTGAATGTACATCAGGAAAATTAAAATGTTTGTGTAACCCTGTTATGGCGAACTTTATGATTGTTTTCATACGTAATTCTTATAACCTTTGTTTATGAACACTATTGCTTTCTTTTGTACAAACCAAAACATTTATATAGTTTCTTACTTTTCTTACAATTAAGAAAGGTGATTAATATGCCATTAATAGAAATGAAGACATCAAAAATAACCAGCAAAGGCCAGATAGCCCTGCCAAAAGACATTCGGGATATTGAAGGCTTCAAAGAGGGAACAAAAATTGCAATTCTTGCCTTTGAGAATAGAGTTGAATTGCGGCCTTTGCACCAAGTGAATGAAAAAATGTTTGCTGCTTTTGCCAGTGAAAGATCTCTTGCCAAAGACTGGCTAAGTAAAGAGGATGAAGAGGCATGGAAGGGCTTGTAAAGGGAGACGTTGTTGTTATCCCATTTCCATTCTCTGATTTGACCGCTTCGAAGAAAAGGCCTGCAATAATAGTTGCCAGTTTGACTGGAGACGACCAAATCGTTGCACAAATAACCAGCGTAGCCCGCAATGACAGCTATTCTATTTCTCCTGAAGCAAAAGATTTCAAAAACGGCAAGCTTCCGCACAGCAGTATGATTCGCCCAAACAAGTTGTTTACAGCGGATAAGTCGCTTATCTCTTACAAGGCAGGATCAATTAATGACGAAAAAATAAAAGAAATAGAGAAAACATTGGTAAGTATATTTACAAAATAAAAAAATAGTTTATGAAAAAATTTTCTTTTAACTTGTCCATTTTTGGAGAAACCCGTGGAAAACAAATCAACACCGTTAAACCTGACCGGAGAACTTCCTCTATTCAAGATAATTGACTTTTTATTGGAAAATAAGGGCATGGATTTCAGCAAGTCTGATATTTCTAAAGGCGCTGACATTTCAAGGGCTTCATTATTCAATTACTGGAATGAGGTAGAAAAGCATGGAATAGTAAAAGTCACAAGAAGTTTTGGAAAAACAAGGTTATATACGTTAAATGTAAAAAACCCAGTCACGCAAAAAATAATAGAACTGGAAAAAACGCTTATTGCTGAAGCGATGAATAAAGCCAGCAAGAAAAAAGAAATACTTGTTGCACATTAGACTCCCATAAGATTTAAATAAGGATTTACAAAACCATTTCTTGATGGTTCAGATTTTAGTTCCGGGGGGTCTTCCAGAAGTAAAGCAGGAAACTCTCGATGAGATATTATTTGAATTTGAAGATGAGTTCTGTTTCCAGCGCGCATGCATGCAGGTGGATGCTAATGGTGAGATTGGCAAGCTGATTGAAATTCTTAGGGACAACCCCAGGATAAATGTCAAAGAAAGGGAAACTGCAATTAGAACTTCAGTGCTTATAGTTACCTCCATTCAAAGAGAAGGCCAGCTTTATGATCCCAACTATACCCTGCCGGAAATAACCACATTCACAATGTTTGATGCTATAAAGCGATTTAGGGCCGACCCAGAAAAATACTGCCAAGATGTACTTATAAATATGGAAAGGGAGAACAATACACTTTACCTTTATGTTAAAAAGCAAATTGATTTTGATAAGGCCATGTACATGTTAGGCAGGGTAGAAAGATTCTCATCTGTGATATACTGGGCTTTAAGAGAGCAAGAAAGAAAAATTGGATTGGGGGAACTGAAAAAGATGCATTATCTCAAATCACCACCTTATGCTGGGGCTAGTGCCGGAAAATGGAGGTTTTCCTTAGGATAAGCAAAAATGGACTCACAAACAAAACAAAATTTCATCAAAGCCGGTAAAATCTCCGCAGAATCTATTGAATACGGCAAATTGTTAATCAAAAAAGGAAACTCTCTGCTTGAAACTACAGAATTAATTGAAAAAAAGATTTTCGAGTTAGGCGGAAAGCCGGCATTTCCAGTTCAGATTTCATGCGACGATATTGCCGCTCATTTCTGTGCGGTTGAAGATGATACAACAACTTTTGAAAGTCAGGTAGTGTGTTTGGATTTGGGAGTCCACGTAAACGGCGCAATCGGCGACACAGCTTATACGATTGATTTGTCCGGGAAATATTCTGATTTAGTAAAAGCAGCACAGAAAGCATTGGAAGAAGCTTTGAAAATCGTAAATGTCGGAACTGAATTAAGGGAAATCGGAAAAACAATTCAGGATACAATCAAAAGTTACGGATTTAATCCTGTAAGAAACTTATCAGGGCACGGCTTGGGGCTGTATGATATCCACACAAGCCCGACACTGCCGAATTTTGATAACGGCGACAAAACAAAATTAACTAAAGGTATGACTTTTGCCATAGAGCCATTTTCAACGGCAGGCGCCGGAATAGTGGGGGAAAGAGGGCATCCAACCGTGTTTATGATGCAAAATAAAAGAAATGTCAGAAGCCCGATAACCAGGGAAGTTATAAAAGAGATTGAACGCTATGAAAACTTGCCTTTTGCAGAAAGATGGCTGACAAGGAAATTTGGGGCGAAAGCAAATTTTGCGCTGCGGGAATTAGCCCAGTTAGGAATGATTCACCAGTTTCCTCCATTAGTCGAAACGAGCAAAGGAATTGTAGCGCAGGCAGAGCATTCTATAATGATTGATGAGAAAGGGGAAGTAACTGTGTTGACCAAGTTATAAAATTTATTATCAAACAAATTTATAAATCAATAGGTTATTCCAGCATTGGTGGTTAACTTTGCCGGATTTTAATGTCACTTCACACCATTTAGCTAATCCGGGTTATGCCTTAATAGGGAATTCTGCAGCGGTATTAAAAGCGAGAGAATTAGCTGAACTGACAGCTAATGGAAAAATTCCAGTCCACGTTACTGGAGAAAGCGGCACCGGCAAAGAATTGGTTGCAAGATTGATTTATGATAGGTACAATCAAGGGCATAGGCGTCCGTTTATAGATTTAAATTGTGCCGCTGTACCAAAATCTTTGATAGAAAGTGAGCTTTTTGGCTACCAGCAGGGCGCATTTACTGATGCAAGGTCACCTAAACCGGGCCTTTTAGAAAGAGCAGACAACGGTGTCTTATTTTTGGATGAAATTGGTGAAATTGAAAGGCCACTGCAAATGAAATTAGTCCGTGCCATTGAATATGGATTTAGGAGATTAGGTGGTGTCGAAGAAAAGCAAGTGGATTCTTTAATTGTTACGGCAGATATCCAAAGGCTGGAAGATCTCATAAAGGATGGTAGGATGGTTGAGCCATTTTTTTATAGAATAAAGGGGCTTACTATTAGCTTACCCCCACTGAGAGATAGGCCGGATGATGTGCCATTATTGGCAGGGCACTATGCAAGGGAATTTTCCAACGGCACTGAAATAATAATTAACCAAAATGCTTACTCGCTCCTGCAACAATACAACTGGCCGGGCAATGTGAGGCAATTTGTAACAGTAATGAAAATTGTTATTGCAACAAAAAAGCATGCGACGCCAGGATCCAAACATTTAACTTTGGATAGGGAAGATTTTGAGCAGGCAATAAAAAATTTTAATCCGGAACCTGCATCTGCACTAGAAAGAGCCGCTGCCTCCGATAGCGAAGACGCTAGCCATGATTCAGGCAATGAAAATGGTTTTCCAACATCATTAGATTATTATCTAAAAAGGGGAATTGATCTTACTGCCGCAAGAATAGAATTTGAAAAGCATATGATTGAACAGGCTCTTCGCGTGACTGGTGGTGATAAAACGAGAGCCGGTGCATTGCTGGGCATCAATAGAAGCCGAGTTTATAATCTAACCAGAACCAGCAGCAGTCATAAAGTCAAATAATATTTTTGATTCTAATAGTGGCATCATCAAAACCAAGCATCTCTTCTTTCCCGCTTTTCATATCTCTTAATTTTAATTTTCCTTCCTGCAGCTCTTTCTTGCCGACAAATAAAACAAAAGGAATTCCGAGAGAATTTGCATACTCAAGATTTTTTGAAGGGCCTTTTTCATTCAAGTCAATATCTGTTTTAATTCCGGCATCCCTTAGCTGCTGTGCTATTTTAATTCCTTCATTCAACGATTTTATTGGAATAACATAAACTTTAGTGTTTGTTTTTATTTTATTTTCTTGTTTTTCAATTGAAGCGTCATAAATCCTGTCAACTCCAAAACTCACGCCCATTGCAGGATATTCCCCTTTTTCCAGCAAATTGCCAATCATTTTGTCATATCTGCCGCCGGCGCAAACAGAGCTTTTGACGCTGCTGTTCTTCAGGAATGCTTCAATAACTGTTCCCGTATAATATGAAAGCCCTCGAGCCAATGAAACATCAAACTCAGCTTCAAGATTCTGATTATTAGCATAAGAAATTAACTGCTCAACCTGGCTTAATCCGTCCGAATTTTTCAGAATGTTTTTCAGCTGCTTTATTTTTTCGTCATTGCTTCCCCTAATATTTAAAATGTCTATAATCTTATTTATTTTTGAATCATCTATTCTCTGCTCTTTTAATTCATTCTTCACAACGCTTAACCCGAATTTTTCCAGCTTGTCAATTGACAATATAACTAAATCCTGCCTGTCTTTTTCAACTCCGCAGAAATCCAGAATATCATTCAGCAGTTTCCTATTGTTGACTTTTACAGCAATTTCAAAATCCAATTTTTTGAAAGCCGTGAAAATCAACGAAACGATCTCGGCATCCGCTGCCATCGAAGAGCTGCCTATAACGTCAACATCGCATTGCGTGAACTGCCTGTATCTTGCAGAAGCAACCGGCCCGTCCCTGAATACTTCCCCAATCTGGTATCTCTTGAAAGGCATTTTTGTATTTGGGTTCATTGCAATGTACCTGCACATTGGGACTGTCAAATCATACCTCAATCCCAAATCCCTACCGCCCTGGTCCCTCAATTTGAACGTTTCCTTGAGAATTTCCGCCCCTCCAGTGTATTTCGAAGACAGCACATCAAATCTTTCAAAAACAGGCGTTTCCAGCGGCGCAAAGCCGTACAGCTCAAAGACTTCCTTCAGAGTGTTAACTACCTTATCCCTTACTATTTTCTCCTCTGGCGCGAAATCGCGCGTTCCTTTAGGCAGTTGAAGGTCCATATTAGTTTCCGTTTTTATTTTGGTTTAAATAGTTTGCTAATCTTGTCTTGATTGACCTATTGTGCGCATCCAAGCCTTCTGTCTTGCTTAATTTCAATGCGACTGGTGCTAAATTTACAGCTCCTTTTCTATCAATTTTCTGGTAAGTCTGCAGCTTAACAAAATCCCTTACGCTTAGCCCGCTTGTGAATCGCGCTCCCCCGTTCGTCGGCAATACGTGGTTTGTTCCGCTGCAATAATCTCCGAACGCCTCTGCAGAGTATTTTCCCAAAAATAAAGAGCCGTAACTATTCAGCCTGCTGAGATATTTTTCAGGATTTTTTATCTGCAGTTCCAGGTGCTCGGGAGCTATTTCGTTTGCGAATGATACGGCTTCATCCATATTTTTAACAACTTTTATTCTTAGGTTTTTCAAAGATTGTTTGATTATGCCCTTTGTAGTTAATTCTAACATTAATCTTTCAATTTCAATTCGCACTTTCTTAACCAATGCGGCAGAGTTTGCGGCCAGAAACGCCCTGGCATTGATATCGTGCTCTAATTGTGCCATCAAATCGATCGCAATAATCCTGTAATCCGCTGTTTCATCTGCCAGTATCATCACTTCGCTTGGTCCTGCAAGGAAATCAATGCCGCAATCGCCGTAAACGGCTTTTTTGGCTGCAGTAACATAAATATTTCCAGGCCCGACTATCTTATCAACTTTAGGAATCTGTTTCGTGCCGTAAGCCATTGCTGCTATCGCCTGCGCTCCGCCAATCCTGAAAATCCTATCTGCGCCCGCAATATCCGCTGCAACTATAGTTTCAGGCCTTATTCTCGGAGAACAGGCTATTATCTCTTTGGTTCCGGCCAGCCTTGCCGGAACAATGCACATAAGGGCAGTTGAAGGAAGTGGGTAATTGCCGCCAGGAATATAAACACCAATCCTTTCTATGGGAACAACCCGCTGTCCCAACACCACTCCATTTTTCTTTATTTCAAAATTCCTGAACTGCTTAAGCTGCTGCTTTGCAAAGAATTCGATGCTTTTCTTGGCCAGCTTTATTGATTTTATTGTTGATTTGTCAACTTGTTCATAAGCTTTTTTTACCTCTTCTCTTGTAACTATAAATGAATTTAAGCTGGCTTTATCAAACTTTTTAGTGTAATAACTAACAGCAATATCTCCTTTATCTCGGACTTCCTTGATTATTTCATCTACGATTTTCATTTTCTCCGTCTCCATAATTCATTTTGAATATCGCTGATATCAATCCCATTTTTAGCCATCAGGACAAAAACAAAATAAAACAAGTCTGAAATTTCCCAGATCAGGTTATTTTTGTCCGTATATCCTAAAATCTCCATGCACTCTTCCCTTATTTTCTCCTTGATTTTATTTTCACTTGACGCAATTTTGGATGTATACGATTTTGGCCTGGGACTTTTTATCCTGTCCTTGATTACATCGTACAATTCCTGAAAAGCGAATTCCTTATCGCCAAAGCAGGAATATCTTCCATAATGGCAGGCAACATTTTTTTGTTTTACAGTAAATAATAATGCGTCCCTGTCGCAGTCATACCTGACCCTGACAATTTCCTGATAATTGCCGGAAGTCTCTCCTTTTGTCCAATTTTTTTTTCTCGAGCGACTGTAATAGGTTGCTTTTCCAGTTTCCAATGATTTTTTCAATGACTCCCTGCTGGAAAATGCAAGCATTAAAGCCTGCCCTTGGCCATCCTGGACTATCGTCGGAATCAGCCCGTTATTTTTGCCAAAGTCCAGAATAGAGGCAAAAGCATCGCTTAATCTTATTTTTCCCGTGTATAACGACATGCCAAGCTGCGAGTTTATTCCCAAATTTTCCAGCCATTTAATTTCACTCAGGTAGGTTATTCCTCCTGCAACTGTCAATGGATTTTTTGCTGATTCCCTCAGCCTTTTTATTTTGCTGAAATCTATTCCCTTCATCAGGCCCTCTTTATTTACATCTGTAAAAAGGAATTCCGAGCAGAACGGCTCTAACTGCCTGATTAGCTCTTTCGGTGTTTTGCAGGTTTTGTTTCTCCAGCCATTGTTAACTACATAGCCGTCTTTTGCATCAATGGCGACTATAATCCTTTCTTTTGGCAGCTGCTTTAGGAATTTTGGAGCTGCTTTTGTCCCGATAATTATTTTTTTGGCGCCAGCCTGCAAAATCTCATTTGCCTTTTCCAAAGTCCTTATTCCGCCACCAACCCTGCAGTCCGCTATTTTGCAAATCTGCTTGATAAGCTCCAGATTATCTCCTGTGCCAAGGGCTGCGTCTAAATCAATGACTGCTATTTCACCATACCTTCTGAATTTCAGCGCTAAATCTAGTACATCCTTTCTTTCAAGAGTTTTATCCCTGCCCTGCCGGAGCTGGACTGCTTTTCCGCCCATCAAATCTATGCTTGGTATTATCATTTTCTTACCCTGATTTTATTTTTCAAAAGATATTTTTTTACCTGCCCGATTGAAAATTTTTTATAGTGAAATATCGAAGCTGCAAGGGCAGCGTCTGCTTTTCCTTTTCTGAAAACATCCAGTATGCTTTTCAGGTTATTCGCCCCACCGGACGCGATAACTGGTATATTGATGGTTTCTGAAACTTTTTTTGTAAGCTCCAAATCATAGCCTTCTTTAGTCCCATCCTTGTCAATTGACGTCAATAATATTTCTCCCGCGCCTAGTTTTTCTATTTGCTTGGCCCATTGCAAAACATCTATTCCTGTTGGCTTTCTTCCGCCCTCAATATAAACCTCCCAATTTTTTCCATTGCGTTTTGCGTCAATCGCAACAACGATGCACTGGCTTCCGAATTGCTTTGATGCTTTTTTGATTATTGCAGGATTTTTTATAGCTGAAGTGTTGATTGAAATTTTATCAGCGCCCGCATTCAGGATTTTCCTGATATCTTTGATCGTCTGTATCCCGCCTCCGACGGTAAAAGGTATGAAAATATTTTTTCCGATTTCTTCAACCAGGCTTAAGGTTGTTTTCCTGCCCTCATAAGACGCATTGATATCAAGGAAAACCAATTCATCCGCTCCCTGCCCGTAATATCTTTTGGCAAGTTCCAATGGGTTTCCGGCATACTTCAAATTACCAAATCTTTTTCCTTTCACAACACTTCCGTTTTTTATATCCAGGCACGGGATAATTCTTTTTGCTAGCATTGGAGCCACCTTTCTAGTATATCTAGCCCGCACTTCCCGCTTCTTTCGGGGTGAAACTGCATTGCCAGGACATTTTTGCATTCAATGGCACTCGCAAAATCACCATAGTAATCCGCCACTGATACAATCACTGATTTATCTTCCGGAACCGCATAGTATGAATTGACAAAATAAACATAGCCCTCCCTGAAAATATTTCCTTTTGCAGGAATGATTTTGTTCCAGCCGATTTGCGGAATTTTTCCTTTTTGGAATCTGACCACTTTTCCCCTGAATATTCCCAGTCCCTTGACCCCGGGGCTTTCTTCGCTTTCCTCAAACAGCGCCTGCAAACCTAAACATATTCCCAAAAATGGCTTTCCGCTCCTGATGAAACTTTTAATTGGCGTAATCAAATTCTTTTTTTCTAAATTTTCCATCATGTAACCGAAAGAGCCGTCTCCCGGAAGGATTAGCCTGTCCGCATTTTGTATATCTGCTGCTTTGTCAGTTATTCTGCAGTCTGCCTTCAGGTAGTCCAAAGCATTTTTTACGCTTTTCAGGTTTCCAGCTCCGTAATCTATTATGGATATCATTCTATTACTCCTTTTGTCGATGGCAATTCTTTTAGCGCACGCTTGTCTTTTGAGCACGCTGTTTTCAAAGCTTTTGTAAAAGCCTTGAACAATGCCTCTATCTTGTGGTGGTCGCTTCTGCCGTAATCAATTTTAAGGGCAATGTTTGCGCCCAGGCCCACTGAAAACCCGTAAAAAAAGTCTTCAAGCAGGTCGGTGTCAAAATCGCCGCAAAATCTCCTTTTGAATTTCGCGCCAAATTTCAGGTAAGGCCTTCCCGATATGTCCAGTGCAGCAATTGCCAAAGCCTCGTCCATGGGATAAATGAAATAGCCCGCCCTGTTGATTCCTTTCTTGTCCCCTAATGCTTCCCTGAAAGCCTGCCCCAATGCTATTCCTGTATCTTCAACAGTGTGGTGCTGGTCTACCTGCATGTCTCCTTTTACATTTAATTCAATGTTAAACAGCCCATGCTTTGAAAATGCCTCAAGCATGTGGGTAAAGAACCCTATTGGCGTATTAATCGCATATTTTCCTTTTCCGTCAATATTTAACATTAAATCAATTTCAGTTTCTTTTGTCTTTCTCGAAATTTTAGCCGTTCTCATTTTAATGCCTCCATTATCCTGTTGATATTTTGAATTATTTGCCTGGCTCCGTTTTTTGCCAGAAGATTTTCCAGAAATTCTGATTTATCTTGGGGAGGAAGAACTCCGACGGGAATGGCATTGGCGCTTACAGCAGTTTTCATGTCATCCACAGTGTCCCCAAAGTAATATGCGCCAGAACTGGGAAATTTATCCAATATTTTCAGCAGGCCTTCAGGATTAGGCTTTTGCCTGGAAATATTTTCCATCGCAATAACAATTTTGAAATACTTGACAACTTTATTTTTCTTCAGAGCATAAATCGCCTCTTTTCTTGGCCTTCCGGTCAGTATGGCTAAATTATACCTTTGCGACAATATCTTTAGTATTTTTTTGTCCAAAAGCCATTTTTCATTGTTTTTTAATTTGGAATAATAATATTGGAATTTTTTTATAATTATTTTTTTATTGATTTTGAATCCTTTATTCTCAATGATTGCTTCCGTCAAATCCCAGTCATTGTTTAATCCTCCCTTGTTTTTATATTCCTGAATTTCTTCAAAATTAATATCCGACTTGGTAAAATACTCAGCGGTTTTCCTGACTGCAAACCTGTAGGATTTTGAAACATCAACAAGAACGCCGTCAATGTCAAAAATCAGCAAAGGATTGATTTCTTTTATTATCTGGCGAAGCGCCTTAATCAGCTGCTTTGTTTGACCGATGGTTCCTAAAGTAATCCTGACGCAGCCCTGCAAAAGCGGGTCGCTGCTCCTGTTTCTCACCAGAACTCCTTTTTCCTTCAGCTTTTCGCAAAAACTTGCAGCCTGAGGGCCGATTTTTAACAAAACAAAATTGGCTTCAGTTTTATAATATTTGATTCCCAGGCTCGATAATTCCCTTAAGAAAATTTTCTTGCTCGTGTTTACTTCTTTAACATAATTCTTAATATAAGCTGAATCTTTAAGCGCTTCAGAGGCGCAAACTGACGCCGCAATGTTGACGCTGTACGGAGAAAGGACTTTTTGCATAATCCGGATATTATTTTTATTTGAAATGATATACCCCAATCTTAAGCCGGCAAGCCCGAATGCTTTGGAAAATGTCTGTATGACAAACAAATTATCAAATTTTCTGATTAAAGGGATTGAAGATTTGCCGTAAAACTGGCAGTAAGCCTCGTCTATCGGGACCAATGCATTGCACTTTTTAGCTTTTTTAATTATTTTTATGATATCCTTTGATCTGATTGACGTTCCGGTCGGATTGTTGGGATTCACCAAAATTATTATTTTTGTTTTTTTGCTTATTGTGTTCAGAACTTTTTTTGTTGGGAAACTTAAATCCCCATTATAAGTAATCTCTTTTATAATCGCTTCATTTAACTGCGCATAGAACTTGAACATTGCGTAAGTCGGCACCGGAATGATGATCTCATCTTCGCCTTTTTCGATATAGGCTTCAATTATAGTTTTTATTGCCTCATCAGTGCCGTTGGTGGCAATAATCTCGTCTGCATCGACATTGCAGTATTTTGCCAAATCCTTTCTCAGTTTTATGTATTCCGGATAGATTGACAATGAATTTTTTCTTATCTTCCTAAGTGATTTTATTATTTTCGGCGAACACCCTAATGTGTTCTCGTTAAAATCCAGCCGTAGGGATTTTTCCCTGCCTGAAGTTGGCGGATTGTACTCTTTCATCTCAATTACGGCTTTTCTTGGCTCAACCATTTTTGCCCCCTATGATTACAAAATCGCTTTCGAATATTTTATCGTAAACTTCCAGGTTTGAATTTTTTATTGAAGCGCCGGTATAAACAATGTCAATGACTAAGTCAGAAATTCCGTTGCAGTAAGCGGACTCAGTAGAGCCGGACAGGTAGATTTTGGCAAAATTGTATCCTTTATCTTCCAGAAGATTGAGGTATTTCTTAGCAAGATTCTTGTATTTTGAATTTATTGAAACTCTTAGATTCTTAGGCAAGTCTTCCAGCTTTTTATCCTTGGGGCCCAGTAGGCATAAAACCGGCTTTCCGAAGATGGCGTTTTTATCGCTCCAATTAATAGTCCTGATGACTGCAAGCTTTGTTCCGCATCCCGAAAGCTCGAACTCCCTGAATAGGTCCCTTCCAGTCAGTCCTACTGCAGTTTTTCCATTTCCTGCGAGCTCTTCCACAATGAAAGGAATATCTTCTCCCCTGGATACCACAATCTTATCTTTGTTGATATTTCCTAAATATTTTAGAGCTGCATCTTTGTAACTTGCCAGGCTCCTGTTATTTGGCACCACAATGAATACAATCACTTGGTATTTCGAGCATTTTATTTTTGCCTCCGGTTTATTATAAAGGGCGGCAAAGGGGAATTGAACCCCTTCCATGCGAGACCTGCATGCGAATTTATAAGCATGCTCACGCGCAATTCCACAGTCGCATATTCTGCCGTTAAACTACTGCCGCCATGAACTAAAAAAATAAAAAATAGATTTTAATCTAACAATGCAAGAACTAGTAACGATGATGCATAGAACTAACAGTACCGACGCATCTTAAACAATCAGAATTTTTGAAGTCAGAACTAATTAAATCAGAATAAAATTTACTCACAATGAATACAATCAACTCGTTTCATAGGCTTTAGAAAGTATAACTAATATATAAATGTTTGTGTTACTACTTATTAGACAATAATTTTTCTATATTTTTAAGCTCGTCAATCTTATAATCCCCTTCAATCTTATACCCCACCGTAACGCACCCTGCTTTCTCGCCGGCAATCATGTCATTCATCGTATCGCCAATAAGAATTGCATTTTGTGGCTTTACTTTTAGCAGCCTGCACGCTTTCAAAACAGAATCAGGGGCCGGCTTCCTGTTTTTGACATCTTCCATTGCAATAATAACATCAAAATATTTTCTCAGTTTATAGTGATTCAGAACAGACATTACGATAAATTTTGTGGAATTGGATATAAGGCCGAGCTTTAGCTTTCTTTTCTTGATATTTTTCAGCACTTCAGCCGACTGGGGAAATAATTTTACATAGCCTTTTCTTTTTTTAAAGAATTTGTTATACTGCCGCATGACTTCCCTCTCTGTCTTGCCTACAAAATAATTTTTGAGGTCGTACTCTATCGGCTTTCCAAAACTCCTGCTGAAATCCTTTTTCTTCAGCGCCTTCAGCCCAAAATAGTTCAACGCATCATTAAATACATAAAACCAGGCATCGAGAGAATCAACGAGCACCCCGTCCAAATCAAACAGAACAGCTTTAACTACCATGTTTTGCGCGGTATCTTCCCCTTTTTTCCACTTTTTCCAATCTCTTCAAAGTTTCAGCAGATTTTTTCGCTTCTTTTTTATATGATTCAAGAACTATTTTAAATGCTTCTTCACAGATTTTATAATGCTTTGATTCCAAAGCCTCTTTCAGCAAATGCAAGTCAACAGCCTTGTCCTCAGCTTTCTCCGAGAAAAAAGACAGCCCAAAGTCAATAAAATATATTTCCTTGCTATAAATCATGTTTGAAGTTGTCAAATCACCGTGAATTATCAGATTATTATGAAGAACTGCAACTTTTTTCCCTATTTCTTCTGATAGTCTATTATACTTTTTTTTTTCCAATATATCCTTAACTAATTTGCCGTCTATTTTTTCTATTAGAATTTGTTCTTTTTCATCGCTTTTAATCAGTTTTGGAGCCGGAAAATTAATCATTTCAAGCTTATGCAAAACTTTCGCTTCCCTCCTTGTCCTAAAACCCCTCAGTTTATCATCTATCTCCGGTATTCTGTAAGTTTTGGCAAATCTTTCTTTCAGTATTCTGCCATCTTCAAGAAATAATTTCGCCTCTGCCCCCTGCGCGATTAATCTTTTCATTGGTAATGAGAAAAAAAGCTTGATTTAAAAATATACTGAATCAATTCTTTGCCTTGTTCCATAATATACTAAAATATTTCCTGTAGCTCTCGGCAATTGCCTTGTTCCTTATCACTATGCACAAAGGGTCTTCCTCAAGCAAAATTATCACGACATTGTCGCCGTAAACCCTGTGGGCAGTCGGCTCGTACATGCTTTGCGGCAGGTATCTTACATTGATTAAGGGGCTTTTTGTGTATTCCTTCCCTCTTGAATCCTCAAAGTAAATAACCCTTGCGTGTATTTTTTTTCTTTTCCTTTCCCTTACGTAATAAACAAAATAATGCTTCAGCAAATCCTCTATGTCCTTTTCAGGCCCCCATCCGAAATAGCTTTTTCCGGTCTGCAGGATATCATCGAAAACTGTCTTGAGCCCCTGCTTGCCTTTAAAGTACTGGACCTCATGCCTGGTGTAAAAATTCGTGTCCTTTAATTTCTTAAGCTCAGGAAGAACCGTCCTCAGCCTTTCTTCCCTTTCCTTCAGGAGGGACAAAAGCTTTTCAGGGTCAACCGCTTCAAAATAGGTTTTTCCTTCCGCAACTATTGTTGAAACCAGCCCTTTTCTGTGCAATCTCTGCAGGCAGCTGTAGACGGAAGTTCTATGCATATTGGTAATCTTGGCTATGCTTTTTGCCATTGAGGAGCCTGCCCTCAGCAGCTCAAGGTAAACATTGGCTTCATTTCTGGTCAGCCCAATATGCTCCAGTATTCTTGTGTCTGTTACTTTTTCCACAGGAAGGGGAACTTTCTTCTGATTTTTAAATGTTGTCATGCTTGTGGCAACAAGCGTTTATTTACTTGCTGATGGCATGAATGATTATGGCCAGCCATGACCTGGGAAGCATTGCAATGAGCGCAGAAATGCTTGTGGCCAGCGCAGCACACTTGGAGCTTCAAAGCCTGCACGCCCACTTTAAGCATATGATTGGCGGCATAAGAGAAAGGGAATTGGCTGTCACAATCCAGGACGCACTAGCTGCGATAAAGACAAAATACCCCCATGCTTTTGCCGGTCCAGAATTCCCAGATGAGCTATTCAGTTTGGAAAGCGACGCGCAAGGAGTTTTGGGGCGTGCCAATGGCTCGGCAGCGCACACTCAGCCTCCGCCTTACCAAACGGATAGCGGAATTTATTTGGGTAATCCATAATTAGTTATAGGTGCCGGATTCGTTTTGTTGTCATGCTTGTAACAACAAAAGGTTATATACTTAAAGCCGAAATTTGGGTTGCAAGATTACACAGATTGTAAAATTTCAGTCACTGAGGTGAATAATCATATGTTGGGGCAAACAAATGGAGTCAGAGGCAGTGGAGGGTACACTCCTTCAAATGTTATTGTTCAATCATTGGCAGCGCGTTATGCTGAACTTCAAGACATACCGTCTCATCAAAGAGGTCCAACAACCGTTCAGCCCATATTAAGGATGATGGAGATACTTCTCGGGCAGATAGATCGAGAATCTCATGAATTGCCAGCCGGAGACAAAACTCTTGTGGCTACAATCCGTTCGGAAGTTCAATTAAAGTTTAATGGGAACCCCCACAATGGCCAAACGGTCTGGGGAGATAGGCCTCTTGGCGGAGCGGTCTATGGACTCCACACGGTAGAGGGCTACGATTTATAAAAAAATTTAAAGTTTTTTGTTAATTATTTTAAAAGTTCTTTGCGAGACGGTCACAAAACACTGAAAAATATACTTTTAAAGTTTGACCAAAAGGAAATAATAGCCCCGGGCAGACTTTCGCGCAAATGATTTGCTTTCGAACTGCCGCCTGAGCCTTTCTATTACATTTTACTGTAACCAGAGGGCCCAATCCTTGACCGCTAGACGACGGGGCTAAAACAGAAATAAGGATGAATCATGTGTTTTTATATGTTTTTATTAAGCAAAGGGGTTTTCAGCTTTAACTGCTTCTATTTTAGAGAAATCTTTTGTGTTTTCAGTGTAGACCTTAAAAATTCTGTTTTCGACCATCGTTGCGGCTATTAATGCATCCCAATAGCTCGTGTTTGATTTCAGGATTATATCTAAGGCCTTTGCTACAGTTTCTTTTGTAGGCTCAATTTTTACCAAGCCTTCAAATTCAATCATTTTCTTAACTATATCCGCCCCTTCCTGTTTGGATATGGGATTAGCAACTTTTTTTGTGACATTCACAAAAAATTCTGAAAGGTTTTGGATGGAAACAGCATAAGTTGTACTGCCCAGCCAACAGAGCTTTAATAACTCTTTAGCTACCCTGTGCTTTGCTTTTTCTGAGGAGTCAAAGGCATAGACCAATATATTTGAGTCCAGAAGAAATATTTCATCTTTCATACAGCTCTTCTCTTGTTTTTATTTGTATCTTGCCCATGTCAAACCCTTTTTCCATTAAAGCCAGCATTTCTTCAGCTATGCTCTTTTGTCTTTTTTCTTCAGTCCATATTCGCATAGCCTCTGATATGGCTTCTCCCAATTTGCCTTTCCCTTCCCCTTTTTTCTGCTTTACAGTTTCCCTGAACTGCTTTTCTATTTCATCCCTTACATTAACGGTTATAGTTCCCATATAAAACATTTAGGTCAAACAACTATTTAAATCTTTTGTTTTTATAAATTAGAAAGAGAAATATAAAATTTACTTCTGCTCTGCAGCTTCTGCTTTAACTTCTTCTGAAACCTCAGTTACTGCTTCCGCCTTAACTTCCTCTGCAGCTCCGGCTACGACTTCAGCCTGGTCTCCCTGCTGCTTCTCTCTTTGCTCAATGCCCAAGTATCTTATCTCGCAGACTTTCAGGGGATACATCTTATTGAAAGTTTCTTTCATTGAAGCCTGAAGCTTATGGGTGATAACCTCGTTAAGAACATCATTATAATTCATCTTCTTGATGGTTTTAATCAAGTGCTGGACTATGCTGTTTCGCATCTTTGCGGCAATTGAGCCTTTGACATCTGCTTTCGTGATTACCAGCGGCTTGACTCTTAATGAAACATTGTCTGCCGTCTCGCACGCAAAGGACAAGTCCATTTTCTCGCTGTTTCTTCTCACAAATCTTTTTACGGAAGAGGGAATTATCTCGTAGCCGATTATTTTCGTTTTTCCCTTGTCGCCTTCAACTTCTACGACTTTAAAGCGAATGTTAATATTCTGCCTTTTTGGATCGCCTGTCAGGTTCATCAAATTGTGGCTCAAAGTCTTTCCAAGCATTGCCTGCGGGTCGGCTATAAGAGTCTCGCCTATAGCTGTATTTTCAAACTGCTGAGGCGCATATATGTTGAACCACTGCTTCTTCTTTAATTTTGATATCTGGTCTGCCATTTTAATTGTGTTTAGGAAAATTTGTTGATTTATAAAGGTTTATGTTTCAAGGGTTTCGCCCCTTGAGGACGGGGAACTTTTTGCGAAAAAGTTCCATCAAAAATTATACCATCTTCGATGGCACGAAAATCATACGAATGATAATCAAACATCCAGATTCACAACTTCCTTCGCATGGGATTCTATGAACTTCCTTCTTGGTTCGACTTCGTCGCCCATCAGCAATGTGAATATCTTGTCAGCCTCAACTACATCCTGAACTGTAACCTGCAAGATAGTCCTGTTTTCAGGATCCATTGTTGTCTCCCATAACTGCTGGGGGTTCATCTCTCCAAGACCTTTATATCTCTGCAAATGAACATCATCTCTTCCAATTTCCGCAACATATTTTTGCATGTCCTCATCATTATACACATATTTTGACAGTTTTCCTTTTGTAACTTTGTATAAAGGGGGCTGTGCAATGTAAATATATCCTGATTCAATCAGCGCAGGAAGATATCTGTAAAAGAAAGTTAAAAGCAGTGTTCTGATATGCGAGCCGTCAACATCTGCATCAGTCATTATTACAAGCTTATGGTACCTTGCTTTACTCAGGTCAAAATCATCACCAACGCTTGTCCCGATTGCCGTGACCATGTTTGTGATTTCTTCGTTTTCAAAAATTCTGTTCAGCCTGGCTTTTTCAACATTCAGAATTTTTCCTCTCAACGGCAAGACAGCCTGGAACTCGCGGTTTCGGCCTTGTTTTGCCGAGCCCCCCGCTGAATCTCCCTCAACTAAAAATAATTCACATTTGTCAGGAGATTTTTCCGAGCAGTCGGCTAATTTTCCCGGCAGAGAACCGTGATTCAAAGCGCCTTTTCTTCTGGTTAAATCCCGCGCTTTCTGCGCCGCTTCCCTTGCATTGGCAGCGTTGATGCATTTGAAAACAACGGCCTTCCCAATGGAAGGATTCTCCTCCAAAAACGAGCCTAATGAATCATTTACAATTGAATCCACCAGCCCTTTTATTTCAGAATTTCCGAGCTTTGTTTTTGTCTGTCCTTCAAACTGGGGCTCCGGAATTTTGATTGAAATAACTGCCGTAAGCCCTTCCCTTACGTCCTCGCTGGTCAGCTTCATCTCCTTGATTTTGCTTTTCTCGACATAATTGTTCATGACTCTTGTAAGCGCAGTCTTGAACCCGACCAAATGCGTTCCGCCCTCGTGCGTATTGATGTTATTTGCAAATGAAAAAACATTCTCCTGATACCCGTCATTATACTGCAACGCATACTCAAACTGAATGCCGTTCTTCTCTTTCATGGCATAAATTGTTTTATGCAGCGGGTTTTTATTGTTGTTTAGGTATTCAACAAAAGAGATGATTCCGCCGTCATAATGGAATTCGTGCTTCTTGCCATCCCTTTCATCTTCCAAAGTTACCCTTATGCCTTTATTCAAAAATGCAAGCTCCCTTAATCTGCTTGAAAGAATATCAAAACTAAATTCAGTTACAGGAAAAATTTCATTGTCCGGCAAAAAGTTTATTGTAGTTCCTGTTTCCTTCGAATCAACTTCCCCGACAATATTCAACGGGCTTGCCGCCTTTCCACGCTCGTACTTCTGCTCGTATAGCTTTCCGTTTCTCTTGACCTGGACGATTAAAACTTTTGAAAGCGCATTTGTCACGGAAATGCCGACACCGTGCAGCCCGCCGCTGACCTTGTAGATTTTATTGTCAAATTTTCCGCCGGCATGCAGCTTGGTCATTACAACCTCAACCGCAGACATGTTTAATTTAGGATGTATGTCCACCGGAATTCCCCTTCCGTTGTCGCTTACAGTCACAGAGCCGTCTTTCTTGATTGTCACATCAATTTTGCTGCAGAAGCCTGCAAGAGCCTCATCTATAGAATTATCAACCGCCTCATAGACAAGATGATGCAGTCCTTTTATATCAGTGGAGCCGATATACATCGCCGGCCGCTTTCTAACGGCGCTTAAGCCCGCTAAAACCTGGATATCTTTTGCATCGTAGCTTGTTGGCGCAGCCTGAGCTTGTTGTGTTTCTTCCATTTTAGTTCTGTTTCTAACTTTTGATTGAGTTAAAATTTAAAAATTATTTAAAAAATTGGTTTTTTCGTCGATAAATTACTGCCCTAAACCTGATATTATTAACGCGCTTAGATATATAAACCTTACGTTTCTATAATAGCTTTTTAAGGCTTAAAATGGTGGAATTTAAGGGAATTAAGGTATAGTAAAAACCGATTATCAAAGAGAATCTGCGGAATTTGGATATCCAGTTAATATTATCAGCAGTATAGCAAGAATTAGTACCCTTCAAAAACAATCTTCTTATCTTTTTTTTCAAGAACCGCAATTGTCTTATTTGATTTTCTCACTTCACCAACAATCTGCCCGTCTTTTGCAACCTGAAGAATATCATCTGCATTCCATTTATCGCACACAACAAAAAATCCCATGCCCATGTTAAATGTCTTATACATTTCTTCATCAGAAAATTTAGACTCTTTCTGCATCAAATCAAATATTGCCCGCGGCTTTATTGGACTATTGATTCTGAACTCAACTTTTTCTTGTGTTCTATTAAGATTCTTTAATCCGTAGCCGGTATTGTTAAATCCAACAACGTCAAAATTTCTGGAAATTTTTGCCATTGTTTCAATATAAATTTTAGTCGGCTCAAGCAAAACTTTTCCCAAAGTAGAGCCGTCAAATTTGTAATCCAGGGAATATTTTCCTTTGTATCTTTTTTTAAATTCAGCCCTGGTTTCAAAATCTCCGTTCAATAAGTTTAATCTTAAATCAGTGTATCCGTTTGAATGGGGACCTGAGCTTTTCAGCGCAATTATTTTTTGCCCGGGCTTTATCTTCTGCCGGTTGAATTTTTTCTTGTCAATAAATCCAATCATGCATCCGCCGATGTCAAAACCGTATCCTGTTGCGGAGCTTATCAGCTCATCAACGGAAGCCGTCTCGCCTTTTCCGAAATTAATTCTGACGGAGTTTCTTAAAATAGAAGATGAATTGCACTGCTCCAGCCCCTTTACCACGCCTTTAATCAGGTCTCCGGTGAATTTCTCCTCCTGAAACTTGCTTTGGCATGCAAGATAGTCCATAAAAAGAAAGGGGCTTACTGCGCCTAAAGTCGCCAAATCATTCGCCGACATGGCAACGCAGTCGATTCCAATTGTGTCAAATTTATGCATCGCCTCGGCAACAACAACTTTTGTCCCGACTCCGTCAATTGCAGTCGCAATGTAATGTTTTGGGAAAATTTCATTGTTCTCGAACAATTCCGCAAACATGCCTTTGCTTTCTTTCAGCATGTCCTGTTTTAGAGAAGAGGGAATCACTTTTTTTATAGCATCAACCGCTTTCGATTCCGTGTTTTGGTAGCTTGGGCTCATAACAAAGAAATAATAATTGGTGTTTATAAAGTTTTCATTTTTTAGCTTTTGATTTTTTATGCCTCCAATACTCCCAAGCTATCGGCATGAATGAAAATATTATGATAACAATTATAACAATAGAAAAATTATTCTTCACAATCGGTATATTCCCAAAATAATACCCGCCGAAAACAAACAATGCAGTCCATACAATTCCGCCAACAATGTTATACAAAAGGAAATTTGAGTATTTCATCTTTCCTACTCCTGCAACAAATGGCGCGAAGGTTCTTACAATCGGGACAAATCTGGCCAGAACAAGGGTTTTGTTCCCATACTTGGAATAAAATTTGTGTGTCTTGTCCAGGTATTCCTTCTTAAAAATTTTAGGATATCTTTCGAATGCTTTTGAGCCCAAAAATTTTCCAATCGAATAATTTATTGTGTCGCCCAGAATCGCAGCAACTGCAATTATGGCGAAAACCCACATGACATTCAAAGCCCCGATGGCGGCAAATGTTCCTGCCGCAAACAGCAATGAATCACCCGGAAGAAACGGCGTGATAACCAATCCAGTTTCCGCAAAAATTATCAGGAACAAAAATAAATAGGTCAAAGCGCCATAATTTTGTATAATGACACTCAGATATTTATCAAGATGCAGAATAAAATCAATAAAATTTTTTATAATGCTCATCTTGAATTAGATTCCCATTGAGCTGTAGCCGGCATCAACGTAAATGACCTGGCCGGTTATGCCCGTCGATAAATCGCTGCACAGAAACAAAGCGCAGTCAGCAACTTCATCGGCAGTTATGTTTCTTTTTAGCGGGCTTTTGGCCACATAATTCAGAAGCATTTCTCCAAGCCCCGCTATTCCGGACGCAGCCAAAGTTGCTATTGGGCCTGCGGAAATCGCATTGACTCTTATTTTCTGCTCACCAAGGTCAGACGCCAAATATCTTACGCTCGATTCAAGGGCGGCCTTTGCGACGCCCATTATGTTATACCCCGGAGTTACTTTTTCGCTTCCGAGATAAGTCATTGCGATTATCGAGCCGCCGTTTTTCATCATGGGAACGGTTCTTCTTGTCAGCTCTGCCAAAGAATACGAACTTACTTCATGTGCAACCTGGTATCCCCTTCGGTCAATGTTCATGTACTTTCCCTGAAGGTGCTCTCTTTTTGCGAAAGCAATGCTGTGAACTAAGAAATCAACCTCTCCGAACTCTTCCTGCACTTTCTTAAAAAAAGCATCAAGCTGGGTGTCATCAACAACGTCACATTTCATGTGCAATGGATTGTTCAAATCTTTCATCAAAGGCATGAACAATGGCTCCACCCTTTCCTGGTAAGCTGCAAAAATCCGGCATCCCGCATCGTTTAATCTCTTTGCGATATGCCATGCAATGCTCTTGTCATTTGCGATTCCGAAAACAACTGCTTTTTTTCCTGCCAGATTGATTGAAATTCCCATATCTTCATTCCTCCTGAATTTTTTCCAAAAAAATAGTTTTCTTATGCTGCGTCTAAGAAATAATCTTACTTTATAAATATTGCTCTGCAGCCTGAACTTGAATGGGAGTTTTTGCATATTGGTATTGCTTCCGGATAATTACGCTATTTTTAAGCTTAATGGGTGCTATTTGGGCTGGAATTGTTTGTTCACAGGCCCAAAACTTAAAATTCAGTTTTATGCACAAAATATTTTATGTGTTTCATAAATCCAGATTTGACTTCAGCAAAAGATGAATTATTTGGATTTTTGTAAGGGCAGAATTGTTGTCATGTTCGTGGCAACATCTGCTTAAATAGAAATCACTCTCACGGCTTTCCGAGGGTTATCAATGGATTATAAGGCATTTGCAGTGGGTGATACAGGGCCGCGTGCTGGCACAAAACTTGTTGGACTGGAGTATGTCATAGGGCGAGTAAGATTAAGCCGGTTTGATATTCAAATTCAATCTACTTTTTCAAGTGTTGGCGAACAAAATAAAGTGGGAATAGTTGCAAGAAACAACGGAACTACATACGTGGGAGAGATTCCATTCACAGATTTAGATGAGGCGGCTAACAGCCTGACAAGGGAAGCTGAACAGGCAAAAGCCAAAGCCATTCAAGAGGCAAGAAAAGAGCTCCTGCCGCACGCCGAGTTAATCTTAAGAGCCAGAGAAGCTTACAAAAGAGTTCTTGAAACAGCACTCACGACACGGCCTCCAATTGATATTTTTAAGTATTTAACAAAGCAATGATAATATTAAATTAGAGATATAATTAAATCAGCCTCTCTTCTTCCATCTGCTTCAGTTTTTTAACCCGGTCTTCTCTTTTTTTATCATTAAATGTTTTAACATTCATTGCCTTGTGAAAATTAAGCATGCTGCAGTAATCCGGCCCGCACATCGAGCAGAAATCTGATTCCGTTCCCAAATCGCTTCTTATTTTTCGCGCAGTTTCCGGGTCAAGGGACAGCGCAAACTGCTTTTCCCAGTCAAAATCAAACCTTGCTTTTGAAATTTCATCATCCCTGTCTCTTGCGCCGGGAATTCCTTTTGCAATATCAGCCGCGTGAGCTGCAATCTTGTAAGCGATTATTCCCTGCTTGACTTCTTCAGGTCCCGGCAATCCGAGATGCTCGGCAGGAGTTACATAACAAAGATAATCCGCGCCATATTGCCCGGCAACAGCCGCGCCAATTGCTGACGTGATATGATCATAACCCGGCGCAATGTCAGTAACCAAAGGCCCAAGAACATAAAATGGGGCATTGTGGCAGTATTTTTTTTCCAAATCAACATTTAATTTAATTTGATGCAGCGGAATGTGGCCCGGCCCTTCAATCATGACTTGGCAGTCCCTTTTCCATGCTTTTAATGTCAAATCTCCAAGAATTTTCAATTCCTCAATCTGTGCTGCATCGGTCGCATCGTGCAAACATCCCGGCCTTAATGAATCCCCCAGCGAAAATGTTACATCATATTTTTCAAAAATATCGCAAATCTGCCCGAACTGGGTGTAAAGCGGATTTTCTTTATCGTGCATGAGCATCCATCTCGCGAGGATTGCCCCTCCGCGTGAAACAACTCCGGTAATTCTTCCTTCAACCAATGGCAAAGTTCTCTGCAAAATGCCGGCATGGATTGTCATGTAATCCACTCCCTGTTTTGCCTGCAGCTCGATTGCGTCCAGCCAGTCTTCCGCTTTGAGATTTTCTAATTTTCCGTTTACAGCTTCAACAGCCTGGTAAGTCGGAACAGTTCCAATAGGTATGGGGGAATTTTCAATAATCGTCTGCCTTATTACATTCAAATTTCCGCCGGTGCTCAAATCCATCGCAGTGTCAGCACCGTATTTTATTGCATACTGCAATTTTTTTAATTCCTCTCCGACACTCGCCCTTATTTTAGAAGCTCCGATATTTGCATTGATTTTTGTCTTCAGTCCCTTGCCTATTCCAATCGGATGCAATTTTTTGTGATTAATGTTTGCAGGAATTATAATTGTTCCTTTAGAAATCTCATCCCTTAACCATTCAACGTTAACATTTTCCTGCCCGGCAACATACTTCATCTCTTTTGTTACAGTGCCGTCTCTTGCATATTTTAACTGTGTAGGCATGTGTTTTGAAAATTTAAGTGCTTTATAAAGATTTTGGATTCAATAATAAAAAGAATTATTTATAAAAATTTGCGCTTATATTCAGCAGCATCTGAGAAATTTCCTTGCCTTTTTCGCTCAGGGCGTAGCAAACTCTTTTTTGATTGTTGATAACTGTCTTTTCCACCAGCCCAAGAGCCTCAAGCAATTTTAGTTTCTTGGAAAGCGCGCGGGATGTAACTTTCAGGCTTTTTTTAATCTTTGAAAAGGGCATATGCTCATAGAGCAATAGGAAAAGCAGCAATGGAACTATCCATTTTTTGCCCAATGTTTCCATGAATTCAAATAACAGGTTATAGTTTTGCAGCATTTTAGTATACGATGAGATACTAACACTTAAATAGGATTTTACTTAATTGCAATTCATAAAACATTGATCTTATATAAAATTTTCGATTCAAACTCGGTGATATTATGAAAATTTTTTTCGCAAGCCAGTCATTTTATCCGCACGTTGGCGGAGTATCCACATATTTGCTTAATCTAGCCAAAGGGCTGATGCAAAGAGGCAATGAAGTCATTGAAGTGCACCTGAGGACCCCTAACGAGTCAAGCGAAGAAACCGTCAAGGGAATAAAAGTATTCAGGATACCCAAAGAGCCGTTAAAGGAAAATTTGCTTAAAGGCTACAGCAATTTCAAGGAAAGAATCTACAAAGAATGCCATGGCGAAGGGGAGCTGTTCAAAAAAGAACCATTGATAACATATGGGTATGACGAGTACAATCAAATAAACTTATCCATTGGAAAGCAGATAGAAGAACTTCTTGAAAAGCATCCTACTGAGATAGTCCATATTCACGATTTCCAGCTCTTATTGATTTACAGGAACACTCCAAGAGGAATCCCAGTTATATTGACTTGGCACATTCCATTTATAGATTCTATATCAAAGCACCTCAAGCAGTTTCTGATTAAGCATATGAAAGAATTTGACAAAGTGATTTTTTCCTGCGAAGAATATGCAAAATCGGCTGTAAAAGCAGGCTTGCCTCATGAGAAAGTGGAAATAATTCATCCGATTGCAAACACTATTTTATTCAAGCCTAAAGATGTGGGGAATGAGATAAAAAAGCTCTATAGAATCCCAGAAGACTGCAGGATTATTTTATGCGTCCAGAGAATTGACTCAAAAAGCGGCCATGTGCAGCTAATCAAGGCCATGCCAAGAATAATTGAAAAATTACAAAAAGTCAAGCTAATGTTTGTCGGTGGCGAGTCTATGACAAGCAAGATATCGCACGAAAGAGATGCCTACCAAAATGAGGTACGCGAGTTGATTAAAAAGCTTAAACTCGAAAAGGATATAATTTTTACGGGAAGCGTCGATTATGAAAAACTCCCCCTTTACTATAATACTGCGGATATAGTTGCCTTGGCTTCTAAAAACGAAGGGTTTGGCCTGGCTTTGACAGAAGGCATGTCCTGCGGAAAGCCAGTGATAGGGACAAATGTCCCGGGCATCGCCTTGCAAGTAAAAGACGGCGTGAATGGGTTTTTGGTGGAAGTCAGCGATTACGAGAAAACAGCCGACAAGCTGCTCAAATTGCTGGCAGACGGCAAGTTAAGGGAAAGGATGGGAAAAGAAAGCCTGCGCATTGTCAAGTCAAAATTTGAAATGCCAAAAGGGATTGACAAGCATCACCAGCTCTATATGGGGCTGTTAAAAGAAAAAACCGACTGGCGGCTTGAAAAGATAAAACTCGATGACGTGTCCGCCATCATAACGGATTTTGACAGGACCATCACAAATAAGCCGGGAGTTGTAGATGAAACAATTTTAAGAGAGCTGGAATCATTAAACAAGCCCTTGTTTCTTGTTACCGGAAGAGAAGCCGAATACGCAAAAAAACTTTACAAGAAATATCCTATATGGGATTGCATAATTGCAGAAAATGGAAGTTATGTATATTTTCCAACTAGCGAGCTTGCTTGGACATTCACATCAGAAAAATTCGAGGAGGCAAAAAGAATGCTCAGGATGAGCGGGTTTCCCGCAAATTTCGGCAATGCTGTAATAAGCGTTTCAATAAAGCTTGAGCAGAAACTGGCTGATTTGCTTGAAAGTATAACAGGATATCTCGGCTTCAGGACAAATGTAGACGAAGTCATGGTATTGCCAAGAGGAATAGACAAAGGTGTCAGTGTTAAGCTGGCTTTGAATTATCTCAGCTTGGATCCTGAAAAGACCATAATAATCGGCGACGGAGAAAACGACATAGATTTGTTTACCATACCTGGATTCAAGATTGCAGTTGCAAACGCCGCTGACCGGCTCAAGCTTTTCGCGGACGAAGTCACTAAAAAGCCTTCAACCGAGGGCATTCTTGAGATAATAGAAAAGCTAAGGATGTAGTTTTTAATTAAAATGGTATTGGATAATAACATAATAAACATCGAAATCATCATTGCAATAGCTGGCATTGTATGCTCGTTCGTAGTTGCTAAGCTATTCTATTTTATCTTTAACAAGTACATAAAAACCCTGACAAAAAAAACTAAAACTGACATTGACGACAGACTTCTTGCAGCTTTAGAAAGACCATTTGTAATTATCATTGTCCTTATTGGAATATATTTTTCATTGCTGCAGATTGATTATGTAAGACAGTACATAGAAATCCTGAATGACCTATTTTTTGTTCTGGGCGTGCTATGGGCTGTTTTTGTCCTGCATCGGCTCACTAAAGTCGCGATGGAAAAATGGATTTCTGTCAATCCTGCCTTTCAGAATATGCCGAAGCTCGTTATAAAAATAGCGAATGTCTTTGTTTATTTCATCGGGCTTATAATACTCTTAAAGCATTTTAATGTCGAGATAACTCCATTGGTGGCGACATTGGGGATAGGGGGCATTGCAATTGGATTTGCTTTACAGGATACTCTTTCAAATTTCTTTGCAGGATTGCATATTATTTCTGACAAGCCCATAAATATCGGAGATTTTATTGAACTGGAAGGAGACATTAGCGGCTATGTTGAAGATATCGGATGGCGCTCCACCAGAATAAAGACTTTGCCAAATACATTGGTTATAGTGCCGAATTCAAAAATTGCTTCATCAATTATAAAAAATGACTCTTTGCCGGTTCCAGAGATGAGCATAGTAATACAATGTGGTGTCGCTTATACTTCTGATTTGGAAAAAGTGGAAAAAGTAACCATAGAAGCTGCAAAAAAGATACAAAAAAATGTGCAAGGGGCTGTAAGAGATTTTGAGCCATTTATAAGATACCATACGTTTGGGGATTCTAATATAAATTTTTCAATAATACTCAGAGTCCAGACTTTCGTTGATAAATATCTTGTGACGCATGAATTCATTAAAGCATTAAAGAAATCCTATGACAAGGAAGGAATTGAAATTTCATGGCCAGTCAGGAAGATATATTATGGAAATGCTGATAGCTAAACGTACATTAAAATGGCAATAGTCGACACCGATAAGCTGCTTGGGGAAGTCTCATTTCAGAACTTCCTTTTGTTTATTTTCGTAGTTATACTTTCTGTTATTTTGGGCAATATCCTGAGGCTCTTGATAGTTAGGTTTCTTAGAAATAAAACAAAGCCGGTATTTTACAAAGCACTTTCAAGAGCAGCGATGTATTCTATTTATTTTGTAGGCTTTTATTTTGCTTTTCAAAAAATCCTTAATTTTAACATACCTGCATTTTTAGCTGCATTGGGAATTTTGGGGATAACCTTTCTTTTGACCATGCTGCCAGTCCTGCAGAATGTATTTGCTGGAATTGTCCTATCGCTTGAAAGGCCGTTTCGTGAAGGCGATATAGTGGAAGTTGACGGAGCCATATGCATTGTTAAGGACATCATGCTCAGGAAGACATTTTTGAGGTCATTGGACGGGAAAATCATTATAGTGTCCAATATAAGATTTGTCACGGGAAGCGTCATAAATTACAGCCAGGGGGAATTCATCAGGGTTGATTTGGATATTAATATTAAAAATGATTTAAATTACCAAAAAGCAATAGATATAATAAATAAGATACTCCGTGAGGAGCCAAATATTCTGCCCCATGTGCCGAAAAAGGAGTTCAGCGTAATACAAAAATTCTTCGTAATGCCAAAGAACATCAGCGTGCTTGAGCCAAAAATTTTCATACAGCACGTGGACAAGGACAGGGTGACATTGCAAGTCTGGTTCTGGATTTGGGACATTTTGAGGAAAGAAAACATCGTTTCAAATTTTTATGAGACCCTGCTGCAGGAGTTCAAAAACAATAAGATAAGTTTTGGGTGAATCCCCTTATTTTTGCTAAAATCAGTTATCCGCCTTTTGATGGCGCTCCAAAGTGCTGCGCAAAAACCGCATAGTGGGGCAGCTTGTGTTGGTTATGTAATTATTTTTTAAAGTGTACACCCTCTTGCCATAATCAATGCCTTCACCTTGCATTGCCTTTGAAATGCCCCGATAGTAAGCTCTGATTGCCAACTCTTCTTTTCCTTTAGATTCTAACAACATTCTATCAAACCAAAGCACGGCAACTTTGGCTGCCCTGAATGGGTCAAAATAGTTATCATCTTCCATCCCTATTCCATAAATTCTTCGCATTGCCTTCCTTGTGCTGTCTGTTGCTCCGGAAAGCCCTAAATCCCTTGTTCCGTCTTTGTTTACCGTAAGCCCGCGATGCTCAAACCACGATTCTGTCATTACTATTGCTTTAACAATATCTGCGAGATGCTTTGCGTCAAACCCAAATTTATTGCCAATTCTGTGGTAATCCGACCAATAGTCTACCATTTTCATGTATGCCATCGCCCTGATTAATGGCGGGATATAATCCCAGTCATTATGAGTCATGCACTGCCATTGTGTGTTGTCGGAAATCAGATGACCATATTTTTCAATCATTTTTTCAATGCCACTATGCCTTAATTCTTCTGGGAGAAAATCCCAATCGTCAAAGTAAGTGTTCCTCCAGAAAAATCCATCACTTTCTATATCACGTCTTGTAACGACTAATGGAATTTTTGTCCAGTTTGCTGTTATTCTGGCTTCCAAAGGTTTATCATCAATTAAGGCAGAATATGCTGATATAGGTGGAATTCTTGGAATTAATTCCACAGAATTTAGCTCTCCAGCTAAACCAAGAGATAAGCAAGCCCCTATTGCAATAATTTTTTTCATTGCGGCTTAAAATGCACAGCATTTCACTAATTAATTTTATTACTTTTAAGTAATAGAAGAGCTATTATAATAAATTTTCTTAATTATTGTCTCAATTTTAGGCAGTATTGAACTCTAACGAAGCACCAGTCTTTTCAGATATTTGGCAGCTCCTAAAACATCATCTGCTATATTTCCTGTGTAGTATTCGATTATCTTCATGTAGTCATAAAGGTGCCTCGTAATCAGGAAGTTCTTCCTTACATGCTCTTTTCCAGCAATGCCCATTTGAGTTCGCAGCTTATCATCCCTTAGTAACTTCACACACCAGTCAGCTGCTTCCCTTTCATTCCTTGCCAAAGCTCCAGTCTTGTTATGTATAATCTGGAGCGGAATCCCGCCTGTTCTTGTTCCGACTACAGGTGTTTCTTTCCAAAGCGCTTCTGAAACCGTAAGCCCAAAACCTTCTCTCTTTGAGTTTTGAAGTACCACATGCGATGCCCTTTGCAGTGCATTCACAAGCAAGTCATCCTTCTTTGTAAGGATATGCACATCTTTCATTTTTCCAGCTTCTTTGACGACCTTGTTGTAAATCTCAGGCCCTTCAGGATCATCTGTTGCCATATCTCCAATCATGACGAGCCTTGCATCAGCTCTTTCTTTGACTCTTTTGAATATCCTGAGAACTCCAAGAGGATTCTTCCATTTGTCAAATCTTGAAACTTGTGTTATAATTGGCTTGTCAACTTTTATGCCCTCTTTCAACAAAATCCTATGAGATTGCCCTTGGCTTAATTCCTTGTTCTTAAGCGACAAAGGGTCTATGGAAGGGGCTACAAAATACTGCGGAATATTCAAGTCTCTTTTCCTGTATTTTGAGAGTGAAAAAACAGCGCCATCATATTGGCTTGCAAAATTATGGAGAAATTTCCAGACATTCCTGTCTGCATTTTTTATCTGTATGTGGCTCCTCCAAATCCACGGCTGCTTTCTTTTATTTGCAAACTTAATAAGCCCGAGAGGCTGCGGGTCATGGATAAAGACCAGGTCATGCTCGCGGAAATGAAGCATCAGGGCATTTCTTTCAAGCTCGTCAAGATAAATCTTTTTGTCTCTCTCCGTAAAACTTACCTTCTCGCCTTGCAGGGCGTTGTGAAATTTTTTTGTGACATCAAAAAAAGAATGGCTGCCTTTAAGAAGCCTCCAGTCTGTATCAAGACCCAATTGGTTCATCAGCACAACCATGCTATTTAGAATTTCCGCAACCCCTCCGCCTGAGTAGGTGGAATTTACATGCACGATATGCTTGCCTTCCAATTTCACTGCTAAATTTTTTATCTCTTCTACTTTTTCTTTTCCGATAAATTTTTCATAATCCTCGATTTTTGGAAGCATGAATGAGAACAGAAGGAAATTCTATAAATAACTTTTTATTTTGGACCGGTTTCTTGGTATCCTGAAGTATACTCACCATTTTATAACACGAATTGACAAATTAAGACTATGGAAAATCCGGCAAAAAGGCCGCTGAAGAAGTCGTTGACGGGGTTTGAAGTAGAGATGTTCACTATAAATAAAAAGGGATGTATTGTTAATAGTGCAGACAATTTCTTGAAGCGCGCAAAGAGTGACAAAAATCTTACTCTCAAAAAAGAGATTTCACGAAACATAATTGAAATCGCAAGTTATCCCCATGAAACAATCCAAAATACCATGAACAACCTCCTGAAAGAGTTGGAGTACGCGGTTGACATAGGCGAAAAGGAAAATGTGCTGTTATGCCCGCTTGGAGCGTATCCGGGAAAGTTTAATCCAAAAATGAGAGACGACCAGAAATACAGCATAAAAAAATCTATCTTCGGCGCGCAAAAATACAAAATAGAAGGAAGAATCTGCGGATTCCATTGCCACTACACGCTGCCAAGAGGAATTTTTGATTCCCAGCTCAGGATTTTAAAAATGATTGTGAGGTCCAAAATAAAAGACAGCTTAGTCAACAGCTATAATTTTCTTATAGCCGCTGATCCTGCACTGACATGCTTTATGCAATCCTCGCCGTTTTATCAGGGCAAATACATGGGAAAAGACTCCAGAATTATTATGTGGAGGGGGGGTGAGGCGTTGAACAATATGTCTGGGCTTTATGCGAATTTCGAGGAATTCGGCGGTTTGCCGCACTACAAGATTACTGCTCTCGATATAATGGATTTGATAACGACAAGATATGAAAAATGGAAATCATACATCAAAAGCCTAGGGCTTAACATAAAAGTGCTGTCTTTGTACGGTTCAATACTATACACAACTTGGAATCCTGTAAGAGTGAGCCCCCATGGGACACTTGAACACAGAGGCATGGACATGAACCATCCGATTTACATTGCAGGTGCAGGAGCAATAATAAAATGGGTGCTGAAAAGGCTTCAGGAGGAGTATTATGCGGTTGTGCCGTCTGAAATAGGGATAAAAGAGCCATTCAAAGTCGAGGGTGATACTATCTATATTCCGCCATACACTTATGTGCAAAATGAGCTGCAAAAGCTTTCCGCTTATAAGGGGCTTGAAAGTGACATAGTTTATGATTATTGCAGGAGATTCCTGAAATTAGCCGAGTCAACAATGCCAAAAGACCGCCTGAAGCTGATTGAGCCGTTTAAGGTTATGCTCAGCAAGAGAAAAACGATTTCCGACGAAATTATTGATTTCGCGGGGAAAAAAGGATTTAAAAGAAGCGATAAAGGCATTTCAAACAGGCTGGCAGCGGAGATTGCCCTACACCACTCGGAGAGGCTTCTTAAAGAGATTACTTCAACAGAAAATATCATCAAAAATTATATAGATTAAAAAAATTGAGAATGGGGCAGAAGTCAGTATTACAAAGAAAAAAAGCCCTGTTTTGATTGTTGACCTAGCGATATCGCGTAAAAACAGAAAAAGTTAGCAAAATATTTTTATATTGGCTATAATTTTTGATTTGTATGGCAGAAACACTATTATCATCAATAGAATTCCAGATGAGTTTATTATTATTTGTGGCTCTTGCAGGATATCTTTTGGCCTCAAGAATAAATCAGTCTGCCGTAATTGGAGAAATTTTAGTTGGCATAATAATCGGGCCCAGCTTGCTTGGACTGATAACTTACACTGATTTTGTGGCGAGCGTTGCGCATTTAGGGGCAATAATCTTATTGTTTGTAGTCGGGCTTGAATTCAAATTAAAGGATATTTTTAACCTAAAGTATACTTGGATTGCATTATCAGGAGTGATAGTCCCCTGGGTAATGGGGTATTATCTTGCAAAATTATTCGGCTATGACTTTGGAAGCGCAGTATTTGTAGGAACGGCTCTTACGGCAACAAGCATTGCGATAACTGCAAACGTCCTTCGTGAAATGGGAAAGCTGCAAACAGACGCAGCGAAGGCAATTATAGGGGCAGCAGTTATTGATGATGTATTAAGCCTCCTTGCCCTTTCAGTCTCAACTCAAATCGTAGGCGGCACTTTCTCTGTTGGCTCAACTGCAATAATCCTCCTAAAATCGATAGCTTTTCTGGGTATTGGCTCCTATGTAGGACTAAAATTCCTAAGCCCTATGGTCGAGAAGCTGGACACAAGCAATATCGCGAAAAAGTTTCCGGAGTTTGTTTTCATTTTTGCAATGATGCTCGCTTTCCTGTATGCAATGATTGCTGAAGTCATACACTTGTCTGCAATTGTCGGCTCGTTTCTTGCAGGAATGGTTCTTGAAGGAGCATTAGTTAAGCATGGGAAGGATTACAGGGAAGGAGCGGAATATTTGCACATAATTTTTGCATCCATATTTTTTGTATCATTAGGCATACTTGCAGATGTCAGGGCATTATCATTAAATGTGATTTGGTTCCTTTTGGCACTGACAGTTATTGCTGTAATTTCAAAAGTTATAGGCTGTTATATACCGGCAAAGCTGCAGGGCTTGTCGCACAAGGATTCATCAATAGTGGGATGGGGAATGTCACCCAGAGGGGAAGTTGCAATGATTGTTGCATTGATAGCGCTTAATGCAGGGCTGATAAAGCAGGATATTTATGTCTCGCTTGTTCTGATGAGCTTGTTGACGACAATAATCACGCCGATTGTTTTAAGAAACTGGCTGTATAAAACTGGTTAATTCTTAAATGCTGATTCCTATTAAGAGTATTATATAAATTCCAATTGTATTAAGGACATAAGAAATGATTGTAAACATCTTCATTGAAATATGCTTAGTAATTGCAAAAAGCGCCACTCCAATTTCATCAGGCAGGGGAGAAGCAATTATAAATCCGGCAAATACGGGAATAAGATATTTTTTGAAGATATTTGGAATTTTTTTATTCACTTTGCTTATTAATTTTTCATGCATTAGCCTGCTGACCTCCTCCGCAAAAGAAACACGCAAGAATTTAAAAATTATCAGGTCGCCAATTAATGCGCCTAATCCGCCAATAAGGCCGGCAATCCAGATATTCTGCTCTTTTGCCAATACTAATAAAATAACAGTCGCAGGAGCCGCGGTAAACCCATAAACAAAAAATATGCCGGATATGAATGTCCCAAGGTAACCTGCTGAGGATAAGAAATTCTGAAGAGGGGGATAAGTCTTGCCGTAAAATATAATGTAGGCTATGATAACAGTTATGAAAAGCAAAAGAAACTTTGGATATTTTTCCATATAAACTCTTGCCGTACGGGCTGCATGATTAGTAGCATATCTCATAAAAAATCTAGAACACTTTTACTATTTAAATGTTTCCTTTTTGTATACTAGTATAGGAAAAAGTACAAAGAATTTATAATCAAATCTTAACCGGCAGGACTACAACCGTTATTCCTTGGTTATACAATCTTCTCTGGACTGCAAACAAAGTGTAGTTATGTAACAGCCTGTTGAAGAATGATTCTTTGGGAAAAACAATCTGGCCCCCGAAAAATGTTGACTTGGGAAATCTTTTCAGCAGCTTGGGAGTTATTTTTGAAACTTCATCAACAACATCTATTCCGATTGCAAAATACCCTTCTGAATAATACCCCTGGGCCTGCATCATGTCTACGTACCTGTTGACTTCCCTTTTGGTCTGCATCTTTAGGTGCTCCAGCTCTTTCGTTCCCTTAAAATTTCCTGCATCTATAGCTCCAACCTCTACAAAAACAAAATTTTTGAAAACGTGCTTGAAAGTGTGTGTTATATTTTTTAGCGTGTGTATTCCGATTCCGTTGAATCCCCTTACAAGAATGACTGCGGTCTTTGATTTTGGATTGAAATTTGTTCTTTTTATTTTTGGAACAATGTCAGACAGCGACTCATGGCTGCTGAGAATTCTGGAATCGAGATTTTTTATAAGCCTGCTGGTAGAGTTATAATGCTTTTTTATCAGCAGAACCACTCCAATGAGCGCTCCGGTAATAAGTAAGGTTATCCATCCGCCCTCGTTGAATTTTAGGATAGTTACTGCCAAAAGTATGAACGCGCTCAATACCAATCCAAATCCGTTGATAAATAATTTTTTGTACCTGCCCTTGGTCAGCGGGCTGGCTTTGAGCCAGTATCTTACCATGCCAAGCTGTGCCAGAACAAAAGTTATAAACACGTTTATACTGTAAAGAACAACCAGGAAAGTTATAGAGCCGCGGGTCAGGAGCATCATTATCAAGGCAGATATTCCCATAATTATAACCCCGTTTCTGATAATAAACCTGTCGCTTAAAGCTGCAAATCTTGTCGGCAGCCAGTGGTCAACTGCCATGTTTGCAAGAACTCTTGGACCTCCAAAAAATCCTGTCTGGGCGGCAATTGCAAGAAGCGCTGCTTCAGACAAAAGGGATATTAAAATAAGAAAATAGCCGTATGTGCCCCATTGCGCAGCTATTTTAGTAAATAGCACGGCGTTCAAAGTTTTTCCTGCCACAGGGGTTACGTGATAAAACAGGTAAGCCAGCATTAATCCGACTGCGGTAAACGCCAGCGAAACTGCCATATACCTCATTGTTCTTTTGGCAGTCTTGACTCTGGGCCTTCTGAGAATAGACATTCCGTTGCTCACAGCTTCAATTCCGGTATAGGTTCCGGCTCCCATGCTATATGCGTGCAATATCAGGAATAAAGCCCCCAGAAATCCCAATTGGAGAAAAGTGCCTTGCGTTTCTGTGACTGTCGCAACTGCCAATTGGGAATAGCTCATTGGGTGAACCAATAACGCGTAGGCTATAATAAAAGCGTGAGTCACCACAAATGTGACAAATATCGGCACGAGAGGGACTATTGATTCCTTAACACCTCTTAGGTTTATAATCATCAAAAATACTAAAGAGCCAACCGCAAACCACAGCTTTAACGGCTGAAAGGCCAGCGGGAAAAAACTGAATATAGCGGCTGCTCCTGCAGCAATTGAAATAGTGATTGTAAGAACATAATCTATTATCAGCGCGCTTCCGGATATCATTCCAAAAACCGGTGACAGCAAGTTGCTTGCAACTGCATATCCGCCTCCGCCGCTTGGGAACTCTTCTATAATCTGCGAATAGCTTGCGCTTATTACAAAGATGGTTATTGCAGATGCCAGAGCTACAAAGATTCCCAAATATATATGCCCTTGCAGGGCTAAGAACGCCTCTTCGGGACCATATGAGGAGGATGACAGCGCGTCTGCCCCCAAACCAACCCATGCAAAGAACGCGATTAATGACAGCTTGTGGAAAAGCCGGTTGTCGTGAGGGTTATGGGGGCGCCCTACAATAGCTGTCTTAACTTTATGCAAAAAATGATGCTTGTGTGCATCCTGTGAGCTTTTTGAGTGCTTAACGGCCATAATCTTACCCCACTTAACCAATTAAAATATTTTAAGCAGTGGAGTAATTAATGTCAACATTTAAGGGTTGTGGAAAGACGGGCTTTGTGTAAAAAGTAGGTTAGCATCAACAATGCGAAGGCGATTTATTAAACTATTAACAACTGACAGGGGGACATCCCTTACGGGGAAGTCAGTTTATCTGAAAACATATTCAGCCTGAGCCGATGCTAACCCGAGCGAAGCGAGTTTTTACACAAAGCCAGAAAGACGCCTTATTGAACAGAATCAGTTTATTTAACCTATATTCTCTACTAGCACTGGACATTTGCGTGTGAAGTTTATAAAGGAGAAGTTCTCACATTATTTCAAGAAAAATAAAACCGGTAAGATAACCGGCATTCCAGAAGATTCAGACCCTCATAGGTTACTAAAGCAAGGCAATCTATGATAAATCAATTGATTGTGAAAAACTATTTCTTTAATAAATCCCTAATAAATGGTTTTCAGGTGACTACATTTCATCTATTTTGTAGACACCCAAATTCCAAGAAATCAAACCCCAAACTCTTTCTTCCACTGCCCGCAGACCATCTCAGTTTTTTTTGAAGCAATCCCAATGTAATTCTCAGGATTGTAAAGAATTTCAATCTGCCGTTTATTTAATTTTTTCAGATAAGGCTGGATTGATCTATCTTTTTTAACCAATTCAATAAGAGGCGTTTTTTCAACCTGCGATTTCAAAGTCATCTCCCTGGCGTATTCATGAGCATCAGGATGGCCTTGGGCGGCAAGCAGAATATAAAGCGGCTCTGCCGCAATCATCTGCTTGTTTAGATTAAAATTACGCTGCATGTTTGCCTTGTCAACAACGAGGTTTGACATTATTTTTTCCAACCTTACAATTGAAACATAAAACCCGGCTAAAATCTCCGGAATAAACCGCATTGAAGCAGAGTTTGTTAAATCGCGCTGATGCTCTGATAATTGGTCCATATAAGCAGTCATCATGCGGGGCATTATTGCCTTCCACATGCTCTTAACGTTCTCAAAATTGATTGGATTGCGCTTCTGCGGCATTGTGGAAGAGCCAACCTGTTTAGCTTCAAAATACTCACCAACTTCTCCAATTTCATTCCTCTGCAAATGGCGCATATCATCTGCCAAATCCGCAATGACGCCAAAAGCAGAAACTATGCTGTTCTGGTAGCTAACCAAAAATTCCGGCTCAACTATCTGAGTTGAAATCGGAGAAGCTTTCAGCCCGAGTTCATTCATAACCTGCTCTTCAAACTTCACGGGCTCTTCAAAAAACAATGAAGATGCATTGTAAGCGCCAACAGCGCCTGCCATTTTTCCCCTTAAATTATTTGCAGCTCTCCTAATTTTCAAAATCGAAGCGCCCAGCCTGCTGACATACTGCGCAATCGCAAATCCAAAAGTTATCGGCTCGGCATGCTGCCCGTGCGTTCTTCCAATCTGTATCGCGTCTTTTTCCCTTAAAGCAATATTAATCAAAGTTGTTTCTAACTTTATCAGTTCCGGAAGCAGCACTTCATTGGTAAATGCCTTGTATCGCAAAGCGTCTGCGGTCGCAATTATATCATAGCTTGTAGAAGTGAAATGCACAAACGGGCGGGCTTCCTCGCTCACTCTGTTTCTTATTGAATTAGCCAAAGCGCGCATATTGTGCTTAATCCTGTCTTCCTCTGCATAAACTTCCTCAGGCGTGACTTGCTTGCACGCCCTTTCAACTTCATCGGCAACTTTCAAAGAGCATACTTTATTTTTTGCAAGAACTCTTGTCAAAGCTGCCTCAACCTTTAAAGAGTATTTAACAAACGCAGATTCCGTAAGGTAAGGCTGCAGCTTTTCAAAAATTTTCCTGTTCCTGCCGTAATACCTGAAGTCAAACGGGCTGATTGTATCAAACAGGTTTATCTTTTCAGAATGCTTTTTCTGCAAACTGTTGTTTGGATTTATTAGCTGAATAATTTGGTTAGTCAATTCATTTTCCGTATTAAGGACAATCACTTTTCTGTTCTTGTCATCGACTTCTTTTACAATATCATTTCTCTTGAAAATCTTGATGCACGCATGCACTTTTGCTGGCGAGCATTTTATCCTGTCAGCAATCTCCCTTATATGCAGCCTTTCCCTTGACAGAAGCTCAAGTATCTGGATGTTAATTTTTGTGAAAATGTTTGATAATTCTTCCATTTTGACCAATTTTGATGTTTTTTATGCCGCACGCCACCAAGTCGGCGGCTGACGGCAGCCCGTAGGGCGCATCCCCAGCCTTGTCAGCGCCGACGTGGCGTGCGATGCGACAGGGGACGCTCCATCCGGGATGTCGCATAGGGCAAAATTTGTCTCACAAATTTTGACCGTCGCACCGCCATAGTCGGCACTGCAATATATTTATCTACTAAATTAATAATGTTCATTATTTATAAACCTTTCGCTTTTAGAAACAGTATCGTTCACTATTTAAATACCATGCAGATACCGCAGAAGGCTACCGTGTATCTTTCCGTTGGACATTATAAAGCTCCCTTCAGACGGATTGCAGTCATTGCCCTTCAAGTCCGTGATTTTTCCGCCGGCCTCCTGTATCAGCAGCATTCCGGCTGCAATGTCCCATTCATTTGTTGAAAATATTACGTAAGCATCGCACTGCCCGGAAGCCACAAGAATCAGCTCATAAATTGCGGAGCCAAAATTCCTGATATCCAGCGTTTCATGCGCTATTCTTTTCAAGAACTCTATGCTTTTATGCCTTGTAGCGGAAACAAACTCATACAGGATAAAAGAATAGCTTAAATCAGAGTTTGATGAAACTTTAAGCCTTTTGCCGTTAAGAAAAGCGCCTTTTCCTTTTTCAGCAGAGGCAGTCAGCTTAAGGACTGGAAAATGCAGAACGCCCAGCACAACTTCATCCCGGTGTTCAAGCGCAATTGAAACTCCGAAAATCGGAATGCCCCTAAGAAAATTATGCGTTCCGTCTATCGGGTCAATAACCCATTTATAGTCTGAATCGTTGTCTTCAAATCCTGTCTCTTCAGAAAAAATGTTGTGCGCAGGAAAATTTTTTTTTATAGTTTGAATAATTACTTTGTTTGCTTCCAGGTCAGCTTTTGAAACCAGGCTTTTGTTGAACTTTTTCTCTACATCCTGATTCCTGCCAAAATATTTCAGCATAACTTTACCTGCTGAATTGGCTGCCTGCAATAAAACTTTTTTTTCTTTTGATAGGCTCATGGGAAAACAAGAAGCAGGGTATTATAAAAGGTTTTTGGGTTGCAAAAGTTTTTACTTAGGCCCTATCTCAACGAAAGTAATCGGAGAGTATAGTTCTTGATTGGGTCTTCGGCCAAAACAGTACGCCCCGGAACGCTCAAATAAATCAACAACCCTGGCATGAACTAATCTTGGCTTTACAAGCTCTTCGACCGGCATTATTTCAACCTGCCCGTTTTCATTGAAATCCACAATTGCCATTCCGGTCTGCACTCCATTTTTGAGGGCTTTGACTGCCGCTGCCCCTAATTTCTGCCCTATGTAAGAATCCGAATAGCGGGTTTCTCCACCCCTTATATCATAAGTGGGCCTTTGTGTTTTTATATCAAGCCCTTTTATGTGCCTTCTTATTCTGGGGTCATCTTTCAATCTGTCATAAACTGATTTTGCAAGCACATCCCCTATGCCGCCAAGCTTTCCGTGCCCAAAACTGTCTTCTCCAGTGGACAAATAAACTTTTTCTCCAGTAGCCGGGTTAGGAGTTCCTTCAGCTACTACCACTGTAACATAGGCTACTCCGTGGTGATTTTTCGCCCTTTCATCATATCTGTTTGCAATAAAATCTGAGGTGTGCTCTAAATTTATTGGGATTTCAGGTATCAATATAACATCAGCGCCTGCCGAAATGCCAGCCTTAAACGCAACTCTTCCAACATCCCTTCCAAAAAGTTCCACAAATCCTATGCTGCCATTTGCTTTTAAAATTGGGATGAAGTCCTCAATTACTTCACGGGCTCGATTAATTGCAGTATCAAGCCCCAGGCTGTAAACCTGCAAATCGCCATCCATAGTTTTTGGTACGCCTATAAAAATAATATCTTCCCCATAACTCCTGACGAGCTTCGGCACTACACTGAGTGTATCATCACCGCCACAGGCAATTATCGCTTCCAAGCCAGCACGCCTTGCATTCTCTATTACTTTTGAGGATACATCTGCTTTAGTATAGTTTACGCCGTCAAGTTCTCCCGTAAATTTATATGGATTTGTCCTTGATGTCTGTAAAAAAGTTCCAGTTTCTGAATGGATTCCCTGAACATCAGAAATTCTTAAAGGCCGGCGGTTGTCAATAATAGCGCCTTCCCATCCCCTCACAATACCGTCTACTTCCCAACCTTCATGTACAGCGAATCTGGTTACGGCTTCTATGACTGCATTGAGCCCCCCACAGTCTCCCCACCGGTCAATATGCCTATTTTTTTAACCAATTAAACCACAGGTTATCGGAACTAACATCCTGTTTATATAAATTTTGAATTAATATAAGAAAAATAATTACCAGCTAATTACAACTTTATCCCGCTTTTCCTCAAATTCCCTTCAATCCTTTTCCAAACATCCTCGTTCTTTGCTTCAAATTCTTTCCCTGTTATCATCTCATAAGCAGTTATATACCTTTTCGCTGCTTCTACTTTGACTTCATCCGGAATTGCAGGAATTTTTCCTTCTCCGATAAATCCTTTCTCAGAAAGCCACATCCTGACGTATTCCTTGTCCAATTTCTGCGGCTCCTTGCCTTCAGAAAATAATTTATCATAAGTATCTTTTATCCAGAATCTTGAAGAGTCAGGAGTATGAATTTCGTCAATCAAAACCAGTTTGCCGTTCAACTCGCCAAACTCGTATTTTGTATCGACTAGAATCAAATTATTTTTTGCAACCAATTTTGTTCCAAAATCAAACAAAGCCAAGGCAGTTTTTTCCATCTGCCCGTACATTTTCTCATCAACAAGCTTTCTTTTGATTATTTCTTCCCCTGAAACTGATTCATCATGGGCGCCGTGCTCCGCTTTTGTTGATGGAGTTATTATCGGCTTTGCAAGCTTCTGGTTTTTCTTCAGGTCTTCAGGCAGAATATTTCCACAGAAATTCCTAACGCCTTTTTCATAATTATACCATGCCGAAGTCGTTGTCACGCCTGTGATATACCCCCTTACGACCATTTCGACGGGAATCGGATTGCATTCTTTTGCAAGCATTACATTAGGGTCAGGGATGGAAATTATATGATTATCAATGATGTTTTTCGTTTTTTCAAACCAAAATGCAGCTGTCTGGTTCAAAACCTGCCCCTTGAACGGAATCGTGCACAAAACCCTGTCAAAAGCAGAAATCCTGTCAGTCGTGACTATAATCCTTTTTCCATCAATAGTATAATTGTCCCTGACTTTTCCTTCATATTTCTTGCCGAACTTGAAATTAGTCTTGTCTAAAGTAAATTTCAGCTGGTTTTTTAGGGTTGTGTCTGACAGCATTTTTAATTTAAAATTTTATTTTATTTATTCGCTTCCAAAACTTTCTTCCCCAGCTCTTCGTGGTATCTTATCAGCTCTTCCTCAAACTCATTGTCAAAATTCAAAATCTCAACTGCCGCAACTGCCGCGTTTGTTCCGTTATTAATCCCGACCCACAATCCGTGGTTAGTGTGCTTCAGAAAGTTCAGCGCAGCTTCCGCAGAGTCATCTTTTTTGTCAAGGAGCGGGCAGTAAATCACCAATTCATTCTTTTTTTCAACTGGCTCGTCAAAATAAGTGAATTCAATATTTACGGCGTTTTTATTCAGCTTATCAGAAAATCCATAAGCAACGCCAAATCTTTTTAATATTTCAACAGATTTTTTAACCGCATCATTATTTTTATCACCGATAATTGTAACGCTTTCATATTTCTTCATCATCTTCTCGCAGTTTTCCGCTGCAACTTTCCCTTTATTCACTCCGACAGCAAGAACGGGTATTCCGGGCGGCATCTGCGCGATAGAAAGCAATGCGTCCAATCCATGATAATTCCCTCCGCACGGAACTCCAATAACAGGCCTTAAAACTTTTGAAGCCACAACTCCGGGCAGATGCGCAGCCAATCCGGCTCCCGCAATCACAACAGAATAATCATTCTGCAGGGTTTTGTCAACATCCTTCGGAGTCTTATGCGCAGAGCTTACCCTTAAGTCAAAATCAACTTTTAACTTTTTCAGCTGAGAAGCTATTTCATCATACACTTTCCCGTCCGACTTCGAGCCGAATATTATTAATGCTTTTTTCATCGTATCACCTAAATTATTATAAATTCCTGATAATTCTCATTGGCTAATAAATCTTTGGCAGCTTTTTCAGCTATTTTTCCCGCTTCCTTTTCATTTCCGTCAATCAAAAGCCCCCACATCACGGCGCTCTCAACTTTTTTTATGTTGTTAAACCCAAGGCGGTCTTTTAGCGTGGACAATATTCCGCTGCCATCATCATCGGTGTTCTTGACCAGCACCTTTACATAATTATCTTTCTTTATTTCAAAATCGAAAGAGTGCTTGTTTGCATTTACTATAATATCAACCTTAGAAATTTTGTTTTTAAAATCTTCTTCGTTCCCATCAATTGTAAATTTATAATAAAACGACCTTTTTGCATCTTTTATTTTATTGAAACCGAGCTTTTGCAAAGTTTGCAGCGCAGTGATTGCAGTAGCGTCAGGCATTTTCAGGCTTACCACTAATTCAACAGTTTTAGGCATTACAAAACCTCTTCTTCAATATATTTCTTCATCGAGTCGAACATTTTTCTTGCAGGAGCCGGCCTCTCCATTCCTGAGATGTTTCCGGCAGACATATTTTTCAAATTTGTGATATCTGGCAGCTGCCTTACGAAAGACGCTCTTTCAGGGTGCGGCATGATTGCCATCACATTCCCTTTCTTGTTGCAGATTGCAGCAATATTATACATAGCCCCGTTTGGGTTTACCGGAAACTTGTCTTCAACCTTTCCGTCTTTTGCTGAGTATCTGAAAATTATTTGCCTGTTTTTTATTAATTTTTGCAATAATTCCCTGTCTTTTGTCACATATCTTCCCTCGCCATGGGCGATCGGAATGGGAATTACCTCATCTTTATCTATTGAATTTGTGAAAGCGCATTTATTCTTTTCCTGCTCGCTTTTGATAAAAACCCACATGCAGTAATATCCGCTGATGAAAGGATTTTTGTTTGGTGCAAGCGCCATTTCAACCTGATTCTTCAGCCCAGGTATCATTCCGCATTCAACCAGTGCCTGCGCGCCGTTGCAGACTCCCAAAACCGGCTTTCCGCTTTCAGCCTCTTTCTTTATTATCTTGAACACCGGGTCTTTGGCCGCTATAACTCCTGCCCTTATCCTGTCTTCATAAGCCCAGCCGCCTGGAATCACATATCCGTGATATTTGTTAATATCCTTTCTCTGGTTCCATCTGACAATCTTTCCATCCATTCCCGCAGCCAGCACAGCGCTAAGAGTCTCCTCCTCGCAGTTATTCCCGGGAAAATACACGACAGCGACGTTCGGCTTCTTGCTCATTCCAGCGCCTCCGCAAACCCGCTTGTCCAGGCTTCTTTCAGCTTTGAAATAGGCAAATCAATAATTTTCTTATTATTTTTTGTTATAGTAAGGTTATTTCCTTTTGTTTTCCCCAGTTTAATCAAGGGCATTCTGTAAAACTTAAACAAAACGTTTAATTTCTCAATATTCCTGTCCTCAACTTCAAAGGCAAATCCCGAGCTTTCTGAGAATAATAACTTGTCATTTCTCAAGTCAGAAAAATCCAGATTAATTTCGGCACCAATCTCGCCATCGGCATCTCCGCCCAAAATCATTTCTGAAATGGCAGTAGCCAATCCTCCGTCGGAAATATCATGGCATGATAAAAATAAGCCAGAGTTAATTGCATCGATAACAACATAAATCATATTCCTTTCTTTCTCAAAATCAATTATCGGGACAACAGCGCCAGTTTCATCACTCAAATCATAATAAACTGAGCCGCCCAATTCCTCCTTTCGCTCCCCAATCATAAACATAGTGGAATTCTCTTTTTTAATCTTCATTGTTATGGCCTTGCTGTAATCTTTCAGAACTCCGATGCACGCAATGACCGGCGAAGGATCTACAGATTTTCCGGAAGCAGACTCATTGTAAAAGCTCACATTTCCGGAAATAACCGGCACGGGAAATTTTGTTCCCTTGAAATAAAGATTCTTTGCAGCATCCGCAATTCCACGAACGCCTTCGTAAAAATCATAAAACGCTTCCGGCTTTTCAGGATTGCCATAATTTAAGCAGTCGGTTAATGCGCTTGGAACTGCGCCGACAGCGGCAACATTTCGCATTGACTCAGCTACAGCATTTACAGCCCCCCAGTACGGGTCAATCCTGCAGTATTTTGGGTTTGAGTCGCATTTAAGCGCAACTCCGAAAGTTCCGTTCTCAACGGCTTTCATCACTCCGGCATCAGCATATCCGGTTTCAATTACTGCATTTCCCATGACACTCGTGTCATAATGCTTGTAGGCTTTGGATTTGTTAGCGACGTTTGGGTGCCTTAAAACAGATAAGATTGCCTTATTGTAATCCCCCGGCTCTTTCAGGTTAGGCTCTTTGAAATTTTGTTTAGCCGCCTTTTTCTCGCGCTCGTATTTTATTCCCTCAGTCACGACTTTAATTGGGACATTGCACACTATTTTTCCCTCGTATCTGGAAATGTAATCCTGCTGCTGGGTAACCTTGCCGATGACGAAAGCCCCTGCTCCAAGGCTGATGCTGGGCAGCTCGAAATCCTCATTATAAATTTTCAGCAAAGTTTTTGTGAATGAAGGCGGGCAAATCCATGTGAACCTCTCCTGCGTTTCGGAATTTGCAATTATATGGGCGGGCAGGTTTTTCATTGAAACATTCACTTTGCTTAAATCAATGTCCGCCCCAAAGCCGGAGTCTGAGCACAATTCTGAAGTGCTGCACATTATTCCGCCGGCGCCCATGTCCTTGAATCCAAGCTCAACCTTATTTTTCTTGGCTTCTTCAAAAACGGAATATGTTGCCCTTATGATTACATTCTTCAAAAACGGATCAGGAACCTGAACAGCCCCGCGGTTGTTTTCACGGTCTTTTTCATCAAGGATTAAAGATGCAAAAGCCGCGCCTCCAAATCCTGAATTGTCCGTGCCTTTGCCGACAATTATTATGTCATAGCCTTCCGCATTTTTAGGCGCATAGCTGTGGATGATATCTTTTTCTCTGACAATTCCCAAACAGACAACATTAACCAGGCAGTTTTCATCAAAAGAATCGTTAAAATAAATATCCCCGCAGATGTTTGGAATTCCCACTGCATCGCCGTAGCCTGCAATTCCGTTTATGACTTCATTTGCAATGTACTTAACGCGATTTTTGTTTTTGCCGTTAGGATTTCCAAACCTCAAAGGGTCTGCTGTTGCAATAACTTTGGCGCCCATGCATAAAACATCCCTGATAATCCCCCCAACTCCGGTCGCAGCGCCTTCATAAGGAACAACCTGCGACGGGTGGTTATGGCTCTCGTGGCTGACTACAATACCATATCTTTCCCCGTTCAAATATCCTAATTCTACAATTCCGGAATCTTCAACAGGGCCAAGAATTACATTTGGGGCCTGAGTCGGAAGCAGTGCCTTCAAAACGCTTCTGCTGCTTTTGTAAGAGCTGTGCTCGCTCCACTGCGTGTTAAAAATATAAAGCTCAGTTATTGTGGGATTCCTTCCTATCAGCTCAGCAACTCTTCTTGCTTCAAAAGTACTAAGTGAAATCGCATTCTTTTTTAGAAAATCCTGCAGAGCCGTGTCGGACATGGATTTTATATCAATGAGTTCTACGTCAACATCCCCCATTTTCTCACAATAATTTGAATAAGTTAGTGGTATAAATAAGTTTTGGTCGAGCCTTAGATAACTTCCCCAATCATATAAATAGAGCCGGTTGCAACAATCAACTCATTCTTTTTGATAATTTTTCTCGCGTAATCGAGTGCATTTTTCGGATTATTGATTATTTTAGCTTTACTTTTTTTGTTGTAATTAATTTTATTAAAAATTCTCAATAATTCCTGCGGTTTGGAAGCTTTTGGATTATCCGATTTAGTAAATATTATTGAAGAAACAAGCGGATTGATTATTTTAAGCATTTCGTTAATGTCTTTTGTTGATTGGGCCCCAACAACGAAAATAAAATTTTGGATTTTTCTTGTTTCCTCAAAAATCAATAATTCCTTTTTAAGAACTTTAAACCCGTCGGGATTGTGGGCGCCGTCAATCAGGACATTTTTTTCTATAAAATCCATCCTGCCAGGCCATTCTGTTTTTTTTATTCCATTTTGAATTTGAGTTTCATTTAATTTAATTAAATTATTTTTTATTAATATTTCTATGGTGGTAAGCGCAATGTCCTTATTCTCTTGCTGGAAAGTTCCATTCAAATTTTTAAAATTAACGTAACCAAATTGTTTAGGAATAGTCAACGGTGCTTTTCTTTGCTTTGCAATTTTCTTAATAACTTTCAGGGCGTTTCCTTTTACTCCGGTAATAACAGGGACATTTTGTTTTATTATTCCGGCCTTTTCAAAAGCAATTTTCTCGACCGTGTTTCCAAGCAAATCAGTATGTTCTAATCCAATATTTGTAATAACGGAAATCAATGGAGTAACAACATTAGTTGCGTCCAATCTGCCGCCCAATCCGACTTCCAGAACAGCATAATCAACATTATTTTCCTTAAAATAAAGAAAAGCCATGGCTGTAGTTATTTCAAAAAAGCTCTGATTGGTTATGTATGGCTTTACTTTTAAAAAATAGTCAACAATTTCTTTGTCAGTTATAAAATGATTGTCAACTCTTATTCTTTCGTTGAATTTCTTCAAGTGCGGGCTGGTGTACATCCCGACTTTATACCCAGCTTCCCTTAAAATGTAAAAAATTATTGCGCAGACGCTTCCTTTTCCGTTAGTGCCCGCCACGTGAATGCACTTAAGATTTTTTTCAGGATTTCCAATACCGCCAAGAAGGTTCTGCACTCTGCCAAGCCCCAGCTTGATTTTCGGGCTTTCCATGCCATACAGGTAATCCAGTATTTTTTTATAATCCATAGCAAGTGCATAAATTAATAAATTAATAAATGTTGTCAATCGGCATGAACAAGAAATATGAACTGCAGCGAATAGCAAAAGAAATTGAGGGATGCAAAATCTGCAGGCAGGGCAAGACCGGAAAAGCAGTCCCGGGGGAAGGAAATCCTAACGCCGAACTTGTGTTTATAGGAGAGGCTCCCGGAAGAAACGAGGCAGAGGCCGGAAAGCCATTTATCGGCAGGGCGGGAAAACTGTTAAGATCAATAATAAAAAATATTGGAATTGATGAAAAGAAAGTTTTTATCACGAACCCGGTAAAATATCTGCCGCTGAAAGGCACGCCATCAACTGCCGACATAAAACACGGAAAAACACATCTTGAAAAACAGCTAAAGATTATCAATCCGAAAATAATTGTCCTGCTTGGAAGGGTTGCCACTCTGGCTAACTTTGAAGAGCCAATATCGGTAAAAAAAGAGCACGGAAAAATAATTAGGAAAAATGAAATAACCTATCTGATTACCTACCACCCTTCAGCAGCCTTGAGATTCCCACCACTAAAGAAAGTGATGGCAGAAGACCTGGAAAAACTGAAGAATCTGGTTAAAAATGTTAAAAACACATAATTTAAAACATAAATTTTTATATAGCCTGATACCATTAGCCAATATGCAGTTTCTTAAAAAAGAGCACAAAAAATTGAGCAAAAGCAGTTACTCCGGGTTCATTCTAGGCGGAGATATAGGAGCAACAAACACACATCTTGGAATTTTCGGCGTAAAAAACAAATCCGCGGATTTAATTATATCATATCATTTCAAAAATAAGGATTTAAGCTCAGTTTACGAGGCAATCAATTTCGTTCTTAATTTAATTAAAAAAAATTATAAAATAAAAATAGAAAACGCATCTCTGGGGATTGCAGGCGCTTTGTCTCCGAAAAAGGATATTGCAAAGATGACAAACATAAAATGGTCAATATCAAAAAAAGAGCTAATGCAAAAAACAAAACTAAAAAAAATAATTTTAATAAATGATTTTGAAGCGATTGGCTACGCGATTAATTCGCTAAAGAAAGGCAATGTTTCAGTTGTCAAAACTGCAAAAAGAGTGCGGAAAGCCCCCATTCTGGTTATCGGCGCGGGAACCGGGCTGGGGAAAGTTATATTATTGCATGATAAAAACAAGGATTCATATTTCCCGGTATCTTCGGAAGCTGGCAACGGAGATTTTGCGGCGCAGGATGATGAGGATTTTGAGCTGATAAAATTCATGCGCCAAGAAATGAAAGGAAATATAAGCTACGAAGATTTTTTGTCGGGGAGGGGCATTATAAATATCTATAATTGTGTCAAAAAAGAAAAAAGATTTAAGGAAACGGCTTGCACGAAAGAGATTAACGAGTCAAAAATCAAGCCGGAATTAATATCCAAATACAGGAAAATAGACGGCACATGCAAAGAAACTTTCAGGATTTTCAAAAAAATTTATGCGGGATTTGCAAGAAACTCTGCGCTTGATGTGCTTCCCTACGGCGGAATTTACATTGCCGGCGGAATAGCGCCAAAGAACAAAGAGATTTTTGACAGGGAGTTTGTGAAAATGTTTGGACAAAACAATAAACTATCGCACGTTTTGAATAAAATCTCGATTTATCTTGTGCGAAACCTGAATGTAGGGTTGATTGGAGCAGGGGCTGCCGGAACTGGGATAAAATGAAAGAATGCAGCTGTATTTTCACGATTTTCGGGGCAACAGGAGATTTAACTAACAGGAAGCTATTGCCGGCTTTCTATTTTCTTGAGCAGGAAAGGCAGCTTAAAGAAAATTTCAGGATAATCTGCATCGCAAGAAAGGAAAAAAGCGATGAGCAGTATCGGGAGGAAGCTTCAAGTTCGATAAAGAAATTTTCAAGGATAAAAGTGCAGGATGAAACTTTAAAAAAGGTATTGTCAAGGATAAGCTACCACAGGATTGATTTTACAGCTTTGGACGGGTATTCCTCCCTTAAATCCAAGATAGAAAATGTTTCCGGAGAAAAATGCGCGCATTGCGAGAGGATTTTCTACCTCGCAGTCCCGTCAGGATTGATAGGGACAATCATTAGTAACCTTAAGTCAGCCGGGCTTGCGGAAAGGCAGAATGATGGCAATCCTTACAGCAGGATAATGTTTGAGAAGCCGTTCGGCCATGATTTGAAATCTGCAAAAGAGTTAAACAGGAACATAATGAGAGTATTCGATGAAAATCAGGTTTACAGGATTGACCATTACATGGCGAAGGAGCTTGTGCAGAATTTATTGGTTCTTAGGTTTGCAAACAGCATTTTCGAGCCGTTATGGAACAAGGAGTACATAGACCATATCCAGGTTACGGTTGCCGAGACTCTTGGCGTTGAGAGCCGCGGAGACTATTATGACAAGGCAGGCGCTTTAAGGGATGTCATCCAGAATCACATGCTGCAGCTGGTCAGCCTTGTCGGAATGGGCGCGCCCAAAACGATGAATGCCGATGATGTCAAGAATGAAAAAGTAAAAGTGCTTAAATCAATCTCAAAATTAAGAGATTTGCCGAAGAACATCGTCATCGGGCAATACACCAAAGGGGACGTTGAAGATAAAAAAGTAATTTCCTACAGGGATGAGCCGGAAGTTAACAAGAATTCCGGCACGGAAACTTATGCTGCGCTGAAAGTTGAAATAGGCAATAAAATGTGGAAAGGCGTTCCGTTTTATTTAAGGACGGGAAAAAGGCTCAAGGACAAATCAACTGAGATTGCAATAGTTTACAGGCACGCTCCGTTTGGCTTGTTTTCAAAATCAAATCCCGAGAAAAACATGATGATAATCAGGGTCCAGCCGTATGAGGGGATTACATTGCAGTTCAATGCAAAAGTCCCGGGCAAAAAGGTTATAATTGACAATGTTGAAATGGATTTCTGCCACGAGTGCAAATTCGGCCCGAATTCGCCTGAAGCTTACGAGAGGCTGCTTTACGATGTCATGATTGGAGACCAGACTTTGTTTACCAGATGGGACGAAGTTGAGAATGCATGGATTTTAATTGACACAATTTTAAAAAATATTAATAAATTAAAATTGAATTTTTACCCTGCTGGCTCGTGGGGCCCGGAAGAGGCGAATAAGCTGATACAGAAAGACGGAAGGCAGTGGGTTGAGCCGAAAAGGCCCGCTTATGCTGACCAGATTGAGGGGCAAAAATGAAAATCTACGACATTTCAATGGAAATTTCTGAGGATATGGCAGTCTATAAAAATAAAGCTGAAAAAAAGCCGAAGATATCCGTTACGAGAGAATTAAAAGACGGAACAAACGAATCAAAAATAGAGATGGAGATGCACACCGGCTCTCATGTCGATGCCCCATACCACGTTCTTTCTAATGGAAAAAAAATTGACGTCATGCCTTTGGACAGGTTTATGGGAAAAGCCGTCGTTGTTGATTTTACAAAAGTTAAAGATTGCATAACAAGAAAAGATTTAGTGAGTTCCAGCGTTAAAATCCAGAAATATGATATTGTTTTGTTAAAAACCAAAAATAATCCTGAAAAAGAGTTTGATTTTAATTTCACCTATCTTGAGAAAACCGGCGCAGAGTATTTAGCGTCAAAAAAAATAAAAGCTGTTGGAATTGATTCTTTAGGAATTGAAAGAAATCAGCCAAACCATCCGACACACACTGTTCTCGCAGAAAACGGCATTCCAATCTTTGAAGGGCTTGAATTAAGCAAAGTAAAGCAGGGAAAATATTTCTTCCACGGCCTTCCTTTAAAGATTAAGAATGGTGATGCATCGCCTGTTAGGGCTGTGCTGGTTAAAGAATAATTATCTGAACTGATAATTTCTTGGGAGGAACACACGACCACTAGGGGACAATGTAAATCCCCTCGCAGTGTCTTCATCGTGATAAATCCCTATTCTCGTATTGTCAGGAATTCTTACTCCTTTATCTATAACTCCGTTGTTAATTCTTACATTTCTTCCTGTTACATTGTTTCCCATGAATATTGTTTTAGTCATCTCGCCATGCTCCCCGACTTCTGTGTTATACCCTACAACGCAGTCTTCAAGCCTGCTCCTTTTTCCAATTGACACTCCATTTGCAAGTATAGAACCAGTTGCATACTCCGCTCCAATAATTGATTTTCCACGGGATTCATCGAAAGTAACTAAAGGCCAACCGGGATTTTCAAGAACCAACAAAGGGTGCGCACCTGTAAGGTCAAGATTAGCTTCAACAAACTGGTCAAGCGTTCCGACATCTCTCCAATAACTCGTTGTTGTAATCTGGTCTGGCTTGTTTTTTGTATAATCATACATCTTAACATTCCTGCCTTCCCTTAGATAGAAAGGGATTATATCAAAACCAAAATCATGAAGTGAATATAAATTTGGGTTGGTTCTAACTAAATCCTTATTTTCTTCAGCTGCTGTTTCTTTTCTTGCATCAACCCTTAACGCCTTAGCAAGATAAGCTCTATTAAAAACGTAATTTCCCATGGATGCCCAGCAGAAATTTTCATTTCCAGGTATGGGTGCAGGATCTGAAGGCTTTTCCTGAAAACCTATGACATTGCCTCTTCCATCAACAACAAGAACTCCAAAAGTGTTTGCAGCCAAGTCTCTCCTAACTGGCATTGCAGCTATAGTTAAATCGGTTTTATTATCAAGATGAGATTGTTTCATTTGAGAAATGTCCATTAAGTACACATGGTCACCGGCAAATACAGAAACTAGTTGAGGTTTTTGTTCTTCTATTAATCCTAAATTTTTATAGACTGCATCGGCTGTTCCAGCATATGTACCGTGTTCTGGCTGTACTAACCTAATGAATTCTGCACCTTCCCTCTCAAAAACCTGCCTCCATGTCTGTTCTATATGCCTCTTTAAAGAATCCGGCTTGTATTGCACTGCAACCACAATATTTCTGCTGCCAGAATTGTAATGATTGTTAAGGGGCAGGTCTATAATCCTCCATTTTCCGCCGTAAGGTGCTGCAGGTTTTGCCCTATCTCTAGTCACAGGAAATAGTCTTTTTCCTTTGCCCCCTGCTAAAATAAAATCCAAAGATTTCGCATGTTTCATGACTTCAGTTAAGATTATCGCTTTAAAAACCTTTCTGTTTATAACTACTCAATAGAAATAACAGATATCTACTTCTTATAAACTATTTACTTTAAATTTAATCCATAATTATTTAAATAATAAAATTATCATTTTTCTTATGAAGATTGGCTTTATCGGCTTGGGAAGGATGGGCTTCAATATGGTTCTTAATCTAAAAGACCACAAAATTGGCGTTGTCGCTTATAACCGAAGCCCAGACGCGCTAAGGGAAATAAAAAAGAAAAGGGTTGAAGTTGCTTTTTCTGTTAAAGAGTTAATTGAAAAATTACCCAAACAAAAAATAATCTGGATAATGGTTACTGCCGGTAAGCCCGTGGATGATGTAATTGAAGAAATTTTGCCTTATCTAAATCCAGGGGATATAATAATTGACGGCGGGAATTCTTTCTACAAAGATTCAATCAGGAGATATAATTATTTAAAAAATAAAAAAATTAATTTTCTCGACATCGGAACAAGCGGCGGATTATCAGGGGCAAGAAACGGAGCCTGCTTGACTATTGGAGGAGATGAAAAAATTTTCAGGAAAATTGAGCCGGTATGCAAAGCAGTATCAGTCAAAGGCGGCTATGCCTATGTTGGCCCTTCAGGAGCTGGGCATTTTGTCAAGATGGTGCACAATGGAATTGAATATTCCTTATTGCAGGCTTGTGGCGAAGGATTTGAATTGTTAATGAAGGGCCCTTACAAAAATCTTGATTTTGAAAAAATTTCCAAAACATGGAAGAATGGCTCAATCATACGCTCTTATTTAATTGAACTTGCTGAAACTGCATTTAAAAAAGATTCTAAATTAAATAAAATTGAAGGTGTTGTCGGCGGCGGAGAAACCGGGCAGTGGACAGTTGAAACTGCAAATGAATTTAACGTCGATGTCGGCACAATTAAATTAGCTCTGGAAGAAAGAAAAAAATCCCAGTCAAGCCCAAGATTCGCAGGAAAAGTCGTTGCTGCATTAAGAAACGAGTTTGGCGGGCATGAAATTCTTAAAAAAAGATAGGTTTATATAGACTCATAATATACCAATTCTCTACTTTTAAGATAGTTAAAATAAAATATGTGGAGGTATCGAAAATTAAAAATTTTCGGAACCATCCAAAAAAAATTTGGAGGAATGTAAAAATGGCAAATCAGGTACAACCTATATTTATCCTGCCGGAAGGAACACAAAGAAGTGTAGGCAGAGATGCGCAGAGAACAAACATCATGGCCGCAAAATTGGTGGCGGAAACAGTAAGGACGACTTTAGGCCCGAAAGGAATGGACAAGATGATAGTTGATTCCATGGGGGACATTACAGTTACAAATGACGGAGTCACGATTCTTGAAGAGATGCAGATTGAGCATCCTTCAGCAAAAATGATTGTTGAAGTCGCAAAGACCCAGGAAAATGAGGTTGGCGACGGAACTACGACAGCAGTAGTGCTGGCAGGTGAACTATTAAAAAATGCGGAAACGCTTCTAGATATGGATGTCCATCCTGCCGTAATAGCAAGGGGTTACAGATTGGCAGCAGACAAAGCTCTGGAAATTCTAAACGATATGGCAGAAAAGATTACTCCAAGGGATGAAACAGTCTTAAAGCAGATTGCGATGACTGCAATGACCGGAAAAGGCGCAGAATACGCAAAGGAAACCTTAAGCGATTTGGCAGTCAAGGCAGTAAAATTGGTTGCCGAAGACAACCTGCCGATTGACCGGGACAATATCAAGATTGAAAAGCGCTCAGGCGGCTCAGTTGAAGATTCTGAATTAATCCGGGGCATAGTAATTGACAAGGAAAGAGTTCATGCATCAATGCCCAGATTGGTAAAAAATGCAAAGCTTGCGTTAATCGACAAGGAAATTGAAATAAAGAAAACCGAGATTGATGCGAAAATAGAAATAACGAGCCCAGACCAGTTACAAGCTTTCTTAGACCAGGAAGAAAAAATGCTAAGGACAATGGTTGACAAGATTGCAGAATCTGGTGCAAATGTTTTAGTATGCCAAAAAGGAATTGATGATGTTGCGCAGCATTTCTTAGCAAAGAAAGGAATCTACGCTGTCAGGAGAGTTTCAGATTCTGACATGAAGAAGATTGCGAAAGCAACGGGCGGAGTCGTAGTAACAAACTTGCATGACTTAAAAAAAGAAGACCTGGGATTTGCAGGCGCCGTTGAGGAAAGAAAGATTGGCGACGATGAATTTACTTATATAATGGAATGCAAGAACCCAAAAGCAGTCACGATTTTGGTAAGGGGCGGAACAGAGCACGTTACAAATGAAATTGAGAGGGCATTGACAGACGCAGTTGGCGATGTTGCAGCAGCATTAAGGGACGGAAAAGTTGTTGCAGGCGCTGGAGCTCCAGAAGTTGAGCTTGCAATGCAGCTGAGAAAATACGCTGAATCATTAAGCGGTCGTGAGCAATTGGCTGTCCAGTCATTCGCTGATTCTATGGAAGTAATTCCAAGAACCTTGATTGAGAACGCAGGCCTTGACCCAATCGATATTATGACAGAATTAAAGTCTGCCCACTCAAAAAAGCAGAAATGGGCCGGCGTGGATGTATTCACCGGAAAGATTACAGACTCATGGAAGAAAGGGGTCATTGAGCCTTTGAAAATAAAGACACAGGCAGTCTCTTCAGCATCTGAAGTGGCGACAATGATTCTAAGAATTGATGATGTAATCGCATCGTCAGGAAAAGGCAAGGGCCCTGCAATGCCCCCGGGAATGGGCGGCATGGGCGGAGAAGACATGGGCTACTAAGCCCTTAATTTTTTTATTTTATTCTTATGATTCTAGAATTAGTGGATTATAACGCGTCTTATATCCTGTTGCGGATTAAATTGAGGAGCTATTTCCAGAGCTAATCTTTCTACTCTATCCCTTAATGAATCCTCAAAAACAAGTGTAGTTCGGCCGCTCAGAAACATCACCGGCGCTGCCGGGCGGGCTCTAAACTCTAAAGCAATAGCGTGTAAAATATCATATGCTGCATCACGAGTGTAGACTTGAGCTTGATATGCCATTTTCTCCTGAAGAAAACATTTTTATTTTTAAATCTATGCATGCCACTGGACATTTTTGGCCACTGGACATGTCGGAAATGAAACATTTCCGAGCATCGTCAAAAATCTTTGATTTTTGAGATCTTCGCGTGAGGTTTATAAAGGAGAAGTTCTACATTATTTTAAGAAAAAAGAAAACCGGTCGGATAACACCGGCGCTTCAGCAGATTTAGACCCAAATAAAGCTGCATTTAACTTGTACTTAAAATTTATGAAAAAGAAGTGGTCGAGTCCAGCAAACGCCAGACTCAAATCCAGTTAAACATTCACCCGAATAAGAATAAATTATCAAATCTAATATATGAATATTACCCAATCGTAAACATGTTAAAATTGTTCACTACGAATCCCAGCCGCGGCGCGTTTTATTAAATAACTGTAACAAAATTGTTAAATATGGGACAAAAATTATACAACCACTTAGGATAATCATTTTAAATTTTATTTGATTTTAGAATCGAAATGGTGTAACCTGATATTTTTAAATCTCCTTTATAAACCCCCAATAAAAACCATCGAAAATCATAGATTTTCGGGGCTTTGAAAAATAAAAAATTTTTCAAAACCTTTATATATCACCTCCACTTGCCTTCTTAGTTCATCGCCTCCAGTTCAATATATTAGATATGTTGGAAATTTTTGTCAGATTTTCAATTTGCAAAAATTTCCGAGCATGCTCAAAAATACCATTATTTATTCGTAAATTTGGGATTTTTGACATTTTAAATTCTAAACAACATATTGAAGGTTGATGGTCAAAGCTATTTGATCAGAGCTGTATAAGCTGTGTTTGAATATTTTTTGTCTGTATTGGATGTAAAAGTCTAAAACAATGTTGTGTTTGATGTTGTGCATCAAATACATGTAGGAAACTTTAAGTTTTAGCCCAATAGAGTGTGACAATGCGACCAAAATAAAAAGGAAGGATCTGTAAATTAATAGTCGGCTAAATCAAAGATGTCAAAAACACCATGCACAAAAATGCATAATGTGTTTTTGAGCATGCTCGAAAATCATAACAATTGTAATAGATTTTTGTGATTTTCGACATGTAACAGTCTGAGATTTTTATTAAATCCCGTTGATCCTGCGGGAGGTTGCTGCTATTGGGGTTCGATTAAGCCATGCAAGTCTTTCCGCAAGGAAGGCATACTGCTCAGTAACACGTCGATAATCTACCCTTAGCTCTGGGATAACCTTGGGAAACTGAGGATAAGACCGGATAGGGAAATCTTACCGGAAAGTGGATTTCCAGAAACGCAAGGACTAAGGATGAGTTGGCGGCGGATTAGGTTGTTGGCGAGGTAATGGCTCACCAAGCCGAAGATCCGTAGGGGCCTTGAGAGAGGTAGCCCCGAGAAGGGCACTGAGATACTGGCCCTAGCTCCACGGAGTGCAGCAGGCGCGAAACCTTTACAATGCACGGAAGTGTGATAAGGGAACCCCAAGTGATAATGCAAAGCATTATCTTTTGCTTAGAGCAAATATCTAAGCGAATAAGTGGTGGGCAATACCTGTGCCAGCCGCCGCGGTAACCCAGGAGCCACAAGTGGCAACCACCTTTATTTGGCCTAAAGCGTCCGTAGCCGGTTTTGTAAATTTTCTGTGAAATAGTTGCGCTTAACGTAACTGCGTGCAGAAAACACTGCAAGACTTGGAACCGGGAGGAGTCAGAGGTATTTTGGGGGGAGCGGTAAAATGCTATAATCCCCGAAGGACCACCTGTGGCGAAAGCGTCTGACTAGAACGGATTCGACGGTGAGGGACGAAAGCTAGGGGAGCAATCCGGATTAGATACCCGAGTAGTCCTAGCTGTAAACTCTGCGGGCTAGGTGTTACGTATTCTTAGGGAATACGTGGTGTCGTAGTGAAGATGATAAGCCCGCCGCCTGGGGAGTACGGTCGCAAGGCTGAAACTTAAAGGAATTGGCGGGGGAGCACTACAAGGGGTGCGGCGTGCGGTTTAATCCAATTCAACACGGAGAATCTCACCAGGAGCGACGGCAGGATGATGGACAGTCTAAAGGGCTTTCCGGACGAGCCGAGAGGTAGTGCATGGCCGTCGTCAGCTCGTGCCGTAAGGTGTCCTGTTAAAATCAACGAGAGTTTTCTGGAAATCTCGGATTTACAGAAAGTCAGGCAACGAGCGAGACCTGTATCCATAATTGCTAACGAGAACAGCAATGTTTGATCGAGCACATTATGGGAACTGCTCCAGAAATGGAGAGGAAGGTGCAGGCAACGGTAGGTCTGTATGCTCCGAATCTTCTGGGCTACACGCGCGCAACAATGGTAGGTACAATGGGATGCAACACCGAAAGGTGAAGCTAATCCTCGAAAACCTATCCTAGTCCAGATCGTGGGTTGAAACTCACCCACGTGACGTTGGAATCCCTAGTAATCAGGCTTTATCAGAGCCCGGTGAATATGTCCCTGCTCCTTGCACACACCGCCCGTCAAACCACCCGAGTAGGGTCTAGATGAGGTCCAATTTTTAATTGGTTCGAATCTAGGCTCAACGAGGAGGGTTAAGTCGTCACAAGGTAGCCGTAGGGGAACCTGCGGCTGGATCACCTCCTTTTTTTCCTTTTAGAAAAGGGCAACCTTAGCAAAGGAAAAAACATAAAGAAAAAAAGGATGACAAGAAAATTTGCAAAAAATTTTCGCTGCCTCCTTTATTTTTTATTTTGGAATATTTTTTCCATTTTTTTATAATTATAAATCAAAGTTATTGAATTAAAAAATCAATAATTCGCAAACAAAATGAAAAAAGTAACCCTAATTGCTTTGATAGTTTTGGTTTTAACTTCCAGTGTAATGGCTACTGAACCGAGCAGGAATGGATGGTTAGATTGTTGCAGACAGACAAATAATAATGTCTCGATAAGATTCAATGTTGTTGGTGATGCGGGGCAAGACAAAGGATTCATTCAAATCGGATACATGGGAGAAGAAGTCAAAAATATTACAGTAAATGATGACATTTTTAAAAGTAGTCGAGTATGCTGTGATTATGTTTTCGACAAAAACCAATGTTTAAAGTGTGCAGATGAATTTGAAAAAGAAATTGGTTATCACAAAAATAATAAAACAAAAATTTATTTTATTGCATTAGCGGCAATTTTGTTTTTTGTTGTTATAATCTGGCTTATCGTTAAAAAATTAAAGAGAAAAAATACTTAAAAATTATCAACCTAAAAATTGATAATAAACAATCACATTGGGCCCGTAGCTCAACCGCAGAGCGCTGCCCTTGCACGAAGTTAATGCTTCACTGAAAGGCAGAGGCTTCGGGTTCAAAGTTATGCTCAATACTCGTTGGGCATATGAAATTCCCGACGGGTCCATTACAATCATTGAAAATACATTAACGAAAATTCAATACGATTAAAAAAATAATCATCAACGAGAACGACCTTGCACAGTAAAGGTGATTAAGGTAACCCGTTTGATTCGTTTGGACAAAAATTGAGTGCAGAACAAAAATCAGTTACGAAGTTCTGATTTTTGTTTTGCGAATAGGATTTTGACAAACAAAATCCGTGTTTGAGTCCAAAAAAATTTAAGAAAGTAAAAAACACAAATTCAAAATTTAACAAATTCACACTCATTAAACAAAATTTAATGACAAATGCCTTCCCGAGGCACAGACTGATCACTTGGGACGGTTAAGGTTGAAATTCATGAAACCATGCATAGGCTTTTGTCCTAGCACATTAAGCTAGATCCAGCTATTAGGTGGATGACTCGGCTCAAGCGCTGAAGAAGGGCGCGACAAGCTGCGATAAGCCTTGGGTAGCCGCACGTAGGCTTTGAACCAAGGATTCCCTAATGCGACTTCAGCATTAGGCCCGAAAGGGCAGGGAACGCAGGGAATTAAAACGTTTAAGTACCTGCAGGAAAAGAAATCAATTGTTCTCAAAATCTTCGGATTTTGGGAACCCCGAAAATCGAGAGATTTTCGATGGAGATGCTGTTAGTAACAGCGAGTGAAAACAGCAAAGGGCAAACTGAATCCATTGCAGAAATGCAAGGGAGATGTGGTGTTATGGTCCATGCGTTAAAGTCCTAATCTGGGAAGCCAAAGTCTTCTGGAAAGAAGCGCCGTAGAGTGTGATAGCCACGTAGGCATAACTGGGAAGGAGCTAGTATGGTAACCCGAGTACTGTTAACCGGATACTTAACAGGAACTTAGGAGGCATCAACTTCTAACCTTAAATACGTCTTGAGTCCGATAGCAAACTAGGGTACAGTGATGGAAAGTTGAAAAGAACCCTTAACAGGAAGCGAAAAGAACCTGAAACCTAATAGCTTTAGTCGGACGCGGCGAAAGTTGCGTCATACGTTTCGAATAACGTGCCAGGGAGTTTATCCGAGTGGCAAGGGTAATTCTTGAAAGGAAGGACCCGAAGCGAAAGCGACATGCGCGCAAGCAATGAGGCGCGAGGTACGAAAGTGCCTGCAGTCACTTGGTTACGACCCGAAGCCAGACGATCTAGCCCTTGGTAAGGTGAAGCGAGGGTAAAACCTCGTGGAGGCCTGTAGAGGTTCTACGAGCAAGTGTTCTTCTAACCTTGGGCTAGGGGTAAAAAGCCAATCGAGTCTGGCGATAGCTGGTTCCTGCCGAAGTTGGCCGCAGTCAAGCCTTAGGCGAGAAAGCCAAAGTGGTAGAGCAACGGATTAGGGGCTCAGGACCCGAAAGGGTTCGGCCCTTTGACCAACTCCAAATACTTTGGCATCAAAGACCCTAAGAGACGGGGAGTGTTGGGGTAAACTTCACTTCCGAGAGGGGAACAACCCAGACTATAGTTAAGGTCCCAAAATACCGGTTAAGTGTTAACGGGTAAAAAGCGTCTATTGTCTAAGACAGAGAGGAGGTTGGCTTAGAAGCAGCCACCCTTTAAAAAGTGCGTAACAGCTTACTCTTCAAGATGATAGGCCTTGAAAATGGACGGGGCTAAGCCGGTTACCGATACTATAGACTTGCGAAAGCAAAGTGGTAGGCAGGTGTCCTGCGAGGGCAGAAGTGCGTCCGAGAGGATGCATCAACCTCGCAGGAATAAGAATCCTGGCGGTAGTAGGATCATAGAAGAGTGAGAATCTCTTCCACTGAAAGGGCAAGGGTTCCTTGGCAATGCAGTTCAGCCAAGGGTTAGTTGGTCCTAACCGGACTCATAAATTGAGTTGAGGGAAAGGGCAAGAGGTTAATATTCCTCTACTATCCAAGTATGCGCGGCAACGCAATTTCTGTTTCTGACGCTTTGGAGTAGGCTAACACAAATTGCTTTTGTGTCAACCATCATAAATCTGGGGAGTATCATAACGATGAGAACCAGATTAAAGATGGGACGAGCTTCTCTTTGAGGAGTTTGGCTGCTCTCTGGAGCCCATGAAAAGGGAACAGAAGAAAATCCTGGATAACCATACCAAGAACCAGCACAGGTGCCCCTAGGTGAGAAGCCTAAAGTGTGAAGGGTTAATCCAAGTTGAGGGAACTCGGCAAATTAGCCCCGTACCTTCGGTATAAGGGGTCCCTGCTGTTGTTACGCAAGTTGCGACAGCAGGGTGCAATGACAAAGGGAGCCCGACTGTTTAACAAAAACCTAACTGACTGCGAGCCTGTAAAGGTGTGTATAGTCGGTGACGCCTGCCCAGTGCCGGTACTTCAAACTTCGTTTCAACGGAGCTAAGAGCCGGTAAACGGCGGGAGTAACTATAACTCTCTTAAGGTGAAATACGTTGCCTTAAGTCTCAAATGTTAAACAGATACGCAAAAGAAGATGAGGTAACAATTTGGCCATATGCTGGAACATCCGAGTATACAACGATACTTTTCAATAAATTGAAAGTAACAATGCGTTGTTGCGGACAATCAGCAGGAAAGACTTCGAAAGAAGAATCCTCAGAGACCATACGCCAGAGCTTTGAGAAATCAAAGCAAGATATGGTCCGACCCTGACAGCGATGTCAGGAGGCAATGCAGAAATGCTTGCCCGCCCTTGAAAGAGGGTCCTCAAGTAACAGAAGTGAGCGTAATACCTTGTCGATTGAATGTCGACTCGCACGAGTGGCGTAACGAGGTTCCCCCTGTCCCCAACTGGATCCCTCCGAACACTCCTTCCTGGTGCAGAAGCCAGGGATCTCCAGTGGGAAGTGAAGACCCCGTGAAACTTTACTGTAGCTTATTGTTGCGGCGTGAGCTCTGTTGTGTAGAGTAGGCAGTAGCTTCGCAAATCGCAAGAAATGCGAAGCGGAAATGAAACACTGCTCTTCGGAACTTACGCTGCTAACCCAGCAATGGGGACAGCAGTAGGTGGACAGTTTGGCTGGGGTGGCACCCTGCTGAAAGAATATCAGCAGGGCCCAATGGTTGGCTCAACCGGGTCAGCAATCCGGTGTAGAGTGCAAGGGCAAAAGCCAGCCTGACAGGATGACTAACAATATGGCATCCTGAGTAGAAATACTGGCCTAGCGAACCTCTATGTCCTCCTTGATGGGGGCTAGAGATGACAGAAAAGTTACTCCGGGGATAACAGAGTCGTCCCGCCCGAGAGTTCACATCGACGGCGGGGCTTGCTACATCGATGTCGGCTTTTCCTATCCTGGCTGTGCAGAAGCAGCCAAGGGTGCGGGTGTTCACCGATTAAAAGGGATCATGAGCTGGGTTCAGAACGCTGTGAGGCAGTTTGTTTAATATCTACTGGAGATGCAGATGTCAGAAAGGAAGAAAGCTCTAGTACGAGAGGAACGAGCGCTCGGCGCCTCTGGTCCACCTGTTGTCCGCAAGGGCACGCAGGGCAGCTACGCGCTAAGGGATAAGTGCTGAAAGCATCTAAGCACGAAACCCACCTTGAAACGAGACATCATAGGACACTTGTAAAACACGAGTTTGATAGAAGCGGTGTGTAAGCATCAAGCTTCGGCGAGATGTTCAGCATGCGCTCACTAACAGTCCATACCTCTAGTTTAATTGCAGGATCAAGCCTATGCATGGTTTTATTTTCTACCTTTAATTCTAACGTTTAAAATCTATATTACTAGTTACATTTCTAAGAAAATAAAAGCTAGGAACGAAACGAAGTGTAGTGACTATGGTTTTTATTTTTTCTACAATAAATTTATATATTATGACTCCAAAGAAAGGAGGATGGATGCAAAAGCAGCATTTACTGCAAGCTTTGATACTTTGAAGAAAAATAAGATTGTCATAGCACCATTTGCGATTTCTACCGTTGTTCTAATAATCCTAGTTTTTCTATATCTGCAGATTTCCGGCACAATCGCTGTATTGAACAAAGCAGTTAACCTTGCTGAGCAGTATTACGAAGCGAAATCTGAATATGTTTTTAATAACTATAATCTGAGTGATACGAATTATACTGTTGAAGCTTTGAGCTTTTTTACAGGAAGAGGAGAATATAGGGAAGGTTTAGTTGATTACTTAGAAAATAATGGGGTGTTCGATGACTTTCTCGAACTTATGAATACAAGAAACATAATTTTTGGTGTATCCTTAATCATTATTGGAATTCTCCTTTCTATTTACTTGTCTTGCGCTTCTTATGCCGCCGTAATGCTCTCAACTAAAAAAGTGAAAATTACTTACGGCAATGTAACGTCCATTGCCAATAAATTCTTTTTAAGGCTCATTGGGGTAACAATCCTAGTGGCGATAATATTTATCCTGCCATTAGTGCTGATAGGAGGTGCGGCATTCTTCCTATTAGGTATAAACCGATGGATAGGACTACTAGCCATAATCGGTTTCATTGTATTCCTATTTTACTACATAATTCTTATGGCAATAAGGCTTCTTTTTGTTTACCCATTGTTATTTTATGAAAATGCTTCAATTAAGGAATCAATAACTAAAGCATTTGCCATGACCAAGGGCAGCTTTAGGCAACTCTTAATTGTCTTTGGCATTATTTATGGTATTAGTACTTTGACAGGCAGCATCGGATTCAGTCCACTGTATGAAAGTTTTTACAACCTATTTCTATCGGAAAGTTTTATTACCTCGTCAATTCTTATAATGCTTATACTTTTTTTTATAGTTATATGGGCAGTTGTAAGTGCATTTCAAACAATGTTTTTATTCTATTCATACATCTATTTTAAAAAACCTCGAGGTGAATAAAATGGTGGATGTGAAGAACCCACATTATGGTGGATTTTGGATAAGGTTTCTGGCTGCAATACTTGACGTAATTATTATAGGCGTGCCTGCATTCATACTGCAAGTAGGATTGGTATTCGCAACTGGAGTTTCGTCCCTTGTTTATGTAATAGAGCTGGGCGCAATTGTATTGACAGTTTATTTGGATGGAATTAAGGGCGGTACTCCTGGAAAATTAATCCTTGGCTTGAGGATTGTGAACGATAAAGGTAATTATATTGGGATTCCCATGGCAATACTAAGGTATATAGGAAAAATATTATCTGCAGTCATATTGGGAATTGGGTATATCATGATAGCTTTTACAGAGAAGAAGCAGGGACTGCATGATAAGATTGCGAAGACATATGTTATTTATGTTAGATAAGTCCAAGTAACTGATATCAGAAACCTTTTTATTAAAAATTGTATTCTTTTGTTCTATGATATCCCTGGGCATAGAATCAACAGCGCACACTTTCGGCTGCGGAATAATTGATGATAAAGGAAAAATCTACGCCAATGTTACGGATGCGTACAAGACAGAATCTGGAGGAATTCATCCGAGCGAGGCAAAACTGCATCACGAGAATGCAAAAGACAGGGTTGTTGAAGATGCATTGAAAGCTGCAAATTTAAAGCTTGATGAGATTGGTTTGGTTTCTTTCTCTCAAGGGCCGGGATTGGCGCCATGCTTATTGGTCGGACTAAGAAAGTCAACAGAATTGGCGAAAAAATTAAATGTCCCAATTATTGGAGTAAACCACTGCATTGCGCATCTTGAAATCGGCAAGCTGTTGACAAAGGCAAAAGACCCTGTTTTATTGTATCCAAGCGGAGCAAACACCCAAGTCATTGCTTACGAGGGTGGCAAATACAGGGTTTTTGGAGAAACTTTGGACCAGGGGGTTGGAAATTTTATTGACTCATTTGCAAGATACATCGGCTTGGGATTTCCAGGCGGGCCAAAAATTGAGAAATTGGCGTTGAACGGAAAAAACTACATTGAACTGCCTTATGTCGTCAAGGGCATGGATGTTTCATTCTCAGGAATTTTGACTAATCTGAAACAAAAATACGATTCAAAAAAATATTCTGTTGAAGATTTGGCATTTTCTTTGCAGGAGACAGTCTTTGCAATGCTTGTTGAGGTTTCTGAAAGGGCAATGGCTCACTGCAATAAGAATGAGCTGGTTATTGGCGGCGGAGTTGGCTGCAATAACAGATTAAGGGAGATGTGCACGATAATGTGCAGTGAAAGAAACGGCAAGTTTTTCGCTCCGCCGAATGAAGTTATGGTAGATAACGGGCTTATGATTGCATGGCTTGGCATTTTGCAGAGAAAACAAGCAACAAAAGATTATGATAAAATTGATATAAAACCATATGAAAGGACGGATGATGTGGTTGTGAAGTGGAGAAATTAAATTTGATTTTTATTATCTTTGACTTTGTACTGGGCAAATTTATTTTTCTCCCTAGACAGTAGAAAATCTTATATACTCTATGGATTTCTAAAATCATGATGAGACCGGCAATAGAGGGGGGTGTACCAACTCGTCCAAAACCTTGGCCTACTTATGACAAAGGGGATGTAATTCTTGATAAGGAAGATGAAAAGCTAGTTGTCGAAGCTTTGAAATCAAAGCTACTTTTTCGTTATGATTACAGACCTCTGGAGCAAACGCATGTCGGTAAATTTGAAAAAAGTGCGGAAAAATTCTTCAATGTTAAGTATGCGCTGGCGGTGTCAAGCGGCACGGCAGCAATAACCTTAGCCTTGATAAGTTTGGATTTAAAACAAGACGACGAAGTTGCTTTGCCTGGATTCACATTTGCGGCAACCCCAAGCGCGGTAATTCTTGCGGGTGCCAAACCAGTCTTGGTCGAAGTTGATGAAAATCTAAACTTTGACATAAGAGACCTTGAAAAAAAATATAATCCTAAAATGAAAGCGGTTATCCCTGTACACATGAGGGGTTCAGCAAGCGACATGGAGGCTATTGCGGAATTTGCCTATCAAAGGGGTTTGAGTGTAATAGAGGATGTGGTTCAAGCCATGGGTCTGAAATACAAAGGAAGATATTTGGGAACTTATGGGCACTTTGGCGCTTTCAGTATGCAGTCAGATAAAGGGTGCAATACTGGTGAGGGTGGCTTATTGGTAACTAATGACGACAGATTGTTTGCAAAATCTGCCATCTTATCTGGAGCTTACGAGGGAAGATGGAAGAGCCACTTTGATTCACGGCACCCAGATTTGGACGATCGTGACTATCCTGTCTACAGCTTCAGGATGGACAATCTGAGAGGGGCATTAGCTTATTCCCAACTGAAAAAATTGCCAGCAAGACTAAAAAAGCTTTCAAGTAACTATTCTTATTTAATAAAACAATTGTCCAAAAATCCAAAAATTTCTATTCGCAAATCCTTGGAACAGGAGAGTATTATAGGCGATTCTCTTTTATTCAGTCTGCCTGAATTTACACTTGATGAAGCACTTTACTTTTCCAATGCATTAAGGGCTGAGGGAATAAGCTGTCTTGTGTTTGGAGATACAAACAGAAAAAATATACGCCGCTTTTGGGATTGGAATTTTTTGTTTCCTGAATTAGATGTAAGCGAGCGCAAGAAATTACTGCCAAATACGGTAAAATATTTGGAAAATGTTATGGATATTCCACTTTCCCCAACATTGGCAAAGACTGATTTAGACGATATTGTTCTTGCAACAGAGAAAGTGTTGCGATACATGGATGCAAGACGTGGTATGGTGGTGAAACTATGAATAAAGAAAAAAGTGTTAAAATAGAAGAATTGAGGACCAAACTTAATAGGTTTCCAAAAGTTTGCCTAGACACTTTCTTAACACCTATAGTCCGTCTGGAAAGAATTTCTGATGATTTGGAAATAGAGGTATTTGTCAAAAAGGAATATCTGAATGGGGTGCCCCCGGGAGGGCATTACGCACATGCTCTGGAGTATGTATTTGGAGATATTATAGCAAATGGTTATATCAGTGTAATTCATGGTGGCCCTTCACAATCTAACCAATGTGCAATGGTTACCGCAGCCTCTACAAAATATGGCTTGAAAACGCACCTTGTACTGCGAAAACAACTTCCTAATGATTTGTCAGACAGGGGGAACTTATATACTGATCAGTTGTATGGCGCCGATATAAGATGGGTAACAGCTGAATTAGGTCCAGAAATTGACGGGCTGAAAAAGGAATGGTATGGTGAACTCAGTAAGATAAACGGAGAGAGGCCTTACTTATTTGAAAGAGAAAAAGTGGATGCCTTAAGCTGCCTGGGAATGCTGGAGCTTTTCCTAAATACATATGAGCAATTGGATGTTCAAGGTGAAATTCCGTCTCTTATATACGTTGTCAGCTGCGGACCAACACAGTCGGGTTTTTTATTGGGCACAAAGTTGATTAATCCTGATATCAAGATTGTTGGTGTGAGGGAGATACCCTGGGACGCACAAGGCATAATAAGCAAGCAGGTTAATTCAACTGCAGAGACGCTTGAGGAAAAAGTGCGCGTAACCGGTGACGATATTGTGAACTATCCAGAATTCGTTGGAGAAGGCTATGGCTTGCCAACAGAAGGAGGGGCCAAAGCAATCAAATATTTTGCCGAGAAAGGGGCCATCCTGCTTGAGCCAGTATATACTGCAAAAATGGCTGATGCATTTTTAACCCACGCAAGGGACGGAACAATCAGGAAAGGAACGAAGGTACTTATACTTCATTCTGGTGGTTCCCCTCTTACATACGCTTATAGTGAAGACACTTATGGAAGGCTGGGTAAAAGCCTGAAAGAATTTGCTATCCAAAATAAGCAACATGACTAACTATAGACCTTTAAAAATAGCGACAAGAATAGTAGAACCAAAAGATTTAGTGCAAAGAGAAGAAACAGTTAAGGCTTTTTACGACGCTATTGGTGATGATTATCATGCCTTGCATGAGGGACGCTTCTGTGATGAAATATTGGAATATTTTATTTTTTATTTCCTGCCCAAACCATCAATTAAAGTTTTAGATTTGGGTGGTGGTGTTGGAAGGTTTGCCATACCTCTTGCTGCATCAGGGTATGATGTCACAATATATGATATTTCAGAAAGAATGCTTGCTGCCGCCCAAAAAATTGCAAATGAACAAAAAGTACGATTAGAATATCAAAAGGGTTCTGTTGTTAACTTGGACGCTATTGCTTCTGACTCTTTTGATTCGGCAATATGTATCAACAGTGTGTTGAATTATTGTGAGGATCACGTTAGGGCGATAGCTGAAGTCAATAGAATTCTGAAACCAAATGGGACTTTTATAGGTTCTGTAAACAACCTATTTGCATATGCAGCCAGCCAAGAGATGAAAGAGGGCAATTTAGAAACCTTTGTGGAGAGTATGGAAACAGGGAATAGGCACATCCAATGGGGCGATATTGCACATGGTCATGTAACCCACGATTTTACGCGAGAAGAATTAAGCTCTGCACTTTATACAGCGGGTTTTAGGAACCTAAGTGTACTGGGCATATTCAACTTATTGGGAAAATATTTTAATTCGGAAGATGTGTTAAAAAAAATCAACAAAGAGAGGTTTTTCCAGCTTCAACTGGAATTTGCACGAAAAACTCAATATATAAACAATTCTGATGATTTTTTCTTTGTATGTAATAAGTAGTAATGATTTGTCAAAAACCACCAGTCAGAGATTGGTGGCATGAAACTATGTTTCATTATTTTGCTCAAAGACTATAGTGATTTTTGAGCACACTCGGAATTCCAGCAATATATTTGGTTTAGTTCACTAAACCACTATTCAGAGAATAGTGGAATTCCGATGTTTAAAAAATTAATGATTCTCAATCCGCACTCACAATCTGCCTGTAGATTCTCTGCTTTCCATGCCAATCAAGCACAACTTTAAGCACATCCTGTATCGTCTCGACTGGAATGATTCTTATTTTGTTTACCTTGTCCTTGTCGATTATTATATCCTTGAGGTTTGTTTTTGGAACTACAACATTCTTGATGCCTGCCTCAATGGCAGCCTCAACCTTTGCAGTCACTCCGCCGATTGGCAGAACCTCCCCCCTGACGCTCAGAGAGCCTGTCATCGCAAAATCCTGCTTTATTGGAATTTTCTTGAATGCGGAAATGACTGATGTAGCGACAGCGATGCTTGCAGAATCACCCTCAACGCCCTCATAAGTCTGCAGGAACTGGACATAAATATCGTAAGTCTCTTTTAGGTCTTCTCCGAAATATTTTTTGATGATTGCGGTTACGTTCTTTATAGCCTCTTTTGCAATGTCTCCAAGCTTGCCTGTTGCAATAATCTCGCTTTCCTTCCCTCCGGGAGTAACCTCTGCCTCAATCGGCAGTATAATGCCTGAATAGGGAGGAGTAACTCCGATAACAGCCAGCCCATTAACCCTCCCAACCCTTTTTCCTGAAGTGACAATGACCTCATATTCTTTCTTCTGCTCGATGTACTTGTCGGCAAGCTGCTGCTCAAGTGTCCTTGCAATCTTTTTAGCCCCACTAACGTGTTTCTTCATGACAAGCTTTGCCTTGTCTTCCACAGCCATGTCGCCAGCTGCCCTTATCAAGCCGCCTAACTCCCTTAATCTCAAGGTAAGATGCCCCTTTCTGTTTGCCCTTCTTCTTGCTTCCTCAACAATGGCTTCAACAGCTTCCCTGCTGAAATGCGGAATTTTCTTGTCCTTTACAACTTCCTGCGCGACAAAGACTGCAACCTTGTTCCTGTTCTCCTCTGTGTCAGGAATTGTTTCCTTCATGTAAATCTCATAGCCATAGCCGCTGATTCTGCTCCTCAGCGCAGGATGCATGTGCTTTATTGTCTCATAATTTCCTGCTGCCACAAGCACAAAGTCGCATGGCACAGGCTCTGTCCTTACCATCGCGCCTGCGCTTCTCTCGCTCTGCCCTGTAATTGCAAACTTTCTTTCCTGCAGCGCTGACAATAATTCCTGCTGGGTTGCTGGCTGCAATGTCGCAATTTCGTCAATAAACAGCACCCCCATATGGGATTTGTGAATCATGCCTGCAACAACCCTTTCATGGGCTGGTGTTCCCAAGCCTCCTGACTGGAACGGGTCGTGCAAAACATCTCCAAGCAATGCGCCTGCATGTGCCCCTGTTGCGTCGTTGAAAGGCGCCTGTTTTTTCCTGAAATTGTCAACTATGACTCTTGGGATTTTCACCTTGGTTTCGACTCTTTTGCTCAAGTTCATGAAAATGACAAACGATGCAAGGAATACCATGCCGCCCAAAAAGAAGGCTGCAAACATTATGTCGCTTTTGTAGTAGGAGCGCACCCACCATGGGGCAAACATGGCGATAAGCACCAGTATGAACACTATTATGTTCTGGTTCTTGAACACTGCCATGCTCTGCAATCTTGCCCTTGCAACCAAATCCCTGCCCTGCCCTGCAGGAACTGTCCTTATCAAAGGAGCGTTTTCATCATTTGGATTGGGAAATGCAATAGTATCAGTGAGTTTTTCCATGGGCAAAAGCTCTGCCAGAGCCAAGCCAAGCATGGACTTGCCTGTGCCCGGCTCGCCTATTAAGAGAACATGCCTTCTCTGCTGGGCAGACTTCTTTATGACTTCAACTGCCTCGTCCTGCCCTATAACCTGCTCTATAAGCTTTTTTGGTATTTTAATGTCCGCTGTTGAATTGAATTTAATGGCAACCATCCCGATATCGTATATGTCTGGGTATTTTTAAAGGTTGCTATTAGAGATTGGATAAAAAAGTAGGAAATAATAAATACAAATTCAATTACGAAGCCCAATAATACAATAAAAACAAATTCAATAATAAAATAAATTAAAAAATCAGGAGAGCGTCCTTTATATGTGTAGGTGATAAAGGAAACCTGCTTGTGATTATTTGTATGTTTATCAAATGAAAGAATCAACTTTGCTGAAAATTGCGCTGATTTGCTCTTTAGTGGGGCTAGTTGCCCTTTATTTTATATCAACCAAAATAGAGATAAAAGACTACAAGCCAAATATATTAAACAAAAACGTAGGAGATGACGTGAAACTGAACGGCGTTGTAACAAAGATAACAGACAGGGGAAGCGTTGTTTTCATAGAGGTTAACCAGCAGAATCCTGTGAATGTTGTATTGTTCACAGATGACGACAATCTAAAATTAAAGAGCGGGGACAGCATTGAAGTTACTGGAGAGGTGCAGGAATACAAAGGCAAGAATGAGATTATTGCCCAGAAAATAAGGGTGACCGGATAGTGTTTTTGGAAATATTAATTGCAATTGTTCTTGGCTGCCTGATGGGAGTTGTTACGGGGCTGACTCCGGGCCTGCACATAAATCTTGTTGCATTGATTTTGCTCAGCATTTCGCCCTTTCTTTTGGGCTACACCAATGTCATCGCTGTTGCGTCCTTCATAATAGCAATGTCCATAACACATACTTTTACTGACTTTATAAGCGCGACTTATCTCGGAGCGCCTGCCGATGACACTGCCTTGGCTGTGCTGCCTGCGCACAGGATGCTTCTGGAAGGCATGGGGTACGAGGCGGTAAAGCTGACTGTTATAGGGAGCCTGCTGTGCCTGATTTTGACAATTATTTTGTCGCCATTGCTCATATTCATTGTCCCGATAATTTTTGATTATCTCAAAGATTACATTGGCTGGATTCTGCTTGCTGTTGTTGTCTTCATGATTTTAAGGGAGGAAAGCATAAACAAGAAATTCTGGGCTTTTGCTATAGTGGCTTTGTCGGGTATTCTGGGCTTGATAGTTTTTAACATGCCTAATTTGAAAGACCCGCTGCTTCCTATGCTTTCGGGCTTGTTTGGCGTCAGCGTCCTGCTTTTGAGCCTGACCCAAAAAACCAGTTTGCCAGTCCAAAGAACCACGGAAATGGTGAAAGTAAAGGCAAAAGACATGGCGAAGGCCCTTTCATCAGGAGTTTTCTCAGGCTCGCTTGTCTCTATATTTCCGGGCCTGGGGCCTGCGCAGGCTGCTGTGATTGCAGGGCAGGTTGTGGGAAAAATAGAAGTGTTTGCCTATCTGGTTTTGGTCGGCGGCATCAACACAGTTTCAATGATTTTGTCGCTTATAACACTTTTTACAATCTCTAAGGCAAGGAACGGCTCGATTATTGTGGTGCAGCAATTGCTGCAGAACATAAACCTCAATGTTCTTGTTTTATTCATGTCCGTTGCCCTTATTGCAGGAGGGATTGCAACATTTTTCACTTTGTACACAAGCAAGGTATTTTCCTCAATAATGAATAAATTGAATTATTCCATGCTAAGCATTTTTATCATTGCCTTTATTGGATTGATGGTTTTGTATTTTTCCGGGCTTGTCGGCTTGCTGATTTTGGTAGTTGCAACTTTTATCGGGCTGATACCAAACATTGTTGATGTCTCAAGGAGCAACTCGATGGCTTGCCTGCTGATTCCGATTATTTTGGTGAATGTGCTGTGACCTAACCTAGTAAAAATGAAAAATCTTTTAAAATCGCTGCAATTACCACGAAAATATGAATCCAAGCTTGAATAGTCCAAAGGGGCTTACCGAGGGCGCCTCATACGCCATGCATTACGGTGGAGGAGTATTTACTAAAGAAGGAGTTTTCTCGCTGCCTCCCACAATATACGGCGGGATTGGATTTATCCTTCCAATCAAATCTTTGCATGAAAAGCCAGAGTCCCAGCAGGAGCTTATAGGCAAGATTGCTAATTCTTTAGTGGATGGTGGTAGCTATTCAAAGGCAGAGGAGGAAATTAGGAGGTATTTTGTGAAAATCTCGCAGACAAGGCGTAGTGTCCATGCAACTCTTAAGGATGATTTCAAAGACATTTCAGCGAATGGCAGGGGTGTGGGCAGGTTAATGCGTTACCACCCAGATAGGCTGGAATGGGAACTCAAGCATATTGCAAAGACAGCATATACAATCGATAAGCATGTTGTTTTGAAAGCATACTCCCCCTTAGTTGGATTAAAAGCATTCATTGATTTTTTATACCCTTCAAGGAGGTTGGATATTGCAATACCAGACAGGCTGGAGAAACCTTCTTCAGAGCCCATTGGGTATAGGATAAAGAAAGTAACAGGTGATAATGGCTCAAAAATTGAAGTAGTGCCCTTTACTGGGAATACAGAGACTAGCAATGGAGAAATTGTTGTTGTAAGATTCAGAAGCTCAAAAGATACAGAAGGGAAAGACAATTTAGTGGATTTTTTAAGGCAGAGCCATTCTAATGTAAGCCTTTTAAGCATAGAGGATATGCTATCAACATCTTCATAGCGTGAATATACAAAAACAAAAACCTTTTTAAAACTGCCATTATTCCAGATTCCTCATGGAAGGGACAATAGTCAATTACAGGGGCTCGAGAAGGGTCAAGAAAGGCAACCATATGATTATCCATATCAGCAGCATTGACTCAAAGGAAAAGGCGTCAAAGCTGGTTGGCAAAAAGGTTGAGTGGAAGACTTCTGCAGGCAAGGTACTGGCTGGAAAAATCGCATCCGCCCACGGAAACTCAGGCGCATTGAGGGTTATTTTCGAGACCGGAATGCCTGGGCAGAGCATCGGAAGCAAAGTTGTGATTGAATAATTAAACTAATTCTTCTAAACAAGGGGAAGTACCATTTGTATTTCTTGGTGAATTCCCTCCAAGAGGCAAGTGCTTATCTGATATTCTCTTTTGCTGAGATAAATGAAAATCAGTACCAACATTAGCTGCCGACATTGACTGCTGGTGATTTCTGTACCAAACAGTTACTTCATTGATATACCTTACATCAAATTCACCTTCAATTGCGGCCCTAGCAGATGATAAAAACATATCCAAATCTTCACCATCTGCAATGAAAGGATCAAAAATACCATCTTGGTTAAATTTCCTTTTCACAAATACCTTTAAGTATTGTAAAAATTGCGGGCGCCACATTATAGTATGTGCATTAAAAATAAAATTGTACCCTGCTGCCCAGTTAATGTTATCGGGATTTTTCGCATCTTTTCCATTTCTGATGTACCTAATAGCCCTATCATTAGTAAAAAAAGCCATTCTAGTATGAACAAAGCCATTGCCTAGGTGCCTGAACCTAATTTCCACACTATCGGGAGTGAGAATATCATCAGAATGTATATACGTAATACCTTGCAGACTTTCTGCTTCTTCTTTAGTCAATAATCCGTCTTCACCTGTTTTGCATAGATCTATACCATAATTCAGCGGGTTCGATGCTGTCCTGAAATCAGTGGGCAAAACTTCCCTTCTTACATACCTAATCTGAGGCTGTTTGAATTGTTTAAGTAAAGATTGAATATCTACAGTAGATGAGTCATCTACTATAATATGGACAGTTCTAGCATAGCATTGTTGATCAATTACACTTCTAATAGTTTGGTATAATAAATCAATCCTTCTATTTTAGTAGGTTGCATAAACAGGGGTAACTATAGCCACAGTTGCCATATTATAGAATTATTGGGAGTAATTTTTAAATCTTTCTTTTGTTCACTATTGGGTAGTGTTCTTCTTTAAAAACTGCTCAAAATTGTTTCCTTCATCTTCTTCACGCAATGCTCGGCAACAATTTTCAGATTTATAATGTCATATTCGTTATATTCCACTAATAAATTTAAATAATAATCATCGCCAGTTGCCCTGTACATTCTCCAAAGTGCTAAGGCATCACCACCATAAAATCTGTCAATTATTGGATTTCTTTTTATTCCCAGCAATTTCTCGATATTTTTTAAGCCGCCTTTTAAGCCAAGCCTGTCTGTAACTGACCTCACATCAAAGTTAGGCACTTTGGGCAGTAAATTGGGGTATCTTTTTTCAATGAAAGGCAGGTCAAAAGAAGCGCCGTTAAAGGTAACAATCAGCTTGTATTTTTGCAGCTCTTTTTTCAGCGAATTGTAATCAAGGTTTATCCCTTTTATCATTATTTTTGTGCTTATTCCGTCATAAAGCCCGAAAACAGTTATGTCATCGCTGTTTTTGCTCAAGCCGGTTGTTTCAATGTCCAGGAAAACGGCATCTTCCTTAAAAAAGCCGTACAATCGCCACATTTCCGGCTGAGGCAGCAAATCAAGGAAATAGCTTGAATCAAAATTGTACAACGCTTTTCTTGCATTCAGTATTTTCCTGTCATAGTACAGTTTCCTGCGCCTTGGCAGGCCTTTGATATATTTTTTTGTTAAAAAATTGTCCCAGTTGTATATTCCGTTTTTCCAGATATTCTGCTCAAGCTTGTTGCCTATTCTTTCCAAAAAGATGAATGTATTGGTTATCATGACTGCTGTAATTTTAGAAGAGCTCCTTTAAATAGCCTGCGCCGGCAGATGTCCAGTGGGTTGTGGTATGAAATTACAATATGATATACGGCTTCATCTTCAGCTTTATAGCCTCTTCGATGTTCTTCTCGTCCTCGGAAGTGATGTAAATGTGCTTTTTCTTGTGCTTTTCATATTGCTTTATCTTTGCCTTCATGACTTTCTGGTACTCTTTCAGGTAATCGTAAGGGTGGTGGTCTATGTACAAGTCAAGCTTCGGCACGTAGAATGAAGCCCTGAAATCATCCTTGTCAGCCCATGTTGCAACTGTGTTATATTGAAACAACAGATTATTGTCAAACAGGAAGTTTGCAATCTCCACCTCAGCCCTTGTCCTTACCAGATGCCCTGTTTTTGTCTTGAAAGTCGGCTCTGCGCTTTCCCCCCTTTCCATCAGTTCAGATGCCTTTATGGAAATGCCCTTTTCCATTTTGATTTCGTCAAACAGCGGTATGTTTTCCTTATTTTCATATTCCTTGCTTATGTTCAGCACATTGTCGAATGACTGCACTGCATCTTTTATCTTGTTCATCAGGATTTCCATGTGCCCCTTGCTGTACCATGCCTCTGCATGGCTCCTGTCAAGCTCTGCCGCGTTTGAAAAGCATTCGTAAGCCATTTTTATGTAGCTTTTCTTGCTGTCCTCTTTTTTGTACTCCTCAATCTTCTTATCGCTTACCTCCCAGTCCGTATCCATTGATATCCTGTAAGCGCCTGCCCTATAGCGCCCTTCAATAAACAATTTTTTCCTGTAGTAAGTGCTTCCTTTCCCCATAAGAGCCCTTACCTTGTTTTCATCCTCTGCTGACTGGATTTGCAGCGCATTGTTGAAGTAGCTTATTGCCGCGTCAAAATTGTCAAGGTAGGAATGGCAGGCTGCCATGTTGTAATTGCACTTGAACAGGAATTCTGCTGCGTTCTTGAACAAGTCCTGCTCATTGCCCTTGTAAGGGTAGAATTCCAGGGCTTTGTTGTATTCCTCGATTGCAGTCTGGTACTGCTTGAGCTGGGCTAATCTGTCGGCATCTCTTTTCATCTCCTCTGCCTTGCGCATTTCCTCAGTTTCCTTGAAAGACTCTGCGCTTTCCTTTTCCCTTCTGCGCTCTGCAAGCTTGTTTCTCTGGCTTTCAAAGAATCTCTTTATGCGGCTGATTACCATTTTTCAATGGTATTCTGTTTAAAGGATATATTTAAAGGTTGCTGTTTTAGAAAATTAAATGAGTTGGATAAAATAAAAACCCATAACAACTTAAAAAATAAATAAAAAATACGTCGCTTCCCAGCATCTGCATACTATAATGGGAGCCCAGCTCAGGAAAGTAATTCTTGCCGTCCAAAGCTATAAAAACTACTAATATTTAAATACTTCAAATATAATGGACGAATTTATGAACAAAAACCAATTATTGAAACTGGCAGCTGTGATTTTCGGCATTATAGCCTTGCTGCATTTGCTGAGGAGCATTTTCAGCTGGGAAGCAAACATAGGCGGCTTTGACGTGCCTGTATGGTACAGCTATGTTGCAGTTGCTGTGGTAGGATATTTAAGCTGGCAGATGTATGGTGCTGGAAAGAAGTAAAAATATTTGATTTGAGAATAGCTATTTTTGCTGTTTGATTTTATTTCTTATCTTATAAATCTGATTAAAGAGCATGTTCATGGACCTAATTTCGGCTTATAATCATCAAAATGCCTGATGCAGAAGGAGATTAGCTTGTTTGCCAGTTTTATATTGTTTTTAATTTGCCGTTGACTTTCAGCATTATGTTTTTTCTCATTTGCCTGATTTTTCCGATAATCTCTTTGCCCTGCTGAAAATCAACTTTCTTGCCGTAATAATTTATGCCATTTCTTGCATATCTGAACCTGTCAAAGCTGGCGTAATCAAAATCCGGCTCTAACTTTTTGAGAAGCTCCCCCAGGCAAACATGATTCGTTACTTTATAACTGTATAATATGCAGAGGGCCTCCAGCACTTCCCTTAAAGCGTCATAAGCCATTGGAAGATACGCATTAACGCTTAGCTCGTCGAACTTTGCAGAATCTAATGCTTTATCTTTTATTTCAGAAACTTCCAGCAAGGATTTTGCCAAAGATTTGCTTGGAACTGCTTTTTTTATAAATCCCTTTCTTTCGCATTCATTTAAGTCCATATCAGCTCCCCTTCCAATATTATTCCATTGAGCACATTGCTTATCAAATGCTCGTTTCTGAGATCTTTCAGGCTTTTTACGGCAAACAGCTGGATTTCCCTCTTTAATTTTTTCCCGTATTCTTCCCTGCCTGGGAATTCCTTTGTTTTTTCGCTTATTACGGCAATGTCTATGTCGCTTGTTTCTGTGTCAATGCCTTTTGAGCATGAGCCAAATAATATTACTGCTGGCTTTAGGTAAAATTCTTTCAGGCTTTCAATCAGGCCCGATTCCCTCAGCTTTCTTATTGTCCAGTATAATTTTAAATCCCTGTAGGAACTGCTTTCCAGGTCTGCTTTGTAGAGGTCAAGCATCCTTTCCTTCCTGTGCTTTAATATTGACTGCTTTGCAAACTCCTTCAGCCTATTGCTTGCTGTTGCAGGGGCTGTTTTTGCCAGCCTTGCAACCTCTCTCACATTAAACTCTTTAGCGGGTGCCTCAAAAAACAGCTTCAATGTGTTTATTTCCTTAAACATATGTTTAAATAATTGAACAAGTGTTTATAAAGGTTTCGGTTTTAATCGCCTGTCAAAAACCACCCGTCATGAACGGGTGGTATGATTACATTATGATGAACATAGCGTGGTTTTGGACACTACAAAATTACACTTATTGACGTGTAGTTTTTGAGCATCGGAAAAATGCAAAGCATTTTTAAGATCCCAAAAGTCTTTGACTTTTGCGACATCCAAATTCCATGCAATGTTTAGCTATAGTATATACCACTTATAAAACATAAGTGGAATTTTGATGTTTAAACCAAGAATGAGAATCATTCCTTATTTCTCTTAGGTTTATTTTTTCTTCCCTGTCTTCTTCGATTATACGAGAATATCTGGCTCAGCCGGCAAGATATAGCAACCGAAAGATTTAAATATATGGTTTTAAACCATAATACTATTACTTAAGATGGATAATGAAAAGCTGAACATCCTTAGGCTGCTGATAGAGCAGGAAGAAGCGCTCAGCATACGAAGAATATCAAAACTGAGAAAAATAAACTACAAGTCTGCCTATTTCGCTGTGAAGAAGCTTGCTAAAGAGGGTGTAGTGAGCCTTAAAAAAGCAGGAAACACGACTTTATGCTCCTTTGACAAGTCTTTTAATGATTCTGTTTTTGCCGTAGAATATCAGAGGCGGCATGAATTGCTTAAAAACAAGAACTTTTTGGTGATGTACCATGACCTAAAAAAAATGAATGTCCCTTTTGTTGCTTTGCTCTTTGGAAGCTATGCAAAAGGCACTCAAACCAAGCACTCCGATATTGATTTGCTTATTATAACTGAAGAATTCAAACCCATCCAGCAGCAAATTTCATTATTGCCATTAAATATTCATGCAACTGATGTAAGGTATAAAGACTTCATACAAATGCTTAAGTCAAAGGAATTAACGGCAGTAAGCGAAGCCATAAAGAGGAATATCATTCTTATTGGCATAGAGGAATACTACAGGCTGATTAACAATGCTAACAGATAAAAGAATAAAGGAATCCCAGAGCAGTTTTAATTCATATCTGCAGGATGGGCTTGTAGCGAAGAAAAAGGAATTTGAGCAGAGGATTTTCAACATACTGGAAAACAACGCCAATGAAAGCCTCAAAATAGCGGAAATGCTTTTTGCTAATCGGGATTCGTGGCTCTGGACAATTGTAACCTCTTACTACTCTATGTATTATATTGCCAATGCAGTCCTCTATAAAATGGGATATAAGATAGGAGAAAAAATCCCGCATAAAGTGACTGCTGACTGCCTCATTGCGCTTGTCAGGGGCAAACTGAAAGCTTCTCTCCTTGAGCAGTATGAAGAGATGCAGCAGGATGCCCTTGCAGGCATCAAAGCGGATGAAATCATAGAGTCATTTGATTATGAAAGGAAAAAGAGAAGCATTTTTCAATACGAGACAACTGAAGAGGTAAAACAGGAAAAAGCAAAGGTATCTCTTGAAAGGGCAAAAGAATTCATGAACGAGATGAAGAAGCTCACAGCAAAGAGGTGAATCATCATGAATGAGATAGTTTTAATTGTCAAACGTTTAATTTGGGCTTGTAGTCATCAAAATGCCTTATGCAGAAGTCAATTAGCTTGTTTGCCAATATTCTGTTCTTCCTGATTTGCTCTTTTTCTTCTTTTGTAGTGTCATTGAAAATATAGACATTAAGTTCTTCGCCTTCTTCATCATATATTTCCCAAGTATCCCTGTTTGTCAAAAACCACCAGTAAAAAACTGGTGGCATGTTGCTTATCGCAAATGTGATTCGTGGTTTTTGAGCATGCTCGAAAATATACCATATACGATAGCAACATTGGACTTACGTCCATCAGTCATAGACTGATGGTATATTTTCGACATATCAGGCCTAAAATTGGCTTGTCTGAATTCAGGCAGCTTACATAATAAAATCTTTCTTTATGCCTGACTGTGAAGTGCCTTTCCAATACTGTTTGGGTAAGTTTGATTTTAGGCATTTTTTAGTCTACAGCCTTTATCAACTGTTTTAATTTTGGATAAATTTTGTTTAAGAACTCTAAAACTTTTTCTGCATATTCTTTATCCAGCATTTTTCCGTAGTACATTATTCCGTTTCTGAAGTATCTTAGCTGATCTGCAAACTGAACATCATTTTCACTGAAGCCCAGCTCTCTTAAATAAGAAACCTCCGCTTCATGAGCCCCCTGCCCGCCTGCTGAATAGCCGTCCAAGGATAATTTTGCCCTTGCCAAATGCATTATGATGTCATAGCAGTACTCTACATAATCATTGGCATTTTCATTGTCTATCCCGAGTTTTTCTATCCTTTTACTTAAGGAGCGTATTTTTCTTTCTGATTCAACGGCTAAGCTTTTCGCCCTTTCCCTGTTTATTTTGACTCTTTTAACAATGCCTTCCTTTTGGTATTCTTCAAAGGGCTTTATCATAATTCAACACCCCCCTGCAATAAAATGCCGTTTAGGATGTTATTCCTTAAATGTTCGTGTATATTTTTCCATAAGTCGTAAAAATTTATGTTGATTTTCCGGTTTAATGCTTTTTCATACTCTTCAAGCTCAAGCACCTTATCTTTTCTTCCAATAACTGCAATGTCTATATCAGAAGTAATTGTGTCTTCACCCAGCGAATAGCTTCCAAACAGGAGTATGGTGCCGCCTGCCAGTTCGCTTTCAAGATAATCTGACAGTCCTGAAAGGTATACGCTTTTAAGATTTTCCACTCTTTTAAGCTCAATGGCTTTAGGCCCGTCCCTGTTAAAGGTGATGAAATTAATTGTCTTGGTTTTCTCGATTTTAACAAGCTCTTTCAGCTTCTTTACCGAGTTTCCGACAGCAGTGGGGGAAACTTTTAACATTTTTGCAATCTCCCTCTGGCTTAGCTTTTCTCCTGCCCTTTTGCACAGCAGGGAAAAGATTTCTGCCTGAAGTCTTGTCCATTTTAGTTTATATGTATCCATTTTAGTTTATATGTATAAACTTAAGTTTATAAATGTTTCGGTTTTAATCGCCTGTCAAAAACCGCAATTTACCAATAATTTATTAACGGTTTTTGAGCATCATCGGAAATCGTAATCATTTTCTGTTAATTTTGCGATTTCCGAGATTTCCAGAGGAAGTGTTTTAGGTCCTTAAACCAAGAATGTTTATTGTTTTTTATAATTCTCAAGTTTATTTTTTCTTCCCTGTCTTCTTCAATTGCCTGCACATTCGCTTCGAGAAATGTTTTTATTCTCTCTTTTGTGCCGTAGACTATTACTATTCTTTGGAATTTTTATATATGAAAAAGGCTATATCATCTTGTAGCGTATCAATGTTTATATATAACTTAATTTATCTTCTGTTTTATCAATATGGATGATAGTAAAAATGGAAAATAAACCAAATTATTATTTTATTGCAGTTTCAACTAAAGAAAATCTCGATTTATGTATAAAATATAGTTTAGCTGGATTTACAAATAGTAAAAATGGTGTTTGGGTTTTTATCGATATTAAAGAGGGAGACTTTGTTAGTTTTGTTTATGGAGCAAGAGCGTATAACTTGTATAAGGTAGCCAAAAAAATTGCTATTGAAAATGCAGAAAATTTGCCACCTTGGACAAATATTACTTTTAAAGAATCTGGGAAAACTTACTATTTCCCATTCAGATTTGAGCTAAACCTTATTAGAGAGTTTAATGAACCGATAGTAAGGTACGAATTTGCATATATTGCGGAGAATCTTTTGTTAAGAGGAGGATACGCAAAAACTCATTTCCAAGCTGACCAAACAACATTACAAAATGTTTCCTCAATGGGAAAAAAATTTGAAGGAAATGTAGAAAGGATAAAATACGCTTCTATCACGCCATTTAATCCGAATTTGACGTTTGATAAAAATCAAGTGAAAATACCTTATACTTATAAATTGGAAGAAATATTTTTACAATCAATAATTAAACACAAATTATATAATCAATCAAATTTGATTAAATTTCTTAAAGACACAAATTTTGATGAAGCACTAAATCTGAATTTCGAAATGCTTAGTGAGAAAGCTTTAATGCAAGGTCTTGTAGATATATTGTTAAAAGAGTCTGTACCTATTGGTACTTCAAAACAAATCATAATAGAAATAAAAACTAACAAGGCATCATTAAAAGATGTGAAGCAAGTAGAAACTTATGTCAAAGAGTTAAGTAATGAATGTCTTGGGGGCGTCCTTATAGCAAAAGATTTTCAAAAAAAGTTATTTCCAAATAATTCCAATATTAAATTAATAAGATATAAGTTTGAGAATCTTGAAAAAGAAGTTTATGATTTTGAAGAGCTGATTAAGAGTTTAACTTTATCCGTCATATAATAATTTCTGAATTATGTAACTTGTTACCAAATCCCGTAACTTAGTATTAAATACCAGTTGCCTTAATACTGTAAGATCCAATGGTTTTGTTGGATTTTAAGTTTACTAATTTAAGACAAGAAACTCATGCCAAGATCTACAATGATGATTGCTTCAATGTTTTTCCTAAGATTCCTTCTGAGTCGGTAGACTTAGTTTTTGCCGATCCACCTTACAATATGTCTAAAAAAAGAGGTTTAGGGTGGAAATACAGCAAGCATATCACAATGCAGGAGGAATGGGATATTTTTTCTAAAGATGATTATCTAAAATTTAACCAGAAATGGATTAGCGAGTCATTAAGAATATTAAAACATGGAGGAAGCTTATGGGTTTGCGGCTCTTTTCATAATATATACCAGGTGGGATTTATCCTGCAGCATATAGAAGATGTTAAGATAAATAATAGCATAGTCTGGTTTAAGCCAAATGCGCAGCCAAATATAACTTGCAGAATGTTTACAGAAAGCACAGAACATTTAATCTGGGCATCTAAAAATGGAAATGGTCAAAAATGGAAGTTTAATTACGAGATGACTAAAAATTTGATTCATGACGACTTAAACCCAAAAGGAAAGCAAACCAGAAATGTGTGGTGGATTCCGTTAACTCCAAAAAGCGAAAAATGGGCAGGAGTTCATCCAACACAAAAGCCTATGGAATTGTTGCGGAGAATTATATTAGCCTGTACCAATGAAGGAGATACAGTTTTGGACCCATTTTTAGGCTCCGGGACAACTTCTGCTGTCGCCAAGATGCTTAATAGGAACTCTATTGGGATTGAGAAGGAGAAAAAGTATTTGTCAATTATTAAAAAGAGATTAAATCCACCACAGAGAAAGATTGGGGAAGAGAGTACAATAGAGGTTTTGGCTTGATTTATCCTATAGAAATACACCGGATTTAAGGAAAAGTTTGTCATAACGGCGTTATGTGAACTTTTCCTATTTACTTATTTCTCTTTATCTTATAAACCAAAAAACCGATTAAAGAGCCGATAAGGAACCAGAAGATAAAACTAATTAAAATGGATAGTGTATAATTCTTTATTTTGAGTGTCACAGCTGGATAAAGGGGTATTACTGTAAATAATAAACACCCTATGTTTTGTGTACAATTTTTTTGAGCTAACCATGGAATAAGAATCATTACTAATCCTAAGATTAATCCAGAAATCCAAATCAAATTTATTTTATTCACTTTTTGTTTATTATCCAGACTTGTTTATTAAGTTTACTGTTTTTTCGTAAAAACTTAACTCTTGTTTATTTATTGACTTTTTTACAATACTTTTAGCCCTATTATTATTATCTAAACCCGTGTGCAGAGCAAATACGTCAAAATATTTTTTAGAATTTACGCCATTATTTACATTTTGATAAATTGCATTTTCATCATTAATCGTTACAAGACCATCTTCAGTAGTTAGGGCACTTCCTTGAATTATCAAGAAATTAAGTATATTTATATTCCCTGGTTGGGCATCATTTTTATTGATGATTACATCCTCATAAAATTTATAGAGATTTAAGGAGATTTTTGTGTCTTTATTTTCAGATAAAAAATCTTGACTAAACAAACCATTCTTTATTATTTGATTGAGGGAGGGGTGATTTATGTTTTTTGAATTCAGATTTTTTGAAATATCCCTATTCCTTGAAGCAATAACACTACCCAAAGTACTATTCCCCTCAAACGCACCCGGACACCCTACCGCGACAAACGTCTCAACCTTGTTGGAGTCAAACTGGTTTCTTTCCAGGCTGTCCAAAGCTGCTCTGCATCCATTAGAAAACCCAACATACTGCAATTTATCTTTTCCAGTAAACGATAAAACTCCATTCAGCAATGCAGGAACAAAAATGTCAGTCAAGTTGTAAAATGTGTAGTCGATGCAGTCATCGCAGTCCTGCCCTGCGCCGCCTGTTATTTCAATCAGCCATGTGTCTCTTCCAATATTAGACAGTTCAGCGCCTAGAACTTCCCAGGTTGTTAAATTGCTGAATATGCCATGAGCCAAAACAACAGGCAAATCTGTTGGAACTCCTGTAGAATTCAAATATTCAAGATAATCACTGCTTATATTAGGCTTCAAATTCCTCAGCCTTAAGGTTATTCCGTTGCTAGAAACAACGCTTTTGTCAAAAACATTGAACATCTCATCATTAAGGGCATTTTTGACTATTTTCTTAAACTCCTCATTTTGCAGCTTATAATGCTCTTCATTGCCCCCTAAATGCAAATAATCAAACACTTTCACGGCATCGGCATTTTCATCATCAACAAATACTGCTTCCTTTCCTTTAACATTCAAGAGCAATGCCTGATTTTTGATAAATTCCTTAGCAGCTGCAATATCCCCTTCAATTTCATTGCCTGCAATCATTATTTTTACCCTTCCGCTATCATCCTTAAAAGCCCCAGCCAGTCCTGAATAAGGCATTACCCCAGTTTTATCATTAAAAAATACATTCCCATAATCATATCCGAACTCAAATTCCCTTAATGTCCTGATGTTATTGTCCTTGTTCCTTGGGTTGTTCTTGCCAATGTAAACCTCAACATCAGCCTTGCCAGAATCTGTCGTGTAATACCCGGATATTAATTTATTTTTAATGTAATCCCTGAACTCTGAATTCAGGGTAAAAGGCTCCAAATCAGCGCTTACAAAAACCAAAGGCAAATCAATAAACTCCTTAAAGGCAAAATTGTTCTCTTCATTGCTTTCGTTTATCTCATTGTCGAAGTCAGCGCTGACCATGACTTTTTCATTCTCTTTCAGGCCCAAAACTGCGTTAAAGGTTGCATTTCTGCCTTTTTTTATATCTAATAAAACCGTATTATTCTCCAGTGTATCCGCATTGTAAATAATTGTTTTAATTCCATTAACTTCAGCCTCTCCAATGTTATTAACCATTGCAGATACATTTACATGGGTTTTGTTTATTTTAAAGAAACTGATATCAAGGCTATCAACGCTTAAATCAATAGTATAATTATTATTGTCCAAAAACACTTTTGTCTGCGAATTTGCTGCCCAAACCAAGTCCAAGCCTTTATTGCCGTCAATGTCGACAGGAACTACAAAATTAGAGCCAAATTGAAGTTCAAGAATAGAGCTTCCATTTTTATCATATATTTGTTTTTCAGTTATAATTTCATTATTGCCGTCATTGTTTATGTCAGCAGCAATTGCTGTTTTGACAGTGACTGTTGTAGGCAGCAGCTCGGATTCAAAAACCATGTCGCCGGAATAGTTATAGCAGCTTGCTTCCATATTTTTAAAGCTATAACCTGCTTTTTTGTCTTTTATAAAACATACAGAATCAAAGCTGCTATGATTGATGTTTAAAATGAATGGGTTAGTGCCTTCAAACTTGCTGCTTGAACTCGAGCCATCATTGCAATCTACATTACTTGGATTTTTTTCGCATCTAGAGAATAATTTGCCTCCGGTGCTGTTATAAACAAACAATTCAGTAAACCAGTCACCGCATGCCTCTACATTACACAAATCATCATAAAAAACGCTTGTAGCAATCTCGAGCTTGTTGTCATTGTTTAAGTCAGCCAAAACAGGCTGCCCCTTTAGAATATAATTTGATGCAATCGGGGCGTAAGTGTTGTCAATAACCCATTTAATGCTTCTCTGCCTTAAATCAAAAGCAAGAAGCCCATAATCGCTGTTGTTGTCCTCGTTGAACCAGAATACCGCTTCCAAGCTGCCGTCATCGTCTATGTCCCCGATGGCAGGGACTGTCTGCTGGATTTCGTCGTAAATGGATGTATTATAAAAGCTGTCGGCTTTTGAGCTCAGGTTTATGACATGGATGTAATTTTTCTCGTCTTTGAACACGCAGGAATCAGTGCCATTTAAATTCAAGCATTTTATGCCGCTAAAATTAGCCTCATATGGCAGTGTAATGTTAAATTCTTGATTTAATTTTGACTCATTATACTGGTAAACAAAGAAGTAATCGGTTAAATTTTGCCTTGAATTGAATATTATTTCAACCGGATTGTCATCGTCAAAATTGAATAATGCCGGCTGCCCAAGTATCGAGCCGACTTTTGTTTGTGTTAGTACATCCAATTGCGGATTGAAAATTACCAGTGAATTGTTTGAAAAAATCACAATCTCGTTGTTGCCGTTCCTGTCCAAATCATCGACCAGCGGCTGGAAATCCATGCCAATTGAATCATCGCTGAAATTAGCAGTCCTTAAAGGAAAATACCCAGTCCCGTTTGCAGCTCCTGTATTCCTCAAGTCATTCTGGTAGGTCTGCCAGAAAGCGTTTGCATTAATAGTTAATAGAACTAAAATTATCAAAAAAAGATATAATCTCATCTTCCACCCATTTTTTTGAATTGAAGCTGGATAGTTTATATTTAAAGCTTTTTAAGGTATGCTTGGCTTAATCCAAATTATGTGAATAAGTTTTATTGACTTAGGGGTGGTTACAAAAACGAAATATTTAAAAATCCAAAACAGTTCTTTAAGGCCTATGAACGAACAGCATCCAATCAGACTCGTATATCCAATGAGGGGCATTCAAGTTGGAGATTTTCCATTATTAGATGAACTTGCCAGCGTAAGCAGAAAAGTGGCGGCGAGAGTTAGTTTTGACCATAATGCAAAGCTGCCATTCAAGGAAATTATCTGTGAAGTAACAGAAGAATCTATGCATATATTACTGGAACGTGCTAGGCAAACTGGCAGCTTGGAGCCGCTAGCATCCCTTATTCATTTTATGATACCCAGCTACACTTATGCGGATTCCAAGAATCATGCAGACTTGCGGATATTTCAACAATCTCTATTGCCTTATGAAAAACATATTGAATTAATTATGAAGGAATTGTCGGAGAATGTAAGATTTCAAGTCCAAATCACCCCGGATAACATATTGGGCGAGGAAATTCTTGGCAGAGGCCTGCTAATAATGAAATCAGGTGGAAATTACATTGCATATCGGTATTCTGTAGAAACAGGAGCTAAAAGTCATGTTGCTTTTGAAAGGCTTCCTGATTTGAATTCGCCAAGTTTGGAGAATGTGATAAGAGAATATCACAACCCTGAGTCGGTAGAAAGCCCAGTTTTAGTTCGGAGCAAAAAACCATATAATGCAAAAGGAGATATACTTCCTTACTTTGCTTACAGGTTCACAGGGTTAAGAAAATAAGGATAAGTTTGACTTAAAACACATAACAATGTTTAATGTATATGTATTTAAAATTTGTTAAAAATCAATAAATCAAACATCCAAATTAACGACTTCTTTAGCATGCATCTCTATGAATTTCCTTCTCGGCTCAACCTGGTCGCCCATGAGCAGGGTGAACATCTTGTCAGCTTCAACAGCATCCTGCAGCGTAACTTGGAGCATAGTCCTGTTGCCAGAGTCCATCGTGGTGTCCCAGAGCTGCTGGGGGTTCATCTCGCCCAGGCCCTTGTAGCGCTGCAATGTTGCGTCTTCCCTTCCAACCTCTTTCAGCAAATTTTCCAGCTCCTGGTCGCTGTAGACATATTTCGTCAGCTTTCCTTTTGCAACCTTGTAAAGAGGCGGCTGGGCTATGTATATGTAGCCTGCCTCAACCAAAGGATGCATGTGCCTGTAAAAGAAAGTAAGCAATAATGTCCTTATATGGGAGCCGTCAACATCTGCATCTGTCATTATAACAAGCTTGTGATATCTTGCCTTTGTTATGTCAAACTCTTCCCCTACGCTTGTGCCTATTGCCGTGACCATTGTCGTTATTTCCTCATTCTCAAAAATCTTGTTAAGCCTTGCCTTCTCAACATTCAGTATTTTTCCCCTCAATGGAAGCACTGCTTGGAATTGACGGTTTCTACCCATCTTTGCGCTCCCCCCTGCCGAATCCCCTTCCACGATAAACAGCTCGCATTTTGCAGGGTCCTTCTCTGAGCAGTCTGCAAGCTTTCCCGGCAACGAGCCATGATTCAATGCGCCTTTCCTTCTTGTCAGTTCCCTTGCCTTCTGGGCTGCTTCCCTTGCATGAGCTGCATTCACGCATTTGTAAATAATGGATTTTGCAATCTGGGGATTTTCCTCGAGGTAGGAGCCCAATGAGTCATTGACAATGCTGTCCACTAGCCCTTTTATTTCAGAATTTCCAAGCTTTGTCTTGGTCTGCCCTTCAAACTGGGGCTCAGGCACCTTGATTGAGATAACTGCCGTCAGTCCCTCCCTTGTGTCCTCGCTTGTGAGCTTTATCCCCTTGATGTTGTTCTTCTCAATGTAATTGTTCATAACTCTCGTCAATGCGGTTTTGAAGCCTATCAAATGAGTGCCGCCTTCATAAGTGTTGATTGTGTTGGCAAACGAAAATACATTTTCCTGGTAGCCGTCGTTGTACTGCAGGGCGTACTCAAGCTGGATGCCGTTTTTCGCCTTGCTGAAATAGATTATCTTGTGCGATGGATTCTTGTTTTTGTTAAGGTGCTCGACAAAAGAGATTATGCCGCCGTCATAGTGAAATTCGTGCTTCTTGCCTGTTGCTTCATCCTCAATGGATATCAAAATGCCCTTGTTCAGGAACGCAAGCTCCCTCAGCCTGCTTGACAATATTTCAAAGCTGAATTCAGTAGCCGGGAAAATATCATTGTCAGGCATAAATTTCACGGTCGTGCCAGTGTCTTTTGCGTCTGCATCGCCTATTATTTTCAGCTCAGTTGCAGGCTTCCCATACTGGTATTTTTGCTGGTATACTTTTCCGTTTCTCTTGACTTCCACAATCATCTCCTTCGACAATGCGTTTGCAACTGAAATTCCGACTCCGTGCAGGCCGCCGCTTACCTTGTAAACCTTCTTGTCAAACTTGCCCCCTGCATGGAGCTTTGTCATGACAATCTCGACAGCAGGCTTGTTGAACTTTGGATGGATGTCAACAGGAATGCCCCTTCCGTTGTCTGCAACTGTTACAAAGCCGTCTTTATTGATTACGACAGAAATTTTTGTGCAGAACCCTGCAAGAGCCTCATCGATTGAATTGTCAACAGCCTCGTATACCAGATGATGCAGCCCTTTTATGTCCGTGCTGCCGATGTACATTGCAGGCCTTTTTCTTACGGCGCTCAGGCCTCCAAGGACTTGGATGTCTTTTGCATCATAGCTAGAATCTTCCGGTTTTTGATTTTCCTGGCTTGCGCTTTGCTGAGATTGTATATGTTCCATTTTATCTAGTTTCCTGCCTAATTTCTTTTCGTATGAAAATAATAAAAGCCTTGATTTATCGTCTATAAAACAGCACCCGAATTCACTATTTTTTATAGGCTCGGACTATATAAATCTTTCGCTCCCAGAATGGCTTTATAAGGCTTAAAAAGGCTGAATTTTTGGGTTTTAGAGGATGAATAATTTTCAATATAATCCCCTTATATGCAGCAATATCTTTATAAATCATGCCCTGTTGGCTCTGTAAAAATGATAGAGTACAGGGTTACAACAGCAGGCAGTTTGGTTTGCATGTCTGAAGCAGTCTACCAGTTAATTTCAGAGTCTTTGCAGCATACAAATCAAAGGTTAAAAGTATACGAGCCTGAGGATTTGGCAAGCATCTTAAGGCTTCACAGGCCCGACAAGGTTAAAATTGCATCAGAATTGCCTGAAGACACACATACAGTAATGGCTTATAGCCATGATGCTCTAGCTGGCATCGGCTTCCTCGCTAACGGAAAACATGAAGAACTTAACCATAAAGATTATGCATTTTTAGCAGGCTTATATGCAAGGCCGGACTATGGAAAATTTTTGGTAGGACCAAAGATTTTTGGGATGCTTCTCGGCTATGCAAAAGAGCACGGAGTCAAAACAGTTCAGGCTTTTCCGTTTTTTCCCAAAAGGGTTAGGCAGTATGCAAAACTTGGGTTCAGGGCGACAGGCAGGATGATACCTGACAAACATACGGGGCTAAAATATCCAGAAATGGAATTGCAGTTGCAAAGTTAGATTTTGCAGGCTTGTCACTCAAACAACTTCTCAATTCCAAGGGCTTTGGAAACATCGCTGAAATCTTCCCTTATCTTCATAGAAAATCTTGTTACAAAAGGCCCTGTAAAGTCCTTGATTACAGTTATGCTTTGCGGAATTCCCATATAATGCGCAGACGACTTAATGACTGTATAGCCTCTTTTTGTGAGATTTACTACCATCTCTTCGATTATATAAGGCGGAATAGCCAACAGCTCCCTTCCAAAATCGTTTATGGTTTTCAGGTTCAAGTCAAACTGCTGATGAAGTTTCATTTTGATCAGTAATTGTCAAGATACGTAAACCTTTCTTCCCTGCCTTCGCCTTCAAGCAATTTTTCGCAGTCCCTGCACATGTAAGGGTCGCTTAAGGCGCTCTTTGTGATGAATGTCCCGCAATTGATGCAGATGTATCTGGCCATTTTCAACCACCCTTTTTACATTTATTATTTTATACAGCATCCTCGTAACCATTCATGAATGCCTCTTCCATGGGGCTTAGCTCGTCGTCATCAAGCAATGACTCGCGCACGCTCTTTGAATAGATGCTTATGTCGTCGTCGCTCTCTTCATCCCTTTGGTACTTCCTTTTCAGCATCCTCGTCACCCCCTCTTTATTGATAATAATTAAAGGAATATAAATAGTTAATCTATATAACATATATAATATATAAAAATTAAACTCTCTATATAGCAGAATATATTCTCCAATATCTATGACTCCCAATAACAATCTTTATATATGCATTTTGATGCACAACTTGTAAAACAAAGGGTGGTAATCATTGACGTCAGAAAACTGATAAGCTTTGGCAAGGGCTCCTACATTGTGTCAATGCCGAAGGGCTGGGTTGAAAAAAATAACCTGAAAAAAGGGGACTTGATTTCTGTAAGCGATGATGGTGTTGAGCTTGTTTTAAGCGCGGGGCAGCAGGAGAAAAAGCCGGACTCAAAAGAAGCAAGCATAGATGTCAAGGGCAAGAGCCTCGACATTATTAAGTCAGAGATTGTAAGCTCCTACCTTAACGGCTACGACACAATCACCATTCTGCTTGAGAGCGGCAACAATGAGGTGCCCAGGATAAAAGAGATAATAAGAAACCTTTCCGGCTTGGAAATAATGGAGCAGACCTCAACCAGGATAACTGCAAAAAATTTGATCAATGTGAATGAGATATCCATTGCCAACATAATAAGGCGGATGGACATAATAACAAGGGCGATGATGGAGGACTGCATTTTGTGCTGCAGGGGGCAGTGCAATTATGAGAGCATCGTGAGCAGGGACACAGACGTAAACAGGCTTTACTTTTTGGGCTACAGGGTCATAAAGAATGCTATGAAAAACCCAAGAATTGCAAAATCGCTCGGACTGGATGCGTGGCAGCTCCACAATGACTCACTTATTATCCTAAGGCTTGAGAAAGTGGCTGACAGGCAGAAAAGGATTGCAAGGTATGTATGCACATCCAGCCTTGACAGGGCGACTCTTGCAGAGCTGGACAAGGTACACACCGACATAAGCGAGTCTTACAATGAGGTTATGAAGGCATACTACACCCATGACAAGCAAATTTCTTTCCGGATTGAGACTACCCATAAGGACAGGACATCAGCATGCGACAGGATACTTGAAGAATACAGCCATGAATGCGGAAGCCGCAAGCGCAAGCCTGAATATACAAGCCTTGTTGCAGTAGCCAAAATTGTTGAAAACCTTAAGGCAACAGCAGCAGAGGTAAGGCTTGCTGCAAGGATTGTAATGTGCTATGAGTGATTAATATTCCCAAAACACAATCTTCTTATTATTTTTTTCCAAAATTGTTATAGTTTTGCTGCTTTTCCTTACTTCGCCGACAACATCAGCTTCTTTTGCAATGCCTAAAATGTCATCAGCGTCTTCTTTGTTGCAAACTACAAAAAACCCCATTCCCATGTTGAATGCCGAGTGCATCTGCCCGTCTGTAAATCCTGATTCCTTCTGCATCAACTCAAAGATTGGCTGCGGCTTTAACGGATTGTTGATTCTGAATTCAACCTTTTCCTTTGCCCTGTTTAGATTTTTCAATCCATATCCGGTATTGTTAAAGCCCGAAACATCAAAATCCTTTGATATTTTTGCCATTGCCTGAACATAGATTTTGGTCGGCTCAAGCAGAATTTTGCCTATGGTGGAGCCGTCAAACTTGTCGTGCAAAGAAAATTTGCCTTTGTATCTTTTTTTGAATTCATGCCTTGTTTCAAAATCACCATTTAACAAATGCCTTCTTAAATCCGTGTAGCCGTTGGAGTGCGCTCCTGAGCTTTTCAAGGCAATAATTTTGTCGCCCGGCTTGATTTTATGCTTTGCAAATTTATTTTTTTGTATGAATCCTATCATAGAGCCGAATGCCTCAAAAGCGTACCCGCGCTTAGGCGAGCTTAACAGCTCATCAACAGAGGCTGTTTCTCCCTTCCCAAAATTTATTTTTATTGAGTTTCTCAGTATATTGGATGCGTTGCACTGCTCCAAGCCTTTTGACATCCCTTTGACAATTTCACCTGTTATTGCCTTTTCCCTGATCTCAGACTGGCACAATATGCAATCCATGAACAGGAATGGGCTTGCCGCACCCAAAGTTGCCAAGTCGTTGGCATTTACGGCAACACAGTCAATTCCAATTGTACCATATTCGTCCATCAATTCTGCAATTATGGATTTTGTGCCTACGCCGTCAATTGTACTGGCAATGTAGTGCTTCGGAAAAACCTCATTGTTTTCAAACAGCTCGGCAAACATGCCCCTGCTTTGAGGAAGCATATTCTTCTTTAGAGAAGACGGAATCGCCTTTTTGATGGCTGCAACAGCTTTGCTTTCTGCATCCTGATAGCTCGGCTTCATGCAGAAAGAGTAAGGATTGGTGTTTATAAAGGTTTATTTTTTAGCCCTGCTTTTCCTGTGCTTCCAATACTCCCAAACCATCGGCACAAATGATAAGATTATAATAATAAAAATCACAATTGTGAAATTCTCCTTTACTATAGGCATGTTGCCGAAGTAATACCCTCCGAAGACAAACAAGGCAACCCACAAAATGCCTCCTAAAATGTTGTAAATCAGGAACTGGAAGTAACTCATTTTTCCAACACCCGCGACAAAAGGGGCAAATGTCCTGACTATGGGAACAAATCTTGCAAGCACGATTGTCTTTGCGCCGTATTTCTCGTAGAAATTATGCGTCCTGTCCAAATATTCTTTTTTGAATATTTTAGGGTATTTCTGAAATGCCTTTGCGCCGAGAAATTTTCCGATTGAATAGTTGATTGTGTCTCCCAAAATCGCTGCCGCAGCCAAAACAGCAAACAGCACAAATACATTAAGTGCGCCGATTCCTGCAAAAGTGCCTGCAGCGAAAAGCAATGAATCACCCGGAAGAAATGGCGTTACAACCAATCCAGTTTCAAGGAATACGATGAGAAAAAGAATGGCATATGTTGTTGTGCCATAATTTTGTATGACAACGCTGAGATATTTGTCTAGGTGCAGAATGAAGTCGATGAAATTGTTGAAAAATCCCATGCTTATCTATTGTTTTGTACTTCTTAATTCACAAGCGGTTTACTTTTTTCACTGATACTTAACAAAGTCGCTCTCGTATTTTTGATATATTTTAATTTAATGTTTTTAGCTGATGTACTTACGTGCCCATTATACTGTACCCTGCATCAACATAAATAACCTGCCCTGTTATGGCTTTTGACATGTCGCTGCAAAGAAATAATGCGCAGTCTGCAACTTCGTCTGCAGTGATGTTCCTCTTTAAAGGAGCCTTTGCGATATAGTTCATAAGCATCTCGCCGAAGTTTGCAATGCCTGAAGCTGCCAATGTAGCAATAGGGCCTGCTGAGATTGCATTAACCCTTATCTGCCTGTCTCCCAAGTCGCAAGCCAAATATCTCACGCTTGACTCAAGAGCGGCTTTTGCAACCCCCATTATGTTGTAGCCCGGAACTGCTTTCTCGCTCCCAAGGTAAGTCATTGCTATTATAGCGCCATTGTTTCTCATCATTGGCGCAACCCTTCTGGAAAGCTCTGCCAAAGAGTATGCGCTGACTTCATGCGCAACCTGGTAGCCTCTCCTGTCAACATTCATGAACTTGCCCTGCAAGTGCTCTCTTTTCGCAAATGCAATGCTGTGAATCAGGAAATCAACCTCGCCAAGCTCGTCCTTCATCTTCTTAAAGAATGTGTCAAGCAGTTCATCGCTGACAACGTCGCATTGCGCATAAACCGGATTATGAAGCTCTTTAAACAATGGAACGCTCCACTGCTCGGTTCTCTCCTGGTAGGAAGCGCCTATCCTGCAGCCAGCCTCATCAAGCTTTTTTGCAATGTGCCATGCAATGCTCTTGTCATTGGCAATGCCGAAGACTATTGCCTTTTTTCCTTTCAAGTCGATTGTGACAGACATTTTATCGCCCCTCCCATAAAATAATTTTTTAATATTTCGTCGAAAAAACAACTTCAATTTATAAAGTTTTAGGTTAAGCCAGAGTTTGAATGAAAGGTTCATCAAGTTGTGTTCAAGAAGGGTTTTATTAAAGGTTTTGGTTACTCTGCAAATCTCTTTGCAAAAGAAATAATGTTTTGAGATATGTCCCTGCCCTTTTCACTCAGCGTGTAAAAAATCTTTTTTGGATTATCGACAACAACCCTCTCAACCAAGCCCAGAGCTTCAAGTAATTTCAGTTTTTTTGACAAAGCCCTTGACGTAACTTTAAGGTGCTTTTTCAGCATTGTGAATGTGGCTTCGCCTGAGTCAAATAAAAACAACATTACAGGGACTATCCATTTCCTGCCTAAAATTTCAAAAAATTTTGCCAAAAAATTATTTTGCGCCATTTGGTATACTGCCATATACTAAATATTATATACGATTTTTGTATTTTGCTGATTATTTTTGATTTTTATAAATATTTCGCTTTAATTGGAGGTTATTATGAAAATTTTTTTTGCAAGCCAGTCATTTTACCCGCATATTGGTGGAGTCTCGACTTATTTGCTTAACCTGGCCAAAGGGCTGATGCAAAGAGGCAATGAAGTCATTGAAGTGCATCTAAGGACGCCTAACGAGTCAAGCGAAGAAACCGTCAAGGGAATAAAGGTATTCAGGATACCCAAAGAGCCATTAAAGGAGGAATTGCTTAAAGGCTACAGCAATTTCAAGGAAAGGATTTATAAAGAATGCCATGGTGAAGGGGAACTTTTCAAAAAAGAGCCGTTAATAACATATGGATATGACGAGTACAATCAAATAAACCTGTCCATTGGAAAGCAGATAGAGGAGCTTCTTGAAAAACATCCTACTGAGATCGTCCATATTCACGATTTCCAGCTCTTATTGATCTACAGGAACACTCCGAGAGGAATCCCAGTCATACTGACTTGGCATATCCCATTTATAGATTCTATATCAAAGCACCTCAAGCAGTTTCTGATCAAGCATATGAAAGAATTTGACAAAGTGATTTTTTCCTGCGAAGAATACGCAAAATCGGCTGTAAGGGCGGGATTGCCCCATGAGAAGGTGGAAATCATCCATCCAATTGCGAATAATAGCTTGTTCAAGCCTAAAGAGGCTGGGAATGAAATAAAAAAACTCTTCAGAATACCTCAAGACTGCAAGATTATTTTATGCGTCCAGAGAATTGACCCAAAAAGCGGCCATATACAGCTGATTAAAGCCATGCCGAGGGTAATTGAAAAATTGCAAAAAGTAAAGCTAATGTTTGTCGGCGGCGAGTCTATGACGAGCAGGATATCGCACGAAAGGGATAAATACGAAAATGAAGTCCGCGAGTTGATTAAAAAGCTTAACCTTGAAAATGATGTAATTTTTACAGGAAGCATTGATTATGAAAAGCTCCCCCTTTACTACAATACTGCGGATATAGTTGCTTTGGCTTCTAAAAACGAAGGGTTTGGCCTGGCTCTGGCAGAGGGCATGTCCTGCGGAAAGCCGGTGATAGGGACAAATGTCCCGGGCATTGCCTTGCAGGTAAAAGACGGCGTGAATGGATTTTTGGTGGAAGTTGGCGATTATGAGAAAACAGCCGACAAGCTGCTCAAATTGCTGGCAGACGGCAAGTTAAGGGAAAAGATGGGAAAAGAAAGCCTGCGCATTGTCAAGTCAAAATTTGAAATGTCAAGAGGCATTGACAGGCATCACCAGCTTTATATGAGATTATTAAAAGAAAAAACCGACTGGCGGCTTGAAAAAATCAAATTAGATGATGTATCTGCCATAATAACGGATTTTGACAGGACTATCACAGATGAGCCGGGAGTTGTAGATGAAGCAATTTTAAGAGAGCTGGAATCATTAAACAAGCCCTTGTTTCTTGTTACCGGAAGAGAAGCTGAATACGCAAAAAAGCTTTACAAAAAATACCCAATATGGGACTGCATAATTGCAGAAAATGGAAGTTATATATATTTTCCCGCTAGTGAGCTTGCTTGGACATTCACATCAGAAAAATTTGAAGAGGCGAAAAGAATGCTCAAGATGAGCGGATTTCCGGCAAATTTCGGCAATGCCGTAATCAGCGTTTCAATAAAGCTTGAGCAGAAACTGGCTGATTTGCTCGAAAGCATTACAGGGTATCTTGGCTTCAGGACAAATGTAGACGAAGTTATGGTATTGCCAAGAGGAATAGACAAAGGCGTCAGCGTTAAACTGGCCCTGAACTACCTTAGCTTGGACCCCGAGAAAGCCATAATAATTGGAGACGGAGAAAATGACATAGACCTGTTTATGATACCTGGGTTCAAAATAGCTGTTGCAAACGCTGCCGGCCGGCTGAAGCTTTTTGCGGATGAAGTGACAAAAAAGCCCTCAACTGAGGGCATTCTTGAGATAATAGAAAAGCTGAGGATGTGAAAGCAAAATTTTAAATAGTTTTTAGTTATCCTGAATGCATCAAAATGCCCTTGAACAACCTGAGTTTGAAGCAGTTTTTGGAGATGGACATTGGAGGCAATCTTGGCAGTGATTATGCCGTATTTCTGGGAGTATTTATTGGGTTAATTACAGCGCTTAAACTGTTTGAATTGTATGCGATACGCCTTCTCAAGAAGCTCTCAAAAAAGACCAAAACGGAAATTGATGATATAGTTATAGAGTTTGTCGGAAAGGTAAACTGGAGGCTGTACATATTCATATCGCTTTACGCCGCCTTAAAGACATTGGCTTTGCACCCGCTGGCGGACAGATTGCTGAATTACGCGGCGATAATTATTTTGGTTTATTATGGCGTAAGGTTTGTCGGCGTAATTATAGACTATTACACAGGCAGGCAGATAAAAATGACGCTGGCAGAAGATGAAAATGAGGACACCACATTGGTGTCTGTGCTTGGCAGGATGGCCAAGGCCATTGTATGGATAGTTGCATTCCTGCTCATTCTTTCCAATTTTGGAGTTAACATAACATCGTTGATTGCAGGGCTTGGCATTGGAGGCATTGCAATCGCATTTGCGCTGCAGAACATACTGCAGGACCTGTTTGCGTCTTTTACAATTTACTTCGACAAGCCCTTCAAGAAAGGCGATTTCATAATAATAGGGCAGGACATGGGCACCATAAAATATATAGGCATAAAGAGCACGAGGATACAGACTTTGCAGGGCCAGGAGCTTATAGTTTCCAACAAGGAGCTTACCACCGCCAGAATCAACAACTACAAGAGGATGGAAAAGCGCAGGATAGTGTTCGGCTTTGGAGTTGAATATGGCACAAGCCTGAAGAAACTCAGGGAAATCAATGATGCAATAAGGCGCATATTCAGGAAAATAAAATTAGCAGACCTTGACAGGGTGCATTTCAAGGAATTCGGGAATTTCAGCCTGAACTACGAAGTTGTTTATTATCTAAACTCCAGCGACTACAACAAGTACATGGACACGCAGCAGGAGATTAACTTTGCAGTCAAAAGGGAATTCGAGAAGCTTGGAATTGCAATGGCGTTCCCTACGCAGGTAGTCTACGTCAAGAAATGAGCTTAAAATGGCAATAATAGACACTGAAAATCTGATAGGCGAGGTGTCCTTTCATAATTTCCTTCTTTTTATTTTTGTAGTGATAATCTCCATAATTATGGGAAACATAGCAAGAATCGTTATTACGCGGCTGCTCAAGCCCAGAGCTCCTACCTCTGTTTACAAGATGACAGCCAGAATCGTCATGTATTTGATTTATTTTGCCGGCTTTTACCTGGCATTTCAGAAAATACTGAACTTCAACATTCCTGCATTTTTGGCTGCCTTGGGAATCCTTGGAATAACCATGCTTCTGACGATGCTTCCGGTAATGCAGAATGTTTTTGCGGGGATAGTGCTGTCGCTTGAAAGGCCGTTCAGGGAAAATGACATTGTTGAAATTGACGGAAACATATGCCTTGTGAAGGATATGCTGCTGAGGAAAACCGTCTTGAGGTCCCTTGACGGCAAGATTATAACAGTCTCCAACATGAAGCTGATGACAGGCGATATAATAAATTACAGCACAGGCGAATTCATAAGGGTGGAGCTGAAAGTTGATTTGAGGCACGACTCTGATTACGGCAAAGCAATAGAAACAATCAGCAAAATCCTGCTGGAAGACCCGAATGTGCTTCCGCACGTGCCTAAAAGAGAGCTGAGCATGATACAGAAATTCTTTGTGATGCCGAAGAATATCACTGTTCTGGAGCCAAAAATTTTTGTGAGCCGTGTCGACAGGGACAAGATAACCCTGCAGATATGGTTCTGGATATGGGACATTCTGAGAAAGGAAAAGATAATCTCTGACTTTTACGAGACTTTAATTCAGGAGTTCAGGAAAAGCAAGATAAGCTTTGGATAACTCAAAAAGTGAAAAAGCCAAAAATATTTTTTAGCAAGAAAAAGCTTTTGTTAGAGTCAGCGAAGGCTCTGCAAAATCCCAGGGCATCGGTAAAGAAGGGTTTGCCTAAGATATTTTTTGACCCTGAGAATTTTGAAGCCTACGGGAAGATATTCTCCAATGTGGTGGTGGTCGACTCGCATACCCACATAGGCTATGACAAGGACGGGCACAGTATAGACGAAAAAAGATTCATAAAGAACATGGATCTGGCGCAGGTGAACATGGCGATTGTTTTTCCGCTGAATGAGCCGCTGGTCCGCAATTTCTCAAGGCAAAACGACAAAGTTTTCGATTTTTACAGGAAACACCCCAATAGGATAATCCCATTCTTCAGGCTTAACCCAAAATCCAAGTGGAAGAGTGAGTATGAGAAAAGAGTTCTGCAGGGCTTCAGGGGCATAAAGCTGCATCCAAGAAGCCAGGATTTCGGCATTGCTTCCGAGCATGCTATGGGAATATATGAAAGAGCGGAAAATAACAGGCTGCCTGTGATTATACACACGGGATTCGGGCTTGATAATGTTGCTGACGATGCCAAAAAAGTAGTTGGCACATTCCCGAAGCTGCGCTTGATACTGGGGCATAGCGCATTTGTAGATTTGGAAAATACTATAAAAGCAGTAGGCAAAAATGACAATGTGCTGTTTGAAACCTCGGTTTTGGGCATAGTCGACCTGCTGCATCTGCTGAACAGCGTGGATTACACAAAAATAGCATTCGGCTCTGACGTCCCTTACTATGATTTTGACATCGCTCTTGAAATGCTTGTTGATACTGCAATAATATGCAACAAAAACCCGAACCATATCAAGGCAATATTAGGCGGCAATATCCTGAAGTGGTTTAAATGAATATTCTAGAAAGCCTCGACAATCTTGGATTTTTGTCATTCAAAAAGCTGATAAACTCCATAATGCCGGCAAAGGAGAGGAGGCAAAGCGAGATAATAATAAATTATATCAGAATATATTCGCACCTGAATACTGCATTCAACCTGTTGACCCGCAAAGACAGCAGATTGGCATTTGATCATTTGTCAATTGCAAGAAAAATAATAAGGCAGTCGGGATTTGAAGAAGAGATGCCCTATTTCAAAAGGCTTGCGGGCATATTGGATTTCATTCTGAAAAATAAGCAGCATATAACGGGCAGGATGAGAAAAGATGAGGCATCTGACCCTTATCATGTAAAAACTTCTGTTCTGCTGGCGGAGAATATATGCATACTTAGGATACTTAAGATCAATAAATACTGAATAGCCTTTGGAGTGGATTTAGCTTTGCGCTTCCTTTTATTAAAAACCTGCTAAGGTTCTTTGCGGCTTTTTTAACATCATCCGCAACGGTCCCCGTATAGAAATCAATCACATTCAAGTAGTCGTAAAGCTGCCTTGTTATCAGGAAGTTTTTCCGGACATGCTCTTTTGCCTCGATTCCCATTTTTGCCCTGAGTTTTTGATCTCTGATTAGTTTTATGCACCAGTCCGCCGCTTCCCATGAGTCGCTTACAAGAGCGCCTGTCCTGCCATGAATTATCTGGAGAGGGATTCCGCCTGTTTTTGTGCCGACAACAGGTGTTTCCTTCCACATGGCTTCTGAAACCGTAAGCCCAAACCCCTCGCGCTTGGAATTTTGCAGCACAACATGGGACGCCTTCTGCAGCGCGCTCACAAGCAGATCGTCTTTTTGCGTCAGTATATGGACGCCTTTCATCTTTTCTGCCTGCTTTACCACTTTGCTGTATATCCTTGGGCCTTCGGGGTCGTCAGAAGCCATATCTCCTATAAGCACCAGCCTTGCGTCTTCCCTGTGCTTTATTTTTTTGAAAATTCGGATAACTCCCAATGGGTTTTTCCACTTGTCGAATCTGGAAACCTGCGTTATCAGCGGCTTGTCAAGTTTTATGCCCTCTCTAGAGAGTATCCTTCTGATTTGGCTGTCGGAAATGGGCTTGTTTTTTAATGACAATGGGTCAATAGAGGGGGCAACAAAAAACTGGGGCATACCAAGGTCCTTCCTCCCGTATTTGGGCACTGAAAATACTGCGCCGTCGTATTGCTTTGCAAAAGCATGCAGAAAATGCCAGACTTTCCTGTTCGGGCTTTTGATTTGTATGTGGCTCCTCCAAATCCACGGCTGCCTTTTCTTCCTCACATATTTTATTAAGCCTAAAGGCTGCGGGTCGTGTATAAACACCAAGTCGTGCTCGTGAAAATGGTACATCAGGGCGTTCCTCTCAAGCTCATCGAGGTATATTTTTTTGTCTTTGTCGGTAAAATTCAGATTTTCGCCCTGCAGCGCGTTATGGAATTTTTTTGTGACGTTAAAAAAAGAATGGCTGCCTTTGAGCAGGCGCCAGTCAGTATCGATGCCTAACTGGTTCATAAGGACAACAAGGCTGTTCAATATTTCGGCAACTCCTCCTCCGGAATATGTGGAGTTTACGTTTACTATATGCTTGTCTTCAAGCTTAATGGCAATATCCTTGATTTGGCTTACATTATCCTTGCCGATAAACGGCTCGTAATCCTCAATTTTTGGCAGCATAAAAAAACAAAACAATAAATAGTATAAATATTTTTGTATGCACTAAGCCAAAGTATACCAATATATACAAAATATTAAATATGCTAAACGTTCTGATTCGAAAATGCCAAACAAACAGCCCCTAAAGAAATCACTTATAGGCTTTGAGGTGGAATTATTTACGATAAACAATAATGGCTATATTGTAGACGCTGCAGATAAGCTTCTAAAGAAAGCCAAAGCCGACAAAAACCTTGCTGTCCAGAAAGAGTGCGCATCAAACATGATAGAGATAGCAAGCTATCCTAGCGAGAACATTCAGAATACAATGGATTATTTGTTAAGTGAACTTGAGTACCTCGTCTCTACTGCAGAAAAGCAAGATATATTACTCTTGCCATTAGGATGCTATCCAGGAAAATTTAACCCTTTTATGCGTAATGACAGACCTTATAAAATCAAAGAATCGATTTTTGGAAAGAATAAATGGAAAATTGCAGGGAAGTGTATTGGGTTTCATTGCCATTATGACTTGCCAAGAGGCATTTTTGACCCACAGCTTCGGATTTTAAAGATGCTTGTGCGCTCAAAAATAAAGGATAGCTTGGTAAACAGCTATAACTTTTTGATTGCTGCTGACCCTGCTTTAACATGCTTTATGCAATCATCTCCTTTTTATCAAGGAAAATACCTAGGAAAAGATTCCAGAGTCATTGTGTACAGGGGTGGAGACTCCTTAAACAATAGAAGTGGCTTGTATGCGAATTTTGAAGACTTTGGCGGGCTGCCGCATTACAAGTTGACAGCATTGGATATAATGGATATAATAACAACTAGATATGAAACGTGGAAATCATATATTAAAAAGTTGGGCCTTAATATTAAAGTCTTATCACTTTACGGCTCTGTACTTGACACGACCTGGGGCCCATTGAAAATTAATCCACATGGCACGCTTGAAGTCCGAGGCATGGATATAAATCATCCAATTTACATTGCAGGGATTGGGACAGCTATAAAGTATATTATGAAAAAACTTCAAGAAGAATTTTACGCTGTTGTGCCTTCCGAGATAGGCATAAAAGAGCCTTTCAAGGTTGAAAAGGATATAATTTATATCCCGCCCTACTCCTATGTCAGAAATGAATTGCAAAAATTATCGGCATACAGGGGTTTTGACAGTGATATTGCCTACAATTACTGCAAGAGGTTTTTGAGGTTCGCAGAATCAACAATACCAAAAGACAGATTGAAGTTGATTGGGCCTTTCAAGGAAATGCTAAACAAAAGAAAAACGGTTTCTGACGAAATATTGGATTATGCAAGGAAAAAAGGATATAAAAGAAACGATAAAATAACAAACAAACTTGCCGCAGATATAGCAGTAAGGCATTCTGAAAGGCTTTTGAGGGAGATAATTGCAACAAGAGAAATGATAAATGATTTGGTTTGAATGTTGCACAATGTTTAAATATAGTGGCAGATAGTCTTAGTGTGGTGAAATATGGCTTTGAATAATGCATCGTCCTATGTAAATGAAATTTCAAAAGTGCTGCCTGGAACAGAAAATACCATAACTTTTGCCTATCAATATATCTTCTCTTTGCCATCTTTGGTAAAACAAGGTGATTACTTTGCGATACTTATATCGCTTATCCTCATTTATGCAGCGATCATAGTGCTAAATAAAATAAGTGGATTGTTTCTGATTGTTTTGAAAAAGATAATGTCGCTAGCAGTAATGGTTTTAGCGCTCATGCTAATCTACACAAAATTCATGGACAATATAGAACTTGAGGGATTAACGATTAAGACATGGGTAATTGGACTCTCGGGAATAGCAATAGCAATTCTTGGGACAATAATCTCCTTTTATTCCTTATTTAGCAGCACAAAGAAAGCAATTTCAAAAGGCGCTATTGCCAAGGAAATGAAAGAAGAATCACTAAAAGACACAAAACCAGAAATAGACATAAATCAGCTAAAGGAATTCAAGACTTTTTTCTCATTGGATTCATTAAAAAATGATAAAAGCCTGCTTTCAGTTTTGACTTTCTTGGTTGTAGCAGAGTTCGGAGTGTTTTCATCTGTAACTATAACAGCACCGAATATAAGGATTGGAATCATAATGTTTTCAATATTCATAATTCTGTCTTTTGTATTCATAAAACAAAGCTACAAAGATTATAAAAAAGGCATGGTCCATATAGTTGTCACATTTGTGCTAGGCTCTGTATTGGCTGTTGTGCTTGGGCATTATTGGGCCAATATACCATTCTCAACATTGCTTTCGATTGATATTTTTAAGACATCATGCCTAGTGGCACTGATAAGCGGAATGGCGCTTTCATTGTTTGCTGGGAGCAGAAGTTAAATTTAAAAAAATTTAAATAGGCTTGAAACAAATCCCTGAATATGGCAAAGAAAAAAAGAGCTGAAATAAAGAACATTTTTAACAAATACCTAAAAGAATTTCTGTCTTTTCTTTTGTCTTTGCTTGAGGAAGGCACAGGAGATTTAATAAGGAAATTTGGCGATATAATAAATTTCAAAAAAAAATTGAGGAAATATATTATTTTTTTGATTTTAATCGCAGCTTCTATCACTATTTTTTTGATTGGTGTGGCTGAACTAGTTGAATCCTTTTTTCCAAACCTAAAACCAGGCACAACACACATTTTACTGAGTATTGTTGTAATTTTAATAGCACTAATTTACAAAAAATTTTATTAAAATGCCGCAAAAAAACAGCTACGAGCATATTGTGCATTTTATTATTTTTTCATTAGCTGTTATTTTGTTCTTTAAGATTATTGAGCCGCTGATAACCATATTGCTGACAAGCATCATAATAACCTATGTGTCATTTCCATTATACACGCGCATAAGAAAGGTTATGGCAAACCGATTCGCTTCAATCGCGCTGACGATTGTTATAATTATAATCATACTATTGCTCCCATTCTCTTATTTAGTATTCAAAATAGGCCAGCAAAGCTTTGATTTCTATAATTCATTGTCAGGCAACATAGCCAAAGGCACTTTATTCGGGTTTACATGCAAAAGAGCTGATTCAGACATTTGTTCTATTATCAACAGCGCAGAAAAATTCAGCGCAACAAGGCTTTCAAATGTGGGAGCTGACAATTATGTGCAAAAGGCGCTTTCGCGCATGATAGAAATAACCACTAATTATTTGGTCAGGATACCTCAAGCGATACTAGGAACCGGACTGGCATTATTTATTTCTTATTTTCTATTCAGGGATGGAGAGAATATAACAAAGAGAATAATTAACTGGCTCCCTTTCAGAAAAAAAACAGTAAACAAGCTCACAAACCAATTCAAAAAGATAACATACACGATAGTTTTTGCGCAGCTTTTTGTGGCATTGGCGCAGGGCATAGTGGGAATGGCTGGATTTTACATTTTTGGAGTTCCTCTAGCAATATTTTGGGGCGTTGTTACGGCTTTTTTTGCGTTAGTGCCGACAATAGGGACAGCGGTTATCTGGGTTCCCGCATCCTTATTTTTGGTATTAAGCGGGTATCTTTCCCAAAATTATATAATGGTGGCTAAAGGAGCTGGCTTATTTGTTTATGGGCTTTTAGTCATAAGCACAATAGATAATCTTTTAAGGATAAAGATTATTCATGTAAAGGCAGAAGTGCATCCGATAATCGTAATCAGCGGAGTAATAGGCGGTGTCAGTTTATTTGGCATAATTGGATTGTTTGTAGGGCCAATTTTGCTGTCGATGCTTATCACTTATTTTGAGACATTCAAGGAAAGATTCATGTGAGGTGAAGAAAATCTAAGATTTTCTAACCTCCTAGTATAACTCGGAGGTGAAAAAAATGGCAAGAAGATTGAGAAAAAAGATGAGAAAAGCAGTAAAAAGGGGCAAAAAACTGATTAGAAAAGCGATGAAAGACCCCTTAGTCAGGGAATATGTTTCCAAGCAAAAGAAATTGGCCAAATCGACTTTGAGAAAAGCAATAAGGCGTGTTGAGAAGAGGATAAAGTAAATTTATTTAATATATTTTATGGCAGAAACGCTAGTATCATCAATAGAATTCCAGATGAGCTTATTATTATCTGTAGCTTTAGCTGGCTATCTTCTTGCTTCAAGGATAAACCAAACATATTTAAATAGGGCAGATTAGCATAAAAATCGGGGGTTTTAAATTGCCATTACCAACTACAATTCCTTTGTACATAGGCGCAATTGCTGTTATCTGGATTCTGTATTCTGCCATTAAGGTAATCAGGGAGTATGAAAGGGCAGTTGTGTTTAGGCTTGGAAGATTGCTTGGAGTAAAAGGGCCTGGCATATTTTTTATAATCCCCTTAATTGACTCGATAATAAAGGTGGATTTGAGAACAACAGTCATAGATGTTTCCAAGCAAAGGCTGATAACAAAAGACAATGTGACTGTTGATGTTGATGCAGTCGTTTATTATAGGGTTTCAGACCCTCAAAGAGCGATTGTGCAGGTTGAGGACTATGAAGATGCTACAAGATTGCTGGCGCAAACTACCTTAAGGGATGTTCTTGGACAAGTTGATTTGGATTATCTGCTTTCTCAAAGAGACGAGCTTAACAAAAGAGTACAAAAAATCTTGGATACAGCAACTGACCCATGGGGAATAAAAGTGAGCGGTGTAACGATAAAGGACGCCAGCCTGCCGGAAGATATGATGAGGGCTATTGCCAAACAGGCAGAAGCGGAGCGGGAGAGAAGGTCAAGGGTCATAATGGCTATGGGTGAAATGGAGGCATCCAAAAAGATGACAGAGGCTGCATCTTTATACCAAAAAGTGCCTATTGCATTAAGGTTAAGAGAGCTCCAGACATTAACTGAAATCGCAAGGGAAAAAAATTTGATAGTTGTGCCAAGCGGTGCTTTTGGCTCTATTGCAGGATTTACAAAAGCAGTCCAAATGTCTGAGAAAAAGGAAGAGAAAAAAACTGCAATTAAGCCAAGGAAAACACAGGAGTTTGATGAAGAGGAAGAGTTTTGATTAAATAAATTTATTAATCTAAACTTTCTAAATCCAATTATGAAAAAACTAATCTTATTTTTGACAATTTTATTCTTAATTCCACAATTAGCCGAGGCTAAAAAGGTTCTAGTTATAGAAGTAAATGGTCCGATAACTGCAGGAACCCTTGAGTTGTTTAAATCAAGTCTGGAAAAAGCAGAAGAAATTAAGGCTGAAGCATTATTGGTGACACTTGACACGCCTGGCGGTGGCTTGACTGAAACATTAGAAATTGTAAAATTAATTGATAGGACAGACATTCCAATTATAAGCTATGTATACCCAACTGGAGCAACTGCATGGTCTGCTGGAACAATAATTCTAATAAGCTCCCATGTCGCTGCTATGTCCCAAAATACTGTAATTGGCTCGGCACAGCCTGCCGCACTTTCTGCACAAGGCATTGCTCCAATTAACGAGTCAAAAATAATTAATGCTTTAACAACACTTGTTGCTGAAAAGGCGAGATTGCACAAAAGAAATGAAACTGCTGCTGTTGCTTTTATCAAAGAAAATCTTAACTTAAATCCTGAGCAAGCCAAAAAAATGAATGTTATTGAATTTATTTCTCCTAGCATTGAAAATTTGCTAAACCAAACAAATGGGATGTATTTAAGCTCTATTAAAAAAACACTTAACACAAAAAATGCAGAAATTATTAGATTTAATCCTTCTTTGAGAATACAATTTTTAAATTTAATAACAAACCCCATGCTGGCTTCTATATTGCTTATATTAGGAATTTATGCTTTGATATTTGGCTTTTCATCGCCTGGATTTGGAAGCGAGATTGCTGGAGTTGTCTTAATTGCTCTAGGTTTATTGGGATTGGGCTTCAATGTCAATTTAATTGCAATATTTTTGTTGGCTTTTGGTGTTGTTTTGCTTTTAATAGAACTTCATACTCCGGGATTTGGTGTTATGGGAATGGCTGGAATTATTGCAACAATCATTGGAAGCATTTTACTTATACCAACAAGCTTTCCAAGGTATTTTATTTCAAGAGAGTTTCAAAGCGCAATGATTGCGTCAGTAATTGTTCCTTCAGTTGTGTTTGGAATTTTCCTTGCATTTGCTTTGTATAAAGTTGTGAAAATAAGAAGAAAAAAGCCAGCAATTGGAGAGTTGATTGGCGATATTGCTAAAGTTACAGAAAGAATTACTCCAAAAAATAATGGATATGTTGAATACAAAGGTGAAATTTGGCAGGCAAGTTCAAACAAAAAAATTGAGAATGGGGCAGAAGTCATTATTACAGAGAAAAAAGGCCCTATTTTGATTGTTGACCTGGCGATATCGCGTAAAAACAGAAAAAGTTAGCAAAATATTTTTATATTAGCTATAATTTTTGGTTTGTATGGCTGAAGGATTGGTTTCATCAATAGAATTTCAGATGAGCCTGCTGCTGTTTGTAGCATTAGCAGGCTACTTATTGGCTGCAAGAATAAACCAGTCAGCTGTTATTGGCGAGATTCTAGTCGGTTTATTGATTGGTCCAAGTCTGCTTGGTTTAATTACTTATACTGATTTTGTTGCAAGCGTTGCCCATCTGGGAGCAGTAATCCTGTTGTTTGTAATAGGCCTGGAATTCAAATTAAAGGATATATTCAACTTCAAGTATAGTGTCATAGCCTTAGTTGGGGTTATTATCCCATGGATTGGCGGCTTCTATACTGCCAAATTGTTTGGCTACGAATTTGGAAGCGCTGTTTTTGTTGGAACTGCGTTGACCGCAACCAGCATCGCAATCACAGCAAATGTATTGCGGGAGATGGGAAAGCTGCAGACAGAGGCTGCGAAAGCAATTATTGGGGCTGCTGTGATTGACGATGTATTAAGCCTTTTGGCACTTTCAGTTTCTGAGCAAATTGTCGCTGGAACGATTTCATTAACCTCAACCTCTTTAGTTATTGTTAATGCCGTTGCATTTTTGGTTATAGGCTCTTATGTTGGATATAAATTTTTAAGCAAACTTGTTGCAAAAGTCGATGAAACACATATTGCAAAAAAATTTCCCGAATTTGTCTTTATTTTTGCTATGATGATAGCCTTTCTTTATGCAATGATAGCTGAATTGATTCATTTATCGGCAATAGTTGGCTCTTTCATTGCAGGAGTTTCTCTTGGCAGCGTTGTATTAAAACACAGCAAAGACTACAAGGAAGGGGCGGAATATTTGCACATCATATTTGCGTCCATATTTTTTGTTTCCTTGGGCATTTTGGCAGATTTCCATGCATTAACAGCAAACGTTGTATGGTTTTTAATTGCATTAACTGTTGTTGCAGTTCTTACTAAAGTTATTGGCTGTTATATTCCAGCAAAACTGCAGGGAATGTCTAATCAGGATTCT
>Ga0209211_10000281_pt1 | contig 112644 bp, 129 predicted proteins | sample RifGroA2_FD_183992 | JGI IMG/M metagenome (GOLD analysis project Ga0209211, IMG submission 183992) | Groundwater microbial communities from Rifle, Colorado, USA - Groundwater A2 (SPAdes) (version 2) | ecosystem: Environmental > Aquatic > Deep subsurface > Groundwater | place: Rifle, Colorado...
GCGCTCCCACATTAAGTCCTTCTGGGTAGCTGTGTAATAGATTCGAGGTCGTTGTTTCATGAGCAACACTCCTTGCGCTTACGCAGTTTGTAGTGTGTTGCATCGACGGGTTGAAATCAAGGTCGAAAGCAGACCTTGAAGAATACTTTTCTAACCTAGTATTGTTTTATCCGACTTGATAGATTGCAATACAGTTGTAGCAATCTCTTCAATCGATTTGCTGGTTGTTGCCACCCAAGGAATGGATTCTTTTTTCATCATCGCGGTGGCTTCATTGATTTCGTAGCGACAGTTTTCTAGCTTGGCATAGTTACTGCCCGGGCGTCGCTCATTACGAATCTCCGATAAACGTTCAGCATCAATCATTAAGCCAAAAATCTTATTGCGATAGGGAATCAAATCTTTTGGTAATTGCCCGCGTTCAAAATCTTCAGGAATAAGGGGGTAGTTTGCGGCTTTCATGCCGTATTGCATCGCTAAATAGAGGCTGGTTGGCGTTTTGCCCACACGAGAAATGCCCACCAAAATGACATCGGCCTCAGCAAGGTTCTTGTTTGACTGACCATCATCATGGGCTAGGGAGTAGTTAATAGCCTCAATACGGTTTTTATAGGCTTCGGTATCGGCATTATGGTGAAGGCGGTTCATGGCATGAGTCGATTTGACACCTAGAGCTTGCTCCAAGGGGGCCACAAAAGTCTGGAACATGTCCAAAATCAAGCCATTGGCCTTGCCAACAATCTGATTGAGCTCGGGATTCACCAAAGTGGTGAAAACAATCGGCTGAACCTCGTATTTAGCAGCCGCCTGATTGATGCTAGAAACTGCGTCATGCGCTTTTTCAGGGCTATCCACAAAAGGTACCCGAATGTGCTTAAAAGTGGCTTCAAATTGGGCCAAAATCGACTGGCTGAAGTTCTCGGCAGTGATTCCGGTGCCATCAGAAACGATAAAAACAATACGGGCTGGGGTAGACATGAGATTGGCCTAAAAAGTCGTTGTCAGCACTACAATATGTAGTTAATGAAGTATGCCGTATTGTATTCGGCCGCCCGACCAGTTTCCTTATCTTTAGAGAGTATTTTATGTCCAACCAACAGCAACAAAATAGCAATGTAGCAAATGCCTATGTTTTGCCTTTTGAGCAGCTCCGCATGACTGACGTTGAGTCAGTCGGTGGTAAAAACGCTTCACTCGGTGAAATGATTTCTCAGTTGTCCTCCACAGGTGTTCGTGTGCCGACTGGATTTGCAACTACCTCATTAGCATTTCGTGATTTCTTAGAACACAACAATTTGACTGAGCGCATTCAGAAGCGTTTGGAGAATCTCAATATTGATGATGTTCGCGCTCTGGCTGAGGCTGGTAAAGAGATCCGTGGCTGGATTGAAACTGCCCCATTTCAGCCACGCCTTGACGAAGAGATTCGTACAGCATTTAAAAAATTAGATGATTCCGGCAAAGGCTCTTTTGCAGTGCGCTCCTCTGCAACTGCAGAAGATTTGCCTGATGCTTCATTTGCTGGGCAGCAAGAAACTTTCTTGAACGTTGAAGGTATTGACGATGTTCTGAAGAAGATTCGTGAAGTATTTGCATCCTTGTATAACGATCGTGCGATTTCCTACCGTGTTCACAAGGGCTTTGCTCACGCTGAAGTAGCCTTATCTGCTGGTATCCAGCGTATGGTTCGCTCTGACCTGGGTGCAGCTGGAGTGATGTTTACTCTGGATACTGAATCTGGCTTTGAAGATGTCGTATTCATCACCTCTAGCTACGGCTTGGGTGAGACGGTGGTGCAGGGTGCAGTAAACCCAGATGAGTTTTACGTATTCAAAACAACCTTGGCACAAGACAAGAAGGCGATTATTCGCCGCTCTTTAGGTTCTAAGTTAATTCAGATGCAATTTGCCCCAGCAGGTTCTGCTGAGAAGGTAATGACTGTGGATGTGGCTCCAGAAAAACGCAACCGTTTTTCACTGGAAGATGCTGACATTACTGAGTTGGCTAAATATGCCGTCATCATCGAGAAACACTACGGTCGTCCAATGGATATCGAGTGGGGTAAGGATGGTCAAGATGGCCGTATCTATATCCTGCAAGCGCGCCCTGAGACAGTGAAGAGTCAGGCTGCTGGCCAAGTAGAGATGCGCTACAAACTCAAGGGCACATCTAAGGTCCTTGCTAAAGGTCGTGCGATTGGTCAAAAGATTGGTGCTGGCCCGGTTCGTGTGATTCGCGATCCGAGCGAGATGGACCGTGTCCAGCCAGGCGACGTCTTGGTTGCGGACATGACTGACCCTAACTGGGAGCCGGTCATGAAGCGCGCTTCCGCGATTGTGACTAATCGCGGTGGTCGTACTTGCCACGCAGCGATTATTGCTCGTGAATTAGGCGTTCCTGCGGTAGTAGGTTGCGGTGATGCAACTGAGCATTTACAAGACGGCATGATGGTGACGGTTTCTTGCGCAGAGGGTGACGAAGGCCATATTTATGACGGCTTGATCGAAACTGAAGTGACTGAAGTATCTCGTGGCGTATTGCCAGAGATCCCAGTAAAGATCACCATGAACATTGGTAATCCTCAGTTGGCATTTGATTTCTGCCAAATCCCAAATGCGGGTGTTGGCTTGGCTCGTCTCGAGTTCATTATCAATAACTACATTGGCGTACATCCACGTGCTGTATTGGAGTACCCAAACATTGATCCCGATCTCAAGCGTGCTGTTGAAAGCGTTGCTCGTGGCTATGCTAGCCCACGTCAGTTCTATGAAGATAAATTGGTTGAGGGTGTAGCAACAATTGCTGCTGCTTTCTATCCAAAACCAGTAATCGTTCGCTTGTCCGACTTTAAGTCAAACGAGTACAAAAAACTGATTGGCGGTTCACGCTATGAGCCGGATGAAGAGAATCCAATGCTGGGTTTCCGTGGCGCATCCCGTTACGTATCAGCAGATTTCGGCGAAGCCTTTGCCTTAGAGTGCGCTGCAATGAAGCGTGTTCGTGAAGATATGGGCTTGGATAACGTTGAGATCATGGTGCCGTTTGTTCGTACCATTAAGCAAGCTGAGCGTGTGATCGACATGATGGCTAAGTTTGGTCTCAAGCGTGGTGTCAATGGCTTGCGCCTGATCATGATGTGCGAGATTCCTTCTAACGCCATCTTGGCAGATCAATTCCTCGAGCATTTTGATGGATTCTCAATCGGTTCAAACGATATGACTCAATTAACACTGGGTCTAGATCGCGACTCCGGTATGGAATTGCTGGCAATTGACTTTGATGAGCGTGATCCTGCGGTTGAGTTCATGATTGCTCGCTCCATTGAGGCTTGCCGCAAACAAAACAAATACGTTGGTATTTGCGGTCAAGGCCCATCAGACCACCCAGACTTTGCACGTTGGTTGGTAGCTAAGGGCATCACTTCAATCTCCCTCAATCCGGATAGCGTAGTGGCTACTTGGGAAATGTTGGGTAAGACAGAAGCCTAAGCTCTGAGTTGCTAATCGCTAGCAATATGCAAGAAGGCCTGGAGAAATCTAGGCCTTTCACCTTTTGAGCGCTAACCCAATTAACGCTTAGTTTTTGCAGTCACTTTCTTCTTTGGGCTAGCTTTAGCCACCGCCTTAACTGGTGCAACAACCTTTTTTACGACCTTGCTATTGCGATGGATAGGCACTGCACCCATCTTCTTGGCAGGGGATGCAATCGAGCGGGAGGGGGTTGCTCCCGACCAGCTAGGTTCCGCGATGGAATTAAATGCAGCGCGTAATTTCTCGCCCCACAATTGGTGAATCATCTGGAAGTAGGGGTTGGACTCATCCATCGTGACCAGCTTACTCGCTTGCAAAGAATTCTTTTCGTAAACCATGAGGTCTAGCGGCAGGCCAACAGAGATATTACTGTTGAGTGTTGAATCCATGGAGATGAGGGCGCACTTAGTGGCCAAGTTGAGTGGGGTATCAAAGCTAATAACCCTGTCTAAGATTGGCTTGCCATATTTGGACTCACCAATCTGGAAGTAACAAGTCTCAGGCGTGGCCTCAATAAAGTTGCCGGCTGAATAAATGTTAAAAAGTCGTGGACGCTCACCCTTAATCTGACCACCAAAGATCAGATTACAATTGAAATCAATGCCAGCCTTTTCCAGCGCCTTGTGATCCCGGTCATAAACTTGCTTTATGGCATCGCCAATGACAACGGCTGCATCGTGAGTGCTCTCCACATTCCACAAATTCTTCCCATTGAGGAGTTGGCCTTGTAATAGGATTTCTTTCACGGCTTGAGTAATGGCAAGATTGCCAGCGCTCATCAGGGTAAAAAAGCGATCCTTATCCTTCTGGAATAAAGACATCTTTCTAAATGTGCCGATCTGATCAACACCCGCATTAGTGCGAGTATCCGATAAAAATACCAAGCCATCCTTTAGGCAAAGCCCAACGCAATACGTCATCCTGCAACCCCTTTAATTATTTCTCTGGATTATCTCTTACTTGGCTTGGGTAATCGAGATGCTAGCGCTTAACTCTTCGCCACCTCCGCCGGAGCGAACCCCTTTAACCGGAGCTGCTGAGTAGTAGTCTCGGCCAATCGCTAAGCGAATATGACGTGCATCAGTAAAGCAGGCATTGGTGATATCAATACTGGTCCATAGACCTTTATCAATATCAGTACAGAAATCAATCCAGGCATGGCTTGCGAGGTTAGGCGCATCTTCAGCAAAGAAATAGCCGCTGACATAACGCGCTGGAATGCCTGAGGCACGACACAGACCCAGCATGATGTGCGCATGATCCTGGCAAACACCGGATTTCATGGCAAAGGATTGGGCAGCAGTGGTTGCAAAATTAGTTTGCCCTGGTGAGTACAGAATTGCCTCTTGTACTGAGGCGGCTAAGGCTAAAACCTGATCAATTGAGTTTTTCTTGGGAAGAGAGTCTGCAAAATACTCCAGCATTTCTGCTGTTGGTTCAGTCAGGTTGGTTTGTTGAAGTAAGTGGTAAGGCGAAACTGCCTTGGGCTCATCAATAAACTCAAAAGCATCTTGAGTATGAATATCGCCCTCAGCCTCAATCATCATGGAGGTGTATGCGTTCTCTTGAACAAAAACGCTGTAGAGGTTTCCAAATGCATCAAGTGAAGTGCTTGCCTTAATCGGTGTGCTGACTTTCCACTTATCAATTGTTTGGCCGGCCACATCGGGTGGCGTGAGGCGCAACTCTTGAATAGAGTAGCGTACCGGTGTTTCATAGCGGTATTCTGTGCGGTGACGAATCTTCAGGTGCATGGTGATCTTTAAGCTACAGCTAATGGTATGAGGTAGGCGTTACTGAATTCATCAGCAATATGATTGATGCGCTCTAAGAACTCTTCAATGAACTCTTCTAAGCCCTGCGAGAAGACCTCATCAATATCGGAGTAATCAAGACTTGCCTTGAGCTTACCAAGCAGGCGTTCAATTTCTTTGGATTGCTGGTTCTTCATCTCTGCAATCAGAGGAATAAGCTCATTGACACAGCACACCAATGAGCGTGGCATTTGCTTATTGAAAATCAAGAGTTGCGCTACTTGCTTGGGGGTTACTTGATCAGAGTAGATCTGCCGATAGATCTCAAAAGCAGAGACAGAGCGAAGTAGAGCGGCCCAGTGATAAAAATCAAAGAAGTTGCCATCTGCTCCATCGATAGCTTCTGCAACATCGCCATCAACCGCCTTACCTTTTTTATTCGCACTCAATCGCTTCAGTGCGGCTTGGCCCTCATACTTAGTTTCTAAAATACGTGCAGTGTTATCAGCTCTTTCTAGTAGGGTGCCAACATTCATAAAGTAGAAGGCTTCGTTCTTGAGCATGGTGCCATGCATAACGCCCCTAAAGAGGTGGCAGCGATGCTTCACCCATTCCAGTAATCTGCTGGGGTCAGCTTGAGTACGCGCTTCCAGAATACGTTGCAACTCTAACCAAGTCGTGTTTTGAGTCTCCCATGCTTCAGAGGTAATCTTGCCTCGAATAACGCGAGCATTTTCACGGGCGGCAAATAGACAAGACACGATGCTGGAAGGATTGCTGGTTTCATAGATCATGAAATCCAAGACATTCTCACGAGTGACTACGTCGTATTTCATCAAGAACGATTCTTCGAGCTTCGAGATGGTGAGTAGCTTCTTCCAACTTTGTTCTAAAAACTCTGCAGGCTGCGGGAGTAGGGAAGTTTGGTGATTGACGTCCAGCATACGGGCAGTATTTTCTGCTCGCTCTGTGTAGCGGGCCATCCAGTAAAGGCAATCAGCGGTGCGACTCAACATATTTACTTATCCCCTTTATTCTTCTAGAACCCAGGTGTCTTTAGTGCCGCCACCCTGTGAGGAGTTCACAACTAAAGAGCCTTCTTTGAGGGCAACACGAGTAAGACCACCCGGAACCATCTTGATTGTTTTTCCTGATAAAACAAATGGCCGTAAATCAATATGGCGTGGCGCAACACCAGACTCAACAAAAGTTGGGCAAGTGGAGAGTGCGAGGGTTGGTTGTGCAATGTATTTATCTGGATTGGCAATCAGATGACCGCGGAATTCTTCGATCTCTGCCTTGGTGGAGGCTGGTCCAACCAACATGCCATAGCCACCAGCACCATGGGTTAGCTTCACCACCAACTTGTCTAAATTAGCCAAGGTATATGCGAGATCATCTGGCTTACGACATTGAAAGGTCGGCACATTATTCAGAATCGGTTTCTCGCCCAAATAGAACTCAATCATGTCTGGTACGTAAGGGTAGATTGACTTGTCATCAGCGATGCCAGTACCAATAGCATTAGCTAAGGTTACATTGCCCGCACGATGTGCAGAGAGTAATCCGGCAACCCCCAATGTGGAGTCAGAGCGGAATGCGAGCGGATCCAAGAAATCATCATCAACGCGGCGATAAATCACATCCACACGCTCAGGACCTTGAGTAGTGCGCATAAAGACTTGCTCGTTCTTTACAAACAAATCTTTGCCTTCAACCAACTCAACGCCCATTTGCTGTGCAAGGTAGCTATGCTCAAAATAGGCGGAGTTATACATGCCCGGTGTGAGCACGACGACATTGGGTTTTTTGACATCATCGGGTTTAACGGACTTGAGACATTCCAATAGAAAATCAGGGTAGTGCTCGACGGGTGCAACTCGATATTTCTGAAATAGATCTGGGAAGAGGCGCATCATCATCTTGCGGTCTTCAACCATGTAAGAGACGCCAGATGGAACGCGTAAGTTATCTTCTAGAACGTAGAACTCGCCTTCGCCAGCGCGCACGATATCAATTCCAGCGATCTGGGCGTAGATATCTCGCGGCACACTAACGTTACGCATCTCTGGACGATATTGCGCGTTGTTATAAATTTGCTCAGCTGGAATGATCCCCGCTTTGATGATTTCTTCTTCGTGATATACGTCATAGATAAAGCGATTGAGCGCTTTAACCCGTTGACGAAGACCGGCTTCGAGCTGCTCCCATTCTTTGGCGGTAAAGATTCGGGGCACTTGATCGAAGGGAATAGTTCTCTCAGATCCAAGATCGTCTCCATAGACAGCAAAGGTAATGCCAACTCGTCGGAAGATGAGATCAGCTTCAGCGCGCTTGAGGCCCATGAGGGTATCGCTTTGCTGCTTAAGCCAGTTATGGAAAACTTGGTAATGGGGACGCGCTTTTCCGCTGGCGTCGAGCATTTCATCAAAAGGCAATTTCATAGTTACAAACTAATGCCTTCGGGGTTAACTGCTATGGTGGGAATGTGGCAGCTTGGTGCTATATGCACTTTATTGGTGCATTAATGGCTAAGTAGCCTACTCCAGGTCTTAGGCGTTCAAGTCGCCTCTAGCAATTCGTCCTTTTTGGACTTCCCATTCGCGCTCTTTGGTTGCTGCGCGTTTGTCGTGCTGTTTCTTGCCTCGAGCCAGCCCAATTTCACACTTCACATTTCCTTTGGAGAAATGCAGATTTAGTGGGACGAGGGTGTAGCCCTTTTGCTCCACTTTACCGATAAGCTTTTTAATCTCAATGGCATTTAGCAAGAGTTTGCGGGTACGGGTACTGTCGGGAACAATATGAGTGGAGGCTGATAGCAGGGGGGTAATATGGCAGCCGATTAGGAATAGCTCCGCCCGACGGATGACAACATACGCTTCTTTAATGTGGACTCGACCGGCGCGAATGGCTTTTACTTCCCAGCCTTCCAGAACCAGTCCTGCCTCGAACCGTTCCTCGATAAAATAATCGAAGAAGGCTTTTTTGTTATCGACGATACTCATATTTATTTAGCTTCTCAAGATCGATTATGGCAGACGTCTACAAGACCGTTTTAATTGGCCAATCAGCCGACCGCATGTATGGCTTAGTCACTGACGTTGCACGTTACCCAGAGTTCTTGCCCTGGTGCGGCGGCGTGGAAATTTTTGAGCAAACCGAGACTGTTTTGGATGCCAAAATCAATATCCACTTTAAGGGCATTGATCAGTACTTTCATACTCGAAACATCAACCACCGCCCTGAAACCATCGATATGGTCTTTGTAGATGGGCCATTCAAGCATTTTTCTGGGCAATGGAACTTTATCCCCCTTAAGGAGGATGCCTGTAAGGTGGAATTTAAACTCTATTGGGAGTTTAAGAGCCTCATCCTCGATAAGATCATTGGCCCAGTATTTGGCCATATAGCTGGCACCTTTGTAGATTGCTTCGTCAAACGGGCTGAAGACCTGGATGGTAAGTAAGTCTATGAAAATTTTGATTTGCGATGCGCGCCTAGGTGAGCCCAAATTAAACCCCTTTACGCTCCATTTATCGCCCTCTGAGGCTCCCACAGTGGGTCTAACCTTGGTGAAAGCCGGAATCGCTCAAGGCCCCGATGATCCTGTCTTGGCTAGAAAAGGCTGTTTTGGCGTCTTTGGCAAGCGCAAGGACTGGGATAGTCCTATTTACGACGGTGATCGTCTGGAGCTGTATTCACCTCTTCTAGTCGACCCTAAGGCTGTCCGCCGCAAGAAGGCTAACCAGAACCAAGATGCCAAATTCCAGGCTGCCGCAGCTAAAAGAAAGGCTAGGAGGCTATAATCGGTTTTTGCGACTAGGGGTTTTGCATGCGACTCATTCAAAAAGCACTCACTTTTGACGATGTGCTCCTCGTACCGGCTTATTCTTCGGTACTTCCTCGAGATGCCAGCTTGGCAAGTAAGTTAACTCGAGATATTTCACTCAATACACCATTGGTGTCCGCTGCGATGGATACCGTCACTGAAGGTCGTTTGGCTATTGCCATGGCTAGTGAGGGTGGTATTGGTATTGTTCACAAAAATCTCAAGCCCGCTGAACAGGCTAGGGAAGTGGCCAAGGTCAAGCGTTACGAATCCGGCATTTTGCGCGATCCGATTACGGTAGGTCCCGATGCCACGCTTCGTCAAGTAATCCAACTTTCTCGTGAGCATGGTTTCTCTGGATTCCCAGTGCTGACCGGTAAAGAAGTAGTGGGAATTATTACTAACCGCGACTTGCGCTTTGAAGAAGACTTAGATGCGCCAGTGAAATCCAAGATGACTGCACGTGAGCGCTTGATTACGGTTAAAGAAGGTTGCTCGCTAGAAGAAGCGAAGCGCTTAATGAGTCAGCATCGCTTAGAGCGCGTGCTAGTAGTCAACGACAAGTTTGAATTGCGCGGCCTCATCACGGTTAAAGATATTTTGAAAGCTACCGAGCATCCAAATGCTTGTAAAGATAGCGAAGGTAAATTGCGCGTTGGTGCAGCTGTTGGCGTAGGTCCTGACAACGATGAGCGAATTGAGCTTTTAGTTCGTGCAGGCGTTGATGTGATTGTGGTTGATACCGCTCATGGACATAGCCAAGGTGTTTTAGATCGCGTCAAATGGGTTAAGAAAAATTATCCTCACGTGCAAGTCATTGGCGGAAACATTGCTACTGGCGATGCCGCTAGAGCGTTGGCCGATCATGGTGCTGATGGCGTGAAGGTAGGTATTGGCCCGGGCTCTATTTGCACAACCCGAATTGTTGCAGGCGTAGGCGTTCCTCAAATTAGCGCGATTGTGAATGTGGCTGCTGCACTCAAGGGCACAGGCATTCCATTAATTGCTGACGGCGGTGTACGTTACTCTGGAGATGTTGCAAAAGCTTTAGCTGCTGGAGCAAGCTCCGTCATGATGGGTGGTATGTTTGCTGGAACTGAAGAGGCTCCTGGTGAAGTATTCTTGTATCAAGGTCGTTCATACAAGAGCTATCGCGGCATGGGTTCTTTAGGTGCGATGGCTGATGGTTCTGCAGATCGTTACTTCCAAAGTGATATCAGTGCAGCCAATGCCGAGAAGCTCGTACCTGAGGGTATTGAAGGTCAAGTGCCTTACAAAGGTAGTGTCCTTGCCATCTTGCATCAACTGACTGGTGGTATCCGTTCTTCAATGGGTTACTTGGGTTGCAAGACGATTGATGAGCTTCATGAAAAAGCGAATTTTGTGGAAATCACTTCAGCGGGTGTACGCGAGTCACACGTTCATGATGTGAAGATCACGAAGGAAGCCCCGAATTACCACATTGACTAAGAAGTAAAAGCAGGCTGAATTTAAGGTAATCCTTTCGTGCACGACAAAATACTGATTCTCGACTTTGGTTCACAAGTCACCCAATTAATTGCCAGACGAGTGCGTGATGCGCGTGTCTATTCTGAAATCCATCCCTACGATTGCGATCCAGAATTTATTCGTAAGTTCATTCAAGAGCAGGGTGGTAAAGGCATCATTCTTTCTGGTGGGCCAAGTTCCGTTACTGAAGAGGGGAGTCCTCGCGCACCACAAATCGTTTTTGAATTAGGCGTACCTGTTCTTGGTATTTGCTACGGCATGCAAACCATGGCAACCCAATTGGGTGGTGCGGTTGCTTCTGCTGAGTCCTTAGGTAAGGCCCGCGAGTTTGGTTACTCAGAGGTACGCGCTCATGGCCATACCAATTTGCTTAAAGGTATTCAAGACTTCTCTACGAGCGAGGGCCACGGCATTCTCAAAGTGTGGATGAGTCATGGTGATTCAGTTACTACACTGCCACCAGCATTTAAGTTAATGGCTTCAACAGAGTCTTGCCCTATTGCAGGTATGGCTGATGAAGAGCGCCGTTTCTATGCATTTCAGTTCCATCCAGAAGTAACTCACACCTTACAAGGCGAGGCTATTTTGAGTCGCTTTGTACATGAGATCTGTCAGTGCAAACCAGATTGGGTGATGGGTGACTACATAAGCGAAGCAGTTGAGCATATTCGCAAACAAGTTGGCGATGAAGAAGTTATTCTTGGTTTATCTGGCGGCGTTGACTCTAGCGTAGCGGCCGCATTAATCCATCGTGCGATTGGTGAGCAACTCACCTGCGTATTTGTTGATCATGGTTTGCTTCGTTTGAACGAAGGCGACATGGTGATGGAAATGTTTGCTCGTAATCTCGGTGTCAAAGTAATTCGAGTAGATGCTAAAGACAAATTTATGTCTGAGCTTGCTGGGGTTTCGGATCCAGAAGCTAAGCGCAAAATTATTGGTAAAGAATTCGTTCAGATCTTTCAAACTGAGTCTGGCAAGATTCAAAATGCCAAGTGGCTTGCTCAGGGAACTATTTATCCAGACGTGATTGAGTCTGCTGGTAAGGGCAAGAAGGGCGCGCATACGATTAAGAGCCATCACAATGTGGGTGGTCTACCTGAAGATATGCACCTCAAGCTGCTTGAGCCATTGCGCGAGCTATTTAAGGATGAAGTGCGTGAACTCGGCGTTGCTTTAGGTCTGCCACGTGAGATGGTCTATCGCCATCCATTCCCGGGGCCTGGTCTTGGCGTGCGCATCTTAGGTGAAGTTAAAGCAGAGTTCGCTAGCCTCTTGCAGCGTGCAGACGCGATCTTTATTGAAGAGCTGCGTAATACGATTGATGAAGCAAGCCAAAAATCTTGGTATGACCTTACCAGTCAAGCCTTCGCAGTGTTCTTGCCAGTGAAATCTGTTGGCGTTATGGGTGATGGCAGAACCTATGAATACGTTGTTGCGCTCAGAGCCGTTCAAACCCAAGACTTTATGACTGCGCACTGGGCTCACTTGCCTCATGATTTGCTGGGCAAGGTATCCAATCGCATTATTAACGAAGTGCGCGGCATCAATCGCGTGGTCTACGACATTAGCGGAAAACCTCCAGCAACTATCGAGTGGGAATAACGCCAATGAAGAGGATGATTTATATCTCCCTCATCATTAATGTGGTAGTCTTGATTCCCGTCTGCATTGGTCTTATTTCGAATGCATCTTGGGTTGAGCATGGCTATGGTCCGGCTAGCCCTGCAAGAGGCATTCTTTTATCTATCTACGGTTCTATATTGCTGGTATCGCTGGGCTTACTAATCAACCCTTTGCCAATGCTGGTTGCGCCTTTGCTTCTGGTTCAGGTGCTCTATAAATTAACAACGCCATTTACAGTAGGCAACTTCACAAACCCGGTAGTCATTAGCAATATCCTGGTTGCTTTAGTTCATTTATTCGCCTTGTGGCTCATCTTCAAAGTTTCACAACAGCCAGCTACTGATCGTGGCCTACTCGATTGATGGCGCCCAACACTCTACAGTCTCCTATGCTTGAGTTGCGTGAAGCCTCCCTCGCAATACTGGCAAATACCGATGTGCAGTCCAAGGTTAGCCAGTTAGCTAATTTGTTTGCTGAGCATCAAGCCGGACGTATTGCTATAACTCCTTCTAGCAAGCTTAATAGTCAAAATCATTGCCTCCCTGGACGACCTGCTAAACCAGACTTAGTTGCACCCAAATTTGTTCCCAAAAGAAAAATGGATACGGTTGAGGGCAGGGCGATTCTTTGGCACTCCTTGGCGCATATCGAATTTAATGCCATGAATTTAGCCTTAGATGCTATTTGGAGATTTCCAAATATGCCTCAGGCTTATTACGAAGATTGGCTTAGGGTCGCAAAAGAAGAGGCCTACCATTTTGGTTTGATTAATGACCATTTAAAAACCTTTGGGTTTTGCTATGGTGATTTCCCGGCTCACAATAGTTTGTGGGAGATGGTCGAGAGAACAACAGATTCAGTGATTGCGCGGATGGCCTTGGTTCCTCGAACAATGGAGGCTAGAGGTCTTGATGCGGTTCCAGAGATTCGGGATCGGTTTAAACAAATCAAAGATGAGCGCGCTGTAGAAATTCTGGAGATCATTCTCCATGATGAGATTGGGCATGTGCTTGTTGGTAATCGCTGGTTTAACTTCTTGTGTGCCAATGACAACCTATCCCCAATTGCGACTTATCGAGAGTTGGCCGAAAAATACCGTGCACCCACTTTGAGGGGGCCATTTAATTTTGATGCGCGTGAGCAAGCTGGTTTTACTTCTGAGGAGTTGGAGATATTAGAATCCCTGAGTGAGAAACGGACTCAAGCAGCATGAAGATTCTCAGCCTCATTCCACCGATGACGCAGCTTAATACGCCGTATCCATCAACTGCCTATCTCACTGGATTTCTGCGCTCACGAGGTTTTGACGCTGTTCAAGAGGATTTGGCCTTGGCCTTGGTTCTAGGCTTCTTTACTCCACAGGGCTTACTGGAGATTAAAGATCAGGCGTTGAAAGTTCCCGAAGAAAATCGTAGCGCTAGCGTCAATTTCTTTCTCGACTACTTTGCGGATTATCAAAGCACCATCACTTTAGCTATTGCATTTTTGCAAGGGCGCGATAGTACTCTTGCCCATCGCATCAACAGTCGTACTTTATTGCCTGAAGGCCCGCGATTTGCATCTCTAGATGCCTATGACGAAGAGGAGGGCGGTGATTCATTGTTCTGGGCATTTGGTGCACTGGGTTCTCAAGATCGGGCGCGTCATCTATCCACTCTCTATCTCAATGATTTATCCGATGTCCTGCGTGATGCGGTAGATGAGCGCTTTGGGTTTGTTCGCTATGCGGAATCTTTGGCAGGTAGTCAGCCTACGTTTACGCCTTTGGCGGATGCTCTAGCGGCAAGCCCAACATTGATGGATTTGCATTTGCAAGATTTAACAAAGTCCTCGATCGAAAAGCATCAACCTGGCTTGGTATTGCTTTCGGTGCCATTCCCTGGGGCAATGTACGCTGCATTAAGAATCGCCCAAACCATCAAACAGCATTACCCTAAGATCAAAATTGCTCTTGGTGGCGGCTACGTCAATACTGAATTACGTGAGCTGACTGATGCACGTATATTTGATTTCGTGGACTTCATCACCCTAGATTCTGGTGAGCGACCTTTGCTTGCTCTGCTCGAGCATTTGAATGGCAAGCGTTCGGCCGAAAGATTAGTGCGTACATTCATCCGAACGGCTAGTAATGAAGTTCGTTATATCAACTGGCAGGAGCCAGATATACCTTTTGAGGATGTCGGCACTGCTACTTGGGACGGACTGCCACTCAATTCCTATTTATCTTTACTAGATATGCTCAACCCCATGCATCGCCTATGGAGTGATGGGCGCTGGAATAAGCTCACCGTTGCTCACGGTTGCTATTGGAAAAAATGCAGCTTCTGTGATGTGAGTTTGGATTACATCTCTCGTTATGAAACTGCTTCTGCAAGTCTTTTGGTTGACCGCATTGAAGCTATCGTTGCAGAAACTGGTCAGACGGGATTTCATTTTGTGGATGAGGCGGCACCACCCAAAATATTGAAAGCCCTTGCTGAGGAATTAATACGTCGCAGGGTAGTGATTTCTTGGTGGGGGAATATTCGCTTTGAAAAGACGTTTACACCCGAGTTATGTGAGTTATTATCGCAAAGCGGTTGCATTGCAATGTCTGGAGGCCTAGAGGTTGCCTCCGACAGACTCCTGGATCTGATGAAAAAAGGTGTTTCAGTCGAGCAGGTTGCCAAAGTCACCAAAGGCTTCTCAGATGCTGGAATCCTCGTACATGCCTATCTCATGTATGGTTTCCCAACGCAAACCGTCCAAGAGACAGTTGACTCACTGGAATACGTTCGTCAGCTTTTTGAAAATGGCTGTATCCAGAGTGGCTTCTTCCATCGGTTTACTTGTACGGTTCACTCTCCTGTGGGGCTTGATCCGGCAGCCTATGGAATTGAACTTATTCCATTGCCACCTATTAGCTTTGCCAAGAATGATGTTGCCTTTATTGACCCCACTGGAGTCGATCATGATCTTCTTGGTGTTGGTCTCAAAAAGGCAATTTACAACTTTATGCATGGCGTAGGCTTTGAGGAAGATGCTCATAAGTGGTTTGATATTCGAGGCATTCCAAAGGCCTCAGTGGGGCGCAATAATATAGCCAAAGCTCTCAAGCATGTATAAACTTTATTCATTCAACTCATTTATTTAAATTACTGTGGGTAGCAATATGAATTTATCTCGTCGAACTTTTATCGTCTCAGCCGCCTTGGCTCCAGTTGCTTGCGGTGGACTTTCTTATGAGCGTGGCATTCCTGTAGCTCAACCAAAGCCGCTGCCAGTAGTTCGTCCCCCACAAATTGGGCAAGAGTGGACCTATATCAAGAAAAATATCTTTGATGGCAAAACTCTGGATGTGATTACTGAGCGCGTTTCTAATATTGGCTCCACGATTGTGCTCGATCGCATGACTGCCGATGGCGCACGCTTGCCTAGTGAAATTCAGACTTCATGGGGAATGGTTGCCACGGATACTCAGTGGTCACGCTTGCTCAACTTCAGTCCATCTTTACCGCTTTGGCCTGAGCAGCTATCGACTACCTGGGCAAAGCAGTTCAACACGAAGTACAGCATTGCTGGTTACTCGGATTCAGGAATGAACTGGCAAGAGTATATGAGCGTGCAAGGTTGGGAAAAAATTACAGTGCCTGCAGGAGAGTTTGTAGCACTGCGTTTTCAGACTCTGATTAACTATGAGAGTGAAGATCCTAATAAGGTAGATTGCATCCGCAAAGAATCAGTTTGGTTTGCTCCGCAGATTGGCCGCTGGGTTGCGCGTGAGGCTTCTGGCTCCTATCAAATCCAGGGGCAAATTGGCGCGGTCATTCTAGAAGGCAGCTATCAATGGCAACTCAGCTCTTACAAATAAGCACTATGCGAAGATTGCTTGTATTGCTAATACCAGCCTTATTAGTGGCATGTATATCTGGTCAACCATATCCTGCTTCAACACCTTTACCTCAGCCCGTTAACCCTCCGAAGGTGAGGGCGCCACAAGTAGGACAGCAGTGGGTCTACAACGTGCGCAATGTCTTCAACCAAGAGTTGGTAGATATTGTTACTGAGCGAGTGGTTTCTGTTGGGCCCCAGGTTCGGATTGAGCGTAGTGGACTAAAAGCAGGGCAGCTCCCCGATGAAATCCAACAACCTTGGGGTTATGTCCTGCAGGATCCGCACTGGAATCCTCCCCAAAAGTTTTTGAAGCCTCTCCCCTTATGGCCTGAACAACTCGTTCCAGGGTGGTCTGGTTTCTATCGCGACCGCTATCAAGTCGTGGGCTACCCAGATAACGACTATTACTGGGGATTAAATGTAACGGCACTTCAGTGGGAGGGTGTCAGCGTGCCCGCAGGCCAATTCCCTGTCTTGAAGTATCAAAATGAGGCGCCTTACTTCACCAGTAATGACTTTTCTCGCGTGGCTAACTATCGCCAGGAGGATGTGTGGTTTGCCCCAGAAATCGGCAGATGGGTTATTCGACGTGGCTATGGACGCTATTTATGGGCTGGTATGTTTTGGAACAACGCTCTCTGGGAAGATTACTTAGAGTGGGAGCTTGTGTCCTGGAAGTAAGCAAAGCGCTTAAAATCAGCACATAGCTATGTATACAGTCAAAGAACTCTTTCCAACCCTTCAGGGTGAGGGCGCCCATGCAGGGCGAGCAGCCGTATTTTGCCGTTTTGCTGGCTGCAATCTCTGGAGCGGTCGCGAAGAAGATCGAGCGACCGCAGTGTGCCAATTTTGCGATACCGACTTTGTTGGAAGTGATGGCGTCGGTGGTGGCAAGTTTGAAACCGCCCCACAATTAGCGGACGCCATAGAGGAGGTCTGGACCAGTACTTCGGCAGGACCACAGCAGCGTTATGTTGTCTTTACTGGTGGTGAGCCATTGTTGCAACTCGATACTGATTTAATCGACGCTTTACATGCCAAAGGCTTCACTGTTGCCATTGAGACCAACGGCACGATCAAGGTTCCCAAAGGCGTTGATTGGGTATGTGTCAGCCCTAAGACCGGCTCTGAGTTGATTGTTTTGCAAGCTGATGAAATTAAGCTGGTGATTCCTCAGCAGGGTCATGTTGCCATTGAGACCTTATTGGCTCGATTTGAGAAGATGGATTACCGCAATCGCTTCTTGCAGGCCATGGACGGTCCAAACCTCCAAGAAAACCTCGCACTGGCAGTTCGCCTCTGTCAAAAGCGACCTTTGTGGCGTTTGAGTGTTCAGACCCATAAAATGATCGGTATCCGATAGTAGCGTTATCAAGCAATATTTAAGTATTTAGAAAAGCAATCATGACCAACAAGCAAGAAGCCATCTCCATTACCCGTAGACTTGAGTTTGACTCGGGTCACCGCATTCCGAATCATGATGGCCAGTGCCGTCATTTGCATGGCCATCGCTATGCCATTGAAGTCACGCTGACCGGAGTGATTGCGGATCATCCAGGCAAGGCAGACGATGGCATGGTCTTAGATTTTGGAGATATCAAGCGTCTCACTAATCAATACGTAGTGGAGCCTTGGGATCACGCATTTTTGGTCGCCAAAGAAGATGCTGGATTAGTGGATTATTTAAACTCTATTCCGAATCATAAGACGGTAGTGATGGAGCATGTTCCTACTGTTGAAAACTTAGCTAGTGCAGCCTTTAGGGTTCTGCAACCTGTTTTTGAAAAAGCCTTTGATGGTCGGCTCAAGCTGGCATCCATTCGTCTTTATGAAACCCCCAATTGTTGGGCTGACGTTTCTCATTCTTAAGAAGTAATATGCAAGCAGAGCTTGATCGCCAATTTATGCAGCAAGCTTTGGATCAAGCTAAGCTCGCTGCGCTTGCTGGTGAAGTGCCGGTCGGCGCTGTATTGGTTCGTGATGGTCAGGTTATATCAACTGGTTTTAATCAACCCATTACCAATAGCGATCCTAGTGCCCATGCCGAGATGATGGCCTTGCGCGCTGCAGCCCAGGATGAATCTAATTACCGGCTACCAGGCACTACTCTGTATGTCACCTTAGAGCCTTGTACTATGTGTGCTGGAGCTATGCTGCATGCTCGGGTTGATCGTGTTGTATTTGGTGCAACTGATCCTAAAACGGGTGCCGCAGGAAGCGTGCTCAATATATTCTCAGAAAAACAGATTAATCACCAGACGCAGGTTGAAGGTGGCATCATGGGTGAAGAGTGTGGTCAGATACTGCGAGATTTTTTTAAGGAGCGGCGTTGAAGCAAATTCATTTGATTGCTCCTTCAGGGACTAGTCTAGATACTCGCAGTCCATTACAAGGAATCCAGTGGTTGCAAAAGCAGGGTATTGAAGTTCTCAATACGGCTTGTGTAGACCGTGTTGAGCAACGTTTTGCTGGCGCCGATGCTGAGCGTTTAGCTGAAATCAATCAACTCGCCAAGCTCTCTCCCGAAGTTACTGTTGTTGCTATGCGCGGTGGTTATGGATTGCATCGCCTGCTCCCAGATATTCAGTGGGATGCGATTGCCAATGCTGTCAAGAATGGTCTGCAGATTTGTGGGCACAGTGATTTCACAGTCTTCCAATTGGGTTTATTGGCAAAGACTGGCGCAGTCACTTTAGCGGGCCCTATGCTCAATTTTGATTTTGCTTGTCAGGGTGAACAGGGCAAGGGAGTTGCTCCCAATACATTCATGTGGACACATTTCCAAAAAGCCATTCATGAGCGTAAATTAGATTGCACCATTAAAACCAATCAACCCTTCTTAAAACATTCTGTCGCAGGCCAAATTTCCGGAATGCTTTGGGGTGGTAACTTAACAGTGCTGGCGGGTCTAGTAGGAACACCATACTTGCCAAGCAAAGAGCAAACTCAAGGCGGCATTTTGTTTCTAGAGGATGTCAATGAGCACCCCTACCGAATTGAGCGCATGTTGATGCAATTATTGGATGCGGGTATATTGAGCAATCAAAACGCCATACTATTAGGTGGATTCTCGGCATACCGTCTTTACGATAATGACCGTGGTTACACCCTGGAAAGTGCAATTGAGGCTATTCGTAAACGTCTTCCTGACAATATCCCGATATTGACCGGATTACCTTTTGGGCATCAAGCTGAAAAACTGACTTTGCCAGTAGGTGCGCAAGCACACATTCAATACGATAGCTCGGGTTTTACTATTCAGTCTCAGTGGTAGTTATTTCAAATTAAGGATATCTCCTTGCGAGTTTTGGTATTTCTCACCAGCATATTGATTGCGAGCGCTGCAATGGCAACCGAAGAACCAAAATACACTCTTCTAGGGAAATCTGAGCCATTTGAATTGCGTGCCTATGCACCTCAGATTGTGGCGGAAGTTAAGGTAGACGGTGATTTGGATGCCGCATCCAATCAAGGGTTTCGCTTGATTGCCGCCTTTATTTTTGGAAAAAATCAGGTATCTGAAAAAATTGCCATGACTGCTCCCGTAGGAATTGAGAGCAGCAAGTCTTCTGAAAATGCAGGCAATCAATGGACGGTATCGTTTGTCATGCCTGCAGAGTACACCTTAGCTAGCTTGCCAAAACCATTAGATCCGCAAGTCAAAATAAGAGAGTTGCCCGCAGAAAATAAGGCAGTAATTGCTTTTTCTGGCTTTTATAACGAAGAGAAGGTCAAAGAAAAAACTCAAGCACTGCGAGACTGGATGCAGACCAAGAATTTAAAGCCAAGAGGAGAGCCGCAGTTTGCACGCTACAACCCGCCTTGGACTTTACCTTTTATGCGTCGCAATGAAGTGATGATTCAAGTCCAGGAGTAATGCCCTGAGGTTTAAGACTTAAGCCTCAAAACTCTTTAAAACAAATCCAGCGCCACCATCTTGCCCCAGCGCTTTAACCAGAATGGGCAGACTTTCAGCCAATTGCTTTTCTAAGGTCCATGGTGGGTTGATGATGAACATGCCACTAGCCTGAAGTCGACGTTCTTTAGGTGCATTCTCGACCCGCAACTCAACATGCAACCAAGAGCGTTTATGGGCTGCCGCAATCTTTTTCATGTGATCGGGTAGGGCTGCTGATTCTCGTCTAGAGAGACATGGATACCAGATTGCATAACATCCAGTGGCAAAGCGATGTAGCGCTTCTTCCATCGTAGTTTCGAGATAACGGTAGTCTTGCTTATCCTCGTAAGAGGGGTCAATCAAAACAAGTCCACGCCTACTAGGTGGCGGCATCAATCCTTTTAATCTCGCAAAACTGTCATCTGCAAAGATATCAATTTGCCTTGATTGCTTAAGCTCGCTGATATTGTGGCGCAAGATATCAATCTCTTTGGGATGCAACTCAAAAAGCTTCAAGCGGTCTTGTGTTCTCAGTAATCGTGCCAAAATAAATGGGGAGCCTGGATAGATCGTGATCTCATCGCCAGCATTCTCGGCCCGAATACACTCGAGATAATTGGTAATGCCTGGACTTACAGGATTAGTCTCTGCAAATTTGGCTAAGCGATAAATGCCTTGATATGCTTCTTTGCTAACTGCCGCAAACCCGTCAATCAGACTATAGATACCAGCACCAGCATGGGTGTCGACAATGGTCAGGGCGCCTGGTTTTTCTTGTAGATACTCCACCAAATGCATCATCACAAGATGTTTCAGGATATCGGCATGACTACCCGCATGAAAAGCATGGCGATAACTAAACATCTTAGATAGCCCTAGGTTTTTGCGCTTTAATAAATAAAGCTAGAGTAATACTGATTAATGCTACGCAAGCGTATTGCAAGGATTGATTGAGCTCTGAGTCTAGAGTTTGGGTGAGAAGTACATAGATCGTGGCAAGCCCACCAATAGCAAGTAGGCGTGGCCCGATTTGATTGGCGGCTAGTTTCGCCTCTGGAATTAATCTGGCCAGCCCCGCCCCAAGCATTCCAGACCATAGTCCAATAGCGGAACCCGCCAAGACATCAGTTAGCCAGTGAGCGCCAAGCGCATTTCGAGATAAGCCAGCAAAGCCAGCAATGATAAAGATCCACCATAAAGAAGACCTGTTATTTCGATCGCTGGCAAAGTAGATTCCAGAAACAACTGCAAAAGCAGTAATCGTGTGACCTGATGGCATTGCTCTATGCAGTAAAGGCTCACCTATGCGATAAAAATCTTCTAAAGCCAAGACTCCGGCAGGACGAGGAAGCGCTAAAAAAGGTTTGATGATTTGACTAAAAGCACCACCAATGAGAGATGCTAGTAGTCCGGCGTAGAGCAATCGAGGTGCTAGTACCAAGAGAGGGAAGCACAAAGCAAAAATACCCCAGCCATTACCAATAAAGGTAAGCCAAGACCATAGGGTGTCAGGCAGAAGCTGGGTATAGCGATTGACAAATAAAAACGTGGGAGTTTGCAGCTCACCAAAGTAAATGGCAATTGCTAGGCCAAGCGGCAGAATTGGAATGCACCAAACCCAAATGGATGCGATAGCAAAAATCGATTTGCGCTGCTCAACCATTCTAATTAGCGTGCTCGCTCTTGATCAGCTTCATTGAGCTGATGGACCATTTTTTCTACTACTTGAGCTACAGTAATTGCTTGCATGCACACGTTGTCATGGCATGGTGTCTTGCGATGATTGGCGGCACTGACGCAGGGTGAGCACGCTAGGTTGGCCGTGATTGCAATTGACTTGCCAACAGAGCCATAGAGTGCTGGAGTTTCTGGTCCAAACAGGACGACTGTGCGCAGTGGAGTAACCGCAGAGAAATGACCGGGCCCAGAATCATTGGTCACCATCACATCTGACAGTGTGTAGAGCGGTGGCAGTTCTGCGAAGCTCACTTGGCCAGCAAAGTTCAGTGCATTTTTAACGTTAGCAACTGCGCGGACTTTTTCAACATACTCAAATTCGGCAGGAGAGCCCGTGATCAAAATAAGATCATTGGGATAAAGCTGATTCAAGCTTTGAATTAGTTCCGAGAAGCGCTGTTGTGCCCAGCGTCTTTGTGGCAATAAATCGCTGGCATTGGGATTGACCAAAATCAGACGTTGCCCACCTTGCTTAAATTGAATACCAAAAGTTTCACTGAGCTTCTCAATACGCTCACGAACCTTGCTCAATGCTGTCGAATCAATCACTGCTTGTTCTAAGCGGACCTCTGAATCTGCAATATGTATTTTGCTAAAAGGCACTTCAATCTCTTTGGCAAATGCAGCATGAATGAGGGAGAGGAAATTCTTGGTAATGTGGATGTGTGGGTTGTAATGAACTTTGCGAGTCAGCATGAAGCCACGCCACAAACCTTCACCATGAAAGATGTGATAACCCACGCGACGACGAGCACCACAAAGGCCGGTAAGTAGTGCAGTAAAGCGAGAGAAAAGCTCTAAATCAATCACCGTATCAATACGATGCTTGCGAGCCACCAGTAAAAATTTGAGCGTGTCTTTAATTAATCCGCCCAAGCTTGAAGAGTCAATCGTAAAAATATTCTCTGGTTTGACGGTATTTAGTAATGTGAGGCTGGCACGATTGCTTTTAAAGATGAGGAAAAATAATTCAGCACCACGAGCCTGTGCATTGCGCATGGCTGGGTCAACTAAGATTGCGCTACCCATCTCGGATAACTCAATAAAGAGTAATTTACGCGGCTCACTTGGACCGCGGCTAAATATATTCTTGATGCCATCAATCAGAGCAACTACTGGGCTCGCTACTGCGCAAAGTGGCACACCAACCCAATGGTCAATGGCGCGCATGGTGTTGACGCTAATACTCATAGTCTGACTCTAAAAAATTACTTCCGTTTTAATAAAAAGTAAGCACCGGGCAATACTGATAAAACAGTAATGGCGCCGTAGCTAATGGATGCTAATACAGTCATAGATGGGCTAACACCCCACAATGCCAGTACTGAAGAGAGTGTGGCTTCCCGCAAGCCCCAGCCTGAGATGCTAATCGGTAGCATTAAAAGGAGGCTAAGTGCAGGCAAGCCAATCATGAGCGCTTCAATGGGGGCATCAACTCCATAGGCCTTGAGACAGAAGAGCAGCGTCAAGATTGTGAAAGCATGAATGCCAATTGCAAATATCGCTTGAGCGATATTCATGGGCCAAGAAAAAGCGAACTTAATTCCGGGCAGAGCATGGCTCATTTTTAGGCGGTCTAATAATTTTTGCAGCAAGTTGCAGCTCGGACCCCAGGCCAAAACTACAGCAATAAATACACCGGCAAAAATCATGATGCCAGTGACGGCGTAACCTAAGTCTGTTCCCCAAGCGGCCAGGGTAGCGCCACCCAAAATGAGACCCAGTCCACCCAATAAATTGTTTCCTGCCAAGCCAAGTAGGCGATCAACTAGAACCATAGAAAAACTCAGACGCAATTTAGGGGTTGCATGCTCTAAGTCAACCGAGTGATGAAGCTCCTCATTCAAGTCTTTTTCTTCAGTCAATTTGCCGCTGCTATTCAAATGAGTGGCGGTAATGGCGCGATAGCTGTCACCACCAAGCGTGCTTGGCAATCCCTGATTGATCAGTCCACCAGCAAAATAGAGGGCTACAAAGTTTGTGAGACTTCCTTGGAATCCAACTTTGCGCATTAGAAATCCCCAGCGCAGTCCACCGCAAATAAACGCTGATAGCATCATCAAAAACGCAGCCAAAAACCACCAAGGCTGCATTCGGATTTCGGAATTGAATAGGGTATGCCAATCAATTCCACTCGTAGCTTTCCAGAGTAGGGCAACTGACAAAACAACGCGAATGGTAGGCCAAGCCCGTTTGAGGATTGCTTTCCACCCAGATGTGGCTTTTGGGGTGGCTTGGGGTTGTGAACTCATAGGCATAAGGATAATGCCTATGGCTCCTAAGGTCTTGAATTTGGGGAATTAACGTGCCGTACCAGCGTCCTGCCAGTTGCGGCAAAGACTATAGTCAAATTTAGATAAAACCTGCCCAAAACGGATGATTTCTAGGCTATCCAGGGGCTCGCAGAGCTCAAAGCCGGGATTTCCGCCAACTGGCGGCTTAAATGTCATGCCCGACCAATTGATTAGTAGCACGTTTGCACCAGCTGGTAATTGCCCAAACCAGAGGTCAAACTGATCCTGTCGCTGGTCCAATACAAAGACTGGTACTGGTTGAGCATACCAAGCGGCGCGACTACCCAATGTCCAGTTTTGTACTGCAATACCGTTTGCCTTGGTAGCTTGCGCCAATTGAGACGCTTTTTCGCCTGCAATCTTCCATCCGTAGAGGTCAGCAATTGGATTGGACTTTAGGGCTGCTGTATTCATGCCTCCCGATAGAACGTAGCCAAAGCCTATTAAGCAAACGAGCAGTTGCCCTACAAACAAGATGCGGATTGCCATGCGATGTTGCATGGCCCATGCCTTTGCTAGCCCAATACCGGCAAATGGCGCTAGACAAAACCAGGCGGGTGTAGTCCAGTGGGGAAGACTGCCGCCTCCAGAAAGTGAAGCAAAAATCATGAAAGGGATCATGAAGAAGCTCAGCAAGGCAATAAGAACGAGCTTCTGGGAGTGAAGGCAATGCTTAATAAATGTATAGCCGCCTAAAAGTAATAGAGGTCCAAAGCAGGCAATCTGAATGCCAATGAAGGCGCCAACTCTACGCCACGCCCAAGTGCCACCGCTACCATGGGCAATTTGATATTTGAATGAGATCCAATCATTGATCCAGTTCCAATACAGCACTGGGCTAATCACAATTAAGGCAACTGCTGCCGCAATCCAGAAGCCCGCTTTAGTAATCCAAGGTTTCTTTGGTAAGGCCAAGAAAACAAAGAGCAGGGCAAATGCAGTAAATGCGGCGGTGTATTTGCTCAGACCTGCTAGGCCCAGTAGCAAGCCAGTAATCATCCAGTCAGAAACAGTGAAGTAATCATTTTGGATCCAGCGCAAAGCCGTCAATATTAAACCCAGACTTAAGGGTGCGAGCAAGGTGTCAGGCAAAAGACCGATTGCTAAAACATGCGGTAGTGGGGCTGCAATGATTGCTAACACAGCCATCAATCCACATAGATTGGCAGAAGGTAGGGCGGTGGTTAGGTAACCCGCATTACGTCCCTGCATGAGGTGATGAATTTCAATAGTTACCTGATATACCAAGCAAGCAGAAAGTACCCAAAGTAATTCTGGAATGAGGCGAATGATCCCCTCGGATGAAGTGAGAGCAACTAATGGCCACTGGATCCAGCCAACTAATGGTGGATGATCAAAGTAACTCCAGGCGAGATGCTTTGCGTATAAAGCGTAATGTGCTTCATCAACAGAGAACTCAATCGAGAAGCCGAGGGCAAGGTGAGCCACCGCAGCAATACAGATGCTGATAGCGGCCCAGCTTGAGGGGGATTGATGGCGCATCACGCAATTTTAGACTTAGCACTCCATTCTTTGGGACAATTCAAGGAATGCCTACAAAAAACTGCTTTCGATCCCTACTGCTGTTGACTGCCATTTCAATCTCTTTGGCAGGTTGCGCGGGCTTCACAGGGAATTCAATTGAGAATGAGGCAGGCCAAGCATTTAATGCCGATCAGTTGCCAGCTCAAGAAGATCTGCCGAAATTTTCTGTGGAGAAGCCGAAAGATGGGATGCCAAGTGGTTGGCATTTTTATCGCATAGCACCCTATAAAAAGCACACGATTTACAGGCTTGAGAATTATCAAGGTCGTACGGTGCTTGCTGCCAACTCTAAAACATCAGCATCTGGTCTTGCGGTAAAGCTTCGACCACGTTCAGCGCAAAACCTATGGCTGCAGTGGGAGTGGAAGGCGGTAGGAGCAATTCCTCAAGCAGACAATGCGGAAAGCCAGAATGACGATGCACCGCTACGTATTTTGGTGGCCTTTGATGGTAATAAATCCAAACTCCCTTTAAAAGAGAAGCTCACCTTTGAGATGGCTAACTTGATTAGTGGTCAAGAGATGCCATATGCCACAGTGATGTATATCTGGTCAGGAAAGAATCCAGTCAATACGGTTTTGAATAACGCTCACACCTCTCGTGTGAAGATGATTGTGGTCGACTCTGGCTGGAATGGCTTGGGGGAGTGGAGCAAGCACGAGCGAGACTTGGCTGCAGACTACAAGTTGGCCTATGGTGAGGCACCAGGCAATGTGATTGGTATCGCACTTCTGACTGATACCGATAACACCAAGTCAGAAACCCGTGCCCTTTACGGCGATATTGAATTAGTTCGCAAGAATCTTAAATAACTTCAGACTGCATAGGGCGCCAACGCTTGAGCAGTAGGGCATTACTCAAGACGCAGAAGCTGGAGAGTGCCATGGCACTACCAGCCAGCATGGGTGATAAATAACCCAAAGCTGCCATCGGTATGCCAATCGTATTAAAAGCAAACGCCCAAAATAAATTTTGACGAATCTTGCCCCAAGTTTTTTTGGAGATATCAATTGCAGCTGCTACTAGTGTTGGGTCTCCGCGCATGAGAGTAATTCCAGCTGCCTGCATTGCCACGTCAGTTCCGGTTGACATCGCCATACCCACATCGGCCATTGCCAATGCTGGGGCATCATTCACACCATCACCAACCATTGCCACGAAATGTTTTTTGCCTTCAGAGTTACTCTGCAGATCTCGAATGATTTCTGCCTTATTGCTTGGCATGATTTGGGCAAAGACTTCGTCAATGCCAATAGTCTTTCCTACGCGGTTTGCAGCCGCTAAGTTATCACCAGAGAGCATCACCGTCCGAATATGTAATGCATGAAGTGCAGCGACTGCTGATTTCGCATTAGGCTTTAGCTCATCACCAAACGCAATCACAGCAATTGGCTTTGACGCTTGCTCATCCTGACCACTCACGCTCATCAAGACGGAAACAGTTTGACCCTGCTCAAAACAGCCCTGAGCCTTTTGCAAAACGATATCGTGTTGCAGACTTCCTTCAAGTGAGGCTACGCTTTGTAGGCGAAGCGTTTCGCCTACAAAGGGGCCGGAGCTTGGCACGCCTTCAATCCCAATACCAGGCAAGCCCTTGCTTGATGAGGTAGCAATTGGTGTTATACCTTTTTCTTTGGATGCGTCCAGCAGTGCTTTAGCCAAAGGATGTTCGCTCCCCAGTTGTAAGCCTGCGGCTGTAGCGAGAATGCCTTCAGTATCGGCAGATGATTGATCAAAAGGGAGTAGGGCTAGCATGCGTGGCTTGCCAATAGTGAGTGTCCCGGTCTTATCAAACGCGACGATATTGAGTTTGTGCGCCAACTCCAATACTTGAGGATCCTTAATCAAAATGCCAAAGCGTGCGGCGATACCAGTGCCCGCCATGATCGCAGCTGGAGTAGCAAGTCCAAGTGCGCAAGGGCAGGCAATTACAAGGACGGCGACAGCCCGCAAGATTGCGATCGATACGGAGTCAAAGTAGAGCCAGTTCCCAATACCGGTAGTCAGCGCAAGAATAATCACAGTGGGCACAAATATTGCGCTCACCTGATCAACTAACTTTTGAATAGGCGCCTTTTGTGTTTGAGCTTCCTCTACTAAATTAATAATTTGCGAGAGCACGCTTTCAACACCAACTGCTTGAGCAGTCACTATCAGTACGCCTTCACCATTTAAGGCGCCACCAATGACCTTCGATCCAACTAATTTTTTAATTGGCTCGCTTTCACCAGTGAGCAGGGATTCATCGACATGGCTAGACCCAGAAATAATCACGCCATCTACTGGGATGCGTTCACCGGGAAGTATCAATATCCGATCCCCTGGCAGCACTTGATCAAGGGGTAAGTCACGGCGTTGATCTTCGCCTACACCTGTATTGCCTTGAGGCTCAGCATCCGCGTTTAACACTTTCGCATGCTCGGGCCAAAGTTTTTGCAGGGCGCGAATCGCTTCGCTGGTTTGTTTCTTGGCACGCGACTCTAGCCATTTGCCTAATAAGACCATGCAGATAATGACCGCAGATCCTTCAAAGTAGAGTTCATGCGTATGGTTTGAGGCGAACAAGAGGTACAGGCTAAGTCCATAGGCAGCACTGGTGCCTAGAGCAACCAGTAAGTCCATATTGCCAGCACCAGCCATCAAAGATTTATAGCCTGCCACGTAGAAGCGCCAACCTAAAATGAACTGCACTGGTGTGGCCAGAGCTAGCTGCCACCAGCCCGATAGAGACCAGTGAATGCCAAAAGGCATGAAGAACATGGGTAAGAAGAGTGGGGCGGAAAGCAGGAAACTCAGAATCACCCGACCTAAACCATCATCAGCCCAAAAGGACTTGCTCGCGTTCTTGTCTAAATTGCCTTGTGGAGAGCTTTCTTTGGCCTCATAACCCGTCTTTTTAACAAGTGCGATGATGTCTGCGAGGGTGGAGGAGCCGCGTTTTACCCTAACCCTGGCCTGCTCAGTCGCTAAATTGACGGTAGCTGCCTCAACTCCAGGAATCTTGTCCAAAGCCTTTTCTACACGACTAACGCAAGAGGCGCAGGTCATCCCGCCTATATCTAGGGTATAAAACTCTGAATTGCTCGTTTCTGTGGAGTGCATGTAGAAGATAATCTACCGTAAGGTGAAAAAAGGCCATCAACAACCGTATTTTGACAGTTTTTAAGGGATAACTATGTTTACGCTGAAGGTATCAGGAATGACTTGTGGCGGCTGTATTAATGCTGTTACTCGAGCTGTGCAGGCTCAAGATCCTCAAGCCCAAGTTCAGGCGGACTTGGCGACCCAGATAGTGACGCTGGAAACAACCCTCACTCCAGAGCTGGCTGCCGAGCTCATAACAGATGCCGGATTTCCAGTTTCACAATAGAGATTGGTCCGGCTTTAGCAATTTTTTGCATGTGCGGTTAATCTACCCACTATTCCATTATTTGTAATACATCTCAATAAACCCTATTGAGATTCCCTTGTGGGAATGTTTATCTTAGGAGAAGTCGGTGGCGCTTACTGTAGAGGCTGTGCAAGCAGCATTAAAGAATTTAGTTGACCCAAATACGCAAATTGATTTTGTGTCGGCAAAGAGCGTCAAAAATCTAAAAGTAGACGGCGGCGATATTAGCTTAGACATCGTTCTCGGATATCCAGCCAAAAGTCAGTTTGATGCGATTCGTAAATCTGTTATTGCTGTTCTTCGAGAATTACCTGATGTCAAGAATGTCAGCGTCAATGTCAGCAGTCAAATCGTGGCACATTCTGTTCAGCGTGGAGTGAAGTTACTACCTAATGTAAAAAATATTATTGCTGTAGCCAGCGGTAAAGGTGGAGTAGGAAAATCCACCACAGCAGTAAATCTAGCTTTAGCCTTGGCTGCGGAAGGTGCGCAAGTAGGCATGTTGGATGCAGACATCTACGGACCGAGTCAACCGATGATGCTCGGTATTACTGGCAGGCCAACTTCGATTGAAGAAAATACGATGGAGCCTATGGAAGGCCATGGCCTTCAAGCGAGCTCTATTGGCTTTTTAATCGATGATGATGCGCCCATGGTGTGGCGCGGTCCAATGGTAACTTCAGCCCTCGAGCAATTGCTTCGTCAGACACGTTGGCGTGATCTTGATTACCTGATTGTGGACATGCCGCCAGGTACCGGGGATATTCAGTTAACGCTTGCTCAGAAGGTGCCTGTCACCGGCGCAGTCATCGTGACCACTCCTCAAGATGTTGCCTTACTGGATGCGCGTAAGGGCTTAAAGATGTTTGAGAAGGTTGGCGTTCCGATTGTAGGGATCATTGAAAACATGAGCACTTATGTTTGCCCAAGTTGTGGTCATGAGGAGCATGTGTTTGGTACCGGTGGTGGCCAAAAGATGTGCAAAGAATATGGGGTTGATTTCTTGGGTGACTTACCGCTCAATTTATCGATTCGTGAGCAGGCTGATGCAGGGCGCCCAACTGTAGTGGCTGATCCTGATGGCGCTATCAGTGCAATCTATAAGACGATTGCAAGACGAGTTGCCATTAAAGTAGCGGCGCTTTCAAAAGATATGAGCAGTAAATTCCCTAACATCGTGGTTCAAAACACCTGAGGTCTTATGCGTTTTGCAGTTCTCATGCGTAAGCAGTTCGTTGATAACCCCTGGATTTCCTATCGTTGGGAGCCTCGGGAGGTATTGCCGGATTTTGGGGAATTTAATAATGCAACTGCCGATGAGGGAAAAATTATTGGGCAGTTCTTAGGGCGCGATGATCAAGGTGAGTCTTGGTTATTTACCGGATATGAGCTCAATTTGTTTCCGGATGAGGCTGAAGGTTATTACCTCAACTTATCAGCCCCTCAGCCTTGCTGGTTTGTGATGTGGCGCTTAGAGGAAGATATTGAACGCTACATTGATACTCAGTCAATCGAGTTAGCTAAATCAGAGATAACGATTGCTGTTCCGCATCGTATTAGCGTGAGCTATAACGAAGCAGGCCGCTTACTGGATGGTGGCGAATCAGTCGATAACATTCCCTTATCTTCGGAGCATGCCTCTTGGTTACAGGAGTATGTGAACGAGCATTACCGTCCTGAACCCAAAAAGCGACATCGTCCCGAATCATTTAAAGGTGCTAACCGCGGGGTGGAGGATTAATGCCCGGGGGATTTCTAAATCGATGGTCACGCCTCAAGTCTGGGGAGCAAGTCGAGCCCGAGAAAAAACCAGCCGATCAGACTAAGCAAGAGTTAACAAATCCTTCTGAAATACAGCAGGATTCCGCTGATACCAAAGAAGCTCTCCCGTCAGCTACTTTGGACGATGTAGAGAAGATCGATCGTTTTGCTCCTGACTTCTCTTCTTTTATGAAGCCGGATGTGGATCCTGCAGTTCAGCAAGCGGCGATGAAAAAGATGTTCTCAGACCCCCATTTCAATGTCATGGATGGTTTGGATATTTATATCGATGATTATTCCAAGCCAGATCCCATTCCACTGGAAATGCTCAAGCGAATGGTGCAATCTGACATGCTCAACATTTTCCGCAAAGATAGTGATGAGGAGACCCCGGTTACACAAGCTGTCGATAACAAAGCCTCTGAACCGAAAGAGCAGGCTTTACCCCTAGCGCCCCAGACTGATTTAACATCCACACCAGTACCTATTCAGGAAGAGGGGGATAAAGACCCATTGCCCGTGGATAAGAAAACCAGTTAAGAAGAAATCAATGAGTCAAAAATTAGTTTGTAATTGCAATGGAACCATGCCTTTGGATGGTAAGGCTTTGGGTCTTACTATGCACACCTCCTTATGTAGGCAGGAGATTGGCTCAGTCATCAAGGCATTCGATGGTAGCGACGCTATCGTCATTGCCTGTACTCAGGAGCGTGCTTTATTTGGTGAGCTTGCTGAGCAATCTACAAAACCTTTGGTAGCCCCATTACGCTTTGTCAATATTCGTGAAGTGGCTGGGTGGACTCAAGAGGCTAAAACTTCTACACCGAAGATTGCTGCATTACTTGCTCTGGCAGAGATGCCTGAAGCAGATCCAGTCCCGGTCGTCAATTATGAAAGTCAGGGTCGCTTATTGATTGTTGGCTCTGGAGATCAGGCTTTGCCTTGGGCTGAAAAACTGAGCGATTCTCTTGATGTCTCGGTTCTCTGTGCGGAACCGGGCGCATTGCCACTCGCAAGAAATTTCCCGATCTACACCGGCGACGTAATTAAATTAGATGGATATTTAGGTAACTTTTCAGTTGATTGGAGTTTGCAAAACCCAATCGATCCAGAGATGTGTACACGCTGTGGAGCTTGTGTTGAGGTTTGTCCCGAAGGTGCAATTGACGATTCCTTCCAAATTGATTTAGATAAATGCAAATCCCACCGAGCTTGCATCACAGCCTGCGCTGGTATTGGTGCAATTAATTTTGATCGCGTCGACCGTCAACGTAATGCCGAGTTTGATTTGATCATGGATCTACGTGCTGATCCCAAGATGCGAATGAGTCAAACTCCACAAGGCTACTTTGCCCCCGGAAAAGATCCGCTTGAGCAAGCTTTAGTGGCAAACGAATTATTAGGTTTAATTGGTGAGTTTGAGAAACCTAAATACTTTGCCTATAACGAAAAGATTTGTGCTCACGGGCGCAACGGCAAAGTAGGCTGCAGCGCTTGTATCGATGTGTGTTCAACAGGCGCCATTTCCTCCTTATTCAAAAGCGGGCAGGGCACTGTAGAAGTCAATCCTAATTTATGTATGGGTTGCGGAGCTTGCTCGACGGTGTGTCCATCAGGTGCAATGCGCTATAACTATCCAAGCGTGTCTCATCAGGGTAAAGAGATTAAAACGCTTGCTAATGTGTTTGCTGCTGAGAGTGCTAAGGCAAAACAATCACAAGCGCCTGCTTTACTGTTGCATTCCCTTAAATCTGGCACTCAAGCTTTAGATTCTCTTGGGCGCTTGGCTCACTTAAGACCAAAGCAATTTGAGGCATTGCCATCCTTTGTTCTGCCATTTGGAGTCGAGCACATTGCCTCCACCGGTTTAGATTTGTGGCTCGGCGCTCTTAGCTATGGTTTTGGTGAAGTCATTCTGCTACTCACGGGTGATGAAGACCCTGCTTATCGCGCCGCACTTGAAACCCAAACAGATTTGGGTAATGCGATTTTGGCTGCCTATGGATTTGATGCCAGACTATCGCTGATACAGATTAGCTCTGCTGATGATCTGCAGCCTGCATCCGCTGCAATGGGCAAGTTGCGTCAACGTGGTTCTTTGCCAGCAATTTGTTCGCCTGCCAGTTTTGGTTTGGGTAACCAGAAGCGCGAAACTGTTGAAATGGTTTTGGAGCACTTGCAAAAGCAAGCTAAAACCCCGCTTTCTGCAGGTGGTACTGCTTTACCAAAATCATCCTTCTTAGGCGGCTTAAATATCAATAAGGATGCCTGCACACTTTGCATGTCATGTGTGGGTAGTTGTCCAGAAGGTGCTTTGCTGGATAACCTGGATGAACCTAAACTTTCTTTCATAGAAAAGCAATGCGTTCAATGTGGCATTTGTGTTCAAACTTGCCCAGAACAAGCACTGTCTTTAGCCCCGCGTTTACAAACTGTGGAGGAGCGCAAGCAAAGAGTGGAGCTCAACGAGACCAAGCCCTTCCATTGCATCAGCTGCGGTAAGGTCTTTGGAACCGCGAAGATGGTTGATCTGATGTTGGTGAAGTTGGGGGCTCATGGTGCTTTTGCGGGAGCTGGCCTAGATAGGCTAAAGATGTGTGGTGATTGTCGTGTGGTTGATATGGTGAAGAAAGAGTTATGAGTGAGCAAATAAAAGCAGGCGCCTCGACTGAGGTTGGTGATGTGGGTTTGCCTGAGGATCTGGCTAGAGCAGATTTATATGGCTTGATTGCCAGACTCTTTCATCAGCCGCCTGATCAAGAGTTACTGGATCAAATCGCTGCTTCGATTCCAGATGGCCAGGAAGTCCAGGCTGATGACGCGCCGCTAGCCAAGGTGTGGGATAGCGTGGTGGAGGTTGCCAAAAATAATCCAGCCAAAGCTTGGCATGAGGAATTTGATCGCAATTTCATTAGCGTTGGCCGTCCCAATGTGATTCTGAACGGCTCCTTCTATATGGCTGGACACTTAAATGAAAAGCCCTTAGTTGATATTCGTCGCGCTTTAGATACCTTTGGCCTGGTATCCGCCGAAGAGGTTACCGAGACTGAGGATCACTTGTCTGCCTTGTGTGAAGTAATGAGATATCTCATAGCGGGGGATGACGTAGAGATATCTAACCTGACCAATCAGCGCGTTTTCTTCAATGACCATATTCGCCCTTGGTATGACGAATTGTGCGATGCAATAGAAAATATTCCAGACATGCATCTTTACCATCCGGTTGCTGCATTGACTCGGGAATTTCTTGCTATCGAAGGGCAGAGTTTTGACATGATTTGATGTTGCGTTGCACAAGAGGAAAGCACCTAAAAATATATTAATTCCAAATATGCAAAAAATACAATTACCAATTACACTTGATCTATATCAAATTTGCACTAACTAGGAGCATGCGATGACTACCAAATCCGCAACTGCAGTAAATGAAGAAAATAAGCCTTCACGCAGAAAGTTTTTCATCGGAGCAGGTGCCACAGTTGGCGCCGTTGCTGTTGCTTCGCAAACCTCAATTGGTAAGGCGGTGATTCAAGAAATTGGAAGCACTGTTAAGGGTAAAGATGACGGTTATCAGTTGTCTGCGCACATTCGTAAGTACTACGAAACCACAATGCTTTAAATCTAGTTGTTAATGAAGTCGTTTCCAAATAATTAAATAAAAATATTTTTCAGGGACAACATATGAGTCTGACTCGTAAATCCAATACCCCACAGAGTGGCCGCTCTACACCTGCATCACGTCTCATCGGTAGCTTGTCACGCGGACTCCAATCTGCAGTGCCAACGATGGATCGTCGTACCTTCCTCAAGCGCTCCGGCGTCGGTGTTGGTGCTGGTATCGCGGCAAGCCAATTAACATTGGTGCAGAAGGCATCTGCCGAGCAAAGCAAGGCAATGCTCGATGGCAAGGGCAAGATCGAAGTTAAGAGAACGATTTGTACTCACTGCTCAGTAGGTTGCGCAACTGACGCTACTGTTGAGAACGGTGTTTGGGTTCGTCAAGACTCTGCATTTGATTCCCCAATTAACTTGGGTGCTTACTGCGCGAAGGGCGCATCCCTGCGTGAGCATGGGCATGGAGATTTCCGCTTACGTTACCCAATGAAGTTGGTTGATGGTAAGTATCAAAGAATCTCATGGGATCAGGCTTTGACTGAAATCACTGCGCAGATGAAAGATTTGCGTAGCAAGTACAGCCCAGATTCTTTGTTCTTTATTGGCTCCTCAAAGCATAACAACGAACAGTCTTATTTAATGCGCAAGTGGGTTTCTTTATTCGGAACCAACAATACAGACCATCAAGCCCGTATTTGCCACTCCACTACAGTTGCCGGTGTTGCCAACACCTGGGGCTATGGTGCGATGACCAATAGCTATAACGACATGATGAATGCCAAGGCGGCTTTGTATATTGGTTCAAACGCTGCAGAAGCGCATCCAGTGTCAATGCTCAGCTTGTTGCATGCAAAAGAAAATGGTTGCAAGGTCATCGTAGTTGACCCACGTTACACCCGTACTGCAGCAAAGTCTGATCAGTATGTCCGCATTCGTTCAGGTACTGATATTCCATTCTTGTTTGGTGTTCTGTATCACATCTTCAACAATGGTTGGGAAGATAAGAAGTACATCAATGACCGCGTGTACGGTATGGATGAGATCCGCAAAGAAGTTATGGAAAAGTGGACTCCAAAGAATGTAGAAGAAGCATGTGGAGTTCCAGAAGCACAGATGTACAAAGTTGCTGAAACTATGGCGAAGAATCGTCCAAGCACTTTGGTCTGGTGTATGGGGCAAACTCAGCACACCATTGGTAATGCTATGGTTCGTGCCTCTTGTATTCTGCAGTTAGCTTTGGGCAACATCGGTAAGTCCGGTGGTGGCGCTAACATTTTCCGCGGTCACGATAACGTTCAAGGTGCAACTGACGTTGGCCCTAACCCAGATTCACTGCCAGGCTACTACGGCCTTGCAGCAGGTTCATGGAAGCACTACGCCACTGTATGGGGTGTGGACTACGAGTGGATCAAAGGTCGTTACGCTCCAAACATGATGGAGAAATCAGGTACTACGGTTTCTCGTTGGGTCGATGCGGTGCTCGAGAAAAATGACATGATCGATCAACAAACCAGCGTTAAAGGTTTGTTCTTCTGGGGTCATGCACCAAACTCACAAACTCGCGGACTTGACATGAAGCGCGCGATGGATAAGTTGGATTTGTTAGTAGTGGTTGATCCATATCCAAGTGCGACTGCGGCAATGGCAGCAATGCCTCCTGCAGAGGGTGATGTTGTCAATAAGAATCGCAACGTGTATTTATTGCCAGCTACGACACAGTTCGAAACAACAGGTTCTGCTACAGCATCAAATCGTTCGCTGCAGTGGCGTGAGAAAGTAATTGATCCGTTGTTTGAGTCTGTTCCTGACCACGTGATCATGCAAGCATTTGCTGATCGCCTTGGTTTTGGTCAAGAGTTATCAGTTAACTACAAGATGTTGAGCTCGAAATATGCAGGTAAGCAGTGGAGAGAGCCTGAAATTGAATCCATCTTGCGAGAAATTAATCGTGGTGTTTGGACGATTGGTTACACCGGCCAAACTCCTGAGCGCTTGAAGGCTCACATGAGAATGGCAGGCGTATTTGATCCGAAGACATTGAAGTCACGCGGTGGTGTTGATCCAGTAACGGGCTACGACACAGCAGGCGATTACTATGGCTTGCCTTGGCCTTGCTACGGAACTGCGGCTATCAAGCATCCTGGCTCACCAAACCTCTATGACACCAGTAAGAGTGTCATGGAAGGTGGCGGTAATTTCCGCGCAAACTTTGGCGTTGAAAAAGACGGTAAGAATTTGTTGGCTGAAGATGGCTCTTACTCTAAGGGTTCAGCGATTAAAACTGGATACCCAGAGTTTGATCACGTCTTTATGAAGAAACTGGGCTGGTGGAGTCAGTTGACTGAGGAAGAGCAAAAGGCAGCTGAAGGTAAGAACTGGAAGACTGACTTATCTGGTGGTATTCAACGCGTTGTCATGAAGAATGGTTGCCATCCATTTGGCAATGCAAAAGCACGTGCAGTCGTATGGAACTTCCCAGATGCCATTCCAGTGCACCGTGAAGCTCTCTACAGTACTAACGAGCCAATGATGCGCAAGTACCCAACTTCTGCAGATAAGAAGAATTTCTGGCGCTTGCCAACCCTTTTCAAAACAGTTCAGGATAAGAACTTGAATGAGAAGCTCTACGAAAAGTTCCCAATCATTTTGACTTCTGGTCGTTTGGTTGAGTACGAAGGTGGAGGAGACGAAACTCGTTCCAACCCATGGTTGGCTGAGTTGCAACAAGAGAACTTTGTGGAGATCAATCCTAAGGCTGCAGAAGCTCGCGGCATTAAGAATTGGGATTACGTATGGGTGAAGTCACCAACCGGCGCCAAGATCAAAGTGCGTGCATTGGTAACCCCACGCGTTGACCAAGGTACCGCATTCGTACCATTCCACTTTGCAGGCTGGTGGCAAGGCAATGACTTGCGCAAATATTACCCAGAGGGCGCTGCCCCAGTAGTTTTAGGTGAGGCAGTGAATACTGCAACAACCTATGGCTATGACCAGGTAACGATGATGCAAGAAACCAAAACCACTATGTGCCAAATCGAAAAATTTGCCTAAGTTAAAAAATAAAGTCAGGAGAACATCATGGCAAGAATGAAATTTATCTGCGATACAGAGCGTTGCATTGAGTGCAACGGCTGTGTCACAGCTTGTAAAAACGATAACGAAGTGCCTTGGGGTATCAATCGTCGCCGAGTTGTTACGGTAAATGACGGTATTGTTGGCCAGGAAAAGTCTGTTTCAGTTGCTTGTATGCACTGCTCGGATGCACCTTGTATGGCAGTTTGCCCAGTAGATTGCTTCTACCGCACCGATGAGGGTGTAGTGCTGCATGACAAGGACATTTGCATTGGTTGCGGCTATTGCTCTTTTGCATGCCCATTTGGCGCACCTCAATTCTTAAGTCAGGGTGCCTTCGGTTCCCGTAGCAAGATGGACAAGTGCACCTTCTGTAGCGGTGGCCCAGAAGTGAACGGTAGCGTTGCTGAATTTGAGAAGTATGGTCGTAACCGCTTAGCCGAAGGCAAATTACCTTTGTGTGCTGAGATGTGTTCAACCAAGGCTTTGATTGGTGGCGATGACGAAGTAATTTCTTCCATCTACGCTAAGCGTGTATCAGTTCGTGAAGCTAATGGTCGTTATCCAAGTACCGATATTTTTGGTTGGTCTACTGCTTATGGTCCTTCGGGATCACCTGCACCGAAGCCGACACCCGCTGACAAAATTCCAGGAGCAAAGTCATGAAATTGAATTTCAAAACTCTCGGCTTGTGTTTGGCTGCTGGTACTTTGTTGGCGGCATGTTCCGAGCCACCAGAAATTGCAGCGAAAGCTGCCAAGCGTCCTGATGTAGCCCCTTACATGGGTGCTGATAATGGATTCATGACAAAGGGCTGGACTCCGGGTAATCAAGCTAGTTGGGCGGAGGCGATTAACAAGCGCAATCAGAAGCAATCTGAGTATTCACGCGCTAAGTGATCAGTTAAACAACAATAAATAAAACGAAAACGTTTAAGGATATTTGTATGAATCGATCATTTTCAAGTGTTAGTCGCTCCTGGGTCTTGGCTCTGGGCGTTTCACTGAGTTTGTTAAGCGGGGTTGCTCTGGCAGATCGTGCGCCAATGCAACCTTTGCCATCGCCAAGTGGAATTGATTTCCCTAAGAATCTCAATACGATTCCCGACGGAACTCAAGCGCAATCTCAGCCGGCGAATACCGCCCCAAAAGAGGGTGCTATTTGGGATACAGCCAACAGTGCTCCTTATAACTACGTCAGCATTCCAGACAAAGAGGCGAGCGTATTAATTCAACGCTCAGGTCAGCAATGGCGCCTAATTCGTAATGGCGTGATCACTGTTTATGGTGGCTGGCTCCTAGCCCTTGCATTTTTTGGTGTGATTGCGATGTACACCCTCAAGGGCTCAATCAAGTTACATGAGCCTCTATCAGGCGTGAAGATCAAGCGCTTTAGCGGCTTTGATCGCCTCACGCATTGGACCATGGCATTTAGCTTTATTGCTCTTGCATTGACTGGCCTGTTAATTTTGTACGGCAAGTTCTTTGCGATGCCATTGATGGGCGGCGCTGCGTATGGTTCTTTCTTGATGGTTTGCAAGAACATCCATAACTTTGTTGGGCCACTCTTTACTTTAAGTATTGTGATTTTCTTCTTCCTCTTTGTTCGCAAGAACGTCTTTGGGGAAGGTGACATGGCTTGGTTAATGTCTTTTGGTGGACTCTTCTCTGGTAAGCATGTGCCAGCAGGTTTCTTCAACTTTGGTGAGAAGTTCTGGTTCTGGTTCGGCATGGTTTTCCTAGGCCTGATTATTTCAGCTTCAGGATTTGTGCTCGACATGATCGTGCCATTCATGGACATCCAATACTTGCGTGGAACTATGCAATTGGCCAATATCATCCACAGTTCTGCAGCTATTTTGATGACAGCAATGGCAATGGGCCACATTTACATCGGTACGATTGGTATGCAGGGTTCAATCGACGGTATGAAGACTGGCTATGTTGATGCTACTTGGGCTAAAGAGCACCATGAGCTCTGGTATGACAAGATTAATAAATAAGGACATGGCCATGAAAAAAATCATTGCTTTTACACTCTGCTCATTTGTAAGTGCTTTTGCTTTCGCAGCCTTACCCCCACTATCGCCTGAAGCTCAGGCAGAGGCTGATCTAAAGAAGGCTAAAACGGCTTATGCTGGTAAGGTTGGAGCTTTCAAGCTTTGCCAAGTGCAAAATAAGATTGCCGACCAATACAAGGTTTCCGGTACTCCAGCACCAGCAGCCTGTGTAGCGCCACCTCCATTTGTTGCACCGGTTGCTGCTGCAGCGCCAGCTGCAAAGTAATTAGTCGGAGAGTAACTCTTGATGTAAGTAGCGCTTTGCTGCTTGTGTCTGAGGATTGGCAAAGAAAGGACCTACGGGTCCTTTTTCTTTTATCTGGCCCTGATCAATGAAGATAATGTACTCGGCTAGTCTTTGTACTTGTGCCAGCTGGTGGGAGGTAAAGATGACATCTGATCCATGAAGCTTAAATTGGCGGATGATTTCTTCTACTTGCTCTGTAGTATTTGGATCTAGATTGGCGGTGGGTTCATCTAGCAATACCAAATTGGGTTTTTGCAATATGACTCGACCTAAGCATAGCTTTTGTCTTTCTCCTGCTGAGAGTTTATGAGCAGGACTATTCGCAAGACGGCTTAAACCGATCTGCTCTATGACGGCATCAATAGCCCTCGACTCAATAGAAGGATCAGAGTCTTGGACCATCGCAATATTAGTTCTAGCGGAGGCCTTAATCATTGGCGTATGGTGCAATACCAAGGATGATTTGATGGATCTTCTTGAGTGCGTGATCGTGCCTGAATTCGGTGTGATCAAACCATCAATTAACTTGAGGAATGTGGTTTTTCCGGCGCCATTGGGCCCAATACAGGCGCTAATTCGATCTGCAGGAATGAGTGCGTGGGGGATATCCAATATAGTCCGACCATCACTTTTAACAATGATGTCCTGTAGCTCGATGTATTGCTGAAATTGTTCGGAGGGATTAACCATAGCGTCGCTCCGCAATTTGGCGAACTACAAATGTGAAAAGGTTGGCTAGTAACACAATGCCCAGTAAGACAATTCCTAAGGCAAGCGCAAGAGGGAGGTCGCCCTTGCTTGTTTCTAAGGCAATCGCAGTGGTCATGGTTCGAGTGGATTGATCAATGTTCCCGCCCACGATCATGACGGCTCCAACCTCGGATATTGCTCTAGCTAGTCCAGCTAGGACGGCAATAGTCAGTGAGAAGCGACAGTCCCAAATCAGCCATTTGAGGGAGGCCATTCTGGGTAAGCGAAGGGCCATAAATGAATCCCGATGAATTCTCCAGGAATCTTCCAAAATTTGGCGGCTTAGAGCCGCAATTAAAGGGGTTGTGAGCAGTGTTTGGGCAAGGATCATGCCCTTGGGTGTAAAAAGCCATCCCCATACGCCTAAAGGCCCTGTGCGCGAGAGTAAGAGGTAGACCACAACGCCAACAATGACTGTTGGGACGCCCATGAGTGTATTCAGGGTAACTGTAATCGTTTGTTTACCCCGAAATTCTTCGGTGGCCAATAGAGCACCAATCGGCAGCCCAATCAGGGTACCTAAAAGGAGTGCCGTCAAGCTGACCTGAAGAGAGACGAGAACAATGCCCATTACTCCTGCATCCAAATGTGCAAGGAGTCTAAAAGCATCCTGAAAGGTCATCAACATGGACATGATTCTAGCAAGGGGGTGGCAAAATGGCAGAAATGCAAACAATTTCCCTTTTTTAACTCATGGCTGAAGTCATTTGCCTCTGTAATGAGGTTCTCGATGCTGATCTTCGAGAATATCTTGATGCCCATCCAATCGACTCTATTGAGGAGTTGCGTGAGCAAGCCTCCATTTGCAATAAGTGCATGCAGTGTCAGGATTTAGTTGAGGGTGAAATTTATTTGGCACGTGTTCGACGGCAGCGTGCTGCAGGACAGTTTTAATGACGCAAAGTAAGTTGGGCCGCTTTAGCGTCATGACCATGAATGTGCATAAGGGGCTATCACCCTTGCACAGGAAGTCGACTATCTACGAGCTACGTCAGAAAATGCGTAGCCATCATCCAGATTTGCTTTTTCTGCAAGAGCTTCAGCAGGAACATCGAGGGCGAATTCGGCGCTTTGGTCAATGGCCTTTAACAGAGCTCACCCACTTTTTATCCGAAGACTTTTGGCATGATTGGCATTACGGTAAAAATGTGGAATATCCAGATGGGCATCATGGCAATGCAATTCTGTCTAAGAGGCCTTTGCATAAGGGTGAAAATTACGACATCTCGGCTTATCGATTTGAACGGCGCGGATTGCTTCATAGCGTCACCCAGCTCGAGGGTGTAGCAACACCGATCCATTGTTTTTGCGTTCACTTGGCCTTATTTGAAGGCGGGAGAGAGCGTCAGTTAAATGAAATTATTCGTTACATTGATTCACTGGCGAATGGTGGTCCCACTATTGTGGCTGGTGACTTTAACGATTGGCGCAACCGCGTGAGTGCGCCGATGCAGGCTGCCGGTTTTAATGAGGTATTTGAAGTACTTACTGGAGCCCCGGCAAAAACCTTTCCTAGTGTGAAGCCTATGCTTCCAATGGATCGAATTTATGTGCGGGGCTTAAAAATCCATTCTGCGGAAGTGATGCATGAATGGTTGAAACTATCCGATCACTTAGGTATTGCAGCGGAACTTGAAATTTTATGAACATTATTAATTTTTTACTAGGATCTATTTTTGGTGAATCCTTTATTTGGGTCCCAATAGCCCACATCATTATTGTGATTCTGTTTGGATTTAGATTAATTTCAGTGAGAAGGCCGGTTGGCGTTGTTCTGGCCTGGTTTCTGATTGTGGTTCTATTCCCCTTAATTGGTATTAGCCTCTATATCCTCATTGGCGAGCGTCCCGTTGGTCGAAAGCTCACTCGAAAAATTATTCGCATGGATAAAGAGTACGCTGCCATCACCGAAGCGATGCGCAAACGCTATCAGGCTGATAAACAACTTCTGCCAATTGAAGGCAGGGCCCTGAGTCTCTTGGCAGAGGCTAAAAATGGTTCACCAGTAATCGCTGGCAATCAGATTGAACTCTTTACGAATTCTCTGGAAATCTTGCAATACTTTATTGATGAGATTAATCAGGCTAAGAAAACATTGCATTTGGAATTCTATATATGGGCTTTAGGTGGTGATGCAGATCGTGTTGGCGAAGCTTTAATCGCTGCGGCTAAGCGTGGCGTAGCTTGTAAAGTGCTATTGGATTCTTTAGGTAGTAAAGACTGGTTTAAATCGACTTGGCCTAAGCGCTTCAGAAAAGCGGGTATTAAAGTAACTGAGGCATTACCTATTCAAGTTGGCCGCTTTCAATTTCGTCGTGCTGACTTAAGGCTGCATCGCAAGATATTTGTGATCGATAACACCATCGTTTGGACTGGCAGTATGAATATGGTCGACCCACGTACTTTTAAACAAGATTCAGGTGTGGGCGAATGGGTAGATGCAATGGTCAGAATTGAAGGGCCTGTAGCATCTCAGTTTGAGCTGACATTCTCGTTTGACTGGAGTGTTGACAATCCCAGAGTTACGCACTTTAGCAATGTAGTGCCGGCTGCCAGCCCACTAGAAGGGAAGGTATTGGCTCAAGAGTTTTCCTCCGGGCCGGTATACCGCGACGATATCTTGTACCAAGTATTGCTTTCAGCCATCATGGATGCCCGTGAAGAGCTCACCATCACTACGCCTTACTTTGGTCCTGACGATGGTTTGATTCAGGCGCTGATGGCAGCAGCTGGTCGTGGCGTGAAGGTGACTCTGATTGTTCCCAAGTTAAATGACTCGACATTGGTTGCTTGGAGTAGTCGCAGCTTCTACTCTGATCTCATGAGTGCCGGTGTGAATATCGCTGAGTTCCATGGCGGCCTATTGCATACGAAGAGCATGCTGATAGACAAGCGTGTTGCCATTTTTGGTTCAGTCAATTTTGATCAGCGCAGCTTGCGTCTCAATTTTGAAATTAGCTTAATCGTATACAACGATGAATTCTGCGCCAAGCTCGAAACCTTGATCGAGTCTTACTTGGCTAAATCAGATATGGTAAATCCAGCAACTTGGGCTAAGAGACCGCATTGGCATGTTCTGCTGGAGAATGCAGCCCACCTGACATCACCCTTGCTTTAAATGGAGCCCTGACCCCGCATCTTTGCAATCTCATCAGCAGAAATGCCAAGCTCAGTCAGGATGGCTTCCGTATGTTGGCCCACTGCAGGTATCTCATCCATGCGGTAGTCAAAGCTGTCATTGCTGCCTGGGGGTAGCATCGCTGGAATAGGGCCCACCGGTGATCCTACTTGTACCCAGCGATCCCTTGCTTTGAGTTGATCATGATTCCATAAGCCCTGCATATCATTTAGGCGGGCATTGGCGATTTGCGCTTGATCTAGTTTTGCAATCACTTGCTGGGTAGTAAGTTTGCTAAAACAGGCATCAATGATGGAGAGGAGCTCATCTCGCTTTTCATTACGCTTGAAGTTTTTATCAAAGCGCTCATCTTTAGCTAGCGCTTGATTCTCAAGCACTACCTCACAGAATAAAACCCACTCACGATCATTTTGCAGACCCAGCATCACAGTGCCACCATCTCCCGCCTTAAATGGCCCATAAGGATAGATCGTGGCATGAGATGCGCCATTGCGAGGAGGGGGTGCAGCTCCCTCATAGGCGTAATAGAGCGGGTAGCTCATCCATTCACCCAAAGACTCCAGCATAGAAACATCGATAGTGGATCCTTTGCCGGTCTTCCCCCTCTGGAGAAGTGCTGCCAAAACATTGGTGTAGGCATACATGCCTGCAGCAATATCTGCAATCGAATTGCCTGCCTTGCTAGGTGTCTCAGGTGTGCCGGTAACCGACAAGAATCCAGCTTCACTTTGAATCAGTAAGTCATAGGCTTTTTTGTCACGATAAGGCCCATTATTTCCATAGCCTGAGATGTCGCACAAGATTAAGCCGGGATTATCTTTTTGCAATAGCTCTGCAGTAAGGCCCATGCGCGCTGCGGCACCAGGGGCTAAGTTCTGTACCAGCACATCCGCTGTTTTGAGGAGCTTCTTTAGTGCTGCCAAGGCCGATTCTTGTTTGAGATCTAGGGTGAGACTTTCTTTAGAGCGATTTACCCAAGTGAAATGAGATGACATGCCATTGACCCGTTCATCATAGGCGCGGGCAAAGTCTCCGGCACCAGGCCGTTCGACCTTGATGACTCGTGCACCTAAGTCGGCCAATTGGCGAGTACAAAACGGAGCAGCAATGGCATGCTCTAACGAAACCACAGTGATGCCATCTAGGGGGCGAATGCTCATGAGATTGCTTATCCAAACACTAAATTAATTAACAGGTCTACAGAATTAGAAAGAGCGGGGGAGGCCCAATACATGCTCAGCGATATAGGAATAGATTAAGTTAGTCGAGATTGGCGCTACTTGGTAAAGGCGTGTCTCTCTGAATTTACGCTCAACATCATATTCATTGGCAAAGCCAAATCCTCCATGAGTTTGCAGGCAAACGTTAGCGGCTTCCCAAGAGGCTTTGGCAGCTAAGTACTTAGCCATGTTGGATTCGGCACCGCAGGCTTGTTTAGCATCAAATAGTTCACAAGCTTTAAAGCGCATTAGATTGGCAGCTTCTGTTTCGATATAAGAATCTGCAATTGGAAACTGAATACCTTGATTCTTACCAATCGGACGATCAAATACCACACGTTCATTGGCATAGCGGCGGGCCTTATCTACAAACCAATAAGCATCTCCAATACACTCGGCAGCAATGAGGACACGCTCCGCATTGAGGCCGTCAAGAATGTATTTAAATCCTTGGCCTTCTTCGCCAATTAAATTCTCAGCAGGAATTTCTAAGTTATCAAAGAAGACTTCATTGGTTTCATGGTTCACCATATTGGCAATAGGTTGAATCTCCATGCCTTTGCCAATCGCATCCTTGAGATTGACGATAAAGATTGACATGCCTTCTGATTTTTTCTTTACCTCTGCAAGCGGAGTAGTGCGCGCTAAAAGAATCATTAAATCGGAATGCTGAATACGAGAAATCCAAACCTTCTGACCATTCACTACATACTTGTCACCCTTTTTAACGGCGGTAGTTTTGAGTTTGGTGGTATCGGTGCCTGTAGTCGGTTCGGTCACAGCCATACTTTGGAGGCGTAATTCTCCGGTAGCAATCTTAGGAAGGTATAGCTTCTTTTGAGCATCTGAACCATGGCGCAATAGAGTGCCCATGTTGTACATCTGACCATGGCATGAGCCGGCATTACCACCTGAGAGATTAATTTCTTCCATGATGACGGAAGCCTCAGCCAATCCCAAACCTGAGCCACCATATTCTTCTGGAATAAGGGCGGCCAGCCAGCCCGCTTGCGCCATAGCATCGACAAAAGCTTCAGGGTAGGCGCGCTCATGATCTACTTTTTGCCAGTATGCGGAGTCAAAGCTTCCACAGAGGTCGCGCAAGGCTTCGCGCATATCTTGATATTGGTCTGGCTTGGGAATAGGGTGGTTCATTTAGCTGCCTAAAAAAGTTAAGAAATAATTGAATCCCCACAGTTTAAGCAAGAATTCAAGATTGTGGGCGACGCAAAATCTGACCCCAATCCCAGCGATTGTTGAGTCTGATGGCGCTTGGGGCATACTTGGGACATGATCAAAACCCCGCTTTCCAAACGATCTGGAGCCCTTGCCTAATGGAGCAAATGCTAGGCCAGTTTTTTGACTACTTTGGTATGCCGTCGGTTGGTTTGCCGGCGGTATTTATTAGTGCCTTTATTTCCGCAACTTTATTGCCTGTAGGTTCAGAGCCAATCTTGTTTGGGTATGTTTCGGTTAACCCGCACTTATATTGGGTTGCCATTATTGTTGCCACAATTGGTAACACCTTGGGGGGTATGTTCGATTGGTGGCTTGGGCTGCTGAGTCGCAATAGCTTTGAGTCCTTAAAAGGCCCTTCAAACAACCGAATGCAGCGCTGGTTGGAGGAGCGGGGCCCTAAGATGCTGCTGCTATCTTGGCTGCCTGGGTTTGGTGACCCCCTGTGTTTGGCCGCTGGCTGGCTCAGATTGCCCTGGCTACCCTGTTTAGTCTATATGTGTATCGGAAAGCTACTGCGCTATCTCACAATGACTTGGCTTCTAACTTTGGTGCCTACGAGCGTTTGGCATCAATTGGGTCACTGGCTGCATCTGATCTAATTTCTTCCGTTGTATCCTATGTTTTTATTGTCAATTTCTCTAGAGGGCATTCATGTCTCAATTAAAAGGTAAAACGGCACTGGTCACTGGTTCTACTAGCGGTATCGGTTTGGCGATGGCTATTGGATTGGCGAAGCAGGGCGTCAATATCATGGTCAACGGTTTTGGTGAAAAAGATGCTGCTATCGCTGCGATCAAAGAGTGCGGAGTAGAAGTGGATTATCACGGTGCTGACATGAGTAAGCCTGCTGAGATTGAAGATCTGATTAAGCAAACTGAAACACGTTTTGGATCACTTGATATCTTGGTGAACAATGCAGGTATTCAGTACACAGCTAATGTAGAAGATTTTCCGGCGGATAAATGGGAATCCATTATTGCTATTAATCTTAGTTCAGCTTTTTATACCTCTCACCATGCTTTGCCTGGAATGAAGAAGCGTAACTGGGGTCGCATTATCAATATTGCATCTGTACATGGTTTGGTGGGTTCAGTTCAAAAGTCTGCTTATGTAGCTGCTAAGCATGGCATTGTTGGCCTAACTAAAGTGACTGCTCTTGAGAATGCTAAAACCGGAATCACCTGCAATGCAATTTGCCCGGGATGGGTCCTTACACCCTTGGTTCAAAAACAAGTGGATGCCCGTGCAGAGCGTGATGGGGTTTCAAATGAAGAGGCTAAAAAAGCTTTGGTTTCGGAGAAGCAGCCCTCCGGTGAATTTGTGGCTCCAGAGCAATTGGCCGCATTAGCAATCTTCCTTTGCGGTCCCGACGCCTCAGAGGTGCGTGGAGTGGCTTGGAATATGGATGGTGGCTGGACAGCCCAGTAATCCTTGGGTGGGGCTGATAGAGTCAGCCCCATTTTTTCACGCTCAAACAAAATCGCCAGAATCGTCTATAGTTAGGTCGAATATGGCCTTATAGCTATTTATTAACACGTCTTTAAAGGAAAAAATGATGGAACACACATTACCTCAGTTACCTTACGCATTGGATGCGCTTTCCCCATTCATTTCTAAAGAAACGCTAGAGTTTCACTACGGTAAGCACCACCAAACTTATGTCACCAATCTCAATAACTTGATTAAAGGTACTGAGTTTGAAAATGCATCCTTAGAAGATATTGTTAAAAAATCTGCTGGCGGTGTATTTAATAATGCAGCTCAAGTATGGAACCATACCTTTTACTGGAATAGCATGAAGCCAAATGGTGGCGGTGCTTCGACTGGTCCTTTGGCTGATGCAATTAATGCCAAGTGGGGTTCTTTTGATAAATTCAAAGAAGAGTTTGCAAAATGTGCAATTGGCACTTTTGGATCTGGTTGGGCATGGTTAGTGAAGAAGGCTGACGGCTCTTTGGATTTAGTTTCAACTAGCAATGCTGCTACACCGCTGACTACTGATGCAAAGCCGCTCATGACCTGCGATGTATGGGAGCATGCTTATTACATTGATACACGCAATGCACGTCCAAAGTACTTGGAGAACTTCTGGAATGTAGTGAATTGGGATTTTGCTAGCAAGAATTTTGCTTAATCTCACTTAACTACTGTTTATTGCGAAAGTTTTTAATGGCATCTATCTTTAACTCATTAGGGCGCACAGTTTTAGCTGGGTTTGTTCTCCTTGCTTTAATTGTTTTGGGCTTAGGTGCCAACTTTAGCTCCATCGAGTTACCATTTTTATTCCGCTGGATTCACGTGATGGTTGGCGTGATGTGGGTTGGTTTGCTGTGGTACTTCAATTTTGTGCAGATTCCCTCGATGCCAAAAATTCCTGATGAGCAAAAGCCAGCTATTGGGAAGGTGATTGCTCCAACGGCGTTATTTTGGTTCCGTTGGGCAGCTTTGTTTACTGTTATTAGTGGGATGCTTTTGGCCGTTGTAAATGGCTATGCGCACCAGGCATTTACTTTGCAAGCACCATTTCGCGCAATCGGTTTAGGTATGTGGATTGCTTTGGTAATGGCTTTCAATGTTTGGTTCATTATTTGGCCGCTTCAGAAACGCGCCTTGGGTATTGTTGCGGTTGAGCCAGATGTGAAGGCGAAGTCTGCGCGTGTTGCGATGCTGGTTTCACGTTTCAACACGATGCTTTCTATCCCAATGTTGTTCTTGATGGTCGCTCAATCGCATAACGCAACTTGGTTTGTCGCACTTGCTTAAGTAAGTCGGAGTAGTTCATTAAAAGGGCCCGCAATTGCGGGCCTTTTCTTAATCTAGGAGACTACTCAAAAAATTGATTGAGTAATAAAAAATTACTGCTTATTGCAATATTGGCGGCAACTCTTTTGTCAGTGCACCTCGTTGTGCTGTAGCTGATCCAAGAAGTGCGAAGCCTAACAGCTTGCCATCACCTGACTCAAATCGCGCCTCAAGGCCACCTTCGATAGCATTAATTTTCCAATCGCCAACTGCATCTTTAGCTGGTGGAGAAACTATCGTTGGTAGTGCTGGAGTCTTCACCATTACTGGCATAGCAGGGTAGGTCAGGGCGGTAGGCTGCCCAAGGAGGTTTGGCGCCAAAGCGCGTGCCGCCTGCATAATTGGCATGACATAAGGCAGAACTAAGCCATCGACTTCAGCGCAGTCACCGATGGCATAGACATTCTTTGCGCTTGTCTCTAGCTGGCGATTAACCATAATTCCTGCGCCTGTTTTAATGCCAGCCGCTTTAGCCAAATCCAGTCGTGGCTTTAAGCCTACTGCTGATAGAAATACGTCACTAGTGATCACCGTTCCATTGGCGAGAGTGATGGTGAGAGAGTCATCATGGCGATCAATCGATTGCACGGTAGTCCCAAAGTGCCAGCAAACTCCAGCTTCACTTAACTTTGCTTGCAGAGCTTGGGCTGCCGCTGCGGGTAGCAGTCGACCCAGGGCCTGAGGAGCCAAATCAATCACATCCACTTCGTAAGAGCCAAGTAGCAAGTCATTTGCAAACTCACAGCCAATGAGGCCTGCTCCCAGTATGGCAATTCGTTTCTTGCCTTCAATAGATTTTCGAAATTGACCGTACTCTTCAAGATCATTTACTGTAATCACTTCTTGAGCAGCATTACCCTGCAAAGGAAGTCTAATCTGATCAGCACCCAAACCAAGCACTAGCTTGCCATAAGAAATATTTCCTTTGGAGGTTTCAATGGTCTGAGCAGCGGTGTCAATAGCCAGTACATCAGCCTCTCCTAAAATCGTAATCTCCAATTGAGTCGCCATACCCTCAGCATTAGTAGAGACCAATTGCTCTGCAGACTTATTGCTGGCTAGTGCAGTAGAGAGCATCGGCTTTGAGTAAAAGTAGCCCGGCTCGCGAGTCACCAGAGTGATCGGCACTGCTTTATCAAGCTTGCGCAATTCGCGAATAACTGTAAAGCCAGCTAAGCCGCTACCAATGATGACAATTCCTGATGGAGATGATTGATTCTGATGATCCAAAGCTGGACTCCCTAGTAATGCAGTTAACTGAGTGATGTAAGGCTTGAATTAAGAAACTTGAACCATTTCAAAATCAGACTTTGCTACTCCGCAGTCTGGGCACTCCCAATCTTCTGGAATGTCAGCCCAAGCAGTGCCTGCTGGAATGCCGTCTTCCGGTAAGCCTTTTGCTTCGTCATAAATAAAGCCACATACGATACATTGCCAAGATTTCATGATAATTCCTTTAAGATAATTTAATCAGTTTAAATTTAATTCTGTTTTATTTCCGAGCTGGCTCAGGCAGCCGCAAAATCCTTCGCTTTTTCTAAGGCTTTTTTATAGTGGTTAGCATGGCGCTCCTCTACATTAGCCAAGGCTGCAAAGCGTTTTGCTGCTTTTGCCAACATGGCTTGAAACTGCTCTGCATGCTCTTTTGATTCAGCAATTTGCTCATCAATCTCCATTACCGCTGCTGTATTGCCTTCATCTACCGCTGTTTTGCGGAAGGTTGGGTACATTTCGGTGTATTCGTATGTCTCACCCTCGATAGCGATCTCTAAGGCGCGAGTAGGGGTAATGGTGTTAGCAGGGTAGAGTAAATCGAGGTGACCAAAGGCATGCATGACTTCTTGATCTGCAGTTGCCTCAAAGATTTCAGCAGTTTCAATATCGCCAGCAGCACGTGCTAATTTTGCAAAATAACGATACTTGATATGCGCCATAGATTCACCTGCAAAAGCAGACTCTAAGTTTTGGATGGTTTTAATTTCTGGACGTGCCATTTTTTCATTCCTTTTCATATTGATTGGTAAAAGGTGTTTAAACACCATGGAATGAATTCTGAACCTCAAAAGATAATCAGTCCAATAAATAATAATGATATTATTTATCTAATAAATCGATTATAAGGAGTTTTGCAACCTATGACTGCCTTACCTTCATTACGTCAGTTGCGCTATTTTGTAGCCATTGCTCAAGAGCTGAACTTTACTAGGGCTGCAGAGGCCTGTTTCGTTGGCCAGTCAACCTTAAGTGCAGGGTTAAAGGAGCTCGAGGATCGTCTAGGTGTGCGCTTGGTGGAGCGAGATCGCCAAAACGTGGCCATTACTCCAATTGGAATGGAGATTCTGGAGAGGGCGAAGATGATCTTGGCCTCCTCTCAAGATTTAGTGGAATATGCGGATGCTGCTGGCAAGCCGATGTCAGGAACAATTCGTCTTGGCGTGATTCCAACCATCGCACCATTTTTGTTGCCAAATGTTTTGCCTGATATTCGGGAACATTATCCTGATCTAAAAGTTGCCTTGCGCGAAGATTTAACGGCTAATTTATTGTCGCGCTTAGTTGATCATCAGCTGGACTTTGCATTAATTGCTTTGCCATATGACACGGCCGGCTTGCTGGTAAAAGAACTCTTTATCGATGAATTTTGGGTGGTAGCCAGAGAAGACGACCCAGCCCTCAAGGGTAAGGAAATTCATTTGCCTGCAAAAATGGCTGAACGCTTATTGTTGTTAGAGGAAGGCCACTGCCTTCGCGATCACACTATGCAGGCCTGTAAGCGCTCTGATATTCGGAATGCAGATGGTGTGGAAGCAACGAGTTTGCTGACTTTGTTGCAAATGGTGGAGTCCGGTATGGGCATTGCACTATTGCCTGAGATGGCGATTAAAGGAGGGCTTTTAAATGGCACGACATTGGTTGCTCGTCCATTGGCTCCGCCTGCCCCTAAGAGGGTGATCGCACTGGTTGCTCGAGCTTCTACCGCACATCTTGAGGAGTTTCAGGCGCTGGCTGAGGGTATAGAGGCTAGATTTAAATCTAGCCCAAGAATTAGTCGTGGCAGTCGAAAGAGTTTTCAAAAGGTCTAGCAGGGCGACTGCAGGACTCTGTTATCCCTGCTAAAGTTGTCCTTCAATTGACGTATCCAATTAAAAGGAAGTAGTTCATGTCTGGAAAAGAAATGATGTTTACCCCCGTCAAACTTGGCGCTATTGAATTAAAAAATCGCCTGGTGATGGCGCCGCTTACTAGAATGCGCGCTATCGAAGGGGATGTGCCAAGCCCTTTAGCAAAAACATACTATGCACAAAGAGCAAGTGCTGGTCTGATCATCAGTGAAGCAACGCAAATTTCTGCTATCGGCAAGGGCTATCCAGGAACCCCCGGAATTTATTCCGCCGAGCAAACAGCTGCTTGGAAAGAGATTGTGAGTGCGGTACATGCCAAGGGTGGCAAGATGGTTGCTCAACTATGGCATGTGGGTCGTATTTCCCATTCCTCATTGCATCCTGAGCAGGGTATCCCTGAGGCTCCATCTGCTATTGCGCCTGCAGGTCAAACTTACGGTGCTGACTGGAAGTTGCACGATTACGAAACTCCGAAGGCAATGACGACTGTGGATATTGCTCGCCTATTAAAAGATTTTGAATTGGCTGCTGCCAATGCCAAAGCAGCAGGTTTTGATGGTGTGGAAATTCACTCTGCCAATGGCTATTTGTTGGATCAGTTTTTACAAGATAAAACCAATCAACGTAATGATGGGTATGGCGGCTCAATTGAAAATCGTCTTCGTTTGCTAGGCGAAGTGATCGAATCTGTTGCCAAAGTCTTTTCAAGTGATCGTATTGGCATTCGTTTGTCACCATACGGTAGCTTTAATGATATTGCTGATAGCGATCCAATTGCCTTGTTCAATGCAGTGATTCAAAAGCTCAATGCTTATCAGTTGTCCTATGTTCATATGATTGAGCCGCGATCTACTACCGCTGGCGGTAATGACCATGTGAACTCTGAGGCACCAATTACTTCAGAGATTTTCCGGGCTGCATATCAAGGCCAATTCATTAGTGCTGGCGGATATGATCAAGCCATGGGCGAAGCTGTTTTAGAGGCTGGCTTGGCAGACGCTGTAGCTTATGGTCGTTTGTATATTGCCAATCCAGATTTGGCTGAGCGTTTCCAGCAGGGCGCAGCCCTGAATGCTTATGACCGTGCAACGTTTTACGGTGGGGCGGAAGTCGGATACACAGACTACCCAACGCTGTAGTCTTAAAAAGACCAATCAGGGCCTCTATCGAAAGATGGGGGCCTTACTTTTTGTCTTCAGGATCTTTCAGCAGATCGTAGTGGTTCGCAACAAGTAGTAGCGCAATTGAAGCGCAACCCATGGCAAAGAATTCCCATTGATGCAGCATGGCAGTGCCGATAACGGTCATCAAAATTGTCCATCCAACTGCCATCTTGGCTTTTTTACTTAAGGGTTTCATATATCAGAGTCGAAGTGAAATTTATCGAACGGAGAGTCTAGCTTTAGCGCTGAGCTCATTCAGTGTTCCGCGCTTATCAAGTTGAGAAAGTCTGAGAGCTTCTTGCTCAAAGTCAATTTGAGCAGGATGAAATTCAACATTACCAAGGTGAATGACATAAGTCCAAACTAGTTCACGGCCTCTATCTTTATATACATCTACAACACGTTTCATTTTTTACCACCTATGCTAGATGCGGGACTCGACACTGTGTTTATGTTGTGTTTTAAGTCAATTAAATTTCGTGGGTCAATTCGGATTACGCCGCCACGAGGACTATCAATATCGGATATCAAAAAGAATGCAATAGATATCACCATTGGAAAAATCATAAATAGGCCGATATTGCGCTTAAAGTTCCTCGCGCCAAAGCCTACCAATGCATTTGCGCATATTGCAATTGCTGCCATCAGCCACCAAGCAGCAGTTGGTATACGATTCCACCAAGCAGCCTGGGTGTAACCATGGGCGTTAATAACATCGTTTAGACCAGAGATAACGAGCGCCATATTGGGGGATGGTTGGCTGCGCGCAACCGGGAGAAGTTCGCTCCACATGGCATTTTCTATGGCAATAGTGCGTTGTGTAATTTGTTTGGCGGTCTCTCGATCTTGTTTGGAGTAGAACAAGATGCGCTGATCCAGATAATCGTTCAAAAACCCTTTGATAGTTTCTGCAGTTTTGCTAGGCAAGAGATCGGCCCTTAAAAACTCTGTACCAATGGCATTTGCCTCGGCTTCCTCATAAGTCTGCCTCAAGTCATAACGTGCAATAGCCATGGAAAAGGTAAAGCCAATGATCAAAGCAAGCAGGGTGAGGGTTGCAGTCTGGATAATTCCTAGGTCTGCAGAGGTCTCAGTATCTTTTGTGCGGTACTTACTCAGTACGGAATAGCCAAACCATACTGAGCCGGAGAGGGCTACAGTAGAGATGACAAATACTAATCCGGGGTAATTTGCGAGGTGTGGAATATTAAAAAGTTCCTGGATACAAAATATCTTTAGTCACATTTTGAATGTCGCGATGCCCAGTGAAGGCCATTGTGATATCCAGTTCCTTATGAATGATCTCAAGACACTTAGTCACACCAGCCTCACCCATGGCACCCAAGCCATAGAGGAAGGGGCGACCGATCATGGTGCCACGTGCACCGAGTGCCCAAGCCTTCAATACATCTTGACCAGATCGAATACCACCATCCATCCAAACCTCAATGTCATTGCCAACTGCATTGACGATCTCTGGTAAAGCTTTAATGCTGGAGATAGCACCGTCTAACTGACGTCCACCATGATTGGAGACAATCAAGGCATCTGCGCCGGAGTTAACCGCTAAGCGAGCATCCTCTTCATCCAAAATCCCTTTAATGATGAGCTTGCCACCCCAGAGTTTTTTAATCCACTCCACATCATCCCAGCTCAGGCCAGGGTCAAACTGCTCAGCTGTCCAGGAGGAGAGGGAGGACATATTGCCAACACCAGTTGCGTGACCAACAATATTGCGAAAGGTTCTGCGCGGGGTCATAGCCATGCCCATGCACCAGCGTGGCTTCGTCATCATATCCATGATGTTGGTAAGCGTCAGCTTTGGAGGTGCGGACAAACCATTTTTTAAATCTTTGTGACGTTGTCCTAGAATTTGTAAATCCAGAGTGAGAACAAGGGCGGAGCATTTGGCTGCTTTGGCGCGTTCGATTAGGCGCTCAATGAAGCCACGGTCTTTCATAACGTAGAGCTGAAACCAAAAAGGTTTAGTGGTTCGTTCTGCGACATCTTCTATAGAGCAAATACTCATGGTGGATAAGCAGAAAGGAACACCAAATTTTTCTGCAGCGCGGGCAGCCAGGATTTCACCATCGGCATATTGCATGCCAGTTAATCCGGTTGGAGCCAATGCAACTGGCATTGCCACCTCTTGACCCACCATCGTGGTTTTGGTGGTGCGGTTAGTCATATTCACCGCAACACGTTGCCGCAGTTTGATCTTCTGAAAATCGGATTCATTAGATCGGTAAGTAGACTCAGTCCATGAACCAGAATCCGCATAGTCATAGAACATCTTGGGGGTGCGCTTTTGATGTAAAACTCGTAAATCTTCAATATTGGTGATGATTTCCACTAAAACTCCTTTTATGTTGCCAATGCCAGATGGACGTCGCTAATTTAAGCTCTATCTTAGCAATACCAGGCATTTGTTTCTACAATGCTTGAGTAAAGTCCTTCTTGGGGCTCAATAAACCCCATCTACTTAGCTAAATCTTGCCGAATGCCTCAAATACCCCTGTCGACTGTCTTCTACTTAACGCTAGCCACCATTTTCTGGGCGGCTAATGCGATAGCTGGACGGGTTTTGGTGGGAAGTATCTCCCCAATTGCCTTGAGTGCGGTTCGCTGGGGTTTAGCAGCTTTGTTCTTGCTTCCTTTTGGCTGGAAAGTATTTAAGCCAGGCAGCGCTCTTTGGCAAAACAAAAGCCGCTTTTTAGTCTTGGGTCTATTGGGGGTTGGTAGCTATAACGTACTCCTGTACCTTGCCTTGCAGACCTCGACGGCTATTAATGTCACTCTGATTGGGGCCAGTATGCCCATCTGGATGCTCTTGATTGGCGCTGTCTTGTATCAAGTTAAGCCAACGATATTGCAAATGCTAGGGGCGCTTGTTTCTTTAGTCGGCGTCACTGTGGTGTTAACCCGTGGTGAGCCTGCTAGCCTGTTCAGTATGGAAGTAGTGATGGGCGATTTATTCATCATGTTGGCGACGATTCTTTGGGCATTCTATAGCTGGATGATTAGTCGTCCAGGAGAGAGTACTGAGCGTCAGTGGCCGTGGGCTGAGTTTTTAATGGCCCAGGTCTTCATTGGATTTATGTGGACGATGTTATTTGAGGGGGCTGAGATTGCTACGGGGTATGCCTTTATTGATCTTAACTACTGGACTGGGGCATTAATCGTTTTTGTGGCAATCGGCCCGTCATTAATTGCCTATCGCTGCTGGGGTTTGGGGGTCAATGGTGCTGGGCCCACGGTGGCAGCATTCTTTGCCAATCTTATTCCCTTGTTCACGGCACTGCTCTCAGCTGCTATTTTGGGGGATCCCCCTCAGCTTTTCCATGGTCTAGCTTTTGTCCTGATTGTGGTCGGAATATTGGTTTCTTCCGCGGCACGGAAAAGCGCTTAACCCCCTTTATTTGCCGAAAAAGCCGATTTTCAAAGGTTCGCCACCTAAAGAGTGCTAAATCAGTATCATTTAGTCCTATCCATACGATTTACTAGGAAATTACTATGCCAGGCTTACTCCCGAATGTTGATCCAGACGGTCTATTAGAGTTTTCGGTTGTTTATACCGATCGTTCACTAAACCACATGTCTGAAGAGTTCAAAAAAGTCATGGTCGATATCTCTAGTGTCTTGAAAGATGCTTACAACGCCAGCTCTGCAGTGATTGTTCCAGGTAGCGGCACCTTTGGCATGGAAGCGGTTGCCCGCCAATTTGCCAATAATCAAAAGTGTCTCGTATTACGCAATGGTTGGTTTAGCTACCGCTGGACTCAGATTTTTGACCTCGCCAACATTACCCAAGATATTACTGTTATCAAAGGTAAGCAATTGGAAGATGCCGCCCAGGGTGTGTTTGCTCCGGCGCCAATTGAAGAGGTGGTTGCTTTCATTAAGAAAGAAAAGCCAGCAGTGGTTTTTGCTCCCCATGTAGAAACATCTGCCGGAATTATTTTGCCGGATGACTACCTCAAGGCTGTCGGTGAAGCAGTTCGTTCAGTGAATGGTTTATTTGTTCTTGATTGCATTGCTTCTGGTGCAATGTGGGTAGATATGAAGGCTTGTAATGTTGACGTATTAATTACGGCTCCACAAAAAGGTTGGAGTAGCTCGCCTTGCTGTGCATTGATTGCTATGGGCGACAGAGCGCGCGAGCGTATTGAAGCTACACAAAGCAGCAGCTTCTCAATGGATTTGAAGAAGTGGCTCCAAATTATGGAGGCCTACGAAAAGGGTGGTCATGTGTATCACACCACCATGCCAACAGATGCGCTCAAAATTTTGCGTAATGTGATGAAAGAAACCCAGTCATTAGGTTTCGCAGCACTCAAAGCCAAACAGCAAGAGTTGGGTGAGAAGGTGCGTGCCTTATTGGTGTCGAACGGCTACCACTCAGTGTCAGCAAAAGGCTTTCAGTCCCCTGGCGTAGTAGTGAGCTATACCAAAGATCCAGATATTCAGTCTGGTAAGAAGTTTATTGCTCTTGGTTTGCAAACTGCTGCTGGCGTGCCGCTGCAGTGTGATGAGCGTCCAGACTTCCGTACTTTCCGAATTGGTTTATTTGGCCTAGAGAAACTGGCTCATGTTGATCGCACTGTTGGTCATCTTGCTGCGGCTCTAGAAAAAATTACTGAGACTGAAGCGCAGCCAGCTTAAGTAACAGAAAGATTCAGCCCGAAAGGCCGTCTTAGGACGGCTTTTTCATTGCCTCGAGCGCAAGCGGATTGGGAGTTGCCTCACCTACTTTTGTCAGTACATTGGTGTCTAGATGATGAAAGGGTTCAGTCTGATCCTTAATCATCATCACGGTATCTTGCTCATAAGACCAAGTGCCATCTTCCAGGATGGTCACCATGATGCGGTACTCAATTGTTTTGAAAGCGTAGTCTAAAAAAGGACTTGAGGAGATACCGGCAGTCGGATCATCAATTTTGGCTACGCACTCAAACTGAGTTGCATTGGCGGAAGCTTTTCCTGTTGCCATAGTGACCATGCCTCGTGGGATGGTGAGGGTATGAACAATCAGCCCGGTTGCAGGCTCCCAAAGCCAATACCCAACTTGATCATGATAGGTTTTTACTTGGTCTGGTTTGGTAATGTGAAGGTGATAGCGCAAACCATAAAACAATTGCGGTCCATTGGTTTGGGGGTCGATTGGCTGCATCTCAATACGTTCGGTATAGACCTGCTTCTTGGGCCCCTCAGCTTTTGGTTTGATATCCAAGCCACGCTGACCTTCCCAGATGCCAGCAAGGCGAGTAAGGGGGCCTAGGTTCTCCAGGGTATTAACTGAGTATCCCTGTGGCTCTGTATAAATATCGGATGGAAAAGAGTTCATGCGCAAGCCCTGGATAAATGAGGTAGGAATGGGAAATAATTGGGTATTATCAAATTATCCACAAACCTTTTGGAGTTTTAAATGATTGCCCGCTTCGTAAAACTATTTTTTGCCACACTCATTTCTGCCTCGATTGGTTTGTCACCCCTTGGCGCAATGGCGGCGGACCCGGTAACAACACCTGCTCCAGCAGCTGCTCCAGCAGAAGCGCCCGCTGCTCAACCAGAGAAAGCTGCTAAGAAGACTGCCAAGAAGTCTAAGAAAGATAAAAAGGCAGAGAAGAAGTCTAAGAAAAAATCCAAGAAAAAGGCAAAAGCAGCTCAACAGCCAGCAACCCCTCAGCCTGTAGCTCCTCAGCAATAAATTCTGAGTTTTAACTTAGTAGCTAATTTAAGGGGTCAGATCCCTCAAGGTCTAACGGCTTTGAAGGGTTTGCCCCTTTTGTTTTGCTAGCACCGTCGTTGCGCACTAACAGCCACATCGCCCCCATCACCAAGCTCATCCCAACAAGCTGAATCCAGGTAATCGGCTCGGATAGTACAAGCCAGCCCATAAATAGTGTTGAGACGGGGCCGAGTATTCCGGCTTGAGCAACTAAGGGTGAGCCAATGCGATTGATTGCAATCATGATTAAGAGCATTGGAATGACAGTGCAAAGGCTTGCATTGAGAAGGCTGAGCCAATAAATCTGCTGTACTTGAGTAAAGACCGCGGAAGGATCGTAAATCAGAATTTGAATCACGCTAAGAAGTGCAGAGGCAGAGCTGGCATAGACCACTAAGCGGACGCTACCCACACGCTTTACCATTTCTCCGGAACCAATCATATAGATTGCATAGGAGCATGCGCTAGCAAAGACCAGCAACATGCCCAGCACAGCCATGGCCCCAGTCGAGCTGGCATCCTGGATAAATACTGCAATCACCCCAAGATACCCAACAGCGAGCGCGTACCACTGCAAACGACTAATAGATTTATTTAATACAAAATAAGAAATCAAGAGCACGATGGTTGGAGTGAGGTACAGCACAATTCGCTCTAATCCAACAGAGATGTATTGAAGTCCCAAAAAGTCGAGATAGCTGGAAAGAAAGTAACCCATAAATCCCAGAACAAATATCTTGGCTTGATCTCGCCAGGTGAGGGGGTTCATGACCTGTTTGCGTGAGTGCCACCAAAAAATACCCCAGAAGAGGGGGAGGGCCATCAACATCCGTAAAGCAATCAAAGTCTCTGCATTTGCTCCGTAGCCAAAAGCAAGCTTAATGAGAATCGCTTTCCCGGAAAATAGTACAGAGCCTAAGCCGGCCATTAAGAGGCCGTAAACGTAACGACGGTGTTGAAGAGTTTCTCTAGCGGATTGCATGCAGTTTTATAACAGCTTATTGAGCAGGGTCCGCATCTCGAAAATAACCTCAGTTGGAGTAAGTCCAATAGGACCAATTTGCTGAGCTACCAAACTATCTGCCGCAGATGCATGGAGCTGAACCCCAATACAGCTTGCTTCCCATAAATTGAGATGATGGCGAAGACCTTGAGCGGCAATTGCAGCAATGCTGCCTGTCAGCACATCCCCCATTCCGCCAACAGCCATACCAGGATTGCCTTGCTGGCATTGCATAGCTTCGTGAAGAGGTGAGGCTATGAGTGTATGTTGACCTTTAAGTACAACAATAGAGCTGGTGAGTTTGACGAGATCCGATAAGGCAGTCAAACGATTTGCTTGCACAAGATCGCCTGTCGTATTAAGAAGATGTGCAGCTTCTCCTGGGTGCGGGGTGAGAACGCTCATGCCTGGGTAGGTTTGATTGCGTTCTTTGAGAAGATCTAAATACTCTGGGGTGTCGGCAATTAAATTGAGTGCATCAGCATCAATCACTATGGGTGCTTTTGGGTAGCGCAGTGTGGCAATCAGCCAATCTCTTGCCAGCGCGGAAAATCCGAGTCCAGGACCAATTGCAATGACATCGGGGGCAGTGGTCTCTAGTTGCTCTTTTGCCTCAAAGCTAGCTAAGCGTACCATCAGCTCAGCCTGCTCTGGCATGGCATGAGCAGCCGTTGGATCTAGCATCTCCAAGATGGTCCAGCCAGCTCCTAAGTGAAGCGCCGCACTTCCAGACAACATTAATGCCCCAGCCATGCCAGGCGCACCGCCAACAAGCAGGACTTTGCCAGCATTCCCTTTATGTTCTGAGGGCGCTCGCTTGAGTCGAGTAACGAGCTCGAGAGATCTCAGTTCGGAAGGGGTGTTCATATGAGTAGTATCGCTCTAATAGCTAGCTTAACAATCGATTTTATCGGGAGTATGCTTGAGCTATGAAAATACAATTTCTCGGTGCGGCTGGCGAGGTTACAGGCTCAAGACATTCTGTAGAGGCTACTGTTGGTGGACGAGAAGTCCGGTTCATTGTGGACTTTGGCATGTTTCAGGGTGGGCGCGAGGCTAGCTTTAAGAATCTAGAGCCTTTGCCATTTTCTCCCAAAGAAATTGATTTTATTGTGCTGACTCATGCGCATATTGACCATAGTGGCCTATTGCCTAGACTGTGCGCCCAAGGATTTGCTGGCCCGATCTACTGTACGGATGCCACCTATGAGTTGCTCAAGATTTTGTTACCAGATAGTGCTCACCTTCAGCGCTCTGATGTTGAGCGGGCAGAGCGTAGACAAAAGGCGGGCAAGTGGCGAGGGGATTTGCCGGTAGCGCTCTACTCAATGGAAGAAGCTGAGCTTGCGCTCGGGCAATGTGAAGTGTTGGCATACGGAGAGCGCTTAGAGCTTTGCAAGGGAATTCATTTGGAGTTCCTGAATGCGGGACATATTCTGGGATCAGCGATTGCTTTGATCGACATTACTGAGGATCATACCCAGAAAAAGCGCTGTGTATTTTCTGGGGATATTGGGATGAAGGGTAAATTATTGATGCCTGATCCTGCCAGAATCTCTCAAGCGGACGTGATAGTAGTGGAATCGACTTATGGCGACCGCCTACATAAAACTTTAGCTGATACAGAGGCCGAATTAATTGAAGTAGTGACCAGCACTTTGAGTGCCCATGGAAATATTATTATTCCGGCCTTTGCAGTGGGTCGTACACAGGAGATGCTGTTTCTATTGATCGACTTGGTGAAGCGCAATTTATTACCCCATCTGAGTATTTGGGTGGATTCACCGATGGCAACTGCAGCCACTCATTTGACTCAACGTTTTTTCGCTCAACTAGATAAAGAGTCTCAATCTACTTTTGAATGGTTCAAGAAGAATCCTAGCGCAGTCGATCTGAGATTCATTGCGGATGTAGAGGAGTCTAAGGCGCTCAATAAGATTAAGGGTGGTGCGATCATTATTTCAGCAAGTGGTATGTGTGATGCAGGTCGTATCGTTCATCACCTGCAGAATAATTTGCCACGGGCACAAAATGCGATCGTGATTACTGGCTTTCAGGCCTATGGCAGCTTGGGTCGTCGCTTAGTAGATAGGGCGGCTAAAGTGCGACTCTTCGGCGAAGAGGTTCAAGTTCGCGCATCTATTCATACGATTGGCGGCTTATCAGCCCACGCTGATCAAGCCGGCTTACTAGATTGGCTGCGTGGCTTTGAGTCTGCGCCTAAATCCGTATTTGTGGTGCACGGTGAACCAGAGGCTTCGGCCGTTTTGGCTCAGGCTATTCGTGACGAACTGGAGTGGAAAAACGTGATTATTCCGGAGCGTCTACACACCTATTCTTGTTGAGGATTATTCAGCTACTTTGGCACCCTGAACTTGGTGTCGCAACATGGCCTCTGCGATAAATCCTGAAGTCTTAAGCTCTTGAATCTCGCCACTAAGGTAGGCATTGGTTTTTTCAAAATCAATACGTGCCTTAGGAATGCCGATGGCCTGATTAATCACCATAAATCGACCGGGCAGCATGCGTAAACCATCGTAGCGCAGCGCATCGCTTTCTAGTTGTTGCTTAACTCCAGCGGCAACATTTCCAATGCCGCGCATAAAGTCATCCACAACAGCTTGAGAATTAGCAGAACGTAGCAGACTAGCGTGTTTGATTTCTCGAGTGAGGTAAAGATCATATGCGCTACCTTTGCCAACAACAATTTCATTGCCTGCTGCATCTACATCTTCATTCTTTGTGAGTGGCGAAGAGTCCTTCACGATATAAGCACCCTCAATCTGAATATAGGCCGGGGTGTAGCTGATATCAGCCCCACGAACCGGATCGATCGCTACAAATACCAAATCCACCTCGTCCGATTTAACTGCCTCAACAGTAGCCCCCGCCATTGGATAGCAGGTAAAAGTAATCGGCAGTTGTAGCTTATTGGCAATGTAATTTGCTATATCCACAGTAATCCCTTTGGGGGCCCCTGTGTTGCCATCTAAGCTAGCCAAAAGAGGGTTACCCAAATTAATACCCACCCTTAAGGTGCCAGTTGGAACAAAAGAGCTCAGTAGGGAAGGGTTGAGTGTATTCATATGGAAACTGGGAAAAAGTGAACAAAAAGCTATGGCAAACCGCGCCTGATTTCTTCTCATATTAAGGTTTCTAGAGCTGATAGTAAATTGGAATTAGCCCTGAAAATCAATCAATGCAATATTCTAGGTAGTATTACTATTTCTGATGCCGTATCTAGAGTTCCAAATATGAGCCCAACACTCCCTATCAATAACTCTCAAACCATCACTGATTTTCTGAATCTTCAGAAAAGTCAGTTAGAGGAAAAGAGCTCCGAAGACTCTTATCGATTTGCTTTTGATGACCAGGCTTTTTTATCTCGTCGTGAAACCTTAGGTTTACGCTTTCAGCTGGAGTTATTAAAGCCAGAAATCTTATTGCATGAGCGAGGCATTGAGCACACGATTACTGTATTTGGTTCCACTCGTTTTATCAGTTGCGAAAAAGCGCGAGAACTAGAGAAGAATGCTAAAACTCCAGAGGCTGTAGCCGAAGCTAAAAGGGCATTACTGCATTGCAAGTACTACGATTCAGCAAGGGAGTTTGGAGCACTTGTTGCTGGCTATAACGCTACTCAATCTGAGAATCGCAATAAGCTACACATTGCTACCGGTGGCGGACCTGGAATTATGGAGGCTGCCAATCGCGGTGCTTTTGAGGCGGGGGACGAGACCATTGGTTTTAATATCAGCTTACCGCGAGAGCAGCATCCTAATCCCTACATCACACCCGGTTTAAGTTTCCGGTTTCATTATTTTGCTATTCGTAAGATGCACTTCATGCTCAGGGCGAGGGCAATTGTGGCTTATCCAGGAGGCTTTGGCTCTTTCGATGAACTCTTTGAGGTGCTCACCCTAATGCAGACTAAGAAGGTGGAGCGATTTCCGATCATCTTGGTAGGTAAGACATTCTGGCATGAGGTGATTAACTTCAAGCAGATGCTTGAGCATGGGGTGATTGAACAGGCGGATGTGGATTTAATCCACTTTGTTGAGACTGCTCAAGAGGCTTGGACCATTATTCGAGACTGGTATCAGTTGGCCTAGCGGGTTCAAGAGAACTGTAAAATACGATCATAGATACCATGACTATTCCCAATACTGCATCCCTGAGCTCCGAACTAGACCTACCGGCCTATTTATTTGGTATTGCTATGCTTTTAGTGGTGATGTTGGTGCATGGACTTGCCTTGCTCCAAATTGCGAAACGCTATGAGGTGAAATCATTTCTATATCTTTCAGAGCAGAAATACTCTTCAGTGGCAATTGTGTTTTATATCAGCGTCCTCTGTTTATTTCTCACACACATCTTTGAAATCGTTCTTTGGGGGATTGCTCTTAGAGCATTTGATCTCTTGCCAAATTTGGGTGAGAGTATTTTATTTAGTGGCAGCACCTATACCGCCATGGGTTTTATGGATGATCTTCTACCAAGAGGTTGGAAGATGCTGGCGATCATCATTGCATTCTCTGGGATGTTTGCCTTTGCCTGGACTGCTTCCGTCATGATTTCCATGACCAAGAACTTCCGCCAGGCCTATACCCGTTTGCATATGCAAAAGCTGAACTTGCCAGCTGATGTTATTGAGCGCTTTAAGTAATTCATGAGCAAATCTTGGGATGCCATCATCATCGGTGGTGGTGCAGCTGGACTATTCTGTGCTGGAGTTGCTGGCCAGTTAGGCAAAAAAGTCTTAGTGCTAGACCATGCGGATGTCTTATGTGAAAAAATTCGTATCAGTGGCGGAGGACGATGCAACTTTACCAATCTCCACAGCAGTCCAGCTAATTTCCTCTCCTTAAATCCCCACTTTGTAAAAAGCGCTTTATCTCGCTATCCCGCAAGCGAATTTATTAAGCTCGTACAGTCATACCGAATTGCTTATCACGAGAAGCATCAAGGGCAATTGTTTTGTGATGACTCTGCTAAACAAATCATTGAGATGCTGTTGAGTGAGTGTGCCAAAGGAGGGGTGGATATTCGTCATCCAGTCACGGTACAGTCGATTTCTCATGAGGCAGGGATATGGAGCGTTAAAACCAATGCCGGCACTGAGCGCGCGCGTTCTGTGGTCATGGCAACAGGGGGTCTCCCAGTTCCTGCAATAGGGGCTACGGCATATTCTTTAGATATCGCTAAGCAGTTCGGATTAAATGTTGTTCATCCACGCCCTGCATTAGTACCCCTCTCTTTTACCTCTGGAGAATTTGATCATTTAATGGCCTTATCCGGCCTCAGTTTGCCGGTTCGTATTGCCGCAGGATCAAAGGGTAATCGTTATGGTGCATGCCGCTTCAACGAAGACTTGCTCTTGACTCACAAAGGCCTTTCGGGCCCGGCAGTCCTGCAAGCCAGCAGCTACTGGACTGAGGGTGAAGTTATTCATATTGATTGGTTGGGTGCAGTCGAGGTCAATGGGGGCTTCAGTTGCGATGAATTATTTAATGACGAAGATAATCGACTTAAGTTGACTGAAAATATCTTAGCTTCAGTCATGCCACTACGTTTAGCAAAGGCATTTGCAGAACAAAAAAACCTCTTGGGTAAGAAATGGGCTGAGGTCTCCAAAAAAGATAGGCAAGCCCTCAAAGAACTGATTACTAATTGGTCAGTAAAGCCGGCAGGAACCCTGGGGTGGAAAAAAGCAGAAGTGATGTTGGGTGGCGTAGATACTAAAGAGCTAGATGGTCAGACTTTAATGGCTCGTAAGCACCCAGGCTTGTATTTCATTGGGGAGTGCGTTGATGTGACCGGCCACCTTGGAGGACACAACTTTCAATGGGCTTGGGCTAGTGGTTTTGCCTGCGCACATTCCATCTAGATCAAGCTACCAAGCAGTGAATTAGTTTGCTTGGTTTCTCATCCAGTCAGCAGTATTGAAAAAAGATTCCTCAAGCTGTGCGCCAATCTGACCATCAATTCCGCAATCTTCCATAGCCCGATACATACAGGCCAGCCATTGATTGCGCTCTTTTAGGCCGATCTTAAAGGGTAGGTGCCTAGCACGTAGCATGGGGTGACCATACTTCGGGGAGTAAACATCTGGACCGCCTAACCATCCCGATAAAAATAGTTTGAGCTTGTCTCTGGAGCTCGATAGATCTTCGGAGTGCATGGCCCTTAACTCGGCGAAAGGCTCCTCTAGTGCCATCAAGTCATAGAAGCGGTCAACTAGCTCCTCAACCTTTGCCGCACCACCAATAATCTCGTAAGGGTTTTTTCTTTCGCTCATACCCCAATTTTAATGCCAATTTAATGCTAATAAAGGGGGAGAATTGGCAAGTTCCAATTTTGGGTATAGAGTGGAAGTATGGGTTTTTGATGGCTCACCGCTCTAATTTAACTAAGGGAGAAATGTAATGGATAAGAAAGACATTCAAGCATGGCAACAAGAAAAGGCAAAGGAGTTATTTGATTACTCCCATAAATTATTGGATGCCGCAAAAGATCTCAGTGCGCACCATCTTGAGGAAATCCAGTGGGGCATGAAAAATGCGATGGAGAGTGCTAAGTCGGCCGCAAAAAATGATCTTGTTAAGCTAAAAGAGCTCCAGGAATCTGCTGCAAAAGAAGCTGCTAAGCGCGCAACTGTTTATCAGAAAAAGGTTAAGTCCGTTCTGAAAGATATTGGCGATGATGCAGCTGATGGAACTGAGAAGCATCTTGAAAAAGTTCGTAGCTCTTTAGTAAGCTGGCTTGAAGATGTTGAAGATAAAATTCCAGGTCATGCTGATAAGTTATCTAAGGTAGTTCATGATATGTCGACTGCAGGTCAAAAGATGTTTAAAGAAGGTCGAAAAATTGTGAACCAAGTCGCAGATGCTGCTGAGAAAAACATTGAGGATCTCAGAAATTCTTCTCCTAGTAAGAAGAAATCAAAGTAAGTATTTTTTAGTGAGTTGCTAACAAAAAGCCGTCATTCATTGACGGCTTTTTTACACCCAACCTTGAAGCCAGACCCCGTTTGCCTTCAGGTCTCGCCATGGAATGATTTGCACGCTTTTGTCAAAGACGGCTTCTAGCTCCACGAATTCAATTGGCGCTTCCGCTAGCTCAGGAATGATGACTTTGCTAACGAGAAAGTGTTTGCGCTTATTAATGGGTTTAACTGCCGTCCATTTAGTCAGGAGCAGCTTCTTTGGATTGAGTGAGTTTTGATTCTTAGAGGGCATTGCACTGAAATTCATTGGCATTGCTAATTAATTTACCCGAGCTGGGTATAAAGCTATTGCTAGAGCTTTGGGTTTGAGCGGGACACTTCACATCAAAATAGCTCACGGGCCCCAAGCTGCCACAGTAATCTAGCTGACGATCCTGAAACTGCATTTGAGCCTTCTTAAGAACCATTGGGTATTTGGATCTGGCGCTATCGATGCACGACCAGGTGGTATAGGTTTCTCTCTCACAGGCTAAAAGACCTATAGACAGGATTACAAGGGCAATTGTTTTATACATAAGGCATTCTAAGTTGGCGGCACTGAACCAGCGCCACCAATATGAACTACAGAACCCAGAAGTGGTGCGTACCATCCTTGCCCAGCTGTTCAACCAAACCATACTCCCAATCTAGATAAGCCTGCATTGCTGCTGGATCGACGCTAGTGCCTTCGTATGGGCGCTTATAGCGGTCAAGCGGGGGTGACGCTAGGTGGGTGGGGCCTTTTTCAATAGTTAAGCCTGCATCAATCCAGGCTTTGTTACCACCAGCAAGAACAAAAACTGCTGATCCTGTTAGCGCCTGTATTTCATTTGCGGCAAAGATGGCAAGTTCACCCGTTGTGCTCGTGAGAACGAGGCGATTTGCTGATGGCAGATTCTTCATTGCGTTTGAAAACTGTGAGCGAAGTGCAAACCAGCTTCCAGGGATATGACCTTTTACATAATTGGCATGAGTGCTCAAATCTATGCAGATAGTTGCGCTATCATTCTCGAGCCATGATGAGGCTGTTTTGGCATCCACTGTTTGAATCTGAGGTGTGCTTGGTAGAGCAGGGGTCCAAGCGCCTTTTTCAGTGAGGTCTGCAGCTTTAATGTCATCAATGACGTAGACATCCCAAGCCATTTGGGCGAGCCATGAGGCAGGCATATTGGCTCGAACACCACCTGGGTCCGATAGTACGATGCGTGCGCCGCGAACGGGTGCCACCATCTCTGTTTCTTGTACCAGTTGTCCGCCGGGTGTGGAGCGGAAGCCAGGCAGATGACCCGCTTCATATTCTTCAGGAGTCCTTGGATCAAAGAAATAGGTGGTTCGTTCCGCCTGAGATTTCCACTGCGCAATATCTGCAAGTTTTACTCGCTTTACCCCAGCTTGATCTGCAACGCTACGTGCGCGTTTTGCGGCTTCAGTAGCAGTGCCTTCGCTTACCTCTTTGAATTTGCGACTTTGTCCTTTGTCTAGCTCTTGTCCAGCTAAGGTCCAGCCAATCGTGCCATTACGTAAAGCATTGACCTCGTTGGGGATGCCAGCATTAATCAGGGATTGTGTGCCGATAATGCTGCGTGTTCTTCCTGCACAGTTCACGATGATCTTGGTCTTTGGGTTGGGCGCAATTTCAGAAATGCGTAATACCAATTCAGCGCCAGGTACGCTAATGCCCGTCGGGATGCTCATGGTGTTGTATTCATCAAAGCGACGTACGTCTACCACCACAACATCCTCTTGATCATCAATCAGTTTCTTCACTTCTTGCGCAGACAAAGAGGGGGTATGTCTTTTGGATTCCACGAATTCACCAAAAGATTTGCTTGGAACATTCACATCCTTAAATACTTCTCCGCCAGCTGCTTTCCAAGCTGGGATCCCGCCTTTAAAAACGGAAACATCTACGTAACCGAGTTCAGAGAGTCTTTGTGCTGCTAACTCTGCAGCACCCTCGCCATCATCGAGCGTGACGATGGGGACATCTTTTCTGGGGAGTTTGCTAAACGCATCGACTTCAAGACGTGACAGCGGAAAGTTGGCCGCAAACAAGGGATGCTCTTGAGCATGGGGATCTTCTTCACGAATATCGAGCAGTGCAACTTCTTCTTTTTTAAGTAGCTTATTTCGAACAAATGCGTAGTCTTGATATTTGATGGACATGGGTTTCTCTCTCTATTTTTTGTTTATACCAGCGAGATTTCCTGCGGGAAGCGGGAAATCGTATTGCTACCTCACTCCGTTGCTGAATTCTTAGATGCTGAGGCCGCCCCTGAGGGAGGGTGCCATAAGCAGGGTTTTTAGCCCGAAAAAAGGGGTATTGATGATTTTCACGTGTGTCTCCGTTAGTTTTTTATTATTTTTTCTATTTTGTAGGATTTATAACATCTAAGAGTTATCCCTGATATCACCGATGAAATCCTGTGGTTTTTATAGGGATATACTAATTCCGAGCTGGTTACTCACACATTGAACGGATATATAGGAGACAAGATGTCACAACACGATACATTGTTAGCTGCTTTCGAAACTTATAAAGCAGAAAACGAAAAGTTTATTGAAAAGGGCATCAAGGCATCCGCTGCGCGTGCTCGTAAAGCTTTGCAAGAAATTGCTGGAGCATGCAAAGAGCGTCGTAAAGAAATTACGGCCGCTAAAGAAGCGATGGAAGCGAAGAAGTAATTCTTCTTTCTCCGAATTAAATTCTGCCTAGCCCGCAAAAGGAGCTGGGCTTTATTTTTATGTGCTGACAGAAAATAATGTCAGCTTCATGGCTTTATTTCTAACTGGTAGCAAGCTTTGATATTCAGGGCTGCTAGCCCAAGCTTCTGACGCTGCCAGACTTGGAAACTCTAGCTCCACAAATGCGCTAAACGAATCGCACTCCAATTCATTCCAGAGGAATGAATTAAATGATCCTCGACTTGCAATTTTTCCTTGATATAGAGCTACCGTATCGCCTACTTGAGACCGATATTCCTCAAATGCCTCTGGGTCATTTACCTGAATGAGGCCAATCACCTTAATCCCCATGCCATCCCCCGAAAAAATAAATCAAGTTTATTAGAGCAGTACCTCTAGAGATTGATTTTGCTTGCTGGTCATTTTTCCAATGACGCAAGCGCTAGTAAAGCCATGCTGTTTAAAGATCTCTATCACAGCGCTCACGGCATCTGCGCCACAAGAAACCAATAGGCCGCCACTAGTTTGAGGATCGGTGAGAAGCGCTTGTTGTGCGGGGCTAAATTGTTTTGGTAAATGAACTTGTGAGCCGTAGCTTTGCCAGTTGCGATCAGATGCACCCGTAATGACGCCTTGATCAGCTAGATCCTGAACATGAGAAAGCAGGGGTACTTGTTGCCAGTCAATTTGTGCAGTCAGTTTGGAGGCGCGAGCCAATTCCAAAGTGTGGCCTGCTAGACCAAAACCGGTCACATCGGTTAAGGCATGTACGCCAGCCAGTTTGGCTAGGTCTGGACCAGCAGAATTTAACTTAGTTGTGTTGGCGATCATCTCTTGATAGCCTGCATCATCCAGAAGATCTTTCTTGAGGGCGGCAGATAGGATGCCTACGCCTAATGGTTTGCCTAAAATGAGTACATCATCAGCCTGAGCAGCAGCATTACTCTTCACGAGTTTGGGGTCAACAATACCGATAGCAACTAAGCCATAAATGGGCTCAACCGAATCAATCGTGTGACCGCCGGCAATCGGAATACCTGCAGATCTACAAGCCTCAGCACCGCCTTCTAAGATTCGTGCAATGGTTGCATTTGATAGCACTTTAATTGGCATGCCCACAAGTGCTAAGGCAAATATTGGAGTGCCACCCATTGCATAAATATCGCTGATGGCATTCGTGGCAGCAATCTTGCCAAAATCAAATGGATCATCCACTATCGGCATAAAGAAATCTGTTGTGGCAACAATCGCTTGAGACTCATTGATTTGATATACGGCGGCATCATCTGAGGTCTCAATACCAATCAAGAGCTCTTTCGGAAACGGTAGTTGTGGAACGCTTTTCAGAATCTCTGAGAGAACTCCAGGGGCGATCTTGCAGCCACAGCCACCGCCATGGGAGAGAGAAGTTAAGCGAGGTTCCTGAGAGTGTTGGATATTCATATCAATTAACTATCTGTATTCATACTTGCAATATTAGCGGAGATTTAGCGATTAAAACTTCGCTTTGGCGGGTTACTCCGTTTTGCCGCAGGTTTGCCTCCGCCATTGCCGCCACCAGCATTACCTGGTCTAGGCTTGCGAGATTGTTGGTGCTGTTGGCTTCGTAATTGGATTGGTTGCGCCACGGCATTGGGATCCGGTTCAAATCCAGTAATCACTTCTTGCGGTAGTTTTTGTTTGATAAGCTTTTCAATATCGCGGAGCATTTGATGTTCATCAACGCAGACCAAGGAGACGGCAACGCCATTGGATCCCGCTCTACCGGTTCTACCGATGCGGTGAACGTAATCTTCGGAGACGTTGGGCAAGTCATAGTTCACAACATGGGGCAATTGATCGATATCGATGCCGCGCGCGGCAATATCGGTAGCCACTAAGACGGTGATTTTTCCATCCTTAAATTCTGCTAAGGCTTTAGTGCGAGCGCTTTGACTCTTATTGCCATGAATCGCCATGGCAGTGATGCCATCTTTTTCCAACTGGGTCACTAATTTATTGGCACCATGTTTGGTACGAGTAAATACCAGCACTTGTTGCCACTGATTGGACTTAATCAAATGCGCCAATAAAGGATGCTTTTGATTTCTATCTACTGGGTGAATGAGTTGAGCAATTGCTTCATTAGTGCTATTGCTACGTGCCACTTCAATTAAGGCTGGTGAATTGAGCAAGCCATCCGCCAAAGCTTTGATCTCGGTAGAGAAGGTGGCTGAAAACAATAAGTTCTGACGTTGCTTTGGTAGTGCAGCCAAAATCTTTTTAATGTCACGCAAGAAGCCCATATCCAGCATGCGATCGGCTTCGTCCAGAACGAGGATTTCAATATTGGCAAGTGAAACACAGTTTTGCGACATTAAATCAAGTAGGCGACCTGGTGTTGCCACCAAAATATCTAAGCCAGCTGCAATAGCCTTGATTTGAGGATTTGCGCCGACACCGCCAAAGATGACGGTGGATTTTAGGCCAGTGTACTTACCGTAAGTCACAACAGACTCTTGAACTTGAGCAGCTAACTCGCGAGTAGGAGTCAGAATCAATACGCGTAATTGACGTTTGCCTCCAGCTTTGGCGGTACTACTTAAGCGCTGCAAAATTGGCAGGGTAAAGCCCGCAGTTTTGCCAGTGCCGGTTTGGGCTGCTGCAAGTAAATCCCCACCCTTTAATACTGCAGGAATGGATTTTTCTTGAATGGGGGTAGGGCTGGTATAGCCTTCCTCGCTAATAGCGCGAAGAATGGATTCTGATAAACCAAGATCTGTAAATAACATAGGGGCCAAATAAATATTGACCCGTATTCAATTAAACGACTATCCCGGTCAATGGGGTGAGCTGCCACACTTACAGTGTTTGCAGAAAGAGCATCTATTTTAAGCTATCAAACCCGATTGCTTGCCGTATTCCAAAGATTGGGCGTTACAGAATTCGCATATCCTGAGATAAACAATTTTTCTGCACCTGTAGTTGGGTCAAATACTGCTCGCTCAATGCGCCCAATATTTCCGCCATAGACATGAATGCTGATTGAGGTTTGATCGCTTAAGGCATTCTCGACCACGTGAATATCATGTGTATTGGGAGATACGGTAGCAACTTGACCTGGCTGGCAAAGGAATGACTCATCTGCTTTATAGCTGCCATCAGTCTGTTGGTGATAGTCAGCACTGCGTTCTTGCCCTCGGAGCTGTCCAACCATGCCCCAAACGGTATGGTTATGTAATGGTGTTTTTTGACCGGGGCCCCAAACAAAGCTGACTACTGAAAAGCGATCGAGTGGATCCGCATAGAGAAGGTACTGTTGGTAGTACTGGGGATGGGCTTTGCAAAATTCCTCCGGTAGCCAGTCATCTACGGCAACTAAATTCTCCAAGAGCACTTTTCCTTTGGAGAAAATAATCTCTTCACTGGGCTTGGTCTCTAGTAGAGTCGCCAGCTCTTTAACGAAAGTCAGTAACTTGCCTTCTTGCATATATGCTCCAGGATTGAGGTACTACTGATTAGCTGAAAACAGCCAATCAGGAAAGCCCTTCGGTTTGAGGGTAGTGGTATCAACGCAGACAATATGTAGAACTGCGCTGGCAATCAACTCGGGTTCCATGCCTTCCACAATGCGTTTTGCGGTTTGTTTGACAGCAATTTGAGTGCGGCCGCGATGTTCAATCACTTGGTCAATGCTGAGGAGGTCATCTAAGCGCCCCGGCCGATGAAAATTCATGGTGATTTCTCGAACTGGGAGAACAATGCCGAACTCATTGACTAGTTTTGTTGGGCTTAGACCTCTTTGTTGGAGCCACTCCGAGCGACTTCTCTCAAAAATCTCTAAATAGCGAGCGTGATACACAAATCCGGCTGCATCGGTATCTGAGTAGCAAACACGAAAGAGGAAGGGTGGGTTGGTTGGATGGGTGGGTTGGGTCATGATCAATAAGATACCTTTAGATATTGAGAATCATATCGCGATGTGCGATGCCTGCCTCGTCGTAAATATCACCTTGTGCAATAAACCCAAACTGCTCATAAAAAGGAATAGCGGATAACTGGGCATGGAGCTCAATTTTCATCATCTTTTGAGATGCTGCCTCTTGCAGGAGGACTCTAAGGAGTCGGGCCCCAATTCCACCCCTGCGGTATGTAGCTAGTACCGCCATTCGCCCAATTCTTCCAATATTGTCAGGCATTGTGACTAGACGGGCAGTGCCAATGGCTTGCGAGTCAAGGTAGGCAAGGGCATGTATTGCTAGCGGATCAAATTCATCTAGCTCCATATCCTCTGGAACCCCTTGCTCCTCTATAAATACGCGCCTCCTAATTGCATAGGCCTCGTTCTTAGCTTCTTGCCAGGGTTTAATCAAGATCACGCGCTGTCTCTTTGCTATATCTGTAGGTGAATAGCTCATTAAACATCTAATGTGGCAAATTGCACTCATTTAAGCTTTAAATATTAGCTCTAAGGCTTATAAGCATGTCACTTCATGGTTAAAATGGATCGGTGGTGCCAGACGCTTGGCGCCCCTCACAAACCTTTATCTAGGAGTTATTTTGAAGAAATCTTTATTGGCTACATTAGTTGCCTCACTCGGTTTAGTAGTTGCAAGTTCAGCATTTGCTCAAGCTCCTGCAAAAATGTTGCCTTTGGCAGCTGAAGCGGTTGTATTGACTGCTACTGTTGATTCAGTGGACGTAAAGAAACGTATCGTTGTTCTCAAGGATGCAAACGGTAACTTAGCTCAAATGAACGTATCTAAACAAGTAAATGATTTAGATAAAGTGAAAAAGGGCGATATGTTTGTTGTTGAGCATGCTCAAGCGATTGCAGTTGGTTTGGTTGCTGCCCCTAAGGGTGCTAAGCCAGGCGTTTCTGGTGTTCGCTCAGTGGTAGTGGCAGGCAAGGGTTCTGCTAAGCCATTTGAAGAAACGACTGATACTGTTTATGCCACAGTGAAGATCAGCACAATCGATGCAAAAACTCGTGTTGTCACTTTCACACTGCCATCAGGTGAGAAGCAAAAAGTGAAGGTTGATCAAAGCGTGTTAGGTCTTGAGAAATTCAAGGCTGGTGATGACGTTATGGTTGAGTTCGTTGATGACACAGCTATTGGCTTTGTAACACCAAAGAAATAAGCATTTAAAACTCATTCAGCATGAATCATGCTGGAGCAGTAAAGAAAAAGGCCCGCTATTGAACTGACCCACAAAAGTTGGACACCCAATCCAACTCAAAAGGGTCAGTCTCATGTCCAAATACAGCAAAGAGCTCAAGCTAGCAGTGATTGAGCATTATCTCTCCGGTAGGGGTGGTTTTAAAACTATTGGAGATCAATACGGCATTAAATATGCCTATGTTCGCAAATGGGTCCATGCCTTTAAGGCCCATGGTCTACGTAGTCTTCATAGGTCTTATGTCCAGTACACCAGCACCTTCAAGCTCTCCGTCTTGCAGCATATGGAGCAGCACCAGCTCTCCATAAATCAAGCGGCAGCCTACTTTAATATCCCAGCCCCCAGCACGATTGGTCAATGGCAACGCCTCTACAATGAAGGCGGTATTACAGCCCTAGAACCTAAGCCCAAGGGACGGCCACCGATGTCAAAACCCTTTAAACCGTTTGTCCCCACCAATAAGCCGGTGACCCAAATGACTCCGCAAGAGCTCATGCAAGAGCTTGAGTACCGCAGAGTGGAGACTGATTACCTAAAAAAGCTCGAGGCCTTAGCCCAGCAAAAACACTGGGCAAGCAAGAACAAGTCCAAGTAATTACTGAGTTAAGCCAGCAATACCCCCTGCATATCATCTTGGCTGTCGCCAAGATGGCTAGAAGTGTGTATTACTATCAGGTAGGGCGTAGTCAGCAGACTGATCCCTATTTTGCAGTTAAGGCGCAGATCAGCGCCATCTACCATCGCCACAAAGGTCGCTATGGCTATCGGCGAGTCCATTTGGAGTTGGGTAATCAGCAGCGTTACCTTGATCCTAAGACTGTACAAAAGCTCATGGGACAACTGGGACTCAAATCCACCGTTCGCCCTAAGCGCTATCAGTCTTATAAGGGCCCTGTAGGTAAGGCGGCCCCCAACTTACTGGAGCGCAAGTTTGTAGCCAAAGCACCTAATCAAAAGTGGGTCACTGATGTCACGCAGTTCAATATCAAGGGTGAGAAGGTCTATCTCTCACCCATCTTGGATCTGTATAACCAAGAGATCATCTCGTATGAGATTGCCGACCGTCCACAGATCGCCATGGTGAGTACCATGCTTACTAAAGCCTTTAAGCGACTTACTGGGGCTGAGAAGCCAATGTTGCACTCAGATCAGGGTTGGCAATACCAAATGGGGATTTATCAGCAGGCCCTTTACAAGCAAGGAATTACTCAGAGCATGTCCAGGAAAGGCAATTGCTTAGATAACGCCGTCATGGAGAACTGGTTTGGGATGATGAAAACCGAGTTCTTCTACCAACAGAAGTTTGAGACTATCGAGTCATTTAAAGCACAGCTAAAGGAATATATCGACTACTACAACCATGATCGGATCAAACAAAAACTAAAGGGATTGAGCCCGGTAAATTACCGAACTCAATCCCGCGTGCTAAGCTAAATAAACTGTCCAACTTTTGTGGGTCAGCTCAATATGCAGTCCTTTTTTATTAACCATTTAACTTTGCAGGTCTCGCCTAGCCTCTTCAACATCTAAAAAAGCGGCGGCCAATAATTCTGGATCACCATCTTGTAAAACGGCTTGCATGTATCCAGCAATATCTTCTTCACTCTTTAGATAATCAAGAATATTAAAGTTAGGTAGGTCTTGCATAGATTGAGGCTTCACTTTAACTCTTTAAGCGCACTCTCAAAAGATTCAATATCCGCAAAGCTTCGATAGACCGAGGCAAAACGAATGTAAGCTACCTTATCTAAGCGCTTGAGTTCACGCATCACCAGTTCACCAACTCGCTCGCTCGGAATCTCTTTTTCTCCAAGGCTGAGTAACTTCTCTTCAATCCGCGCAATGGATTCATCAACGGAGTCAGAAGAAACGGGTCGCTTGCGTAATGCAAGCTTGACGGAGCTAACCAACTTGTCGTGACTATATTCAACCCGACTACCGTTCTTTTTAACAATTGCGGGAAGAACTAACTCTACTCGCTCATAAGTAGTAAAACGCTTATCGCACTTAGCGCAACGGCGACGGCGGCGAATCGTATCGCCCTCATCAGATACCCGGGTATCGAGTACCTGGGTATCGTCGTTATGACAAAAGGGACAGCGCAATGAATACTTTCTTAGCCGTAAACTGGGAAGCGCTTAGTCAACTCAGCTACCTGAGCGCGCACCTTAGCGATATTGTCAGCATCATTTGGATTATCTAAAACATCCGCAATGAAATTACCAACCTGACGTGCTTCCGCCTCTTTAAAGCCACGGGTTGTCATAGCAGGTGAACCCAAACGAATACCGCTAGTCACCATAGGTTTTTCTGGGTCATTTGGAATGCCGTTCTTATTGCAGGTAATGTGGGCTTCACCCAGAACTCGCTCAGCTTCTTTACCCGTCATTTTCTTGGCACGTAAATCTACCAGCATCACATGCGAATCTGTACCACCAGAAACAATGCGCAGACCACGCTCAATCAAAGTCTCAGCCAAGGCCTTTGCATTGGCAACTACCTGCTTTTGATAGTCCTTAAAGCCAGGCTCTAATGCTTCCTTGAAGGCTGCAGCCTTAGCAGCAATCACGTGCATTAATGGACCGCCTTGCAAGCCAGGGAACACTGCGGAATTAATCACTTTCTCATGCTCAGCTTTCATGAGAATGATGCCGCCACGGGGGCCACGCAAACTCTTATGCGTTGTTGAAGTCACAATATCAGCGTGGGGAACAGGGTTTGGATAAACACCTGCAGCAACTAAGCCAGCATAGTGAGCCATGTCCACCATGAAAATCGCGCCCACTTCTTTGGCCAATTTGCCGATACGCTCGAAATCAATTTTTCTAGAATAAGCAGAAGCACCAGCAATGATTAATTTTGGCTTGTGCTCACGAGCCAAACGTTCCATTTGCTCGTAATCGATCTCTTCATTTTTATCTAAGCCGTAAGCGATTGGGTTGAACCACTTACCGCTCATATTGAGAGCCATGCCGTGAGTCAAATGACCACCTTCAGCCAAACTCATACCCATGAAGGTATCTCCAGGCTTCAAGAAGGCCAAGAACACCGCTTGGTTAGCAGATGCACCGCAATGCGGCTGAACGTTTGCTGCTTCAGCACCAAACAAGGCCTTAACGCGATCAATCGCCAATTGCTCAGCAACGTCCACAAACTCGCAACCGCCGTAATAACGCTTACCTGGATAACCTTCAGCGTACTTATTAGTCAACTGAGAGCCCTGCGCCTGCATGACTGCTGGCGAGGTATAGTTCTCAGAAGCAATCAGCTCAATATGGTCTTCCTGACGCTTATTTTCGTTCTGAATGGCTGCCCACAATTCTGGGTCGGTTTTGGCTAAAGTGTTTTGACGGTCAAACATAGTGATAATCCTGATGAAGTTGGATTGCTGAGTAAATTAACTTAGTAAAATCAACCTACATCATACAAAATCCATCATGACACCTACTCAAGACCTCTCATTCCTCTCTCTAGTCCTTAATGCCAGCCTATTAGTCCAGTTAGTAATGTTGTTATTACTGGGGATGTCGGTAGCCTCTTGGACCATCATTTTTAAGAAAACCGCCATTTTGCGGGGCGTCCGACGCGATACAGAGCGTTTTGAGCGTGATTTTTGGTCAGGTGGCGACCTTGGCACCCTCCTAGAAGCCGCTCAGCGCAATACCCGTAGTGATGCGGTTCTAGAGCATATCTTTGAGGCCGGCATGCAGGAGTTCATGAAAGTCCGTGAAATTGATGCTGCACGCCGCGCCATGAAAGCTACCTACCAACGTGAAATGGACATGCTGGAAGCCAATCTGCCATTTTTAGCCTCGGTAGGATCGGTCTCACCCTATATCGGCCTTTTTGGGACGGTTTGGGGAATCATGCATGCTTTCCGCGGTTTGGCCAACGTTCAAAATGCCACCCTGGCAGCTGTGGCCCCAGGTATTGCTGAAGCACTGGTTGCAACCGCGATTGGTCTATTTGCTGCGATTCCTGCGGTGGTCGCCTACAACCGCGCTGCAACGGATGTGGATCGCCTGGCAATTCGCTTTGAAACCTTTATTGAAGAGTTCACCAATATCTTGCAACGTCAGACCGCAGGTAAATAAGCATGGCTGGCTCACTCAGAAGATCTTCTAAGCGTCGGGCAATGTCCGACATTAATGTGGTGCCCTACATCGATGTGATGCTGGTATTACTTGTCATCTTTATGGTCACTGCGCCCATGGTCAATCCAGGCGTGGTCAATCTCCCAACAGTTGGTGGCGCAAAAGTGCAATCGCTACCGCCAGTCTTCTTAACAATCGATGCCAATGAAAATGTCATCGTGCGCAAAGATGGCGATCCCGTTCAGACTTTAAATAAATTTGAGCTCGGCGCGTTTGCACGCTCACAAGCAGAGAGGTCCGCCGAACAACCTGTTGTACTCGCTGCAGATAAATCCATTAAATATGAAGTCGTGATGGATGTGATGTCCAAACTAAAAGAAAATGGCGTGAAGCGTGTTGGTCTTGCCGTGAAGAGTCAGTAAGTCTCTTTGTCTTTTATTCATGAATAGCGCACAGACTTTTCACTCGACCTTTTCTCGAGGCCGCCTGACTAAAAACGAAAGCACTAAACGCGCTTTCAGTTTCTCACTTGCTGCGCACTTAGGTTTACTTGCATTTTTGGTAATCGGCATTAGCTGGAACAACTCCACCCCCTCAGGTGTTGAAGTGGAGCTATGGGATGCCAGTCAGCAGGTAGAGACTCCTGTCGTTCCTGAAATTAAAACAGAGATGAAAGAAGAAGCAGCTGACATCGCCATCAAGAAAAAGAAGGTTGAAAAAGAGCCTCCGAAAAAAGAGGTGAAAGAAACGCCTAAGCCAGTTCCTCCAGCCAAACCTACTCCACCTAAGGAGAAGGAAAAAGAGAAGCCCAAAAAAGCTGAGGCTCCGAAAGCGGCAGCACCCGCAGAAACCAAGGCTAATGCTGCTGCCGAGAAAGTCCGTGCAGACCAACTAGCTCGTCTTCGTGCTGCGGCTGGAGCTGAAGGCGGTAGTGGTGGCACGAGTGGCAGCGGCGTTGGTGGTGGTGGCAACGCGCCCCCTGGCTGGACCGATAAAGTCATTAAAAAGGTAAAGCCTTTGATTGTCTTTAATCCAGAGTCTATTAGCGGTAATCCAGCAGCTGTCGTTAAAGTTAATCTCGCTCCCGATGGCGCAATCTTAAGCACTGATCTCATCACCTCTAGCGGTAATGCTGGCTGGGATCGCGCAGTATTGCTTGCATTAACCCGTGCGGAGAGTCTCCCAAAAGACGACAATGGCAAAATTCCTCAAAGAGAAGTTAAGCTGACCTTTAAACCCAAGGACTAAAGCATGTTGCAAGTAGCCAAAAAGTATTTTTTATCAGTGACATCAGTATTTATAGTGATCCTATCGATGACTGGCTTGGGCTCTCCCGCTCTAGCGCAAATGAATATTGAAATCACTGGTGTAGGTCAGTCGCTCTATCCCATCGCCGTGATGCGCTTTAAGGATGAGAATAAGCTCCCAACCAGCGTTACTGAAATCATTCGCCAAGACTTGGCACGTAGTGGTTACTTTAAAAATACTGAGAACGGTAATGCCAGCGAAAGTGATGAGGGCACTCCGAACTATAAGTCTTGGGCTGCACGTGGCGCTGATGCATTAGCGGTTGGCACAGTTGTACAAACTGGTCCGTCTCAGTTTGAGATTCGCTATAAGCTTTTTGATATTCGTAAGTCTGAGAGCCTGGGCGGCTTAAATATTAATTCCAGCGCCGATAACTTACGCGCAGCAGCTCACAAAATTGCTGATGACATCATCTATAAATTATTAGGTGAGCGCGGCATCTTCTCGACACGCCTCTCTTACGTTATTAAGGAAGGCAAGCGTTATCGCCTCGTCATCTCCGATGCGGATGGTCAAAATATTCGCAACGCCATGAGTAGTGGTGAGCCCATCATCTCTCCATCATGGTCACCTGATGGCAAGAAAGTAGCTTATGTATCTTTTGAAGATCGCAAGCCCGTCATCTATGTGCATGAATTGGCTACTGGAAGACGCGTTTCCCTTTCCAATCAAAAGGGAAATAACAGCGCTCCAGCGTGGTCGCCTGATGGCAAGAAATTAGCTGTATCACTCTCTAAAGATGGGAACACTCAGATCTACGGCATTAATGCGGACGGCAGTGGACTTCAACGCCTTACCCGTGGTCGTACGATTGATACAGAGCCACAATATTCTGCAGACGGTCGTTATATTTACTTCACGAGTGACCGCGGTGGTAATCCACAAATCTACCGCATGAGCGCTGAAGGCGAGCAAGCTGAAGGTGCAAAGCGTATTACGTTCAAACAAGGTTTTGTGACTTCGCCACGAATTTCACCAGACGGAAAGTATTTGGCTTATATCGCCAATATTGGCGGAGCCTTCCGCCTTTACATCCTTAATCTAGCGACTGGCGACTCACAAGCTTTAACAGATGGCACCAGCGATGAGTCCCCTTCTTTTGCTGCGAATGGGCGCTACGTCCTTTATTCCACCAAAGTCGGTGGCAAGCGGGTATTGGCGGCAGTCTCAGTAGACGGCAACTCCAAGCAGGTATTAAGTATTCCAGGGTCTGATGTGCGTCAGCCATCCTGGGGTCCATTTATGGACTAAAGCAATTAACAGATTAAGGCAGACCCACTAAACGAGGGTCATAAGAGAATTTCTCAATTTTCTTAGCCTTGATCAGTTTTGTATCCGGATGTAAGGGATTAATCAAGACGTTACTAGCTTGCGGTATGGCCACTGAAGGTACAAAGAGTAAAGCGCTCGTATTGGATTGCAGCCACTTCTCACCTTTATCAATACTCACTGTTCCTGCCGGTAAGGCATCCCAACCGAATCCAGCAGTTTTGAAATTGAATTTCTTAGCCATATCCCATACTTTCGTTGGGATATCAATGCGTACTAAATAGCGATTTAAGGGAAGGCCTTGTGCATTGATGTGCACTAAGGTCTCTAAACAAGCAAGGGCAATAGATTCGGAGGTATAGAGAACAGGTGTCCCTTTTTTATTCCATCTCCCGCCTGATTTTTTTGCCCCCTCGCCACTGAGATCATCCGCCTTAAAGGTTGGCGCATCCAAGGCAATTCTCCAAACGGCCTGAACACTCATGCGTATGCCCCAGTTTGAATTTTGGCAAGAAGATCGGAGATCATTTCCTGTCCAGAAACCGTGTCTAAGTAAGCGGAAGGCTTCTCACCACCTAACGCTGGTGAAGGTTTTTCAAGCCAACTCGCCACCCACTTGGCAGCGTCAAAACCATCTGGGTTTCCTGACTCAGCAATCATTGACTCGACCTGCCCAACAAGCTTAGCCATACCAATCAAACGCTCACCTTGCTCAATCGGCAACATTTGGTTTGCGACGGATTTCTTATCAATTGTCGACTTTGGCAAATTCAAGAACTTAAATAAGGTTTCTTTTGTAATCCCCATAGAGTCAGAAATGACATTGATATATCTAGCGGGAACCCCCTCTCGAATCAACTTGATGCGATCAATAGGCTGAACTCGATAGATTTGAGCAAACGAAAAATCTGGCTGAACTCCAGCAACCAAGTTTTTACGAGTCACTTTAGCGGCGGGCTTTTTGGCGATGACACTAGGCATCCATAATTCCTCATTTGAGCAATTATTTTACCTCATTTGAGGAGAAATGCAAATATGCCTTATAAAGTAAAAATAGGAAGCGTCATTTCCACACAAATAGGCCAATCTTAGGGGCATAATATTGGCTATTAGCTTAATTAATTGCCTGTTTTGTAGGAAAAAGGAAAGATCATGAAAATTTCTATCGCGCGCCGTGTCGCAACGTTTGCTCTAGTAGGTGCAACAGCTGCATTTTTAGCAGCCTGCTCTGGCGTTAAATTGGATGATGTTGATGGTGCCAATGGCGGTGGTAGTGGTAACTTTGGCTCACAACCATGGAATGATCCAAGCAGCCCACTATTCCAACGTAGCGTGTACTTTGATTTCAACGAATACACTGTTCAGACTAAATATCAAAAACAATTGTCTGCACATGCAAGTTTCTTGAAGGCAAATCCAAAACAAAAAATCATTATTCAAGGCAATACCGATGATCGTGGTACTGCCGAGTACAACTTGGCATTAGGTCAACGCCGTTCAGATGCAGTGCGCAAGTCACTCAATTTGATGGGCGTTTCTGACGATCAAATGGAAGCTGTGAGCTTTGGTAAAGAAAAGCCAAAGGCAGAGGGCGATACCGAAGCAGCTTGGGCAGAGAATCGCCGCGCTGATATCGTTTACATCACGAACTAATGCACGCTATGCGAAAGCAATCCTTCGGTATTAAACAAACGCTCTCACGAGCGTTTTGTTTAAGTGCCTCTGTCATTCTTCTAGGGACATCTACCAGCGCTTGGGCAATCTTTGCCGATGATGATGCCCGCAAAGCCATTTTGGATTTGCGCAAATCTCTAGCAACTACCCAACTTGAACTGCAGAGTCAAATTGAAAAACTCAAAGCAGATAATGCTGAGCTACGCGGGAAAATTGAAAGCCTTGAAAAACAAGGCGAAGAAATTAGCACCAGTCAAAAAACATACTATGAAGACTTAGATACCCGTCTAGGTAATTTTGAGCCTCGCACAGTAACTATTGAAGGCGTTACAGGAACTGTTCAGCCTGGTGAAAAAAAAGCCTATGAGGATGCTTTAAAATCCTTTCAGGCGGGCAATCTGAAGAAGGCTGAGGGAGAGTTTTCTACATTTACCAACCGCTATCCCAAAAGCCCCTATTTACCTCTAGCCTTATTCTGGAGTGGTAACAGCAAATATGCCAATAAGGATTACACTGGCGCGATTGCTCAACTGCAAAATCTCATTAAGCGCTATCCTAATCATCCACGCATTCCAGCGGCGATGCTCACTTTAGGTAATGCCCAGTTAGAGAGTGGCAATAAAGCGGCAGCTAAAAAAACGTTTACAGAAATTATCAGTAAATATCCAGATACAGAGGCAGCTAAAGACGCGCAGCAACTGAACTCTGCTATCAAGTAAGTAGCCCAAGCACTTATGTCTTCACTATCTGAAGCGTTTGCAAATCTGGCTCCGCGCAAACCCAATGCTCCTGCTGTCATTTTGTTTTCAGGTGGTTTAGATTCCAGCACGATTTTGGCTCTTGCTAAAGACTTGGGTTATGCGCCCTACGTACTATCAGTGAGCTATGGTCAAAGGCACTCTTCAGAGCTGGCTGCAGCTAAGCACATTGCCAAGAAAATGGGTGTCATTCGTCATGAGGTTGTGAATTTAGACCTCACACGCTTTGGTGGATCAGCACTGACAGACTCATCTATCGATATCCCAACAGCCCCTAGTAAAGATTTAGAAATTCCGGTCACCTATGTGCCAGCACGCAACACCATTTTGCTTTCTCTAGCATTAGGCTGGGCAGAGTCATTAGGTGGTTTAGATATTTTCTATGGCGCTAATGCAGTCGATTACTCAGGCTATCCCGACTGTCGCCCAGAATATGTCGCCTCGTTTGAGGCGATGGCCAATCTCGCTACCAAGGCCGGTGTAGAAGCCATTAATCATGACACTCGCTTTAGAGTTCATGCCCCCATCATTCATATGAGCAAAGCGCAAATTATTCAACTGGGGAGCACTTTAGGGCTGGATTACTCTCAAACCGTCTCGTGCTATCAAGCCAATGATTTAGGCGAAGCTTGCGGTGAGTGTGAGTCTTGCCGATTGCGCCAGGCAGGCTTCAAACAGGCAGGGGTTAGTGATCCAACGCGCTATCAAAGTAAGACATAACTAGAAGCTAAACTACACATGATTCATCAGGCTGTCGGATCAAGCTTTCGGCAGGAATACCAAGCATTGTGTGTAAATTCCAAATCATTTTTAGAGTAAGCGCCCTCTTACCATTTAGTATTTCATAGACCCTGTTTAGACCGCCAATCATTGGTTGAAGATCTTTTGGCTTCAAGCCAGCTTGCTCCATTCTGAATTTGATCGCCTCAATTGGGTCAGGAGAGGAAATTGGATAAAGTTTAGCCTCATAAGACTCCACCAACAATAAAAGCATCTCAAACCTATCTCCTTTTTTACTTCCCGGAGTCGGCTCGTTATCAATAAATTTAGAGATCTCAGCTAGTGCAGACCTATATTCGGCCTCATTGCGAATCGGTTTTAACTCTTTCATAAACCCTCCATCTCAATTGTCTTGGCATCAACTTTGTCGTAATCTTCATGCGTTCCAATAAATTTAATATAAAGAGCGCCGAAGCGATAAGCAATTGCAACAATTAATCGATAATGATTACCTTTGATATTAAAAACCACTCTGTTATTAGCTAAAAAACTTGCATTTCTATATTGACTTTTAATCTCTTGTGGCGATGTCCAATTAGCCTTAGTTGCTTCGTCATACCAAGACTTAAGAGGTTGCTCTGCCGATTGATGTAATTGCCAAAACTGAACAAGGTATTTTTTAGCGACTATTCTCATTTTGGCATTATAGTCCCAAAATGGGACTATAGCAAGTAGGGTCTTTAAACCCGTCTTGATAGAAGGTTTCTAAGCAAATTGTTGAGCTTAAAATCAGGCCATGAACAAAAACTTCGCAATAAAGAAAATTTCACTCTCAAGGCTGAATCGTAACTTTGATGCTGTTTTTTAATTCCTTAATTTCTGAGCCGGTTGCCCTTACAAAAAATGGCCGAATTACTGCATATTTAATTTCCGCCAGCGCCTATGAGTCGTTAATTCAAAATGCAAGGGTAAGTAATCAAATCGAAGGTTTATTTAACATCCGCGCCACATAACGCGCAATCAGATCAACCTCAAGATTAACTGCATCACCCTGCTTAAGTTTTCCAAGCGTAGTGTTCTCTAGGGTATGGGGAATGATATTGATATCCACGATGCAACTATCTGAAGTGTCTTGTGTTTGATTCACTGTCAGTGATACACCGTTGACCACGATTGAACCTTTGTAGGCCAAGTAAGGCGCTAAATCTTTTGGAGCGGCAATCTGCAACAACCAAGATCCATAGGCATCATTACTAACAGCAGCAAAATTCACAACGATTCCGATGCCATCCACATGACCACTCACCAGATGACCGCCTAATCGATCATTTAAGCGCAATGCTTTTTCTAAATTGACAGGGCCAACTTTATCCAAACCCACGGTCTTATTTAAAGACTCGCGTGAGATGTCTAAAGCAAAAGTGGTGTCAGTTAAGTCTGTAGCAGTCATACAAGCGCCTTGGATGGCAATACTGTCGCCTAAAGCCACATCATCAAGGTAAGCAGACGGAGTTTCTACAAGTAGATGCAAGCCATCACCCTTAGCTTGTACGCTCTTAATCTGACCAACTGCAGTAATGATTCCAGTAAACATAGTGAGATGCAGATAAAAATGAAAATTATTAAGATATGTGTCGTAGTCGAACGTTAATTTGACTCTTTTTTACTCAAGCGTAAACGCAAATCTTGTCCAAATAGGCTGTGATCAAAAATTTGCCAATTCTGTCTTTGATTCAATTGCGCTAATGGGGAGATATTAGCCATGCCAATTCCTTCGCCCATAAAGAATGGTGCGTAATAGAGTAATAACTCATCAACACACTCTTCTCTTAACAGAGAGCCATTGAGCTTAAAGCCAGCCTCCACATGAATTTCGTTCATATGGTACTGCTGCGCTAGATAAGCAAATAATTGAGGCAAATCCACCTTGCCATTCTGATTTGCCATAGCGATCACTTGAGCACCTAACTCTTCAAATGCTTTTGCTTTTTCTTGTGCGTGTGCAGACTCTAGTGATGCACAGACTAGAATCACCCCTGATTGATCGAGATGATTCAAGATCTTGGCATGAAGTGGTGTCTCTAATTGAGAGTCGACAATGATCCTCCAAGGCTGACGCTCAGTTGGCACATCTCTCACATTTAAGGCGGGATCATCCTCTTTAATCGTGCCTACTCCCGTCAGAATTGCACAGGCTTGTGCCCGCCAATGATGTCCATCGGCACGAGCCAAAGGGCCAGTGATCCATTGACTTTGGCCGTTTGACAAAGCAGTCTTGCCATCCAAGCTAGCAGCAATTTTCAGGCGAACCCAAGGTAAACCCCTTGTCATGCGAGAGATAAAGCCTAAGTTAATAGCTTTAGCCTCAGACTCCAATAAACCGCAACGCACATCAATGCCTGCAGTCCGTAAGCGCTCTATACCTTTGCCACTAACCAGTGGATTGGGGTCGGTCATGGCGACCATTACGACTGCCGGTTTTGCCGCGATGAGAGCATCTACACAAGGTGGTGTTCTACCAGTGTGACTGCAAGGCTCTAAAGTGACATAAATTGTTGCCCCTGCCGGATCATATCCTTGAGCCCTAGCATCTGCTAGAGCCTGAACCTCTGCATGAGAACCACCCACTTTTTGTGTGAAACCTCGCCCAATGACTTGACCCTCTTTCACAATGACACACCCAACCCGAGGATTGGGGTTAGATAAATAAAGCGCATTTTGAGCTTGGGCCAAGGCTTCGCTCATAAATTGGTGGTCAACTGCGGTATACATGGGTCTATTAAAACCGATTGCGGGCACGAGCGCCAAATTTACCTGTGAATAGCCGAATTAAGAGCAAGACTTTGCATCTTTATGGGGATCACAAATACGCCAACGGCCCCCACTCCCTAAAATCAACTGCCTCTCTAAATGGGGATAGCGTTCATGACCCAATATCAAACGATTTGCCACAAAGCCTCCGTGGGCAGTTTTAGCCGCTCCAGCAGCATTAAAGGCAATGCCCCGCGTTGCTAAATGGGGGTCGATAAATTGCTTACCCCCACCCTTAAAATACACCGGCGCAATACTCTTTTGCATCAACCATGGACGATGTAGGCAAGTTATCTTTGGCACACTTTTTTGGCATTGGATTGATACAAGCCAGCCCTCATCCCAAAGACCTCCTTGCAGGGGCGCAATATGAGCTGTGAGCCCTAAAGTCAAGGCTTGACCACGAGCGAATTGCGCATGGGCAATAAACTGTCTCGCAACAGAATCAATCTGTCTAGCAGCTACTTGTTCTTGTAGCAGCGGCATCGCACTCGTGGCAAAGATGGTGATGATAAGCACGACCGCCATCAGCTCCAACAAGCCCCCACCACTCTCTCGGTCAGATAGGGACACCGACTTAATCAAATTGTTGTCGCCAATTTAATCTTCTTACTGCGCCTGTTTTTTCATCTAAATGCACCAAAATTTCTAGTCGTGGATTTTCTTTAGTAGAAATTAACCAAAGATCTTTTCCTGCAGATTGCAAATGACATGCGGAATTTGCAGAGTGAACAATACTCATCATCTCAACCTGGCATTTCTCTAAGGCGTGCTCGGCAGCTATGAACTGCTTACCTGAAGTTACTACAGCAGTATTACTAAGAATCTCTAGAGCAGTCATGCGCTCCATGCCACTAATTAAAGAGGTAAGCAATGCTAATAGCGATAAGACCCAAACAATAATCACAGTAGATTTCGGGTGGCAAAGGTTCGCTCGAAAGCCCTATATAAATGGGCTCCATCAGTCATCTCTAGCCTAATCTTAAATACCCTAGCCCTTCTATCTTTTTTAGCCTGCTCGGTTAACTCTTCAATCGCAAGATGATGGATGCCATTCATCAGTGTGGTACTTTGTAAACGTCCTTGGCGATCAAGTGATTGGCAAATTAATGAGCCGCCACTGATTCGTGAGCCTTTAGGGATTGACGTTTGTAGATCAACTAAAAATCCCTGAAATGCCAAACCTTTTCTAGTCCGGTCTAGGGTTAAGGTGTTACCGATGCAATCCATATCCAATCCACTAGATAATTGATGCTTAATAATCAATGCATCTGAACCTTTGTATCCAACACTCTTTTGAATCTGAAGAAACTCTTCACCTGAGGATTGACTGTTGATATTCTGGATAAAAGCATTGGGATGCACATATCCCGCCATACGAATTGCACGGCCCATCAGCTCTAATGCACGATTTGCATCTTGAGAAAGTAGCTGGGTTTTCTCATAGGCAATTTGCTTGCTGATTAGCTCACCACTATTCTTTATCAACGGAGCTATTAGAGTCAGTGATAGGGCGATTCCGATGAGGCATTCGAGCAGACTCATATATTCCTTTCTGCGATTGCTCAATTTCATGTTGATCTAATTCTTGATGAATTTGCATGCGCTTTTCTTGTTCTTTCCCCATTTGCAATATCAAGATGTGATAAATGCTGACTGACCCGATCCAAACACTTAAAACTAAGCTCATCGCAATCAAGACTTCCAACAAAATAAATCCACTCATTTGCTCTGCGGATGGGATTTCAGACTCAGTAGATTGGGCAGGCTTGCTAATCTTTGCGAACATGCCTTATTTTCAAAGGGTGGCCACCCCAAAAATAGGCAATTCATTGGCTGTCATCGTCAGAAATGCTGGATATTGCGCCCAAGCTTGGATGATCAGCCTCAAAAGCCCCTCCTGCGCTTAAAATAGAGGGCTATGCAAAATACCCTCGCTACTACCGAAGAAATCGTTGCCGAGCTCAAAGCTGGGAAGATGGTCATTTTGGTCGATGAAGAAGATCGTGAGAACGAAGGTGATTTGGTGCTTGCTGCCGATCATGTCAGTGCAGAGGCCATCAATTTCATGGCGAAACATGGTCGCGGCCTCATTTGCCTCACTTTGACGCGTGAACGCTGCCAGCAACTCAATCTTCCACTAATGGTCCGAGATAACGGCACCTCAATGGGGACGAACTTTACTGTTTCCATTGAAGCGGCTAGCGGAGTCACCACAGGTATTTCAGCGGCGGATCGCGCACATACCATTCAAGCAGCAGTTGCCCCTCATGCCAAACCCAGCGATCTTGTTCAACCAGGCCATATTTTTCCATTGATGGCACAACCTGGTGGCGTCTTAATTCGCTCAGGTCACACCGAAGCGGGATGCGATTTAGCAGCAATGGCGGGTTGCTCACCTACTGCCGTGATTTGTGAAATCATGAAAGATGATGGCAGCATGGCGCGCCTCCCTGATTTGCTAGAGTTCGCCAAAGAACATCAATTAAAAATTGGCAGCATTGCCGACCTCATCAAATACCGTAGCCAACACGAAAGCATCGTCGTGCGTGAAGGCGAACGTGAATTCAACACCCCTTGGGGGAAATTCCGTGGCGTGATTTATCGCGATACCCCAAGCTCTTGCATTCATCTAGCCTTAGTACATGGCACACCTTCTGAAGCTACTGAAACACTGGTACGAGTGCATGAGCCAGTCACTGTTTTAGATTTCTTGGACGCACAGGTTAGCACCCATTCTTGGCCGCTAGCACAGGCATTACAAACCTTAGCCAACTCCCCATCTGCAGGGGTTGCAGTACTCTTAAATGCTTCCGGAATTGCAGCACCAAATGATAGTGATTGGTTGGCTCAATTTCACAAACTCAACGGTTCACAGTCAGCCAAAACTGCAAAACCACTTACCCGCAAAACTGATTTTCGTAGCTATGGCATCGGCGCACAAATTCTTAAAGACATTGGTGTTGGCAAAATGCGTTTACTCGCAAACCCAAGCCCAGTTCCCAGCCTGTCTGGCTATAAACTGGAAGTTACTGGCTACACCCCATTTCAATCTCATAATTAGCTCGCCCAAATCATATGAACACATCACATACCGAACCAGCTGTTGGCGTATTGGCCGCCGATCTTAACGGTCAAGACTTACGTATTGGGATAGTGCAAGCGCGTTTTAATGAAGAGCATTGCGTTGCGCTGACTACCGCATGCATTGAAGAGCTCATCAAACTTGGCGTATCTCAGTCTGACATCAAACTAGTAACCGTACCCGGCGCATTGGAGATTCCATTTGCCCTACAAAAACTCTCGGAGACAGGTGAATTTGACGGATTAGTGGCTTTAGGCGCAGTGATTCGAGGAGAAACCTATCATTTTGAATTAGTCTCCAATGAATCAGCCGCTGGTATCACCCGCATCTCTATTGAATCTGGTCTGCCAATTGCAAATGGTGTTCTGACTTGCGATACCGATGAACAAGCGCAAGTGCGTGTTCAAGTAAAAGGGGCTGACTGCGCAAAAGCCGTTGTGGAAATGGCTAATCTTGCTTTAGCCCTCACACCTGATATTGATTTTGAAATCAATCACCCACAAGCGTAATTTTGCAGATAACAATATGACCAAAAATATCGCTCCCCCATCTGCAAGCACAAACAATCCTAGCAATGTTGCCCCAAAGCGTTCATTGACACCGCGTCGTCGTGCCCGCGAATACGCTCTCCAAGGTGTATATCAAAGTCTAGTAATGCGTCGTGCGGGCAGCCTGCCCAATGCAGCCGCCATCTCTAAGCAGTTAGGCGAAGATCCAGGCTTTCGCCGTTGCCAGCTTGAACTATTTCAAGGGATCTTTACTGGAGTGCTTGACCATACCGACGCATTAGAGGCCCTCATTACTCCAGCACTAGACAGACCTATCAATGAACTCTCTCCGGTTGAGCATGCAGCCCTATTAATAGGTACTTACGAGTTAGCAATGGATTTAGCAGTCCCCTATAAAGTGGCCATTAATGAAGCAGTAGAGCTTGCTAAGACCTTTGGAGGTACCGACGGCCATAAATATGTCAATGGCGTCTTGGACCTACTAGCCCAAAAGTTAAGAAGTACAGAAATTCAGGCAAGTTAAGCACCTCTAAATCAATGGCTTAAAAGCCCAACCCCCTGCGCCTCAATGCCAGAGGGATTACTACTCCAGCAAATTGCCCTCGAACATAAAAGATATTGGAGGGATAAAATTGAGCGAAAAGTACATTTAGTATTTACTGTCACAGCGAAATATTTGGAGACCTCGTATGCAAAAAGTAGATATTCGTAAGCTACTAAAAGATCCCAGCCTTTTTAAGGAAGAGGCATTCATTGACAACCAATGGGTCAAAGCAAGTGCTAACAAGCTGTTTGATGTCACCAACCCTGCGACAGGCGAGTTGATAGGACAAGTTGCCAATCTTGGGCCTGACGAAGCAGAACGCGCCATTAGCGCTGCCGAAAAGGCCTTCCAAGACTGGAAGATGAAGACTGGCAAAGAACGCGCCAATGTCATGCGTAAGTGGTTTGATTTAATCATCGCCAATACCCAAGATCTTGCGACTTTGATGACTTTAGAGCAAGGTAAGCCCTTAATTGAATCTACTGGTGAGGTTGCCTATGGCGCCTCATTTATCGAATGGTTTGCTGAAGAAGCAAAACGGGTGGCGGGCTCTATACCGAGTACAACTTGGAGTGATAAGCGCCTTATCGTCATGAAGCAGCCGATTGGTGTGTGCGTTGCCATCACGCCATGGAACTTCCCCATTGCCATGATTACTCGCAAAATTGCTCCCGCAATGGCAGCTGGCTGCACGATTGTCATTAAGCCCGCTGAACTAACACCGCTCTCCGCTCTTGCACTAGCTGAACTTGCACAACGTGCTGGGGTTCCTGCTGGGGTGATTAATGTTCTGACAGCAGATTCTCAACAATCGATTGAGATTGGCAAAACCCTCTGCGCCTCGTCTAGTGTGCGCCACCTATCATTTACGGGATCAACTGAAGTTGGTCGCATACTGATGGCTCAATGCGCTCCGACCGTCAAAAAACTAGCCCTAGAACTCGGAGGGCATGCCCCTTTTATCGTTTTTGAAGATGCAGATATTGATGCGGCCGTAACTGGCGCTATGTCATCAAAGTATCGCAATTCTGGTCAAACTTGCGTATGCGCTAATCGCTTTTATGTTCACAAAAAAGTACAAGCAGAATTCGTGCAAAAATTTGCTAAAGCAATTGCCGTGATTAAGCCCGGTAATGGAATGGAAGCTGGGGTGACTCAGGGACCGCTTATTGAGCCTGCAGCACTTGAGAAAGTGGAGAGGCATGTTGCTGACGCTCTTAGCAAAGGTGCCAAGCTGATCGCGGGTGGAAAACGTTCCGCACTCGGCGGTACTTTTTATGAACCCACCATTTTGGCTGATGTCACAAATGAGATGCTCATCACCTATGAGGAAACATTTGGGCCCGTTGCGCCCATTATCCCGTTTGAAACTGATGAAGAAGCCATCCAGCTAGCTAACAATAGTCAGTACGGCTTAGCTTCGTATTTCTATAGCAGAGATATTGGGCGCATCTGGAAAGCAGCAGAAGCATTGGAATATGGCATTGTTGGCGTGAACTCAGGGATCATCTCCAATGAAGTCGGTCCATTTGGTGGCGTAAAGCAATCTGGGCTTGGACGCGAGGGTAGCGCCTATGGAATGGATGAATACTTGGAATTGAAATATGTTTGCTTAGGTCTATAAAGCAGGCTCAAAAAAATAAATAAAGTCGCTCGATAGCGGCTTTATTTTTTCTTATAAACCAAATCCCATACTCCATGTCCCAACTTGAGACCACGATTTTCAAACTTAGTAATCGGTCGATAAGCTGGTCTCTCAACATATCCCGCTTGCTTTGAGCTCAACTGATCTAAAGTAGGTTTAAATTCTTTCTCAGAATCCCCCTCTTCTGCTACATCATCAGTACTAAAGGTTTCGATCTGCACTTGCTTTACTGAAGTATTCATCAATGCTGGTTCGCTATTTAAAACCAAGAGCATTTGCTCCGCATAGTTATGCCAGTCGGTAGCAAGATGTAAATAGGCCCCGGGCTTTAAACGTGAAACGAGCAACTTCACAAAGTCTGCTTGAATCAGTCTGCGCTTATGGTGGCGCTTTTTATGCCAAGGATCTGCAAAATAAATATGAATACCATCCAAACAATTGGAGGCAAGCATTTTTTCCAAGACTTCAACAGCATCATGTCGAATCAAGCGTAAATTACTGAGGGTATTTTCACCAATCAATTTGAGTAGCGCACCAACACCAGGTGGGTGAACCTCAATAGCCAAAAAGTCATCACTAGGTCTTAATGCGGCAATCTTGGCAGTAGTCTCACCCATACCAAAACCGATCTCTAGAATCTTGGGATGAGAAGATCCTCCAAATGCCTCTTTTAGACAAAGTACCTTGTCCTGAAATGGAATCAAAAACTGGGGACCCAGCTCATCAATCGCTCGCTGTTGACCAGCAGTAGTTCGACCCGCTCTTAAAACAAAAGAGCGAATACGGTCAGTTTTTGTATGGATCACGGAATAAAAATTCTTGCTTTATCTAGCAAATGGTGTGTTCCAGCCAGCGGAACGATATGCAAAGACGACTTCTGCCAAAACAATGGAAAGTGAAGTCATAAAAGAAACTAGGCCCAATACAAAAGTCCAAATAACATAGGTGGCTTGTAAGGAGCGAACTGCACCTGCTTGGAAGAAAAACAGTTCCAATACAGTTAAAGAAATAAATACACCACTGAGAACGTCAAAGAAAATAGCCACAGTACAGAGACGACCTCTAATTTTTGCTTCATCGGCCTCTTTCTTCATATGGCTCAAAATCACTGGATCTTTTATCGAACCCTCTTCAATCTTCTGTTGAATTGCCCGCATACGATCCACCGATCGAGCTAAGCGAGCAGAAATTGCATTAATCAGTGTTGCTACTGCAGTTAACAAAAATACTGGGGCTAGGGCCAGCTGAATATTATTCGTAATTGCGTCTATTGATGCATCCATGATATTTTCACTAATCCTATTGAGACCAAGCCACTAAGCCACTATACGCACTTACCAAGACCAATACTCCAAAGACAATACGATACCAAGCAAATGGAATGAAGTTATGTCCCGCCACATAATGAATTAACCAGCGCACACAGATAAATGCAGAGATAAATGCGGAAATAAACCCCACCACAATTGCCCAAGTAAAATCGCTTGATAGCGCTACGGGATTTTTCCAGAGCTTGAGCAACTCATAGGCTGTAGCGCCACCAATGACTGGAATCGCCAAGAAGAAAGAAAACTCGGTTGCAACAGCGCGTGGCAAACCAAATAACATGCCCCCAATAATCGTTGCTCCAGAACGTGATGTCCCCGGAATCAAAGCAGCGCATTGAGCAAGACCTACCTTAAGAGCATCCATTGACTTAAGATCATCGACCGTTTGAATACGACTTTTCGAAGGATTGACTTTTAGTTGTCGACGCTCTGCCCAAAAAATAATGAGTCCACCAACGATAAAGGCGCTAGCTACGGGGATCGGCGAAAACAAAAGCGCCTTAATGTGTTTACCAAATATGAATGCTAGTCCCATCGCGGGAATCGACGCAATAATCAAATTGAAAACAAATCGACGTGAGGCAGTACTAGTCTTAATGGTTGTAGCTACTTTCCAAAGCTTTTCCCGAAACTCCCAGCAAACCGCCAAAATAGCGCCGAACTGAATAATCACCTCAAATGCTTTACCTCGCTCGTCATTAAAGTCGAGTAAATCACCCACCAAAATCAGATGCCCCGTACTGGAGATCGGCAAAAACTCAGTTAAGCCCTCCACTACCCCCAGTAATACCGCCTTGCCTAGCAAAATAAGATCCATGCCCTCAATTTTATAGATAGATGAAGTCGTGGAGACGATTTGGCAAAATAAGAGTCAATTAAGGCAATTTACGCAAATAAGCCTTAAACTGCATGGCACACAAAATTATCTAAATGAGATGACTGAGCACCGCTTTAAAACCCTAAAACTGAGTACCTTAGGCTTACTCCTGAGCCCAGTACTCGGATTGGGTGCCTTATGGCCAAATGCGCTGGCGCAAAGCGCAAACGGGGCTAAACCTTCTCTCCCTAGCCGTGTTACTACGCAATCCTTGACTGGCTTAGAGATGCCACCGCAAATGGTCTTAGCTGCCAAGCCAGCTATTCCTAGTAATGTGGCACCCTCCAATGTTTCTGGAGGCAATGTGGCCAATACTGAAGGGGCCACAGATCTTATTCGCTTGTACCAAGAAGCTGCTTTTAGTGACCCTGTCTTAAATGCTGCCCGCTTTAACTATCAAGCGAGCAAAGAGTTGTACTGGCAAGGACTCTCGCTCTTGTTGCCGCAAGCAAATGCTGTACCTGGTGGTACCCGCTACTTTCAGCATACCGCTGGTAATGCGCCACCTGGAGCAGTTACAGGTTCGAGAGTATATGACCAGAAAAACTATACAGTTACTCTAACCCAACCTGTATTTAATATTGCAGCTCTAGAAGCATTCAAACAGGGTGATCTCAATACCAAGATTGCCGATATGCGCTTTTATTCTGCGCAACAAGATTTAATCATTCGAGTTTCACAAGCGTATTTTGATGCGCTGACAAGTCAAGATAATGTCGAGTTGTATCGCAATAAAAAAAGCTTGATTACCCAACAACTCGAAATTGCCCAAGCAAAATTTGATGCAGGCCTTGCAACCGTTGTTGATATCAACACTGCTCAAGCTGCTTTGGACCTAGCGAACTCTCAAGAAATTGCAGCGCAAGCGGACTTAATCGTCAAACGCGGAGTATTGGAGCAATTAGTTGGGCGCCCTGTTGGCCCAATAAAGCCCTTAACCAAAGAGGCTAAAATCGATGGTGTTTTAAAAGATCCGCGCGCTAAAAATAAAGATAGCAACGGTATTCCGATTGCCGATAGTGTGAACCCAGTACTCCCCAAAGGTCAGACTTTGGAGGACTGGATTCATCAGGCAGAGGTAGCGAACTTCAATGTTTTAGCAGGCCAACTATCAGTGAACTTAGCAGAGAGCAATTACAAAGCCTCACAAGCATTGAACTACCCTTCAGTCAATTTTGTAGGAACTGCAGGCTACAACACCTCTAATGGAACAGCTAATAGTTTGACGCCAGCACAAACCAATATCTATAACAACACTATTGCCCTACAGATGACTATTCCCCTAGTTTCTGGTGGATATAACAGCTCCTTGATTCGTCAAAATGCAGCCCTTTTAGATGCCGCCAAAGCAAACTACGATAACTACCGCCGCACAGCTGCACAAAATACACGCGCTGCGTTTACCGGATTTTACGGCGGCTTGGCTAGCGTTAAAGCATTTGAAGCCGCTGAGCGCTCGTCGACTTCAGCACTAGACTCTAGCAAGCTAGGCTTTCAAGTGGGCACATTAATCAACATTGATGTATTGATTGCTTTGGACACAGTAATTACCACTCGCTCGCAACTACAGCAAGCACGCTACAACACGATTCTCAATGCGATTAAATTAAAGGCTCATGCCGCAGCCCTATCAGACGAAGATCTGATTGCTATCAATACCTTGCTACGTTGAGAATTAATAATCGGTAAATATTTAAGCTTGATTGAGAAGCTTTATTGATGCGTTCAGAACCTCGTTAACGCCCGGAGAATTTTGCATATCTCCTAGATTGCAAATTCGATTTGACCAGTAACCTTCGGTTTTCCAGCGAGGAGAATCACAATAGATTTCAACGGTTGGCTTACCCAGAACTGCAGCAAGATGGGTTAAACCTGTATCTACCCCAACCGTTAAGGAAGCGCCAGCAATCACTGAAAAAGCCTCCTCAATAGAAAAGGCAGATGGCACAAACGCATTGGGAATCTGAGCCCCTATCGACTGGCTAACCAACTGCTCGGCAGGACTTCCCCAAGGAAGAACCACTTGATAGCCAAGGGCTGCAAATTCTTTTCCGAGAGCAACCCAATTAGCCTCTGACCAACGCTTTGCAGCTCTCGCAGTAGAGTGAAAACAGAGAACATAGGGTTGATGTAAACCACTCACCTTTGAATTCGGTATGCGCTGAATGAATGATGGCGGATAAAACCTAGGTGGGTCATTGCGCTCTAATAAGGGCCAGTCTAGGGCTGAACACATCACCCAACGCGAGCGATCTACTGCATGGCATTTTTTTGGAACCTGCACAGACTGGTTATAAAACGACCTTGCTAATGGCTCATACCCAGAAAACTCAGTCGCATTAGCGAGCCCTGCCACTACCGCATCAGGCATTTTCTTTGCTATGGCGCATACCAAAGCAGATTTTAATAAGCCTTGTGTCTCAATGAGTACATCATAAGTAGTTTGCTGAAGTGATTTACGAAAGGCAAAAAACTCTCTCCAAGTAGATAACTTAAAAAGATGTTTTTTCCAGCGACGTAGGCCAAAAGGAATGATGCGATCAATCCCTCTAAATCCTTCGCGAGTTATTAGTGGCTCTAGCAAATGCACATACCCCTCTTCAACCACCCAATCAATTTGTGCATTAGGCAGTCGCGCCCGCAAATCCCAAACAAGCGGAAGGTTATGGAGCACATCCCCCAAAGAGGATAGTTTTACCAATAAAACTTTAGGGTTTTTGGAAGAAGAGTTAGAAGGAGCATTGCTCATACGAGCATTATCTTATCTTTTAAATCTTGCCCCAGAAATACTCAGAATTTTGGGGCATCTTCCCAGCTAAGTCCTGCAGTATCTTTAGCATTCATATTGGGCTGAACTCCAACTGGCAGTGGCCACTCAATCCCCACCTTTGGGTCATTCCAAGCAAGACAAGCCTCACTTTGCGGATGATAGTAATCCGTCGTCTTATACAGAAACTCTGCAGTTTCAGATAAGACTAAAAAACCATGAGCTAGGCCGGGTGGTATCCATAATTGCTTGTGATTTTGCGCACTAAGCTCAACACCCACCCATTTGCCATAAGTTGGCGAGTCTTTACGGATATCTACAACTACATCATAGACACTACCAGCAACCACGCGCACCAACTTACCTTGCGTTTGCTCTAGCTGATAGTGCAAACCACGCAAGGTCCATTGACGAGAAAAAGAATGGTTGTCCTGAACAAACTCGATATTCAGGCCAGTAGCTTTTGAAAAATCGATTGCATTAAAAGATTCTGTAAACCAGCCACGTTCATCACCAAATACTTTTGGCTCAATCAGCAGCACATCATGAATGGATGTGGGTGTTACTTGAAGCTTAGAAGAGGAATTCATTGAGAATCTTATTTAGGTACTGGCCATAACTATTTTTACTGAGTTGATTTGCTACCTTCAGAACATCTTCAGCGCTGATCCAGCCTTGGCGATAGGCAATCTCTTCAGGACATGCCACCATCAAACCTTGGCGCTTTTGGAGGGTTGCAATAAAACCAGCAGCATCAAGCAAAGAATCATGCGTACCAGTATCTAACCAAGCAAAACCACGGCCCATAATCTCAACACTGAGCTCATTCTTTTCAAGATAAACGCGGTTCACATCCGTAATTTCTAACTCGCCACGAGCGCTAGGTTTTATTGAAGCAGCAATATCGCACACTTGATTGTCATAGAAATATAGACCGGTGACCGCATAACTACTTCTGGGCTTTAGAGGCTTCTCTTCAATAGACAAAGCCTTGTAGTTTTTATCAAACTCAACGACACCATAACGCTCCGGATCATTAACGTGGTAAGCAAATACTGTTGCCCCATTGTTTCTGTCATTTGCACTATCGAGCTGATCGACTAACTCATGGCCATAAAAAATATTGTCCCCAAGCACTAGAGCGCTTGGATTATTTCCAACGAAATGTTTACCTAAAGTAAATGCTTGCGCTAAACCATCTGGTGAGGGCTGAACACAATACTCGATATTTAGGCCCCACTGAGAACCATCACCCAATAATTCAGAAAAGCGTGGGGTATCGTGCGGCGTTGAAATCAGCAAGATGTCCCGTATGCCCGCCAACATCAAAGTGCTCAATGGGTAGTAGACCATAGGCTTGTCGTACACCGGCATTAATTGTTTGGATACCGCCTGAGTCACTGGGTACAAGCGAGTTCCCGAGCCTCCCGCCAAAATAATGCCTTTACGCTGAGTTTGATTTACCACTCTAGATCTCTCTATATAAGCCCATTTTGAACGAGATTTCGAACATAGCTTCGAACCGCTTCATCCCATGGTTGATTTAATAGCTGTAATTTTGACATATCACCATCAGGCTCCAATACTTTGCGCAGCTTATCTGTCGACATCCGAGAATTCATAGGCCTAGGAGCGGGCAATGGGTACTCAGTTGCAGGGATCGGATCTATATTTTTGGGGGTTAATTTCAGAGAAAAGCCAGCGTCAAGAGCAGTCTGAACAGCAAAAGTTGCCAACTCATACCAATTTGTCTGACCTGCAGGTACTGCGTGATAAATGCCTGAGGGGAAGACTTTTAAGCTGCCTTGCTGATCAATGATAAGACCTAGGCTAATTTGTACTAACCATTGAGCGCTGGTGGGAACGCCATACTGATCATCTATAACCCGCAACTCCGCTCGATCTTTAGCTAAGCGCAAAATGGTCCGAATGAAGTTTCCACCATCGCCATACACCCAGCTGGTTCGAAAAATGACGTATTGACCTATTTTCCCTGTCTTCTGATTGCTTGGTTTAGCGAATGCCCTGACGATTGCCTCTTCGCCAGCAGCCTTACTTTTTCCATAAATTCCCAAGGGATTGCGAATGTCATCCTCTAAATAGAAGCCGTACTTTTCTCCGTCAAAAACATAATCGCTTGAATAGTGCAGAAAAGTTGCCCCATGGCTTGCTGCATACTCTGCCATGATTTCTGGGGCTCTCGCATTCACAGCAAATGCCAAATCCACTTCTGTCTGTGCTTTATCAACGGCAGTGTATGCCGAGGCATTGATAATGAGATTAGGTTGAAATTCATTCAGCAGACCGGCGATAGACTGTTCATCTGCCAGATCGCATTGGGCACGCCCAACATATTGCACCGAGGTCTTGCTGTTCGCCGCCGGAGGATGCGACAAATAGTCATCCAAAGCAAGATGGAAGGCTTTGCCTAACTGACCATCTTTACCAAAGACTAAAATTTTCATAGGGCTAGATATCTAGTTGTACTGCTTAGAAAGCCAGTCGCGATAAGACCCGCTCACTACACCCTCAATCCATGCTGGGTTATCAAGATACCATTGCACCGTTTTACGAATTCCTGAATCAAAGGTTTCCGCAGGACGCCAACCTAACTCGCGCTCCACTTTGCTGGCATCAATAGCATAACGACGATCATGACCTGGACGGTCTTTGACAAATGTAATTTGCTCTTCATAGGACCTTCCATCAGAGCGTGGCTTTAACTCATCTAAGATTCTACAAATGGTTTTGACCACATCGATATTGGCTTTTTCATTCCAACCACCAATATTGTATGTTTCGCCCAATTTGCCTTTTGCCAACACTTCTCGTATCGCCGAGCAATGATCTTTGACATAGAGCCAATCTCGAATTTGTTGCCCATCTCCATAAATTGGCAATGGCTTGCCATTCAGGGCATTAAGAATGACTAATGGAATTAATTTCTCTGGAAAATGATATGGGCCATAGTTATTAGAACAGTTCGTAGTCAACACCGGAAAGCCATAGGTATGAAACCACGCGCGCACTAAATGATCAGACGCAGCCTTTGAAGCAGAATAAGGGCTATTTGGCTCATATGGATTAGTCTCTGTAAACGCAGGATCGGTCAAAGATAGCGAGCCATAAACCTCATCAGTGGAGACATGGTGAAAGCGGAATTGCTTCTTAGCAGAATCTTCCAACCCATTCCAATATTCACGAGCACATTCTAATAAGTTAAATGTACCTACGATATTGGTGGTGACAAACTCAGCCGGCCCATGAATGGACCTGTCGACATGACTTTCTGCGGCAAAGTTCACAATTGCGCGAGGCTGATGCTCTTTCAATAACGTCGTCACCAGATCTTTATCGCTAATATCACCATGCACGAAAACATGACGAGGGTCACCCTTGAGAGGCTCAAGGGTTGCCAGATTGCCGGCATAGGTGAGTTTATCTAGATTAACAACACCCTCGGCACTAGGGTTTGCTAGCCAATCTAATACAAAATTTCCACCAATAAAACCGGCTCCGCCAGTAACTAAAATCATTTTTTACCTTTGTTTACCCTATCTGTCTACCTTACTAAATTATCTTTGATATTTAAATTTTCATACTTAATTCCCCGAATGCCAACAACTGAGGTCGCAGCAAATGCAATGAAAAATATCAATATTTCAAAATTATGCTTGTAACAAATTTCAGCCACCATTCCAAAAGGAATAAGTCCTACGGACAACCATGCACCGATTAAACCGAATTGACCGCCATGCCAGAAGCCCATGCAAATAATCAATAGAAAGATTAAGGCCATAATGACAAGCCCAGGTATGCCAAAAGCAAGCCCAAAATCAATCCAACCACTATGCGTCTGACTCTCAAGCTCTTGCTCAACCTTGGCATGCTTGAGCATGCCAACAAAAGAACGATTGATTGATCCATAACCTAAGGGATACTTGAATATTAAAATTATTCCTTCAGTAGCCCAAGCAACTCGCTCATATGTATTACCGGCAACATTAGTACCCGAGCTGTTTTTTGGGAAATTTTCTCCTGTTACTTTATTCCAGTGTTGGGCGTTATATCGCCAATAATTATGTTTGTCTAGCTGAGATGAAATACTCATATCCTCCCATAATGTTCCCCAACCCTGAGAGGCAAACTTTGAATGGGCTTTCCACCCAGAAAATAAGAGTAAAAAAATAAACAGGGTAGTAATTAGCAGACTTAAATTAGATTGATTTTTATTTAATTGAGCTTTGACGATAAGAATAAGTCCAAGCAATAGACACAAACCTAGCGCAACCGCTACTCCGTTTTTTGTATTGGCAACTAAGGAAGAAACTACTGCAATGCTAATTCCAAAAAACCAAAATAAAATAATGAAAGTGTTTTTTTTGTTCAATTGTTTTTCTAATAAATAAAGAAGGTTGGCACATGCAATTGCAATCGCTATAACTCCAAAAAAGGCTGCCTCAATCTTCTTAAAAACAAATGCCGTAACAAAATCTACCGGCAAAATAAAACTGCCAGATTTATAACTTATGTAGAAATATGCAATCAAATTTATGGTCGAAACAATAAATAAGGAGATAAAGAAGTAAGGGCGTAGAAAAGAATTAGTTCTTAAGGCAATACTTAATCCTATTGCAATGATTGATCCTGCTAAAGCCCGTAGCCAAATACTTTTTAACTCTTGTAATTCGAGCTGTGGATTCAAAGAAAAAAAGGTGTAATGTATAAGCGCCCAAATAAAGATCAACGAAAATAAAATTAAGGGTGCCATTTCCAGTAATCTACGACTCTTAAAAAACTTCGTTTTTGAAATCACAGCAATGGAACCAACTAAGCCCGTCCCGAGAAGAATGTGCCTCAAGGCAATGGTATTTGGTAAAACCCAGACGGTCAGTAGACCTATTGCTGAAGCCACACAAACAATAGAAAAATACTGTAAAGATTTAGATTGGCTGTAAGAAAAATTCATAACTCTAGAGTCTATCTTTATTTTTTAGATAGAAGGGCTCATATGGATACTGCTTTTCATCTGACAGAATTTGATTGACCCTCTTATCAAACATTCCCTTATATCCACCGAATAAGCTTGTCTTATATTTTTCTTTTTGAATAAAATCACGATTAAATTTTGAGGCAGTTCTGATACCTTTGGTATAACCATCATCCGCCAAATCAGATTGCACATTGTCAATTAAATTAATATCTACAGCTGGGATTTCACGTTTGTATTTTTTATAGAAACGCCAATAGAAATCTCCGTCTTCTTCGCCAAGGCCCAAAAGACGTTCATCAAAAAAACCTACTTCAATCAACTCATGCTTATCTAGAATGAAATGGGAAAAGCTGCCATTGATTTTGAAAGTTCCTGAATTTTTAGCTAACGCGGACTCTAGAAGATCAAAAAAACATTCATTATTCCCTGATTGAATCTCAAGATCATCATTTAATATCAATACTCGATTATTGCTAGCTGTTAACGCACCACGATTCCAAAGCTTAGCCAGCGACTGAAAATTTGGAAACACCGTTGGAAACACCTTTGGAAATTTAGAGAGGTAAGACAAAATACTAGAGCGATAGGCTTCATCAAAGACCCCCTTAGCAGGGCCATTGATTGTGACAATTACCTCAACATCTGGCCGCTGTGACTTAATTTGAGCAATCAAGGGTACCAAGAATGCTTCAAATCGCTTATCAAAAGTGGTAATGACTACTGAATATGGATACTGGGCAGATGACTCAGACATAAAATAATTTAGTATTAGGGAATGAGAAGCGTACGAATTTCAACTATCGGTTGCCCAATTGATTATTCACAAAGCTTGCTTCCAATTATCGCTCAAAGCCTGGGTTATCAAATAGATTGGGTGACCCCAAATCAGGCAGATTTGTTGATATTGGGGCCTTTTATGAGGCCTGATTCCAAAAAACTGAGATGGTGCCCCAAACCACTGAGGTCAACAGTAAATTCTGTTTTTAAGCTAGCACCTGCCAAGAACAACTCAGCACTAAGGGTTTTCCATAGCGCAGAGAACCTTCGCCATGACACCGTTCCAGCCGATTACAGCATTTCTTTTGATTTAAATATTTCTTCGGATCGGTATTTTCGCCTTCCCTATTGGATGGAGATGCTTGATTGGTCCCACGAGGGAATCGTCGATAACCGAAATCCCCGTTATGGAAAATTAATGGATATTCAGCGCCTAATGCAGCCATTAGGAAAGCGTTTTTTAGAAAAGAGACGTGTTGTCGCTTTCCTAAGCTCACATATAAGAGAGCCTAGAAAAACCCTCTATGAGGCAGTACAAAAAGTAATCCCTATCAAGGGTTTTGGCGCACACTTCGATAAAACCATTAAAAATCATCATCTCAGTAATTTTTTAAAATATGAGCTACTACAAGAATATGGTTTTAATCTTTGTCCAGAAAATGGCATGTACCCCGGGTACTACACCGAAAAAATTCCGGAAGCTTTCTTTGCCGAATGTCTACCCATTACGTGGACAGATGAGAACGTCAAAATTGACTTTAATCCCGAGGCATTTATTAATCTTGGGCCAATGAGCTGGTGTAACTATGCACCCCTTGCTGAAATAATTAACTCGCCCCAGAGGTTGCTAGCTTACTCCTCCCAAGCCCTGTTATTGAATGCCCCAAGTATTTTGCCCTTTCGAGAATTTGTAAAACGAATGCTTGAAGATGCCACCTCGTAACAAATGAAACTTGGCTTTCACACCAATGGGCTTTCGCTACGGGGAACGGAGATTGCCCTCTACGATTATGCTCACAATAATCAACAGTTATTAGGCAATGAGTCGGTTATCTTTTATCGCAAAAATAATTTAGTAGTTCAATCTGTATTGGAAAAATTTTCTAAGCAATTTAAGTTGTGCCCCTATGATGGGCAAACTGAACTTAATCGCCTCATTGAGCAAGAAAAAATTGATCTAACATACTTTATTAAGTCTGGTGAGCGTGATGACGCCATATGCGAAAGCTCACCTGCGTTAATTCATGCGGTATTTCCAACAAAACCAGAAGAATTTCATGGGGATAAATACGCTTTTGTCTCTCAATGGCTTTCCAAAGAATATTCTAATAACAAAATTCCATTTGTGCCCCACATGATTGAATTGCCAGAAGTAACTGGCAATCTGCGATCAAGCTTAGGCATACCCGAAACAGCCACAGTATTGGGTTGGTATGGAGGCTCTGATAGCTTTAATCTTGACTTTGTTAAAAAAGCTGTCTTATCTGCAGTAGAGCGGCGCAGTGATCTCTATTTTCTATTTATGAATATGGATTCCTTTGCTCAGCATGAAAATTTGATATTTTTACCCGGCAATTCAGACCTCAACTACAAGGTGAAATTTATCAATACCTGTGATGGCATGCTACATGCAAGAGGAATTGGTGAAAGCTTTGGGCTCGCTTGTGGTGAATTTTCCATTAAAGGAAAGCCTGTAATTACCTATGCGCTCTCCCCTCAGCGCAGTCATATTGATATTTTGGGTGATAAAGCAATTCTCTACAAGGGCAAAAAAGATTTAGCAGAAATTTTTGACAGCTTTACTCGCCAAATACAGAATGAGAAAAACTGGGATGCCTATTCGCAGAATTTCTCCGCTAAAGTCATCATGCGTCAATTCGATGAGGTCTTTATTAAGGGGAAAAACCTTAGCGAAATTCAGATGTCCTCAATAGATCGTCTAGTAATTCAAAAATACCGCCTTGAACGAAAGCTACGAAACCTACAGAAAAAACTCTACCTATAAATAGGCTATGCGTTGGTTTTCCCTATTTAGGAAACCAAGGATTTGTTGAGAACCAGCGATCAAAGACCCGCATTACCGATCTTTTTAGCTTACCCCAACCTCGTATTGGCAGTCTGCCCGGCCTATCCGCAATAGTCGTTTCTACACCTGTAATGTCAACTGGATAGGGGCTTATTGCTAAAAACTCCAAATGATGCTTTTGACGATGCTCTAAAAAATGATCCAAGGGCTCATAAATATCGCAAGATGCATTAAGTAGTACTTGTGCAGCTCTTGGCTTCAAAAGATAGGCTGTAGCGCCCACTGCATCCCCAGCATTTTTTACCAGAGCAAACTCTCCATTGCCCTGAATGTGCTCTTGGGGAACATCACTTAAGCCCTGAAGCCTAACTGCGTCCCAGTTACTACACTCATTTACCAAAAAATGAATTGCCCTCTCAAAGTGGGGAAGTAAACAAAAATCATCCTCAAAAATAATTGTTGAAATATTTTTATCAACACAATCTTGCCAAGCTTTTTTATGCGACAAAAAACATCCTAGTTCATTGGGGGTTAATTCAAACCCAAGTAATTTTTTTACTTTTCTAGGTTGATATTCTTTGGGGATAGAGCTTAGTGCAGAGCCCCGAACAGCATCCAAAAAACGCCAATTTAAAGCAGTTTTATCTAGCTCTGATTTCACTTTTTTCTGGCGAGCATCTGAGTCAGCCAATGAAATAACTAAACCCTGAATATCTAACATTAGAAATAACTCTGCAAATAACGCAAAAATCTTTTGCTACGTTTTAATAGACGGGGTGGCAGAGATTTCTGATCACCCACTGCATTCATATTAGATTCCCAGTTAGACTGATACAAGACACCAAGATAATTTGATTTGAGCTTTTCCTCATTTTCGCCTAGACGCCTCATCAAGAAATACTGCCAATCGTAGTGATAGACCCTAAATAAAGGCTCAATGGCGATCAAAGGAATAGCTCGATACTTTAGCAAGGCCTCACCATAAATTAAAGTCTCAGGATAATCAGGTATTTTTATATCCCAGATTGTTAGCCCTTTGGGTTTTAAATAATGTTGATCAAAAGACTCCCAAACTTTTGCTGACCAAATAAATGGGGCTGGTGCACAATAAAATTCCGGTCCCGATCTTTCAAATAATGCCTGCACTTTTTGTGCCTCTGATTTCAAATTGGCCTGCACTCTAGAATGACCCCGATTTTGAGCAAGCTGGAAATATTCTTTATTTTGATGAAGCACCGTAAATGGAATGCCATCAGATCCCATGAAATCAGACAAAAAAAATGGTCGGATAAATACGCAATCCGAATCCAGACATAAATAATTTTTTGCTAAATTCATCCTCCAAAACTCGGATTTCACAATAGCCTGTGATGAACTACCGGGCATCGCCTGATATTTGTCTAAAGAGGCACTTGGATTAGCAGTAACAATTTCCTCGTCTGCAATCCACTGATAGTTACCTAGATTTCCCAGTATCTGATCCAATAAACCTTTATCAGCTCTGGGGGTCGAAATGTAAAACGGTAAGCCATCTTTATTAAATTGCTCAATAGATGAAAGCAGCCTCTTAAGACGCAAAAAATCATTGCGATATGACTTGCAGTAGAGGACGAAGTCTTTCAATCGATTTCCTATTTGCATTCAATCTCAGACAGAATTCTCTCAACTGCCTGATCAACCCCCAATGGAAGCCATTTTGGCTCAATTAAGCGGTGCTCCTGCCAGTCTAACCAAATTCTTTCAAGCGCCATCTCAATTCCAGCGGTATCACCCTCATGACTTAAATAGGCACCTCGTGCATCAAGCATTTCGTCAAGCTGAGGATTTCTATGGGTAATTCCCCAAATGGGGCGTCCAGTCCACAAATATTCATAAAATTTGGAGGGAATGTACTCAGCACACCACTCATCATTGCCATGAAGCAAAATCAATACGTCAGCTTCTTGCATTTTTTCAACCACTCTCGCGCGACCAGATTTACCAGAAGTAGGATCCCTTTCAAGACGGCCATGAGCAATCAGTATATCTGTATACCCCAGTCGGTTTAATGCCTCTACTGTTAACACATCCAAGGCGGCGCCATAGGCATGCACGCGAATATGTTCTCTAGCGTTTGGATATTTCCGAAATAATCCCTCTAGAGCATTTAAGATAGTAGAGAGTGAGCGATCTTTTGCTAAAGATCCCGAGTGAGATAAATTTAACGTATCACTGTATACATGAGGCTTTGCAGCAGATAAACCTCCAGGGGGCTCTGCACCCGGAAGCACCATAAAACCGTGGGCATTACCTACCGTATTTAAATTTGGGTTTCTAGCTTTCGCATAGTGCACGGCTCCATCGGTAAACCACCAAGCAAAATCAGCATGACGAATGATTTGTCTTTCTAAATAATGCCGAAAGCGTGCATCTCTATTTTTTGGCTCCTCGGAGCCCTCATCAACCGGACTCTTGCGAATGACTAAAGGATCATGAATCTCAACAATCCACTTAACGCCAGTAAACTGCTTTAACCATAGTCCCGCTAAGTGCGCCGACCAAGCCCCGCCTGTTGAATAAACAAGATCAATCTTTTGAGAGCGAATTAATTTATAACCATGTATAAATGCAGGCATTGCCCAAGACCATTGACTTGAATATCCTAAGATCAATTTCTCAAGGCCAATAAAAGGGGCTAATAAGATTGAGACAGTTCTTGTCAATAGCTTATAGATAAAGCCCCTACCATATTGGTTCGCAATCCAATGACGAAAGTCAAACCTAAATGCTGCAGGGCCCCAAGCTAAGAATTGACGATGCGGAAAGCGTTGGTCTTTGATTCCAGTAATTGCACTAAACACTACAGGTGCTACGCCAGCAGACAAGAGATAGGGCATCTTGTCCGTAATTGTCTGACTAGAAGCACGTCCATCCATATTAAAACCATGAGACAGAATTAACCAGTTCTTTTTTTGCATTAGCGCTATTGCTCTTAATGTCGACTAATTGCCCGCTACGATGGACATTACCGCCATGCGCACCGCAATACCAAAGGTGACCTGATTCAGAATAACTGACTGAGGGCCATCGGCTACAGCAGAGTCAATTTCTACACCGCGATTCATGGGGCCTGGATGCATCACAATAGCATCGGGTTTAGCCAAAGCCAAACGCGTTGGCGTTAGTCCATACTGACTAAAGAACGCATCGCCTTCTGGGACTTGACCTACCTCCATGCGCTCCTTCTGGATGCGTAAGGTCATGACCACATCAACCCCCTTTAAACCCTCTTCCATACTGTGGAAAACCTTCACACCCAACATATCTAGGTCGCTTGGTAAAAGACTCTCAGGACCAATTGCACGAATATCCGTGCAACCTAAAGTTCTCAAAGCACAGATATTCGATTTAGCAACACGACTATGAACAATGTCCCCTACAATCGCCACCTTCAGACCGCTAAAGTCTTTCTTAAAGTGGCGCATCGTGTACATATCCAGCAGACCTTGAGTTGGATGTTGGTGACTACCATCACCGGCATTAACCACATGGACATGGGCAGGCACATGCTGAGCAATTTCAATCGGCGCTCTAGAAACACCATGGCGCACTACAAAAATATCTGCCTGCATTGCCACTAAGTTATCAATCGTATCTAAGAGGCTCTCACCTTTAGCCGTTGAAGACGTGGAGATATCTAAATTAATCACATCAGCTGATAAACGCTTTGCAGCAATTTCAAAAGTGGTACGTGTACGCGTAGAGTTTTCAAAGAACAAGTTGAATACACTCTTGCCACGAAGGAGCGGCACTTTTTTTACCTCTCTAGCAGGATCGGTAATGCTCACAAACTGCTGAGCAGTATCGAGAATGTGGAGAATGTGCTCTTTTGGCAAACCCTCTAAAGTCAATAAGTGGGTTAACTCACCAGCGGCATTAAATTGATTTACCGGAGTAATCACTGAATTATTAATGCCACTCATTCTGCACGCTCCTCTAACTGGAAGCTGAACTTGCCAGCACCATCTTTTTCTAAAACTAAAATTTGATTGTCGGGAATGGTCACTCGCTCTCCCACAAAGTCAGCCGCTATGGGCAATTCTCGATCGTCACGATCAGCTAAAACCATTAGCTCCACCTTTGCCGGCCTACCAAAATCAAATAACTCATTGAGTGCTGCACGAACTGTACGACCAGTCAGCAAAACATCGTCGATCAAAATAATGTTTGCGCCATTGACCTCAAAAGGAAGATGGGTAGACATGGTGCTGGCAGTGCGTAGTGCAGTCATCCCCTTCTCAGCATAATCATCCCGATGAAATGCCACATTAATCACGCCATAGTGAGATAAATTGAGATCCTTTGCCAAGCGTTCTGCGATCCAAGCACCACCCATTGCAAGACCAGCCAAATCAAATGAGTCACCAGCCTTTTTTCGCTGACTCAAAGTCTCTAGTAATTTCAGATAGGACTGCTCTGCATTCATCTCAACTAATCCAATTCTTCTCAAGAAAATACTGCTCCAAAATCAAGGCCGCAGACTCGGCATCCAAATTGTCTCGCATATCAGGCTCACCCTCCAAAACCGCCGAGGTATAACGCTCATCCACCCACTCCACCGGCAACTGAAAACGTCCGTTCAACTGATTACCAAAGCGACGGGCCTTAGCACTCATTTCATGCTCAGTACCGTCAGGATGGCATGGCAGGCCCACCACCAAGCTATTCGGTTGCCACTCTTTAATGAGAGTCTGAATAGCTCTAAAACGCACATCCTCGGATGGCTCCGCAATCATCTTCAAAGGCTGACCGGCTTTAGTCAGAGTATTGCCAACAGCAACACCAATACGCCGTGTGCCATAGTCAAAAGCCATGATGGTGAGCCCCTTATCCATCTTGGCACCCTTAGGCATGCCCTGCCTCACCCGATAAATGAGAGGGGTCAAATCCCAAAAGGCTCATCGTCCTTTCATAGCGCTGGCTAGAAGGCGTATTAAAAATAATTTCAATCATTTGTTGCTGGGACAGGGGCACGTTTATCCAACCATTAAGAGTAATCTCTTCTTCAAGCTGTCCAGCGCTCCAACCCGCATAACCCAAAGTCATCAAGAATTTACTCGGCCCAGAACCGGCTGCCACCGCCTCAAGCACATCCTTAGATGTAGTCATGGTTAGACCGCCCGGAACCGCCAAGGAAGAGCTGTAAGCCACCTCCGTAGTGGGCTCATGCAAGACAAAGCCGCGCTCAATTTGCACTGGGCCGCCAAAATAGACCGGCTGAACCGATACTGGCTCAGCTTCCAGCTTGACCTCAATTTTTTCAAATAAGGCACCCATATCAAGCTCGGTCGGGCGATTGATCACCAATCCCATGGCACCCCGCTCGGTATGCTCAAAAAGATAAATGACAGAACCCGCAAAATTGGGGTCAACCATCCCTGGCATGGCAATTAAAAATTGGTTTGCTAGATGATCAGCAGAGTAAGCAATTGAGGACCCAATAGCAGAAGCTTGGGTAGTCTGGGCGGGCGTTGTAGCTTGACCCACAGGGGCTTTTTTAGCCATATTCATGTGGGTTTATTTTACCGAATTCCCCCGCCTGAGCTAGATCTTTCCAGTAATCCAATAGGCTAAAAGCCCAATCCCTTCATGCATCGCCTTATTCCAGTTTTGCACACCATCCTCCAGGTCAAACTTACCCCAGCGTAGCTGGCTACTAGTTTGGTAGTCCACTGGAACCGGAATCACCTCAACCCCCTGTTTTTGGAAAATCTTTACCGACCTATACATATGTGATGCCGAAGTAATCAGTAGCCAAGGTTTTGGGGATGCATCAGCCTCTTTGGCAGCTTTAGCTCCCAAGTCCAAGATCATGGGCCTCATCAATATGACATTTTCATAAGTATTACGAGATTGATTTTCATAATGGGCGTTTTTATCTGGCAAACCCTGCTCCGCTACCAGCTGTTTGAAGGCATCCGCCTCTGAAATGCCCTTGGGAGAGAGGCGCCCGGAGAAGCCGCTAAAAATAAAAGGGAGATCGGGATACTTACGAATAAGCTCAAAGGCTTTGGTGACACGCTCAGCCGAGGAATAGATTGATATCTCACCACGATCCACTGCAATCTCGCCGCCCTCAATGGCACCGCCCAAAATAATGATCCCACCAAAGTCCGCCTCTGACATCTGCGCAAGCTGAACCTTGGGCACGCTATCTTCGAGAGTTCTTAAAAGGACTTCAGAAGTGGGCAACCATCCAACCAGCAATAAGTCTGCCAAAGCGAGTAGCAAGAATCGTTTGCACAAATGGGTTTTTCTAAGACTCAGAAATAACAGGCTGAGTACTACAAAAACAATCAACCAATTAAGTGGCTCAATGCAAAACTGCACCACTTTTGAAAATATGAAAAATAATGTATCCATTAGCTATCAGTCTATTTAATAAGCAGGATATTACTCGCAAGCCCAGCGAAGGTCTTCAATAAGCCCTAATATAGGGGCTATGCAAAAAGCTCTCGTTTGGCTCCGTCGCGACCTGCGTCTCTATGACAATGCAGCGCTTCACCACGCCCTTACCAATAACACCCAGGTCTGGATGACCTTCATCTTCGATACTGAGATCCTTGAACCGCTGAAGGTCGATGATCAGGCGAGCGGTGCTTTAACGCACGATCGACGCGTCGATTTCATTTGGCAGGGCTTACAACAAATCGATGCACAGTTGCGCAAACAGGGCGGCGGACT